>Ga0310786_10009212_pt1 | contig 12561 bp, 9 predicted proteins | sample AusTroGonzalo_MG_FD_203881 | JGI IMG/M metagenome (GOLD analysis project Ga0310786, IMG submission 203881) | Bovine rumen microbial communities from tropical cattle in Woodstock, Queensland, Australia - Gonzalo_03 (v2) (version 2) | ecosystem: Host-associated > Mammals > Digestive system >...
CAAGGCATCTTCTGGATTTACAACTTCACCGGACAATTCAGATTCTACCTCTTTTAATTCATCTGCATCAGAACCAACTTCTGTTGTTTTAGCATATTTCTGCATACTGGCGACAACACCCTCTCTTAAAAGAGATAAATCCAACACGCCTTGACCAATTTCGCGCAAAGCGACAACTGGATTTTTATCTCCTTCTTTAGCAACCATAGCATCAGCCCCAGCTTCCAAAGACTTCGCGCGCCCAGATGCCAACAACACCAACTCAAATTGATTTGGGACTTTTTCAATGCAATCTTCAACTGTTCTACGTGCCATAAATATCCTTTCTGATAAAGTTTCAACTCTTTTGCTAGAATTATACTCGTTTTTTTTACAAAAATCAAGTTCTAAATGAAAAAACATCCTTGCACTTTCATTTCTTTTCAGGTATAATAAGCAGAAAAGAATAGCGATCTACAAAGGATTTATTATGAAAAAAAAACATCTTATTACTTCTGCACTAACATACATTAACGGCCTGCCTCATTTGGGACACCTGGCCGGAGCCATGTTAAATGCGGATATTTATGCCCGTTTTTTGCGTGCTAAAGGCGAGGATGTTCTGTTTGTCGGAGGAACAGATGTTCACGGCACAAAAATCGAAGTTAGCGCTGAACAAGAAGGACTTGATCTCAAAGAATACATCAAAAAATATCATGACTTACACACAAAAATCTACGAAGGCTTTAACCTATCTTTTGATGCTTATGGCAACACAGACTCCGAGCAAAATAAAGAACTAACTTATCGTATTTTTGAGGGGTTAGATAAAAACGGCTACATCTCTTCTAAAACAACGCAACGACCTTTCTGCGTAGATGACAATCAATTTTTGGCTGACAGTCAGGTGGGTGGTACATGCCCATACTGTGGCTATGAAAAAGCCAAGGGGGATCAATGCGAAAATTGTACAAAATTGTTAGAACCAGAAGAGTTGAAAAATCCATACAGCACCATCTCAGGAAGCCGAAACATCACCTTCAAAGCAACGCAAAATCTCTTTATTGATTTAGACAAAATGCAAGATCAAATTGCCTCTTGGGTGGAAAGCAAAAAGGGTATTTGGACAGATATCGCATACACAACCGCAAAAAAATGGTTAAAAGAGGGCCTACAACCTCGCGGCATTACGCGCGACTTAAAAAATGGGTTTGCAGTTCCAAAGCCAGGTTACGAAGACAAGGTCTTTTATTGTTGGTTTGATGCCCCTATCGGGTACATTGGTATTACAAAGGAATGGGCGGATAAAGATCCACAAAATCGCCATTGGGAAGATTGGTGGTTAAATCCGGACGAAGTATGGCATACGGAGTTTATTGGCAAGGATAACATCCCTTTCCACTCTATTATTTTTCCAGGCATGCTGTTTGGCTCCAAAGAGCCCTGGACACAGGTATCTTTCCTGAAAGCAACCAGTTGGTTGACTTTTGCAGGTGGCAAATTTTCTAAATCTGACCACCGTGGTGTATTTGCAGATGAAGCATTAGAAGAATTCCCAGCTGATTATTGGCGTTATTGGATCCCAGCTAACAGCCCCGAGTCAGATGATTCAAGTTTCACTTTTGATTCCTTCCAAAACGTTGTGAATAAAGATTTGAATGATGTTTTAGGCAATTTTGTCAATCGTGTTTTGAAGATGACTCAAAACAATTTCGGACTGGTTGTTCCCGAATTAGGCTCAATTACTAAAAACGAAAAAGAATTGTATAATTCCTTAGATGAATTGCTTACTGAGTATACACAAAAAATGGACGGGATTGAGTTAAGAAAGGCCGTTGCCTTACTGCGGGAAATTTGGACCCTTGGCAATAATTATATTGCACGCACAGAGCCCTGGAAAGTTGCCAAAACAGACAAGGTTTATGCCGGTACTATTTTGAATACTGCTCTTAACCTAATCTACTTATTTGCCACATTAACAGCACCTATTATGCCAGACATTGCGAAGAAGATAGCCTCTATTTTTGGCAAAGAAATTGCCCCCTGGCCAACACAGCCAGCACAGAACCTCTTGACAACTCTAGAAAAAGGGGCTAGTTTTGTTCCAACGGAGCCTTTATTTCGAAAAATCACAGACGAAGAAAAAGAGGAACTGAAGAAAAAACACAACGAAGCGGAGTAAACAATGGAAAAGTCACACAACGCAGGTAATTTTTTATTTATGATCTTTTGGTGGTTCGTGCAACGCCTTAATCCACACTGGGCTCACCGCTTATTATACTGGGGCCTGCGGGATGGGTCTTTCCCTTCTGGACATTGTAAAGATCCCAGATTAACCATCAATGTATGGGGGCGTGATTTTTTAACCCCGATTGGCATTGGCGATGGCGTTGACAAAAGAGGGAACATTTTGGACTCCTTAATTCAAATGGGATTTAGTTTTGGAGAATTCGGTCCATACACATTAGAAAAAGAAATGCCACAAATTCAAACTACTTATTACAAGAAATCCCAAGCGGTTGTCGTTGATTGTGATGGATACCGTAATCCTGGTTTAACAAAAATTTTACCTTGGTTGGTTAAACGGCGTTATTTGCCACACTTTATCGGTATTGATTTGGCAATTCCTGCCGAGTCCGAAGACTTAAACATCAAACAAGGTCGCCGTTTTACATATCGGGATGAATTTGTTTTAATGACTCAAAAAGTTGCGCCTTTTGTTGATTTTATTACGATTGACTTTTCACATCCAAGTTCTGAGTTGTGCACCATGGTTGTTGATGCATCTACCATCATGCCTATTTTGCGTGCGGTTAAAGAAACCATTGCTCGGGCCGCTCCTATTCAGAAACCAAAATTGCTTGTGAAAATCCCAGTAGATTTGAATGCTATGGAAGCACCTTTGGTTGCTCAGATTTTGTTTGATTCACAAATTGATGGTATTGTGATTGCAGGCCCAGTTTCTTTGAACAAAAATACTTCTATGCGACTAGAAGGTAAACGCTTAGAACCACAAGGCATGCTAAGTGGAAAACCAGCACATGATGCTGTACGGGAATTGATTCGCAAAATTTATCACTATACACAAAACAGAATGCCCATTATTGCTTGTGGCGGAATCTTCACAGGCCAAGATGCCATGGATTATGTCCAAGCAGGTGCCAGTTTGATTTTTTTGGATCAAGCAACTCTGACATATGAAGGCCCGACCATTTTGAATAAAATAGATAAAGAATTAGCTGACTTGTTGCAAGAGAAAGGGTTTGCAACCTTGAGGGACGCTATTGGTTCCGATTTTAAGGAAACAAAAACACCAGATTAAACCGCCATATTTTGGGTAATTGGGGGAATTATGTTTAGTTTACATCCATCTTTGGCCACAAAAATTTATGTTGGTGAGTTATCATTTTGCACAGTTTTAATGGAAGATGTTGCAGATTTTGTGTGGCTGTTTTTGGTTCCCCGAAAAGAAAATACTCGCAACATGTTAGATCTGACACATGACGAGCGAATGTTGTTAATGAACGAAATAGAATTGACAGAATCAACGCTCACGCGACTATTTCATCCAGACCAAACAAATGTTGCTATGATTGGCAATATAACTCCTCAATTGCACGTTCATGTTATTTGCCGATATAAAAATGATGCGGTATGGCCAAATACCGTTTGGGGACACAAATTACCTGCCTATACCGATGACAAAAAGAAAGAAATTGTTGAATTATTGAAAAAGGAACTCATATGTCAAAAGTAGCCGTTATTATTCCAACTCGTCTAAATTCAACACGATTACCCAACAAGCCGTTGGCTATTGTCAACAATAAAACCGTTATACAGCATGTATATGAGCATGCGATATCTGTGCATCCGAAAGAAGACGTTTATATCGCAGCAGGGGATCCTGAAATCCTAGACGAAGCAAAAAAATTTGGAGCGCAATGCGTCTTAACACCTGCCGCGCTACCATCCGGAACAGATCGTATTGTATGCGCTTTGGACCAAATAGATCCTAGCGGAACGAAATATGATGTTATCGTTAATTTTCAAGGGGACGGAATCAATGTTGATCCTAAACTCAATTTGCGCTTAGTACAACTCCTTGAACAAACCAACGCCGATTGGGTAACGGTTGGAAAAAAAATTACGGATCCAAACGAAATTCAAAATCCGAATTATGTCAAAATTGCCTTGGGGCTTAACCCAGGACAAGACTTCGGCAGAGCATTGTATTTTTCACGCAGCCCAATTCCGTTCAATCGAGATAATATCCCAGAGAAAAATTTTGCCTATTGGCATATTGGCATTTATGTTTACAAGACTGAAGCCCTCAGACGTTTTGTGTCTTGTCCTGTGGGCATTTTGGAGGCTACAGAGAAATTGGAACAGCTCCGCGCACTAGAAAACGGCATGTCTATCTACGCCCTCATAGTTCCTAGCATTAAACTAATTGAAAACGCGCCAACAGATATAAATACGCCCGAAGAACTGGCTGAAGCACAAAAATATGAATTTTGAAGGTTCCCTACATGAAAATCACTAGCGACAACATTTCCATCCCCCATATTCAGCGGTTAAGCAAATTAACTAAACTAAAATTATGGCCCAACAGCAAAAAGCCTGTACTAAATCGCAAAACAATTGCTAAAACCTCTCCTGATTTGCTGTTCGTCACAAAAAATCCCAAAGAGGCGCACTTAAAAGAGTTGCTTTCCATGCCCTGTGTGGGCATAGTAGATGCCCATGCGTTAGACGCCTCAATTCAAACATTTGCCGACAAACTTCAAGCACAGAAAAAAACAAAACACATAGGGATTTTGTTGACCTGTCCTGTGATTTATACCTGCAGTGTAGCCGACTTATTTACTCAAGCACTGAACACACGCCTAACCTTAACACCCACACAAATTGAAAATATCCATTTTGCATTACACGAATCTATAGTGAACGGGCTGATTCACGGCAACCTGCATGTAAACAGCCAAATGCGGCAATCTGCGAGAGATTTTATCGAATATGCCAGGCTTTTACATGACCGACTAAATGATCCAAGCTACGCTCAAAAGTCTATTAGCATCATTGCCTCATGGAACAATCAGAAACTAGAAATAAAAATTCGTGATGAAGGCGCTGGATATGAATTGAATTCTAGCCCCAAATTGACACCCCATGTTCAACCTAAAACTGGGCGCGGAATCAAGATCATTGCCGGAACGGCCGATTCTTGTACGATTGAAGATTTCGGACGAGAAATCACCCTGTCTTTTTTACTAAAGGAAACAGGAATCTATCATTGGCCACAAGCATATATGTCTGACGATGAAACGATGCCCATGTCTATGCCAGATTTGTCCAAGTGCTCTGTTTTGGTGGTTGAGGATAATTTGAGCACCCAAACTGTTTTGGGACGATTACTCAATGTGATCGGAATAACAAATATTTCCTTCGCTGCCGACGGCATTGAAGGTTTGGCTAAGGCATCCGACATTAAACCAGATTTGATCATTTTGGATATTACTATGCCCCGAATGGACGGATATGAGGTTTTGCACAGATTAAAAAAAGACCAAACAACAAACAACATCCCTGTTTTGATTCAAACGGCTTCAGACAACCGAGAAACTCGCGAAAAAACTTTCAGTTCTGGCGCCACGGATTTTATTACAAAGCCAATCAATCCATTGGAATTTTTCTCTCGTGTCAAGGTACATTTGGAAAACAGATTATTAGTCAAGCATCTGCAAGATCAGCTATCGCAAATAGAAACAGAACTACAATCTGCTCAGCGGATGCAAATGGACATGTTGCCCTCCGATAAACAATTGGAGGAAATCCGCAACAAATATCATACAAATATTGTCCATTACTTTGAACCTTCTTCTGTCTTAGGAGGAGATTTCTGGCAAATATTCCCCTTGTCCAAAACAAGATTAGGTTTTTACATATGTGACTTTTCTGGTCATGGTGTTGCCAGCGCCTTGAATACCTTTAGGCTCCACGCCCTTGTCAGCCAAAACAACTTGAATCTGAAAACCCCTGCATTATTTCTTAAACACCTTAATAAACAGATGCATTTACTGTTGCCACGGGGACAATTTGCTACCATGTTTTTAGGTATTATAGATACCCGAGCAAAAACACTAACTTATTCGGGCGCAGGTGCACCAAATCCTGTGTTGTTAAGAGGGAAAAACGGACGCTTACTCGCCTCAGAAGGATTGCCACTTGGCATTCTGCCAAATCCAGAATATCACAACAATTGTATCCAACTACAAAAGGGGGATTTGCTTTTATTATATAGTGACGCACTAATTGAAGCGCCAAACAAAAATGGCGAACGTATGGGCATTAAAACTTTCAAAACAAAAGTTGTAAAACAGATTGCAAATCGTACGCTTGAGGATGGATTAAATAATTTACTGCAAGCCTTTTTTGAATTTTCACCGCCGCCACCACCTGATGATGTCACGACAGTTTTATTAAAATGGGAAGACAAATGATTCGCCTTTATCTCTCATCTCCTCTTCGGCTCAACGAACCTGTGTTACTTTCAGTTGAACAATATCATTATTTATGTCATGTCATGCGCCTAAAAACCACAGATAGTTTGTTGTGTTTTAATGGTACAGACGGCGAATGGGAAATGTGCATTCAAGAGACTGGCAAGAAACAATGGCATGTTATTCCCAAAAAGCAAACAAGAAAACAAAATTCGGTTCCTTTCTGCGCCTTGTGTCCTGCTTTGATAAAAAAAGATAATTTTGATTGGATACTACAAAAGGCTACAGAACTAAATGTCTCAGATATTTATCCGCTTAAATTAGCTCATAGTGTTTTGTCCGCATTAAATATGCAACGAGCCGAATCTATTTTAATCGAAGCAGCAGAGCAAAGCGAACGCCTGACCGTACCTCACTTACATCCCGTAATGGATCTGAAAACATTTTTACAACAAATACCAGAGGATGCTGATCTTTATTATTTATCCGAACGAGAAGCAACTGTCTCGAAGACAACTTTGTCAAAACAAGTCGCTTTTATTATTGGACCAGAAGGCGGGTTTGCCCCAGAAGAATTACATCTCTTATCGGCACAAAAACGCGCCCACATGGTTCATTTTCCGGCTACAATTTTACGCGCAGAAACCGCTGCTATTGCAATTCTTTCCTGTTGGCAATTAAGCCGATTTACACCACAAAAAAAATAACTTGCTTTTCATTTGATTTTTGTTTAGTATAACTTTGATAGGGGTGTAATATGAAACGATCATGGATTTTTTGTGCTTTAGTTATGGCCAGCCAAATGATTGTATCTTCTGCGCAAGCAGCAGATTTAGTCGTGTGCCAAAATGAACGTTGTTCGGTGTTGCCACCATATTCAAACACTCGGCCATATCTGGAACAGATCAAAAATCTGCTAAAAGCATCAGCCAATGGCAAAATTGATTTTTGTGATGCTTCCCCTCAAACACGTCTTTGCCAAAATAACGCCATTTATTGGACAGCATTTTCTGATGCGAATCGTTTTGATATGGCAATTCCAACGGCCCGGATAAACAATGTTGAAGACGATATAGCTTTAGACTATGTCGTAGAGGCGAATGGCGCCTACCCTCGCTGTATGTTCTCCCCACTAGAAATATCTATGCTTCCAGATAAACAGTTGCGCATTGTTTCTTATGCATATAACTGTAGACTATTGGACACGGAACCAATGAATATTCAAAAAATTCTGTATATAGATTTTATTGATTTAGATAAACAAGTAATTGGCGGAACATATTTAATCCAAAATGGAGGTGCAATTCAAGGAGAGACCTCTGGTTATGCTCTCATGCAATTAAGAGATGCCGACACCCCGTTGCCATTAATTGGCAAACGCTATCGTAATCTTGCCCCAACTGTTCCTATGCCGGATATTGCACCGTTGCCTCCTGAGTTAGAAGTTGCACTAGCGCCGCTAGAACAATTTGAGCCAGAAGTTCTCGAACCAGAAGATGCTGGAGTACAAGCCGATTTCTTGGAGCAAATAGGGGATGTTCTGGATAGAATAGGAACTGCTGCCGAAAAAATCCTTTATTTTGAACCACTTGATTAGTGGAGGATAAATGGAAAAAAACATTCGGATAACCACTTTACCGAACAGAATTCGCATTGTTACAGAAACACAACCGAAAGCCGATTCTATTTCTCTGGGTGTATGGGTAGGCGTCGGATCCAGATATGAGACAAAAGCACAAAGTGGGATTTCTCATTTTTTAGAGCATATGGCGTTCAAAGGAACAACTACTCGTTCAGCCCTACAAATTGCACAAGAAATTGAAGATGTGGGTGGCATGATCAATGCTTACACCGGGCAAGATATGACCGCCTATTATACGCGCGTTTTGAAAAAGCACCTGTCGATTGGATTAAATATCATTTCAGATATTGTCCAACATGCCACAATGGATGAACACGAACTCAACACAGAAAAAGGCGTGATTATTCAAGAACTTAATATGTACAAAGACTTACCTAAACATGTGGCATGGACTAATTTTGATGCCACAGCATATCCAAATCAACCGCTGGGACGTGATGTCGGGGGCGATCAAAAAGTTATCCGCAACATGACCCCTAAAATTATGCTGGATTATATGCATTCACATTACACAACTGATAAAATTATCATCAGTGCCGTTGGGGCATTAGACCATGATAAGTTTGTCAAGGAATGTGACAAATTATTTGTCCATTTATCCCCCAAAAAGGGCATGATCCCCACCCCAGCCCATTATGTTGGAGGATATAAATATGTTTCCAAAAAACATGAACAAGTTAATTTGATGTTAGGATTTGAAGGAGTTCCATATTCTTCTGAAGACTTATGGACATCTAAGTTATTAGCAACAATTTTAGGCGGAGGTATGACCTCTCGTTTATTCCAAGAAATTCGCGAAAAACGGGGGCTAGTATATACTATTCATGCAGTTTCATCGTCTGAAAGTGATACAGGCATGTTTTATATCTATGCTGGAACAGGCGAAAAAGAACTCCAAACTTTAATGCCAGCTCTATGTGATGAGCTGAAGAAAGTCATGCACGCCATTACCACAGAAGAATTGGACAAAGCAAAAACCCAAATCAAAGCGGCCTTGTTAATGCGGGCAGAGGAAGTATCAGACCATGCGGATAATAACGCCTCTGAACTACTGCACTACGGGAAAATACGCTCTAAAAACACCTTAATCAAAGAAATTAACAGCGTCACCAAGCAAAATGTGGTACAGTATGCACAAAAATTATTTTTATCCACCCCAACCGTATCAGCGCTGGGTCCTATTAAAAACATGCTGCCTTATGACGAAATAATCCACAGATTAAAAAGTTAACATGCCAGATTTTACCTATGAACATTTACATCAAGGATCCGGACTTGTCTTTGGAATAGATGAAGCTGGCAGAGGTCCCTGGTGCGGTCCTGTTGTTGCTGCCTGTGTTTGCTGGCCAAATCAAAAAATAGATCCTGCCTTGGCAGCTCAAATCAACGATTCAAAAAAATTATCTGCCGCAAAACGAGAAAAACTCTTTCCATCAATCATGCAAAGCGCTTATGTAGGCATTGGCCAGGCCTCAGCTCAAGAGATTGACAATATCAATATTTTGCAAGCCACATTCTTAGCCATGGATAGAGCCCTTCAAAATGCGGCAAAAAACGGCCATACAGCATCATTTGCCTTAATTGACGGCAACAGACTACCCAAATGGCCTTTGCCCTGCCAGGCGCTTATTAAAGGCGATTCTTTAAGTCTGTCTGTGGCAGCCGCCAGCATTATAGCAAAAGTAACCCGTGACCACATCATGACAGAACTAGCCCGAGAATACCCTCAATATGCGTGGGATAAAAACGCCGGCTATGGGACTGCAGATCATATTTCGGCACTAAAACAGTATGGCGTCACCCCATATCATAGAACCAGTTATCGCCCAATTAAAGAATTATTGGAACAAAAAAAAGAGGACGAATAACTCGCCCTCTTTTCTTATCTTCGTTCAGATTACCCTTCAGCTGGGTTTTCTGTTCCTTTATTTCTTGCCTCCAAGACTTCTTGGTCACGCGCAGCAGCTTCTGAACGCAAACGTTTAACCAACGCACCCGTTCCTGCTGGGATCAAGCGGCCCACAATGACATTTTCTTTCAGACCATGCAAAGAGTCGCGCTTGCCCGCTGTAGCGGCTTCCGTCAACACACGAGTTGTTTCTTGGAAGGACGCGGCAGAGATGAAGGATGGTGTTTGCAGGTTCGCCTTTGTAATACCCAACAACACAGGCACAACCTTAGCTGGCTTACCACCGGCCTGCTCGGCTTTTTGATTTTCAATGATCAAGCTCTCCTTATCCACCTGTTCACCTTCTAACAAAGTGGTATCTCCGGCGTCAACAACTTCAAGTTTACGCATCATTTGGCGAATAATAACCTCAATATGCTTATCATTGATTTTCACACCCTGTAAGCGATACACGGCCTGAATTTCTTTGATCAGATAATGAGCCAACGCTTCCACACCCAAAATGCGCAAAATATCATGTGGAACCAAACCACCTTCAACAATCATATCGCCCTTGCGAACAATATCCCCGTCGTAGACGGCTGGTGTTTTACCTTTTGGTACCAAATAGGTGTGTTTGCTACCTTTTTCATCAACAATGGTAATTGTGCGCTTTGTTTGGAAATCTTTTCCAAATTGCACCGTACCAGCTTGTTCAGCCAAGATAGCAGCATCTTTTGGACGACGCGCTTCAAATAATTCAGCAACCCGAGGCAAACCACCCGTAATATCGCGTGTTTTGGCTTCACGAGGAATCAAGGCTAACACATCACCTTCATGTACATCCTGGCCATCAGCAACTGTGATAATAGCTCCTTTTGGCAAGTACATACGCACATCAGCGCCCTTAGCATTTTGTACGATCTCATTTTTACTATTCACCAAAGAGATCCGCGGACGCAATGTTTTGCCAGATTCAGACTCCATCACAACCTTTTCTGTTAACCCTGTGGCTGTATCAGTTCTTTCGTCCAATGTCTTGCCCACAACGATATCTTCGTATTTTGCAATACCAGAAGCATCCGCAATAATTGGATTTGAATAAGGATCCCACTCAACCAAGCGAGTACCTTTTTTCACTGATTGACCATCTTTAACCATCAGCTTCGAACCGTAGGTCAATTTATGACGTGTTTTTTCACGATTATTCTTATCTAATAATGACAATTCACTGTTTCTAGACAAAACAACTGTTTCGCCAGCAGAATTGACAACTGTCACCGCATTGTTAATCCGAACAGTAGCATCAAAAGCGGCATCCATAGAAGACTCTGCCCCGCGCTGAGCAGTACCACCAACGTGGAAAGTACGCATCGTCAACTGAGTACCAGGCTCACCAATGGATTGCGCAGCGATTGTACCAACGGCCTCACCCAAATTCACAGGCGTACCTCTGGCCAAATCGCGACCATAACATTTCGCACAAACGCCGTCTTCTGCTTCACAAGTCAATACAGAGCGAATCTTAACGGCATCAATACCCAAAGCATCGATCTTATCGACATCTGCTTCATCCAATAATTTACCTTTAGCAAACACAACTTCTTTTGTATCTGGATGTAAAATATCCTCGGCCAAAGTCCGTCCCAAAATGCGTTCACCAGTGGTAGCAATCACATCTCCACCTTCAATAATCGGACGAATTGTAATACCTTGATCTGTGCCACAATCTTCCATCGTGACAACGCAATCTTGAGCAACATCCACTAATTTACGCGTTAAATAACCAGATCCTGCAGTTTTCAAAGCAGTATCAGCCAATCCTTTACGCGCACCGTGCGTGGAGTTAAAGTATTCCATAACCGTCAACCCTTCTTTGAAGTTTGAACGAATAGGTGTTTCAATAATATCTCCGTTTGGCTTAGCCATCAAACCACGCATACCAGCCAACTGACGCATCTGAGTGGCAGAACCACGAGCGCCAGAATCAGCCATCATGTACACAGAGTTCACTGGCTTGCCCGGTTCAATTTTGGAAATTTCCGCCATCATCTCCTTAGCAACAGCATCTGTACACACTGTCCACGCATCAACGACTTTGTTGTATTTTTCCAAACGAGTAATTAAACCGTCTTGATATTGTTGTTCATACTCTTTTGTTTTTGCCTCAGTTTCAGCCAACAATTTCTTTTTGGCTGCTGGCACCAACATATCATCCTTACCAAAGGAAATACCTGCTTTAGCAGCCTGTTGGAATCCTAAAGCCTTAATCTTATCGGCAAAAATACATGTCTCTTGTTGTCCGCAATAATGATACACAGCACCAATAATATCCCGCACATCACCTTTCTTAATCAAACGGTTGATTAAACTGAAAGGAATATTGCTAGATTCTGGTAAAACTGTGGACAAAATCACACGACCCGGCGTTGTTTCAACAATCCGAGTATTCTTTTGACCATTGTCTTCCATGATTGTCATACGGACTTTGATCTTAGCATGTAATGACACATCTTTATTGAACAAAGCATGTTCAATTTCCTGTGGTCCAG
>Ga0310786_10009213_pt1 | contig 12560 bp, 9 predicted proteins | sample AusTroGonzalo_MG_FD_203881 | JGI IMG/M metagenome (GOLD analysis project Ga0310786, IMG submission 203881) | Bovine rumen microbial communities from tropical cattle in Woodstock, Queensland, Australia - Gonzalo_03 (v2) (version 2) | ecosystem: Host-associated > Mammals > Digestive system >...
CGCCTACGGCACGATTGCGCCGATCGCCCTCAGCTGGCGCTTGGCGGCGTCGATTGGAACCGCGCGCGGATCGACGCCCTGCCGCGCCGCCAACGCCGCCACGACTCCGGCGGACTGGCCGATGGCCATGCACGACGCCTGCACGCGCAATGCTGAATTCGCACCGTGGTCGCTCGAAATGGCCCTTCCGGCGACGAGCAGGTGCGCGACGCCCCTGGGGATCATCGCGCCGAGCGGTATCGTGCCGACCTTGTCCTTCTCGCCGTCGAGTTGTCCGCCAGCGGCACGTAGCAGCCCCATCCGCCGCCGGCGTAGATGTAGTCCGACATCTTGATGTGGATGTCGGTGGGCAGCAGTTCGCCGGTCGCAACCGCCGCGGCGTGCGCCTTGTCCACCGCCGCGGCGTCAAACTTCCATCCGCGGGTGTTGAGATGGAAGAAAAACGAGCCCGGCTGGCGCTGCGCGTCGTCCGCGCGCACGCGCTCCGCGCCGGCGAATGCGGCGACAACGGCATTGCCCGTCGCGTCCACCACCTCCTTCGCCGCCAAATGGCAAATCCCCTCGTCCGTCGCCAGCGCGAGCTTCCATCCCTCGGGCGTTTTCTCAATTCCGCAGGCGGCGGCATTGAACCGCAGCTCGACGCCGGCCTTCTCCAGCGTCTCCGCCGCGAGCGCGGAGTAGACGGAGGGATTCACCCTCACGCAGTGATGCCACCAGTCGCGCGGGTCAAGCTTCGGGAAATCCGGCAGCTGCTGGCCGGCGAGGTCGACGGAATTCGTGACCAGATCCCAGCACGGCCCGGCGATGACCTGCCGGTTCCAGGCGTGGAAGAGGCCGATCGGCAGCACTTCGGCGGACACCGTGGTGCCGCCGAGCCGCGCATCGCGCTCGACCAGCACCGTCTTCGCGCCGGTCTTCGCGGACGCAAGCGCCGCGCCGATGCCAGCCGGCCCGCCGCCGACCACGGCGACGTCGAAGGACGGCTCGGTGCAACTTGCGCGGCCGTCGTCCAAGCCGTCCAGTGAGCCTGCGCATAAGCTCCCAGCCAGAACTGCGGCCACGGCAAGCATGTAGCTCCTGGCCTGATTGCATGAGGCATTGAATATCTTTCCCATATCACGTATTATACCAAATTTCTTTCTGCAGCAGAGGATGAAGTAGTTGGCGGGCTAAGCGCCAGAGAGGCCTGGGGATCAAGCGCCATGATTTCGCCTTCGGCAGGAATCCGCAGATGGATTTCAAGGCTCAAAAAGCCGATGGCCGTGTTCTGCTCCAACGACCTCCGTGCCTACCTGCTGGCAAGCGAATGCCATAGTCAGAACTGGAACTCGGCCTGGTAGCAGGTCCGGGGCTGCGTCTGCTCGGCCGGAGGAGACCCGGCCGGAGGCGCGAATTCCCGCTTGTTTAGCCGACGGCGCAGCAGGCGCCAGCCTGGGAGCCGTTCGGACATAAGCTCCTGGAACCTGGGGCCATGGTCGTGCGCCCTTAAGTGGGTGAGCTCGTGAACGACCACGTACTCGACCAGCTCGCGCGGAACCTTCGCCAGGTCGGTGTTGTATGTGACGACGCGGTTCCTCCAGTGGCAGGACCCCCATAGCGTCTTCATCCGCCGGAGCCTCCACCCGACGCCGACCTCGCCCAACCCCGCCGTCCACTGGGCATGCAGCTCGCCGACCGTCGCCTTCAACCGCTCCAGCTCTTCCTCCGAAGGCGGCGTTCGCGCCAAAACAGGACGGGACATAGCCTCTACGCGCGTCTTGGCGACCCACTCCCACTTCTCGCGGAGGAAGGCCTCGGCCTCGCGCAGCGTCGCCCACCTTCTCGGCACGGACACTTTCACGCAGCCGTCCGGCATTACGCGGATGTTTATGCGCCGGATGCTCTTCCGGACGACTTCGACGGGGACTCCGTTGACGATGTTCTGACCAGTATGCAGCATAGCCACAGCCTTTACCACGGCGCAACGAGACGCTACAGGCGGACGCATGCCGGCAGCCAGCCCCGAAAAAAGCAAAAAACCCTGCGTCTGCAGGGGTTTCCGCTCTTTCATAATGGTTGCCTCGCAGGGACTCGAACCCCAACAAGCAGAATCAGAATCTGCGGTGCTACCATTACACCACGAGGCAATCTCGCTTTGACCTTCCGTACTGGCGGGGTCGACGGGGCTCGAACCCGCAACCCCCGGATCGACAGTCCAGTGCGCTAACCAATTGCGCCACAACCCCGTGTTCCGAAAAGTGTGGGTAGTATACCATAATCGGCCGCCGGCGCGCAAGGGGGTAATTGAAAAAAATTCAGCCGCGGCAAATGACGCAGGCCGCGGCGGCCAGCCCTGGCTCGCCGTCGCGGGGGACGGCGCGCGGGCGGCCGTGGCGGCCTCCATGAGGCGGCGGACTCAGCCGAACTTGACCGGCGAGACGCCCCAGATGTCCTTCGCGTACTCCATGACCGCGCGGTCGGACGAGAAGCGCCCGGAGCGCGCGATGTTGACGAGGGACATGGCGTTCCACTTCTTCGCGTCGCGGTACGTCGCGTCCACCCTGTCCTGCGCCTCCGAGTAGCTCTTGAGGTCGGCGAGCAGCATGTAGTAGTCGTTGTAGTCGAGGAGCGAGCGGAGAATCGGATCGAAGAGCCCGGGCTCGAGGAGCGAGAAGACGTTGGCCTTCACCATGTCTAGCGCCTCCCTGATCTCCGGGTCGTTCTTGTACAGCTCCCTGGACGAATAGCCTGGCCTGCGCTTCGCGACGTCCTCCGTGCGCATGCCGAAGAGGAACATGTTCTCGTCGCCGACCTCCTGGTTGATCTCGACGTTGGCGCCGTCGTAGGTGCCGAGCGTGAGCGCGCCGTTCATCATGAACTTCATGTTGCCGGTTCCAGAGGCCTCCATGCCCGCGAGCGATATCTGCTCGGACACCTCCGCCGCCGGCATGATCTTCTCGGCGAGCGAGACGCGGTAGTCGGGGAGGAACGCCACCGACAGCTTGCCGCGGGTGCGCGGATTCGAGTTCACGACCCCGGCGATGCCGTGGATGAAGCGGATGATGAGCTTGGCCATGTAGTACCCCGGCGCGGCCTTCGCGGCGAATATGAAGCTGCGGGGCACGGGGTCGTAGGACGAGTCGCGCACGAGCCTGTTGTAGAAGATCACGATGTAGAGCGCGAGCAGCAGCTGGCGCTTGTACTCGTGCAGGCGCTTGACCTGGACGTCGAAGATGGCCGCAGGGTCGAGATCGACGCCGAGGTTCTTCTTCACCCAGTTCGAGAGCTGCCCCTTGTTGGAGCGCTTGATCTTGGCAAGCGCGTCCAGGAACGGCCCCTCGGACTTGAACGCCTCAAGCTTGCGCAGCCTGTCGAGGTCGGTGACCCAGCCGTCGCCGATCTTCTCCGTTATCAGCTGGGCGAGCGAAGGGTTCGCCTTAAGCAGCCAGCGGCGCGGCGTGATGCCGTTCGTCACGTTGTGGAACTTCTCCGGGAAGAGCTCGTAGAAGTCCTTGAAGAGGGAGTCCTTGAGTATCTGCGTGTGCAGCTCGGCGACGCCGTTGACGGACGACGTCGCGACGAGGCACATGTTGGCCATCCTGACGTAGCGCTCGCCGCCCTCGTCGATGAGCGACATCCTCTGCAGGCGCCTGATGTCCCCGGGGTAGAGCGCGGATATCTGCTGGAGGAACCGCCCGTTGATCTCGTATATGATCTGGAGGTGGCGCGGCAGGAGCCTCTCCATCATGGCGACGGGCCACTTCTCGAGCGCCTCAGGCAGGATCGTGTGGTTCGTGTACCCCGTGGAGCGGCGGGTGAGGTCCCACGCCTTGTCCCAGTCCAGCCCCTCGTGGTCGATGAGGATGCGCATGAGCTCCGGCACGACGAGCGCGGGGTGAGTCTCGTTGAGGTGTATGAACACCTTGTCCGGGAGCGCGTCCCAGCCGTCGTTGAGCTCGCGGTAACGCCTGAGGATGTCCTTGAGCGAGCAGGCGACGAAGAAGTACTGCTGGCGGAGCCTCAGCTCCTTGCCGGCGGTCGTGTTGTCGTTCGGGTAAAGCACCTTGGTGAGGTTCTCCGCAAGCACCTTGCTCTCGACCGCCTCGACGTACGAGCCCTTGTTGAAGTCCGCGAGGTCGAATTCGTCGACGGCCTTTGCGGACCAGAGCCTCAGCGAATTGACCGCGTGGCGGTAGCCGACGATCGGCAGGTCGTACGGGACGCCCTCCACCTGCTCGGCCGGGACCCAGCGCCACTGCTGGCGGCCTTTGATGGTCGCGCACTCGACGTGGCCGCCGAAGTGGACGATCTGGTTGTACTCGGGGCGGGCCATCTCCCACGGATAGCCGTCCTTGAGCCAAGAATCGGGCTCCTCCACCTGGTTCCCGTCGACGATCTTCTGGCGGAAGATTCCGTAGTCGTACCTGAGCCCGTAGCCCATGCCCGCCAGGTCAAGGGTGGACATCGAGTCGAGGTAGCAGGCGGCGAGGCGCCCGAGGCCGCCGTTGCCGAGGCCCGCGTCCGTCTCGTAGTCGCGCAGGTCGTTCCAGTTGATCCCGTACTCCTTGAGCGCGTCGCGGCAGAGCTGGTCGGCCTTGAGGTTGATGACGTTGTTGCCGAGCAGGCGTCCCATCAGGAACTCCAGGGACATGTAGTAGACGCGCTTGGTGTTCTGCCTGTGGTACTCCTCCTGCGTCGATATCCAGCGCTCGACTATGCGGTCGCGGACAGCGTTGGCGAACGCCGTGTACTGGTCGCGCGGCGTGGCGCGGTCGATGTCCTTCGCGAGCGAATACCTTACGTGCCACGCAAAGTCCTCCTTGAGCCCGTCCACGGACATCTCGACTCTGCGGTCCTTCTTCCTGTTCGTCTTCTTTTCCATGATTTGCCTTTGGTCCTTTTTTCCTTTTCAGGTCGTCATTTGAATAAGCTCTTCACCGCGTCCGCGGCGGCGCCAGCCGCGTCACCGACGGCATCGACCGCAGCGCCGGCGGCGTCGCCGACGGTGTCAGCCGCAGCGCCAGCCGCGTCGCTGACGGCATCGGTCACCGCTTCTGCAGTGTCGCTGACGGTGTCGGCCGCGGCATCGGCCGCCTCGCTGACGGCGCCGCTCACCGCATCGGCAGCGTCGCCGACTGCATCGCTCACCGCGTCAGCAGCGTCGCCAAGTGCATCGGCCGCGGCGCCCGTGCCCTCCACGGCTAGCCTCAGCGCACTGCCCGCGCCCTTGCAGACCTTGTCTGCGGCGTCGCAGATCCCCTCGAAAATCGCCTTGCACGCGCCCTCTTCGCTGGCTCCGGCGCCATCATCCTTGCCGATGTCCTTGATCTCGATGTCTGGCAGCGGCACCGCGACATGCCCCCACTGGATCTTAGTGCCGGTGATGAACACGCGGTCGATGACGACCCTCTTGCCGCCTTCGCCGCACTCCTCCTTCTTCTCGGGCTCGGATTCGGACTTTGGCTCTTCGGCCGCCTCGGAGCCTTCGCCAGACGCATTGTCCGCTATTTCACGGATGTTGGAGAACGTCAGGTCACCGTAGAAGCAGAGGTCCACTATGGCGATCTCCCTTATGTGGATCTTGTCCGTCAGCGCGGAAAGCGTCGACATGTCGACGGATATGGACGAGAAGCTGACGGCGTTGGTCTCCGAAGACGCCAGCGCGTCGCCGACCGCCGCGACCGCGTCGCCCGCCGCCGCAACGGCATTGCCCGCATGCGCGACGACCGTGGACAGTATTCCGTCGCCCTTCACGTCCGCCGGGTTCTTCGCGCTCGACTCGCGCTCCTTGAAGAACCTCTCGGGGTTCTGCAGCTGCATGTCGCCGAGCTTGACGCGCCCCGTGTAGAGGTTGAGCCCGAATTCGCCGAGGTTGAAGCCCGTCTTCGTGATCTTCGGCACGGCGGAGTTCGCCACGCACCTGACTGTCGGCCCGAGCCATAACGGGTGCAGCAGCAGCGCCGCCACGAGGACGACTGCTATCCAAAGTGCTATCTTGAGCAGCTTCTTCACTACCTTCATCTTTTGTTCCTCCTTGTCACTTTACGTCTTCAACGACTATTTTTGTGCGGTACTTCGCGCCGGGCGGGCCGACCTCTATGTTCCTGGGCGCCCACCTGTCGCCGAATTTCTTCAGGCTGGTGCAGAAGAGCTCCCTGACGACCTTGCCGTCCGAGACCTCCTCCGCCTGCAGCATCGCGCCGGTGCGCCGGTCTATCCAGGCGCGTACGGCGCGCGTGCCCTTCTTCAGGAGAAGGACCCTGCATATCACTCCCTGGACGGACTCGGACTCGCGCTCCTCGTCGAACGAGACGTCGTCCCACCAAAGGAAGTCCAGCGTAAGGTCGCTCCAGGTCACGTCGGTGTCGAGTAGCCGCCCGCCCTTCTGGACTTCGACCGGCCTGCCGTCCTTGTCGGCCACGGAAAGGTCCGTTTCGCCGCGTTCCCTCTTCAGCACGTACCGGTATGCGGCGACCTGGGTCCCGTGGCGGCTGCGGCGGTTTATGTGGCCCTTGATCTCGACCTTCTCGGGGACCATCGCCCTGCACCCCTCGACCATCTCGCGGGCGGTGGCGCCCTCCCTGAACACCGGCGCCTCCGAAAGCGCGTCCATGGGAGAGCCCTGTACTTCGCTGGACGCCACGGTCGCGGCCAGCGCCGCTGCAAGCAGAAGCGTCATTTCAGCATTTCCTCCAGGACCTTGTCCACGGGGCCGCCGCAGTCCTCCCGCCCGATTTTGTAGTACATGGCCGCCGTGCGCCGGCCTTCGTCCCCGCGCCTCTGCATTATCAGCTTGGCAAGGTTGTAGTAGCCGAAATGGCTGCGGGGGTTGGACTGTATCAGCTGCGTCAGCGTCTTCTCGGCTGCGTCGAGGTCGCCCTCGGCCGCCTCCACCGCGGCCCGGAGGTTCAGGGCCGCCGCGTCGTTCGGCCTCTCCTCCAGCAGCTCGCCTATCTTCGCCTTTGCAACGTCGTAGTCCTTCTTTGCAAGCGCCTCCGCCGCAAGCTTCACCTTGGCCTTGCGGTCGGCGGTGCCCGTGTCGTCGCCGCCGCGCCCCGGGGATGTCCGGGCCTTCTGGGCCCTCGCCTTAGCCTTCTCGGCCTTTTCGGCGGCCAGCTTCTTCTCAAGTTCCGTGGTGTCCGTCACGGCGACGGCCTTGGCGTTCTTCTGCGCCTGGCTGAGCAAAAGGGAGTCTATGGCGGCGTTTATGTACGCCTTCTTGTTCCTTACGGAGGAAAATTCGCTCGTTTCGGCCCGCTCAGGGTTCTCTAGCTCTATGCGCTCGAGCTCCGCCAGGGCCTGCTCGTACTTCTCCTTCGCCTCGGACACCTTGCCCTCCGCGGCGAAGTCGGCGGCCTCGTCTATGAGCAGGGACGCGGGCTCCATGAGATCTGATATGCGCACGCTATCCTTGTCCTTGGAACCGCCGAACGGCCAATACCACGAGGCATCGGCGCTCAACGCTACTAGGGCGCACACGGCAAAAACAACGACAATTCTGTTCATCGCGCCATATTATACCAAAAATCGGCCTGCGGCGAAAGAGCGCACGCCTCTGCGAGTTCACAAACATGGGGCGGGCCAGGCTGCCCTCCTGCACCGGGACGCCGGCGTCAGGCGCCGGCGAGGAACGAAAGTATTGAACGGCGGTAGGCGCTCGCGCGCGAGGCGGCCGCTCGGCTCTTGAACATTTCGGACGGCGTGCCGCCCTCGCAGAGGCACATGTTGCTCGTGCGCTGCACGGGAAGATACTCCGTCCAGGGCACTGGGACTTCATGCCACTCCCCGTCGCCGCCGTACACTTCCTCGTAGTCCACCCTCTCCGCGCCCTCGTAGCCGTATGCTGTGACGCCGACCGTCACCTCCCCGTCCGCGCGGTTGACGACCTGCGTCTTGAGTATGCTGCGCGTTATGCAGTCGGGATGCCTGAACTTGTCCTCGCCGTGGTAGTTGGCGACGGATTCGTGCTCCCAGAAAGACGAGGCGCCGCGCCCAACCACGCCTTTCCATATCTCCTCGTGCGTCCGCGTCTGCTGGTAGAGGGGGATGGCCAGAAGCGGCGCAAGCGCGAAGTACGCGTCCTTGAAGTACCGCTCGTTGAACGAAAGGAAGAACGCGGCGGCCGCGTCGTAGTCCCAGTTGCGGAACCTCGCGGGGTCGGTGTCGATGGTCGCTTCGTTGAGGTGCTTCGAGAACAGCACGTTGACCTTCTTCCGCTTGACGAAGGCGAAGTCGTCGCCGTAGCCGACCTTCGTGTCCTTCATCAGATTGAGCATCTGCGTCTGCGCGACGGGCGTGAACAGCAGGCGGAACTCCACCTCGTCGTCCCTGTCCTTGGCGTGGAACCAGGTCTCGAACTCGTGGTTGCTCATCAAGGTGAAGTTCGAGTCGTCCTCCAGGTTGCGGGAATACGCCTTCAGCCTGCTGAGCCTCCATTTCTTGCGGATCTTCCCCCAGAGCGCGTCTTCGGCCCCTGTCAACCCGGACGGCTGCCGCGAGAACGACAGGTTCGGCGCGGCGTCGTTGCCGTACACCAGGAGCTTCTGCTCGCTGTAGACGGGTATCGGCTTCGTCACGTGCGCACGCAGGGTTTCATGCCTGGTCACGCAATGCCGCTCCCCTTCCTCGTCCTCCTCCCATTCCGTCCACGATATCTCCTTCGTCCCCTCGTACGTCTTTTCGCCCCACTCCATGTCAAGGTAGTGCCCGAAGACGAACGGATTGCCGTTGATGACGCCGGACTGGGCAAATATCATCGACTTTCCGTCGTTGAACGAATCGTCCCAGCCATATTGCTCGTGGAGCGACGCGAGCCTCGCCGCCGTGAAATACGGGTCGAAATCCAGTCTTGGGACGGTTGCCTCGACCAGGCCGACCGTGATGTCCCAGGAATACAGACTGTTCAGCGGCTCCATCTGCCTCCAGGCGGCGGCCTTCTTCGAGGCGATCAGCGCCTCCAGGTCGGCCAACAGCTTCGCCGCCGCCCTATACGGCGGAATCATCGCGACACCGAGTAGGATGCCGGCGACGACCGCAGCCACGCACCAGCCATGCACCTCCTGGTTCGAGCCGTTCGTCGCGACGGCCACCGCGAGCGCGACGGCAGCGCCGATGAACCCCAGCGCGACCAGCCATCCGCAGAGCGTCTTCCTGGAGCCTGCCGAGTCGGCCTTGGACTGCAGCGCCTTTATCTCGCCGACAAGGGCGCGGTTGGCGCGGACGTCCACGCCGGACTTCTGCGTCAGCTCGTTGAACTTCTCGCGCGCCAGACTGGCGAACTTTCCGCGAAACTCGTCCCGGTAGCGCGCAAGCGGTTCATAGACGTCTTCAATCAAAAGAACGTCCCTCTTGCCTGCGCCTTGGTCTCGGCGGAGGCAGTGAACGGGATGCGGGTCGTGTAGCCCGCCCGCGCCGCGACAATCTGCTTGGTCGGCCAGTCGAAGAGGTCGGTGTTCCACTGCATGACGGAATCGTTGTACAGCTGCCGCGCCGCCGTGATCTCCTTCTGGAGGTAGCTGTTCTGCTGCGCCGCCTCCGCGATGGCTGCATGCGCCTTGAGGTCGGGATACGCCTCGACCTGCGGGAACAGCCTGCCAAAGCACCCGTCGATCTGGCTGGCGACGGCGTTGCGCTCGGCGTCCGGGAGCCTCCCGCCACGGAACGCGGAGACGGCCTTCATCACGTCCTTGTCGAGGTCGACGGCCTTCTCCACGAGCTTCGCCAGGTTCTTCAAAATCATCACCCTCTGCTCAAGGTAGTTGTCGATGGTCGAGGCGTCGGCCTGGATCTTCTGCTGGAGCCTCTGGAAGTAGTTCCTTGCGCCGATCTTCATGAACAGGAAGACAAGGCCCGGGATTATGCAGAGGCACCACAAGACGAGCTCGAACAGAGTCGAGCCCCACCCGACGCGCACCGGGAGCTGCCTCTCGATCACGTTCACGTCGCGGCCCGCGCCGTTGACGGGGCCTGTCATTTCGTCCAGTTCGTTTCCCATTGTGTTTGTTCCTTTCTGTTTGCTGCCCTTGGGATCAGCCCATTGCGCAGGGACATTGCCGTCCATGCCCCAAATTGTACCAAATATCCCCTCGGCGGCGCAAGTTTGGCGGAGGCTAGCGCCATTCGAGGCGCGACGTGGACTTCGCCTTTATGTGCTCAAGGGCATCGCGGACGCGGGCGCGGACGCTTTCGTCGGAAACGGAGTGCAGGCGCAGCAGCATCATAACGGCCTCCGCCCTCTTGCCGGAGTTCGCCAGCGAAAGGCCGAGGTTCAGCATCGTGTGCACGTTGGAGTAGGACCGCGCCGGCGCGACAAGGGACTCCGAGAAGAACTTCACGGCCGCCTCGTCGTCTCCCTCGCGCATCGCGGCGATTCCGAGCGCGTCGAGCATCATTCCGCCGACGTCGCGCTTCGGACGGCGGACCACGGCGCGGCCAAGCCGCCGCACCTCGGCGAAGTCCCCCTTCCCGCCTCGGCATGCGAGGGTGTAGGCCAGGACGGACGCAGTCTGCTGGCTCGGACGCAGACGAAGGCTGCGCTTCAGCATGGCGACGCCTTCGTCGGGGCGCCCTTGCCTTGCGGCAAGATCGCAGCCAATCGTCCTCGTCGCGCGCCAGTGGTCGGGGTCGAACCTGAGCGTTCGTTCGGCTGACGCGACGTCGTTCGCGTACGAGCGTATGACCGGCACAGCGCATGCGGCGTTCAGCACGACAAGCGACAGCGCTGCGCACATGGCCTTGCATGCGCCAAGGCGCGGCGCAAGAACAGACATCGCAAAGGCCAGGGCAAGCGCAAGGCCGACGGACGGGAGATATGTGTAGCGTTCGGCCATCGAGTTGTCGCTTATGCCGCCGACAAGCCCCAGCGTCGGCAGGAGCGCGAAGAAGTAGAACAGCGCCGAAAGCCATGCCAACCGCCGGACCGCAGGCGACGACGCTCGAACGCCGGCGACGTACAGCCCGGCGACGGCGACGGCAAGCGCAACGAGCCCGGGAACCGTTCCCAGCGGCATTCCGCCGATGACGGCGCGGCAGTCGGCATAGACGCCGAAGGGTACGACCGCGTGGAGAAGGTAGAGGCCGAGCGACACTACGGCGTTCAGCGCGCTCCACGAAAGCGGCACGGCGATGTCCGTGCGTGCCATTCCCTCCGGATGCACATGCGAAGCGACGGCCACAAGAGCGACATAGGCGGACATCAGCAGCATAGGCGCGTATATCGCACCGAACGTCCAGAAAGCGCGTGGACGGCCCGCGTCATGGCGCGCGTACCTTCGGACCAGCCATGCAACGACCGGAAAGCACATGGCGGTCGGCTTCGAGAGGCATGAGAGCGCAAAAAGGACGAACACCGAGGCAAGACGATGTCCGCCGCCACGCTCCAGCCAGCCGCACCACGACATGAGACCCAGAAGCGCGAACATGCTCCACAGCTCCTCCTTGCGCGACACGACCCAAGCCACTGCGTCCGCCCGCTGCGGCCCCAGCGCCCACACGAGCGCGGCGAGGGCACACCATGTCCGCGCGTCGCCGCGGCCTTCAGGCAGAAAGCGCCGCAGCAGGATGACTAGGAACTTCATCACAAGGACGGCGTTGCCCGCATGGAGCAAGGCGTTGACCACATGGTGGACGCGCCATCCTCCGCCGAACACCGTGATGTCGGCCATGAAGGAGATGTGCGTCAATGGCATCCACATCCCGCCTTGGCCTATGGTGGAGAGCGCATGCCACACGTTGGCCCAGGAGAGCCCGCCGCGCACAAACGAACAGCCATAGACGTTGCCCCAGTCGTCGAGGCTCAGGTGCGAGTCCGTAATCGAGACGGCGAAGAGGGCGAACGCCGCGGTGAACACGGCGGCCGCCAGCACCGTTCGCCTCGCCCCCTCCATGTCTGCCCGGATCGGCCCGGGCTCAGAGCCCGAAGCCGAAATACGCGTTCGTGTTGTTGAACGAGATGTCCTCGACGATCTTGCCGAGGGTCTTGAAGTCTGCGATGACCTCCCCGTTCTCGACCCACTTGCCGATCACGTTGCAGAGGATACGGCGGAAGTACTCGTGCCTTGCGTACGAGAGGAAGGACCGGGAGTCGGTGAGCATCCCGATGAAACCGGCGAGGGCGCTCAGGTTGGCGAGATCGCGCAGCTGCTTCTCCATGCCGAGCTTGTGGTCGTTGAACCACCATGCGGATCCCACCTGGACGCGCTGCGGGAAGGTCCCGTCCGTCTGGAAGCACCCGGCGATGGTGCCCATGATCTCGTTGTCGTTCTGGTTGAGCGAGTAGAGGACGACCTTGGGCATGGAGCCGGTCTGCTCGAACGCGTTGAGGAGGTTCGCGAGCGCCTTCGCGCCGCGCGTGTCGCCGACGGCGTCGAATCCGGTGTCGGGCCCGAGCGCCGCCATCATCTTGTCGGAGTTGTCGCGGATGCATCCGTAGTGCAGCTGCATAACCCAGTCGCGCCGGGCGTACTCTCCGGCCAGGTACTTGAGGACGGCAGTGCGGAACTTGTCGCCGGTCGCGACGTCGATCTTCCTGCCGGCCCTTCCGGCGGCGAGGATGCTGTCCAGCTCCTTGGGCGACGCCTCCG
>Ga0310786_10009215_pt1 | contig 12557 bp, 9 predicted proteins | sample AusTroGonzalo_MG_FD_203881 | JGI IMG/M metagenome (GOLD analysis project Ga0310786, IMG submission 203881) | Bovine rumen microbial communities from tropical cattle in Woodstock, Queensland, Australia - Gonzalo_03 (v2) (version 2) | ecosystem: Host-associated > Mammals > Digestive system >...
CCGCATCGATGATGCCGTGAGACGTGTGCTCCGCATGAAGTACAGACTCGGACTTTTCGACCATCCCACACAGCCACTGAAGGACTATCCGAAGTTTGGCGGTGAAGAGTTTGCCAAACTGGCGTTGGAGGGTGCTGTGGAGAGTATGGTGCTGCTGAAGAATAGTCCCTCCCCACAAGGAGAAGGGATATTGCCTCTGGAGCAGGGAAAGAAGCTGCTGGTGACAGGACCTAATGCCAATCAGATGCGTTGTCTGAATGGCGGATGGAGCTATACGTGGCAGGGAGACCGCACGGATGAGTTTGCCGGTCAGTATAACACCCTCTACGAGGCATTCTGCAAGGAGTATGGCGAGGAGAACGTGAAGCTGTGCCAGGGCGTGACCTACAACGAGACTGGCAAGTGGTGGGAGGAGAATGAACCTGACATCGAGGCTGCCGTAAGAGCGGCTCAGGGGGTGGATGTGATTGTGGCATGCATCGGCGAGAACTCTTACACGGAAACACCTGGCAACCTGACGGACTTGACACTCTCGGAGAATCAGCGGAACTTGGTAAAGGCATTGGCGAAGACGGGCAAACCGATTGTGCTGGTGCTGAATGAAGGCCGTCCCCGTCTGATTGCCGACATCGAACCATTGGCTCAGGCGGTGGTGAACATCATGCTGCCGGGTAACTATGGTGGGGATGCGTTGGCTGGGCTTTTCTCTGGACGTTACAACTTCTCTGGGCGTCTGCCTTACACCTACCCGAGTGAAATCAATTCGCTGACGAACTATGATTTCAAGAAGAGTGAGGAGTCGGCCACGATGGAGGGTGCATACGACTATAATGCGAAGATCACCCAGCAATGGGGATTCGGTACGGGACTGAGCTACACCACGTTCGAGTACAGCAACCTGCGGGTGGATAAGGAGCACTTTACGAAGGATGATGTGCTGAAGGTGAGCATCGACGTGACGAACACGGGCAAACGGGCGGGCAAGGAGAGTGTGCTGCTGTATAGCAGTGACCTGATTGCCTCGATGGTGCCTGACGGACGTCGGTTGCGCCAGTTTGAGAAGATTGACCTGAAACCAGGGGAGAAGCGCACTGTCACCCTCTCACTGCCTGCCCAAGACCTGGCATTTGTGGGGTACGACGGACACTGGACCTTGGAAGAGGGTGAGTTCATGCTCACCATCGGACGGGAAACCGTAAAGGTGGTGTGTGATCAGACCTACACATGGGACACGCCCAACAGGTAAGATGTCCCTAACAATATTTTGATGGTGAAACTCCGAAGTATTTCTTGAACACAGTGCTGAAATACTTCGGATTTTCAAATCCTGTAAGTGTGGCAGCATCCATCACCGAACTGCCATTGCGGAGGAGGGCTGCTGCACGTTCCAGACGGATGATGCGGATGAAGTCCTGAGGCGACTTACCGGTGTAAGTTTTCAACTTGAGGTAGAAAAGGGTGCGGCTCATGGCGAGTTCACGGCACAGACGGTCGATGGTGAAGTCGGGGTGGGAAAGATTGTCAACGACCAACTTGGTCACTCGGGCAATGAACTCGGAACCATCCTCTGCGTCGGGTTCCTGTATGGTTTCCGTCTCTTCCTCCTGAGGCTCGGTCATCTCCAACGGTTGTTCCTCTTCGGTGACAGCATCCTGGAAAGCAGGATTGAGGTTGAGGTCGCTCAAGACGAGGCGCATGTATTTGGTGTGGAGCTGATAGACATGCCAAGCACCATAGAAGGCCAAGAGGATGAGACCGATGTAGAGGATCCACATCCACCATGAGTTCCACCAAGGTTCGGACACGATGATGGTCAGCTTCATCTCATCGAGCACTGTACCACAAGTGCGACTGATGCAACGCAACAGCAAAGGGTGGGTACCAGCTTCCATGTTAGTGAAGCGGATGGTCTGCTCGTCAGTGGGCTGACTCCATTCACCGTTTCCTACCTTGTACTGATAGACGATGTCGAACTGGTTGCGCAGATTGATACTTTCGAAGGTGAGGAGGAAGGTGCGTTCGGTGTAGTGCAGACGCAGCTTCTTCTCGGCCAGCATGCCATGGACACGTTTCTTGAATACCGCCCCATCGTTGTCGCTGCAATTGACTCCGACCAGTCTCAGTTTCGCCGTATAGTTGAGTTCTTGCACATTGTCGGGATTGATGATGAGGGCTCCGGTCGTGGTGCCGTAGAGCATATGGTCATTGTACATCCTGGTCACAGCCCGAGCCGAATACTCACGTTCGATGCCATAACAATAATTGGTACAAAACACCTGCTGGGGTTGATGCGGATCGACAAAGGCGAGTCCTTCCTCCGTAGCAATCAGCATACGTCCCTTGTAATCCTTCGCTATACTATACACCACATTGGAGGGAAGTCCGTCGTCTTTGGTCACCTGACTGCAAATACCCATTTTGAGGTTGTACACATACACCCCACCTCCATCGGTTCCAATCCAAAGTTCCTTGTCGCCGTTGAGGAAGAGGGTAAGAACATATCTGTTCACATCCTGGACACCTTTCGAGTAATCCAGTTCTGTCACTTCTTCGGTTTTGGGATGGATGAGTCGGATGCCATCAGCTGTGCCAACCGCGATATTGCCACTGGGCAGTTGGATCATGTCCTGCACGTTCTTGATGGGATAGTAGTGGCATCCTGATGGTGTCTTCTGCACAAGGTCACCGTCCAGACAGCCCATCCACAGGTTGCCTTGACGATCGTAGAGGAGTTTGTAAACGTGGTCGTCGCGGAGCACGCCGTTCTGCTTGGTGTAACGTTGCTGTGCCTGACCTCCCTCGCTGAGTTCGTACACGCCCTTGCCATAAGTAGAGGCGAGCATGGTGCCTTGGGGTGTGAGGCTGAGGCTGAGCACCACTGCCCGCTCACAGGTGTGTGTCCACTGACGGGTGAAGGGATTGTGGAGGCTGATACCATTGTCGGTGCCCATGACCAATGTACCACTAGGAAATTGTGCCACACAGTTCACGTGGTCGTTTTGCAGTGACTGACGGTTGTCACGGATGTGCTGGAAGATGGCTGGTGTACTACCCACAGGACGGGCGATGTCGATGCCACCCGAATAGGACCCGACAACGATGTTATCCCAAGCGTCACGAAGCACGGCATAAACACCATTGCCATGGAGCACGCCCTCCTTGCCTTCGTTGGCATCGAAGAGGAGTGTGCCGCTATATTGACCTGACTCCGACCGTCTGGTCACTTTGTACACACCCAATCCATCAATTCCTACTAGCATGGTCTTGTCATCGTAAGGACAGATGCTGCGGACAGGGTTCGAGATGACACCGCTCATGGGTGCATCAGCCACCAACATACCGTCGGCATTGGGCGTATAGATCTGGAGTCCATGAAGGAATCCACCCAACCACACCTTGTTGTAGAGGGGGTCGTAGTAGCCACTCTCCACATGATGGGACAGGAGCTTGGGCAGTTTCATGTCAGCCTGTGGTACGGGATGGGGCGGACAACTGAAGACTCCATCCCTGGTGCAAAGTAACAGCTGCCGTTTCGTCTTCACAATGGTATTGGTGAACACACCTTTCTTCACAGGGATGAGTTTTTTCCCCTGCCAGAAGAAAACACCTTCACGCATGGCAAGCCATACGCCGTCGTTGGTGACCAGTATGTCATTCAGTACCACACTCTCCTCCATCAACTTACTCATATCAACCTTCAACCTAAACGCATCTTGTTCCTCGTCATACACAGCAATATGCCCATGATTGTCGAAAGCATAGAGCAACGAGTCCTCTTGTCCTATGCATAGTTTGATACTCCGTCCGGCATAGTTACTGTAGAGGGCATCGGTGGGCAACTGATAGTGCTTCGTGTTCTTTCCGTTGTAACGCTCGATATCCATCTTGGTAGACCACCAGAGTGCTCCGTCGAAGGTCTGGCAGATGGAGTAGATGCGTTGACTACAAAGACCCTCTTCGTGTCCCAGATGCGAATACGTGAACAAATCCACGTCCTGAGCTTTCAGCACAGGGAGGGTATAGGTTATACACCACAGAAAGATGAGATATTTGAGTAGTCTATTCGTCATATTGGTCAGTTTTCGCCTGCAAAAGTATTAAAAAAAAACGAAATTCATGCTGATGCCAACATTTTTTCCTATCTTTGCACGATTTTTGTGGGGTTGAAAAAGAGGAAACGGAAAAAGAACGCAATAAAAAACTGAAAGATGGAAAATAGGAGCATTGTTTCGATTGCCGACTATGGGAAGGAGAAGATTCAGTATCTGCTCGACATGGCGGCTGAGTTTGAGGCGCATCCCAACCGCCAGTTGCTGAAGGGCAAGGTGGTAGCTACGCTGTTCTTCGAGCCAAGCACAAGAACGAGGTTGTCGTTTGAAACGGCTGCGAACCGACTGGGTGCCCGTGTGATTGGTTTCACCGATCCCAAGGTGACGAGTTCGTCGAAAGGTGAGACACTGAAGGACACAATCAAGATGGTGAGCAACTATGCCGACGTGATTGTGATGCGTCACAAACTGGAGGGTGCGGCTTTGTATGCCAGTGAGGTGACAAACGTGCCCATCATCAATGCGGGTGACGGTTCAAACCTGCACCCATCACAGACAATGCTCGACCTCTATTCCATCTACAAGACGCAGGGGACACTGGAGAACCTGAACATCTACATGGTGGGCGACTTGAAGTATGGTCGCACGGTGCACTCATTGCTGATGTCGATGCGGAAGTACAACCCGACGTTCCATTTCATCGCGCCGAAGGAATTGGAGATGCCGGAGGAGTATAAGCTCTACTGTCAGCAGAATGCCATCAAGTACATCGAGCAACAGGATTTCACGGAGGACACGATTGCTGATGCAGATATCCTCTACATGACTCGTGTACAACGGGAGCGTTTTACCGACCTGATGGAATATGAGCGTGTGAAAGATGCTTACATCCTGAAGGCGAACATGCTGGGCAAGTGCAAGGAGAACATGAAGATTCTGCACCCGCTGCCACGTGTGAATGAGATTGAATACGATGTGGACGAGAGCAAACATGCCTATTACTTTGACCAGGCACAGAACGGACTCTATGCTCGTGAGGCGCTGATCTGCGATGTGCTGGGCATCACCCTCGACCAAATTAAGAACGACAACACAATCATCGACTAATCATGGAAAAGCAACAGAAACTGGTGGCTGCGCTGGAGAACGGCTCAGTAATCGACCACATACCAACAGACAAACTTTTTACAGTGGCTCAACTGCTCCAGCTGGAGTTGTGTACGGAGCCTGTGCTCATCGGTAACAACCTCGTCAGCCAGATCATGGGTAAGAAGGGCATCATCAAGATTGCCGGCAAGTTCTTCTCCGAGGCTGAAATCAGCAAGTTGGCGGTACTCTGCCCCAACATCCGACTGACGGTCATCCGCAACTATGAGGTGGTGGAGAAGCGTGAGGTGACGCTGCCTGAGAAGCTGACCAACATCGTGAAGTGCGCCAATCCTGTGTGCATCACGAACAATGAGCCGATGAAGACGGTCTTCTACCGCAAGGACATGGAGACGCTGAAGTGCAGATATTGTGGTAAGGAACAAAAACTGAAAGATATCAAACTAAAATAGATACATGAAATTTACAGAACGAGCAAAGCTGAACCTCTCAGATGTGAATAGGGAGGTTTTGGAACAGTGGAACGCTGAAGACATGTTCCACAAGAGCATTGAGGAACGCGAAGGCTGTCCTCAATTCATCTTTTTTGAAGGACCACCATCTGCCAACGGACATCCGGGCATTCACCACGTGATGGGCAGAACGATCAAAGATACTTTCCTCCGCTACAAGACGATGCAGGGCTTCCAGGTGAAGCGCAAGGCAGGCTGGGACACCCATGGTCTGCCTGTGGAGCTTTCAGTGGAGAAGTCATTGGGCATCACCAAGGAGGACATCGGCAAGAAGATCAGTGTGGATGACTACAACGACGCTTGCCGCAAGAACGTGATGATGTACACCAACGAGTGGACAGAACTCACCGACAAGATGGGCTACTGGGTGGATCTCGAGCATCCCTACATCACCTACGATAACAAGTATATCGAGACGCTGTGGTATCTCCTGAAGCAACTCTATCAGAAGGGCTTGCTTTACAAGGGCTACACCATTCAGCCCTATTCACCAGCAGCAGGAACAGGTCTTTCCTCGCACGAGCTGAACCAGCCTGGTTGCTACCGTGATGTGAAGGACACGACAGTGACGGCGCAGTTTAAAGTTCTAGATAAATTAGCAGGGCTAGATGGACCAGATGGGCTTGCCACCTATATTCTGGCATGGACAACCACGCCTTGGACACTTCCTTCCAACACCGCGCTTTGTGTGGGTCCTAAGATTGACTATGTGGCGATCAAGGGCAAGAATCCATACACAGAGGAGGAGGCCATCTACATCATGGCGGAAGCTCGTCTGTCGGCATATTTCCAAGCCGAGAAGGATGAGGAAGGCAATGAGAAGCCCCTTGAAATCCTCTGGAAGGGCAAGGGTACTGACCTCGTGGGTCTGCACTACGAGCAGTTGATGCCTTGGGTGAAGCCATGTGCTTTGGAGAACAACCAAGTGGTGGTGAAGGAGGACGAGGCGTTCCGTGTCATTCCTGGTGACTATGTGACCACGGAGGACGGTACGGGCATCGTGCATATCGCTCCTACCTTTGGTGCGGACGACGCGAAGGTGGCGAAGGATGCTGGCATCCCATCGCTCTTCATCATCGACAAGGCGGGCGATACCCGTCCGATGGTCGATTTCACGGGTAAGTACTTCGTGAAGGACGACATGAACGAGGAGTTCGTAAAGCTTTGTGTCAACGAGAGTTACTGGAAACATAGCGGCGACTTCGTGAAGAACGCTTACGATCCTAAATATAATCAGGGTGGCAAGTACGACGAGAAGGCTGCCAACAAGGATATGGACTTGAACGTGGTGCTCTGTCTGGAGATGAAGGAGGAAGGAACTGCCTTCAAGATTGAGAAGCACATCCACAACTATCCTCATTGCTGGCGCACCGACAAGCCCGTGCTCTACTACCCGCTCGACTCTTGGTTCATCAAATCGACGGCGAAGAAAGACCGCATGTTTGAGCTGAACCAGACCATCCAGTGGAAGCCTGAGAGTACCGGTACAGGACGTTTCGGCAAGTGGCTCGAGAACCTCAACGACTGGAACCTCTCCCGTTCTCGCTACTGGGGCACTCCTCTCCCTATCTGGCGCAACCGCGACACCCGCGAGGAAGTGTGCATCGGCTCTGTGGAGGAACTCTACAACGAGATTGAGAAGGCGGTGAAGGCTGGTGTGATGGCATCGAATCCGCTCAAGGAGAAGGGCTTCGTGCCTGGCGACATGAGTCAGGAGAACTACGACAAGATTGACCTCCACCGCCCTTACGTGGATGACATCAAGCTGGTGTCTGACCAGGGCAACGTACTCACCCGCGAGCTCGACCTCATCGACGTGTGGTTCGACTCAGGTGCCATGCCATACGCCCAGGTTCACTATCCATTCGAGAACAAGGACCTCATTGACAAGGGTCTCGCCTACCCCGCCGACTTCATTGCCGAGGGTGTGGACCAGACACGAGGATGGTTCTTCACCTTGCATGCCATCGCCACGATGGTGTTCGACTCGGTGGCTTACAAGGCAGTCATCTCCAACGGTCTCGTGCTCGACAAGAACGGCATCAAGATGTCGAAGCGTCTGGGCAACGTCATCAACCCATTCGAGTGCATCGGCACGTATGGCGCTGATGCGGTTCGTTGGTACATGATCACCAACTCCTCACCATGGGACAACCTCTCATTTGACCCCGAGGGTGTGAAGGAAGTGACGAGCCAGTTCTTTATCAAGCTGCAGCAGGCTTACTCATTCTTCACGATGTATGCCAATGTGGATGGCTTCGAGTATAAGGAGGCAGACATTGCCTATGCCGACCGTCCCGACTTCGACCGCTGGTTGCTGTCTGAGCTGAATACATTAGTAAAGAATGTGCAGACATATCTCGACGACTACGACCCGACCCCTGCCGGCCGTCTCATCCAGTCGTTCGTCATCGACAACCTCTCCAACTGGTACATCCGCCTCAACAAGCCTCGTTTTTGGGGTGGCGAGATGACTGCCGACAAGCTCTCGGCTTACCAGACCCTCTACACTTGTCTCGACACCCTGAGCCGTCTGATCGCACCAGTGGCTCCGTTCTATGCCGACCAGCTCTTCCGCGACCTCAACAGCGCGACGGGCAAGGACACGGCAAAGAGCGTTCACCTCGCCAAGTTCCCGACCTTCAACGAGGCTTACATCGACTCCGAACTGGAGGCAGCGATGGAGTCAGCGATGAAGGTGACATCCATGGGACTCTCCATCCGCAAGAAGGTGAAGATTCCTGTGATTCAGGCTCTGCAGTCTATTGCCATTCCCGACACGGACACGGTGTTCAGCGGACGCATCGAGCGCATGAAGGACATCATCATGAAGGAGTTGAACGTGAAGGAGCTCCAGTTGATGGACGGCAAGATGCTCGTGAAGAACGTGAAATGCAACTTCCGCGTGATGGGCAAGAAGTTCGGCAAGATGATGAAAGCGGTGAGCAATGCGGTGGCAGAGATGTCGCAGGCACAGATTGCCGAGCTCGAAGCCAACGGGCAGGTCACTTTGCAGGCCGAAGGTCAGGATGCCGTGATTGAGCTGGCGGATGTGGACATCATGTCGCAGGACATCCCGGGATGGAGCGTGGCGAACGAAGGCACGACCACCGTGGCACTCGACATCACCATCACCCCTGCCCTGAAGACCGAGGGAAATGCTCGCAAGGTCATCAAGCAGATTCAGGGTCTCCGCAAGTCGCAGGGCTTCGAAATCACCGACCGCATTCGTGTGGTCATCACCGACACGCCAGAGACTGCCGAGGTGCTGGCATCCTTCAAGGACAACATCGCCGCACAGGTATTGGCCAACGCCATCGAGCTGGGCAATCCCGCTGGCGAGGCGATTGACTTCGACGACTTCAAGGCAGTCATCACTGTTCAGAAAGACTAATCGCAGATGAGCAGAAAGAGCAAGTACATTCTTTCCATCGTCCTATTCATGGCCGTTCTTGTCATTGACCAAATCATCAAGGTCAGTGTCAAGACGGGCATGCATCTGGGGGAGCGCATCGAAATCACCAGCTGGTTCAGCCTCCTGTTTGTGGAGAACAACGGCATGGCATTCGGGTGGGAGCTCTGGGGAGGGAAGCTCTTCCTCACCCTCTTCCGCGTCGTGGCGGTATGCCTCATCGGATGGTTCATCCACAGTGAAATCCGACGCAGGAGACCGACGGGCTACATCGTCTGCCTCACCCTCATTGCGGCAGGAGCGGCAGGCAACATCATCGACTGCCTCTTCTACGGACTCATCTTCAACAACCCGCCCTATCCCCAGGTGGCAGAGCTCGTGCCCTACGGATACGGCTATGGAGAGTTCCTCTACGGCAAGGTGGTCGATATGTTCTACTTTCCCCTCGTCGAATGGGACATGCCCACATGGATGCCCATCTACTCCGGTCAGCACTGCGTGTTCTTCTCCCCCATCTTCAACTTTGCCGATGCAGCCATCTCGTGCGGCATCGTGGCATTGCTGCTCTTCTATCACAAATTAGTCAGTCGCTATCAGTTCCATCAATGAGAAAAAGACCCTCTTTGTCCTGCGGACATCTCCCCCATAATGGGGAGAGCCATCCGGAATGTTCCCATACGACAAAATCGCCGCATGGTCTCCCTCCCCATTACGGGGGAGGGCTGGGGAGAGGGTCTATCCTTTTCTTGCTTTTTTTGTTCCTCTTTGTGGCCTGCGACGATCGTCCCAAGGACATCCTCTCGCGCGGCAAGATGGAAGATGTGCTGTATGACTACCACATCATGCAGGGCATCATCGACGAACTCCCCAGCGAGGAGCGGGAGGCGAAGGCGCAGGACTACATCAATGCCGTCTTCGAGAAGCACGACATCACCCAGGCACAGTTCGACTCTTCCATTGTCTATTACAACCGCCACACCGAGGAACTCCACAAGATCTACACCAACATCAAGGAGCGCTACACCACCGTCAACGACGAGATACAGCTCGTTAACGGCAACAACGACATGATGGCCATCTTTGCCGCGGGCGGCGACACCACCAACCTATGGAATGGCGCCAAACTCCTCACCCTGCGCAACAAGGACCTGCTCAACCGAGAGAGCTTCACCATCCTCGCCGACACCAGCTTCCGACGTCAGGATCAGTTCATCCTCACCCTCCAGCCCGTCTTCATCAAGGAGAGGAAAGAGGACTACGACATCCACCTGCAAGTCGGACTAAGCGTACTCTACAAGAGCGGCAAGCACGTAGGTACCACCCGGTTCGTCAACAACAACAGCCTCCAGCAGCTCACCATCCAGACCAGCCCGGACGAGGACATCAAGAGTGTCACCGGATTCTTCTACTATAAAGGAAAATCCGCCACACGCAACCTCTGCCTCATTGGCAACATCTCCCTCGTCAGGATGCACCAGAAGGATGCCGAGCCAACGGAAGCCCCTGCCGACACCCTGCAGACCGACACCCTTGCCACCGACACCATGCCACGCCCTGAGCAGCGCCGACTCTCCCCCGAAGAGCTCCGCCAGCTCAACAAGTCAGGCGAGCACATCAACATCCAGCGAGCCCCCTCCGTCCGCACCCCCAACAGCATCGGACCACGCCGCCGCCGGAGGTAACACCTGTCAACTCTCAACTGTCAACTGTCAACTCTCAACTTTCCTCATGCGTCGAGTCGCAGCATCCAGGGTATATATCAATGAAAAGGAGTTCCGCAACAACCACGTCGTGGAACTCCTTCATCATCAAGTCATCAACCACTATCCCCTCGAGGGAGAACTCCCCATGACCGAATGGCTCGGAGGCACCATACTCATCCGCGACCATCAAGCCTTCCACACCCCCCAGGTCCTCTCCCCCAACTGTCAACTGTCAACTGTCAACTGTCAACTCCTCTAATCTCCGTCAGGGTCGTCAACCAAGGTACCGCCACCGCCATTGTCGCCACCTGAGTTGCCACCGGTGTTGCCGCCGGTGTTCTCACCCGTGTTGTCACTGGTAGAAGCAGAAGGAACATATACATCAACGGCACTGCCATTCAGGAAGCGTTCCTGACCTACGGGGTAGGTCGAGATGGCCTGTGCAAAGGTGGGAACTGCATCGGTCACATCAAACTGAGCATCGCTGCGGAGCCAGTTTCCGTTCACCTTGCGCGAAGTGATGGCTGCCATGTAGGTGTTCTCGGCAGTAGCACCTGTTGCAAGGTCGGATGACATGCGTACCTCTACCTTCAATGTGTCGGACGTGAAGGTGGGAGTGGCTGCTGCCACATCGCCAGTCATTGCAACGGCAAAAGACTCCAGTACGGATGCACCGCTCATGTAGGTGAAGCGCACGGCACCGAAACCGTAGCTGCCGTCAGCCTTGGGATACATGATAGCAACAGTACACATGTCACCGAAATTCTTGCAGCCCATGGCATCGGCAACCTCTGCAATGGTGCCGTTCATCGTTGGAACCAGATTCAGCGTCACCTTCTTGTTAGCGACATCAACGCTGTCGATTTAAGCGTCAACAAGCGCATCAGGAAGAGAACCCTTGGAAATGATGTAGCTTCCAGCATGGAATGCAGACTCTTTGTAGTTGCAGAAGCCGAAGAAGCCGTTGTCATACTCTTTGGAGAGCTGAATCAGTTTTAAGTTGGAGGACATGAACTCACGCATGCACTGCATGCCTGCGCTCTTTTCCTCGAAGGAATGGTCACAGATGGACTTCATTGCGGAATAGGCTGCTCCACAAGTGGATAGCAAACAACGCTGAGACATCTGTGCATAGGTACGAGGGTTTTTTCCGCCCTCTACGCGATCTTTCGTGATTTGTTTTCCGTCAACCACACTATAAGTATGGGACTTGGTACTGCCACGACGCAGACCATAATAATTACTAGATGTTGCCATAAGTTTTAATACGATGTTTTTAAGACTTGCCCAACAGTTCCAACCGTCATACCCCGGGTTTTATGAATCGGAAGTACATCGGAGGTACATCGGAGGTACATCGGAGGCACTCCCTCGGTATGTCCTGTCGAGCTTGTCTGTCATCGACGGTGCAAAGTTACGACAGTTTTATTTACAGAACAAAAGATTTTGATTATTTGTAAATCAATCACTTACGGCAACTTACGGCAACTTACGGGTAATTACGGAAAACTTTTTTCTTCCCCTTGTTTTACTTACGGCAACTTACGGTATGATTGATGCTGAAAAAAGAAGAAAATAAACTATTTTCCCCAATTGATGAGTTGAGAAGGGTTCGCCATAAAGGCAGTTTTATCTCTATTTCTGCCTATGGAGAAATCTGTGACGGGACCTTTTACCTCCTTACCATTTACGATGATTGTCTCAAAAGTGTTTCTCAAGAGAACTGCAAATTCATACTGTTCCTTTCCCTTCGTGTAAGCTTTATTATCTATAG
>Ga0310786_10009217_pt1 | contig 12557 bp, 8 predicted proteins | sample AusTroGonzalo_MG_FD_203881 | JGI IMG/M metagenome (GOLD analysis project Ga0310786, IMG submission 203881) | Bovine rumen microbial communities from tropical cattle in Woodstock, Queensland, Australia - Gonzalo_03 (v2) (version 2) | ecosystem: Host-associated > Mammals > Digestive system >...
GGAGCCGTTACCAGGGCATCCCACACCAGTATCGTTGTTCCAGCTGACGGGACAGGCCGCAGAGCGAAGCCTGATATTGGGCGAGATTGTAGAGAACTTCAAAAGACATTATACGGCCCTTCAAGGACATTTCGAGTCAGCCGTTGAAGCGCTTCGTAAAGAATACGCTGCTACGTTATATCGTCGCGAGGGCTTCCATTCCTTCCACGATGAGAAAGGAGACTTCAAGGCGGAAATCACAGACGTGGAAACAACAGGACACCTTGTCCTGCGAGATGAACAAGGTGCCCTGAGACGATATGCCTTTAAAGAAGTATCCTACCTTTAGTTTTTCTTTAATTTACGGTAATATCTGATAGGAGCCGCCCTTTTCCGTAGCGAAGGTGCGGAGCTCGCCATTGACCATCACCTGACAGTCGCCACCTTGCAGACTGCGAATGGTGGCCTCCGTGAGCACGCCCTTAGCCCATTTTATATCTACTTCAAAGCCACCACGAGCACGCAGGCCGCGTACCTCGCCCTCTGGCCAGAAGACGGGCAGTGCAGGCAACAGGCGAATGAATCCCTCGTGGCTCTGCACAAGCATTTCCGCGACACCTGCCGTAAAGCCGAAATTACCATCTATCTGGAAGGGCGGATGGGCATCAAAGAGGTTGGGATAGACGCGTCCAGCGGCATTGCCGCCACGCCGTGAGCGATTCGAAGACACTAGGTTCAGCAAGGTACGAATCATCGTATAAGCATGATCTCCATCCAAGAGACGTGCCCATAGGTTCAGCTTCCAGCCGATACTCCAACCAGTAGCGTCATCGCCGCGGAACTGCAGCGTGGCGCGACAAGCGCGGAATAAATCCGGCGTACCGGTGGCCGTAATCTGGCGACTGGGATAGAGGCCATAGACGTGGGACACGTGACGATGATGATCATCCATCCCATCCACATCTTCCAGCCATTCCTGCAGCTGCCCTAGACGCCCAATCTGCATAGGAGCCAATTGGGTCAGCGCCTGCCTGAGCGAATCTGCAAAGGCACCATCGCGTCCAAGGATTTCTGCAGCAGCAATCGTCTGCGTGAAGGCATCACGCACAATCTGATTATCCATCGTGGGGCCCGCGCAGACCGTGGAGCCGGCAAACTCGCCCTTCGGTCCGTGCTCTGGTGAGAGGGAGGGGCAAGTCACAAGCCATCCATATTTGGGATGCTTGACCAGGAACGACAGCAAGAACTCTGCGGCGCCACGCATCTCAGCGTAGTGCTGGTCCAAGAAAGAACGGTCCAGCGTATAGAGATAGTGCTCCCACAGATGAGTGGTGAGCCATGCGCCGCCCATGGGCCATGCGCCCCAGGCAGGACCATCCACCACGCCTGTCGAACGCCAGATGTCCGTATTGTGATGGGCCACCCAGCCCTTGGCACCGTACATGACGCGGGCTGTCTCCTGCCCCGTTTGACTGAGGTCGCGAATCATATCAAAAAGCGGTGTCGCCATCTCGCTGAGGTTACAGACCTCTGCGGGCCAGTAGTTCATTTCCGCATTGATATTGATGGTATATTTGCCATCCCAAGGAGCAACCAAGTCTCTGTTCCAGAGTCCTTGCAAGCCTGCGGCCTGTCCTCCGGGCTGCGACGAAGAGATGAGCAGATAACGTCCGTAGTTGAACATCAGCACAGCCAGGGAGGGATCAGTCCGTCCTTCGGCAAAGCGCTGTACGCGATGGTCTGTCTGCATCGTATCGACTTCCGCCGGCGAGCCCTTCAAACTGAGGCTCACACGATTAAAGTAGCGCTGATAGGCCTCGGTGTGCGCGGACAGAAGTTGTGCCCACGGCTTCTTCTGAACAGGTTGCATCATCGCCTTCACGCGCTGGGCAGGATTGCCGCTTACGTCATGATAGTTGACGAAATTGGTTGCCGCAGCCACAAAGATAATGGCTTCCGTAGCGCCTGTGACAGTCAAGGTCGAGTCTGTCAACTGCTGCCGCCCGTCAGTAAGGCGGACACGCGTCTCGGTTCGCATATCAACCACGCCCTTGACACCTTCGTGGTCACTGCTGCGCCCTGTCATAATCAGCGCCTTATCCTTTTGCGAGCGCTGGATGGGAAGGGGTGATGTATAGCGGAGTGTGAAATTGAGCTGACGGGGCTGTGAAGCCGTCATGCGTATCGCAATCACACGCTGCGGCAGCGAGGCGATGACCTCACGGGTGAAGGTAACGCCAGCTCCATCTGTCCACGTGGTCCGCGCCACCGCAGTGCGCAGATCCAGCGAACGCTCATACTCCTTGACCGTATTTGCGGGGGTTGAAGCATCTATGCGGAGGCTGCCCAATGTCTGGAAGGGCATACCATTCTTGCCCGTCATGAAGGTCCTGTCCATCAGGCGCTGTGCCTCATCATTCTTGTCCTCAAAGATGAGTTGACGGACACGCGGCAGCGCCTCCAGGGCGCGGGGGCTATCGTTGCGATGCGGGCCACCGCCCCAGAATGTGCCTTCATTCAGTTGCAACTCCTCGTGGTCCACGCCGCCATAGATCATGGCAGCCATGTGACCATTACCAACAGGCAATGCCTCTACCCACTCGTTGGCTGGCTGATAGTAGCGCAAGAGGGTTGAAGCATCGTCAAATCCGCCGTCAGCTTTCGACGGCATCACCACACTCACTGCAGCCACGACCGCAATGAGCGCTTTCTTTTTCATGGGAATATTCATATTAAGATAAATGATTTGTGGTTGTGTATGATTCCGCTTATTCGTGCACGAGGGTACCTATAGGCTCGCCGTTGATGACGCGACGGAGATTGCCATAGACATCCATGTTAAAGACGTAGATGGGCAGATGATTCTCCTTGCACATCGTCGTAGCCGTCAGATCCATGACCTTGAGGCCACGGGTGTAAACCTCGTCAAATGAAATCTCGTTGAACTTGGTGGCAGTCGGGTCCTTCTCGGGATCGGCCGTATAGACGCCATCCACGCGTGTACCCTTGAGCATCACATCTGCCTCAATCTCAATACCACGTAACGACGAACCGGTATCTGTCGTGAAATACGGATTACCCGTACCAGCACTCATGATGACGACCTCGCCACGTTCCATGGCTTCGATGGCCTTCCACTTGGTATAGAACTCACCGATGGGTTCCATGCGGATGGCTGTGAGCACACGTGAGGGTACACCGATGGCGCCAAGGGCCGAGCTGAGTCCGAGGGAATTGATGACGGTTGCGCACATGCCCATCTGGTCACCCTTGACACGGTCAAAGCCCTTGCCGGCACCGCTCAATCCACGGAAGATGTTACCGCCGCCGATGACGATGCCTATCTGGACGCCGAGTTCATGGATTTCCTTGATTTGCTGAGCATATTCCGCCAGGCGCTTCTCGTCGATGCCATAGCGCTGTTCACCCATCAGGCTCTCACCCGACAGCTTGAGAAGTATTCTTTTAAACTTCATTGTATGATCGTTTTGTGATTAATTCAATTTGAACTTCCAAGCCACCATCGACAACGCAATGTACCACAGGATAATCATCGCGATGGCTGTGGGATCTATGCCCGTCTTGGCGTCCAGGAAGAGGGGAAGGATGAGGAGTACGCCGATGAGGAAGATGAACTTCACACGATTGTTCTGCCACGTGAAATCCTTGAATTTCAAAGCAAAGAGAGGAATTTCCGCAATCAGGAGGAAGCAGAACATCAGCATAAAGAGGAAGAGGAACACCGCATTGAAGCGAGGCGAAGCCAGATAGGCTGGCTGCCCTACGATCAGGGCGCTCCAAAACAGCGCATTGGCCGGTGTGGGCAAGCCGATGAAACTGGTTGTCTGACGCTCATCGAGGTTGAACTTAGCCAGTCGCAATGCGGAGAAAGCGGCCATCAGGAAAGCCGTGTAGGGAAGATAGGCCTGCACGGGTTGCAGCCATTCCGGATACTGGACCATTCCAAACGCCTGAAACAGCATCGCCGACGGCGCAACGCCGAAGGTAACGACATCTGCCAGCGAGTCCAGTTCCTTGCCGATGGGCGAACTGATGTGAAGGGCGCGTGCAGCCATCCCGTCAAAGAAATCAAAGACTGCGCCGAGGATAATCATGAGGAACGCCCAATGGAAATGGCCATGAAAAGCGGCGCCCGTTGCCATGCAACCGCAAATCAGGTTGCAGCAGGTGAGGGCGTTAGGGAAATTCAACAACATTGAAGGATTTTTCTGTTTTGACGATTTACAATTTAGCAATCACCGTCTGGTTTCCTGTGGTCTTCCGTCCCACCTCTACCAGCGGAGTTGCCGTAAGTGGCAGATAAACGTCCACGCGTGAGCCGAACTTAATGAAGCCAAGGTGCTCATCTACGAAACATTCCTCGCCCTCGCTTGGGTAAGTGACGATGCGCCGTGCCATGGCTCCCGCCACCTGACGCACGAGCACTTCAGTGCCGTCGGCGCCTTCAATGACGATGGTGGAGCGCTCATTGTCCGTGCTGGCCTTGGGCAGCCATGCAGCCTGGAAGCGGCCATTGTAATGGCGCACGATCTTCACGACACCGTCAATCGGTATCCAGTTGGCATGCACATTGAAGAGGCTCATGAAAATACTGATCATGAGGCGACGGTCGTGGAAATACTCGTTCTCGTCCACTTCCTCCACCACAACGATGGTTCCATCGGCAGGTGCCAGCACCAGACCTGTGGGATCTTCCTCGAAGCGCCGGATGGGGCAACGGAAGAAATTCACAACTACGAGATACACGGCTGCAAGCAGTCCACTAACGAGGTAGAACCAGAAACTGTCAAATCCAAAGCCGTACCCAATCAGACTGCAGAATGCAACGATGAGGACGGCACCGAGGATGAGTGTAGTCGTTCCTTCACTATGAAGCCGGATGTTACGTCTTATGCGTTTTAAGGGCTTTACCATGTGCAAAAATGCGTCAAAGTATCACTTTTTCCCGACAAAAGTAGTCATTATTTATTTTGTTGCAAAAAAAATGGCATCTTTTTTGGCAGTTCGGCAAAAGAAACGTACTTTTATCCCCGTTTTTAGAGCTTATGGGAAAATTTGTTCACCTTCACGTGCACTCTCAGTACTCGTTACTCGATGGTCAGGCCAGCATTTCAGGCATGGTTGAGAAAGCTATCGCGGACGGGATGCCTGGCATGGCCCTCACGGACCATGGCAACATGATGGGCATGAAGGAATATTTCAACTATGTCAACAAGCGCAACAAGGCGCTGAAGGCTGAGGGCAAAGAGCCTTTCAAGCCCATTTTCGGCTGTGAGATGTATGTGGCAGAGCGCACGCTCTACGACCGCAACAAAGACCTTGACGGCCGCAGCCACCACCTGGTCGTTCTCGCCAAGAACGAGCGGGGCTATCACAATCTGATCAAGCTGGTGTCCAAGGCATGGGTAGATGGCCTCTATTACCATCCCCGTACCGACCATCATGAACTGGAGGCGCACCATGAGGGCCTCATTGTCTGCTCGGCCTGCCTGGCAGGTGAGGTACCCCGCAAGATTCTGGGCAAGCACTATGACGAGGCCGAGCAACTGATACTCTGGTACAAGAGCGTCTTTGGCGAGGACTACTACCTCGAGTTGCAGCGCCACCAGGTGACGGACCCGAACATCATCGCCAACCGCGAGGCCTACCCCTTGCAGCAGGAAGTCAACCGTTTCCTCTTGGAAATGTCCAAGAAGCACAACATCAAGGTGGTGTGTACCAACGACGTACACTTCATCGATGAAGAGGACGCCGAGGCCCACGACCGCCTCATCTGTCTGGGCACCAATGCCGACCTCAAGTCGTCCGACCGCATGGCTTACTCCAAACAGGAGTGGTTCAAGACCACTGCCGAGATGGCCGAGGTATTCAAGGATGTCCCGGAGGCGCTGGACAACACGCTCGAGGTGCTCAACAAAGTGGAGACCTACAGCATCGACCACCGTCCCATCATGCCCAACTTCTCCATCCCTCCCAGTTTCGGGACCGTGGAGGAGTACCGTCAGCGCTTCACCGAGCAGGACCTTTTCGACGAATTCACACGCGATGAGAATGGCAACGTAGTCCTGAGCGAGGAGGAGGGACAGAAGAAGATAGACCAGCTGGGCGGCATCGATAAACTCTACCGTCTGAAGCTCGAAGCGGACTATCTTCGACACCTTACTTATATAGGCGCGCGACGCGTGTACGGGGAGGAGCTCAGTCCCGAGATCGAGGAGCGCCTGCGTTTTGAGCTGCACACGATGAAGACGATGGGTTTCCCCGGCTACTTCCTCATCGTGCAGGACTATATCAACGCCGCCTTCCATGAGCTGGGCGTCAGCGTCGGCCCCGGCCGTGGCTCGGCTGCCGGTAGTGCTGTGGCCTACTGCTTAGGCATTACCAAGGTGGACCCCATCAAGTACGACTTGCTGTTTGAGCGTTTCCTCAACCCCGACCGTATCTCCCTCCCCGATATCGACGTGGACTTCGATGATGACGGACGCGGCAAGGTGCTGTCATGGGTGACGCAGAAATACGGCGAAAACAACGTGGCCCACATCATCACCTATGGCACCATGGCTACCAAGTCGGCGCTGAAAGATGTGGCGCGCGTCGAGAAAATACCCCTTGACGTGGTCAACGCGCTGGTCAAGGCCATCCCCGACCATCTGCCCAAAGATGCCGACGGCAAGGAGCCCAAGATGAGCCTCAAGAATGCCCTCATGAGTGTCACGGAGTTGCAGGAGGCCGCCGCCTCCCCCGACCCTGCCCTGCGGGACACCATCCGCTATGCGCAGATGCTGGAAGGCAACATCCGCAACACGGGTGTCCACGCCTGCGGCGTCATCATCTGCCGCGACGATGTCAGCGACTGGGTACCCGTCAGCACAGCCGAGGACAAGGACACGGGCGAGCGCATTCGCTGCACGCAGTACGAGGGCTCCGTCATCGAGGACACCGGCCTCATCAAGATGGACTTCCTCGGCCTCAAGACACTCAGTATCATCACCGAAGCCCTGAACAACATCCGCGAGAGCCTCGGCATCGAAATCAGTATCGAGGACATCGACATTGAGGACCCTGCCACCTACCAGCTCTACTGCGACGGCAAAACCGTGGGCACCTTCCAGTTCGAATCTGCCGGCATGCAGAAATACCTGCGCGAGTTGCAGCCCTCCACCTTCGAGGACCTCATCGCCATGAATGCCCTCTACCGACCCGGCCCGATGGACTATATTCCCGATTTCATCGACAGAAAGCAGGGTCGCAAGCCTGTGGAGTACGACATCCCCTGCATGGAAAAATACCTCAAGGACACCTACGGCATCACCGTCTATCAGGAGCAGGTGATGTTGCTCTCCCGCCAGCTGGCCAGTTTCACGCGCGGTGAGAGCGACACGCTGCGTAAGGCCATGGGTAAGAAGCTCAAGGACAAGCTGGACCACCTCAAACCCAAGTTCATCACGCAGGGCACCGCCAACGGCCACGACCCCAAGGTGCTGGAGAAGATCTGGGGCGACTGGGAGAAGTTCGCGTCCTACGCCTTCAACAAGAGTCACGCCACCTGCTACTCATGGGTCGCCTACCAGACCGCATGGCTCAAGGCCAACTACCCGGCCGAGTACATGGCAGCCGTCATGAGCCGAAGCCTCGACGATATCAGCGAGGTCACCAAGTTCATGAGCGAGTGCAAAGCACTGGGCATCAAGGTACTCGGCCCCGATATCAACAAGAGCCGCCAGCGCTTCAGCGTCGATGATGAAGGTAATATCCGCTTCGGCCTCGCCGCCATCAAGGGTCTTGGCGAGAGCGCTGTGGAATCGCTGCTGAAGGAGCGCGACAAGGGCGGCCCCTTCAAGGACATCTTTGACTTCCTGCAACGTGTCAACCTCTCCAGTGTCAAGCGCAACGGCTTCGAGAGCCTCGTCCTCAGCGGCGCCTTGGACAGCTTCCACCACCTCACGCGCGACCAGTTCTACGGCATCACCTCCAAGGGCGAGCTCTACCTCGACGCCCTCATGCGCCACGGCATCCGCTATCAGGAGTCTAAGCAGGAGGCTGCCAACTCCCTCTTCGGCGACTTTGACAGCGTGGAGATTGCCACCCCGGCGCCGCCCGTGAGCTATAAGGAGTGGACCCTGTTGGAGCGCCTCAACAAGGAGCGCGAGCTGGTTGGCATCTACCTCTCAGCCCACCCGCTCGACGACTATGCCATTATCCTCCAGAACGTCTGTTCTATGCACGTCAACCAGCTGGCCAATCGCGAGCCGTTCCTGAATCAGGACGTGACCTTCGGCGGCATTGTCATTGCCGTGCGCAAAGGTATCGGACAAAGTGGCAAGCCCTTTGGCATCGTCACCCTGGAGGATTACTCAGGCACAGGCGAGTTGCCCCTGTGGGGACAGGACTGGGTTAACTGGGGCAAGTACATGGAGATCGGCAGCACCCTCTTCATCCGCGGCCGCGTGCAGCCCGGGCGCTTCAACCCCAACCGCTTAGACCTCAACATAGGCAGCATCGACTACCTGTCCGAGGTCAAGGACAACCTCATTGGCAGCATCACCATCAACGTGGGCCTTGCCAAGTTCTCCGAGGACCAGGCCCTGTCGCTCTCTGAGCTGACCAATGACAACGCCGGCAACGCCACCCTCTACTTCAACATCATCGACCCCGAGGGCCGTCTGAACCTCAAGCTCCGCTCCCGCACCAAGTCCATCAATGTCACGCGCGAGCTGATAGACTATGTCGAGAGTCAGGACAATCTGTCGTATTCCATCAGTTCCTGACCCTGCCATACCACCTTTGGCACAAGTTTTGCACAGACGGAAAAACGTGAGACTACACATCAAATCATATTCATATTCATTAAAAAAAAGACAACAACTATGGCATTAGCTATTACAGACGCCAATTTTGACCAGCTCGCTGCCGAGGGCAAGCCGATGCTCGTCGATTTCTGGGCCACATGGTGTGGCCCCTGCAAGAAGATCGGTCCCTACATCGAGGAACTGGCCGAGCAGTACGCCGACAAGGCTATCATCGGTAAAGTCGATGTCGATGAGAACGACCAGCTCGCTATCCGCTTCGGCATCCGCAACATCCCCACCGTGCTGTATATCCGCAACGGCGAGGTCATTGACAAGCAGATCGGTGCAGCCCCCAAGGCCGCGCTCGAAGCCAAGCTGCAGAGCATCCTCTAACAAGCAACCCATTGTCCAACAACCATTCCTAAAAGAAACTGAATCATGGAGTCCGAAGACCTTTTCATGAATGAAGCCGCCGATGACCTCCAGTGCGTAGAGTTCATCCGGAGCTATCTCCCGCAGGACGTGAAGGACCGCTTCACGGACGACGACCTGTTCTACTTCATTGACCTCCTCGCCGACTACTACGTGGAGAGCGGCCTCCTCGATCAGGAGCCCGATGCCGACGGCTGCGTGGAGTTAGACACCGAAGCGATTGCCGCGGCCATAGCCGAGCGCGCCAAGAAAGAGCGCTACGGCGACTTCTCGCCCGAGGACCTCATCTGGGTCGTACAAGGCGAACTCGAGTACGGGCAGGAAGGCGAGGACTGACACCTTGTCACTATCACACACCAAGAGGCTGTGCCACCATTGAAGGAGCACAGCCTCTTTTTCATATCCTCTAAAAAGTACCAAACAACACGCCGTTTCTCTGACAGCGATAAACATAAATTACCATCAATTAGGCCATTAATTAATCAACAATTGATGAACAATTTGTGTCGTAATTTAGGGCCCTTAAGTATTTTGCCTCATTTTACTTAAGTATTTTGATCCATTTTACTTAAGTAATCCGACCCAAAAAGGTATACCTTTTATACCTAGAAACCTATACATTTCTTCCTAGAAATGTGCACATTTCTTACCCTAAAACATATACATTTCTTATCACCCTAATAGTAAGAAGGCATATCGCTGTGAGAGAAACGGCCTGTTGCTCTTTGCGGGACTACTGTTCAACAATTGCGCAAAGGCCTTTGCACAATTGCGGAAAGGGCTTCGCGAAAAAAATCTATGAACAACGAGGCACCTTCCACCATTTAGGGATTATCCGATTGATTCTCATTTTATTGACCCCGTGGAAGGTGTGCTAAAACCTTCCACTAACCTTCCACCGACGGAGAATAGAGGCAGTGGAAGGTTAGTGGAGAGTTTGGATACAGCTTCCACGCATCTAATAACCTATTCTATAGCCGATTAACTATCAAATGGTGGAAGGTGCCTCATTGTTCATAAAAAAAAATAATTAACGGAAAATTAATGGGCCAATTAACGACAATTTATGTTGAACGATAAAACATATAATTACCATCAATTAAGCCATTAATTAATCATTAATTGATAATCTATTTGTGTCGTTATTTGGGGCCCTTTCTGTATTAAGTCAAAGTTTTGCAACTCGATTCCTTAAGGTTTTATGGGAACATTGGTCTATGCAGAATGGGGCATTAAGGCGCCTCAATCGGGGCATTTAGTTACCCTATTTTGGAACGGCCCTAGAGGCAAACCATCGCGTGCCTTTAGGCAGATGATCATGCGCCTAGAGGCACACAATCATTTGCCTTTAGCCAAATCAAAGTGCAAAGTTTCTTTCTGAGTTCTCGCTTATCGTCCAAATATTTTGCCCCTTTTTTGTTGTTTTTATGCACACGTACCAATATATTATGTATCTTTGCGGCGAAAAGACAGACAGATGGACAAGAGATGTACCTTCAGACGTATGATTTGCGGCATCATCGCCATTGCGGGCGTGATGCTGCTGGGCTATGGCATCATGGCCAGCATACGCCATGACCGTACGATGCACGCCGCTTTGATGCAACTACAAGCCGACAATCAGGCAGACACGATCTTCACCTCCGACAGTGCAGCCCGTGCTCTCGTCCGCTATTTCGACCACCCTTGGCACAACGCCAATGACCGTCTCCTGGCCTACTACCTTCTGGGCCGTGCCCATGCCGACATGGGTGAGGCACCACAGGCGATTGAAGACTACCAGACTGCCATAGAACGTGCTGACACCACCGCCGCCGACTGCGACTTCCGCCTTCTGCGCAATGTCTATGGCCAGATGGCCGATGTCTATGATGCGCAGAACCTTCCGGAGGATGAATTAAAGGCGAACCAAATGTTTATCTATTATTCCTGGATTATAGGGGATTCTATACAAGCTGTTGAGGGATATCGGAGCACGGAGCGCTGTTATGATTTATTAGGCAAACCGGACAGTATTCTTATCGTGGACAGTATAGCAAGAATTCAGCTATTATCATTAGGTGATACCATAGATGCTGCACGTACTCTTCTTGCACCGATTTATATATATAGTCTGCGTGCACAATTTGACAAGGCTAAAAGAGGTATTGATCTTATACGTGCAAAAGCCGATGTGTTCAATGATGATGGAAGTCTGCAAGCAGGTAGAGAGATGTATTATTATACTTTGGGCTTCTATCATGATGGCGTCAATCAACTGGACTCTGCTGAATATTACTATCGTTTAGCTCTTGCTGCAGGAGAAGCTGAAGCCGGCTATAAGGGTCTATTGTCAGTCTATGGTAAATTGCGAAATACCGATTCTATCGTAAAGTATGCGCCATTATATGCCGATGCCAACGATGCCTCACATGACAGTTTGCGTACTGCAGAAGTCCATAAGACCGCATCGCTCTATAATTATAACCGACACTTAAAAGATGCCACAAGAGAGCGGCTTGCAAAGCAGAAGACACAAACAGTTTTATTGGTTATTTCCTTAATAACAATATGTCTTGTTGTCTATGGCTATCACGTCCTCAGACGATATAAGGAAGAAAAGGCACGTATGGCAAAAGCGTATTTACAGGCAGTCGCTGACTTGAACGCAACTCAGAAAGAAATAACCATCTTACGCAAAGAGAAGTACCATCTGGAAGGTCTGGAATCGCTTCTTCAGTCTAAAGAGAAGAAAGTTGCCGAATTAAAGACACAGATTGATGTCTATAGGGCTAAGCTCCATCTCTCAAAAGGGTTGGACTCAGTGAAAGAGACGACTTTAGTCGAAATTATCCAGCTATTCCATGGAATGGCCGAAGCGAGAACCATTAAAGATGGTGATTCGGCAAGACTCCTGAAACCAAGGGGCGCGAAGGTCGCGGAATGGAAAATGATGAGACAAGCTGTGCAACAATGCTATCCATCATTTTATCTCACCATAACAACCCAATATCAGCTATCAGACCAGGAATTAAAAGTTTGCATTCTATCCCGTCTGCAATTTGACGTAAAGGAAATGGCTACACTCTTAAACACTTCCATAGGATCGATTTCCAATGCACGGCAATCTATAGCCAAGAAAATATTTGATATTAGCAGTGCAATGCGCCTTGATCAGAAATTAGCAGAACTTTAAGTTTATCAATTGTTTATCTCTGATTTGGTGTAATTTTGGTGAACTATTATTGCGATTAATATTTGGAAAGAATATTGATCTGTCTCTACCTTTGTGTGATTCAAACAATAATCACACACTATGTTCAAAAAAATCTTATTCACTCTGTGCATCTTCATGAT
>Ga0310786_10009219_pt1 | contig 12553 bp, 4 predicted proteins | sample AusTroGonzalo_MG_FD_203881 | JGI IMG/M metagenome (GOLD analysis project Ga0310786, IMG submission 203881) | Bovine rumen microbial communities from tropical cattle in Woodstock, Queensland, Australia - Gonzalo_03 (v2) (version 2) | ecosystem: Host-associated > Mammals > Digestive system >...
CCCTTCAAGTTGCCGCAGAATGCCCGGGCCTATACGGCCACTCTGGATGGAGATGAGGTGGTGCTCCATCAGGTTGGGAATGACGGAAGCATCATCCCCAGGAGCACGGGTGTTGTCGTCGTCGCCGACAAAATGCCGGGTGATGACGGCGAGACGAAAAACCTGGTCATGGTTCCACTGCTCTCCACCGACGTTGTCGCGCCCGAGGGAAACATCCTTTGGGGTTCCGACATACAGGTCATCGTGGTAGACGGAAAGTTATTTGAGCACTATGTCTATGTGCAGGGCGTCAAGAATGGCAAACTGGGATTCTACAGGTTCAACGAGAGTTACGAATCCATCATTAGCCCAAGGAAAGCGTTCGCTCTGGTTCTTGCGGACAAAGGCTCCTCGTACGGCTACATTGTCAGGGGCGCCACGGTCAATGGCGACGCCAACGGTGACGAGAAGGTGAACGTGGCCGATATCGTCAGGTTAGTGAAGGACAAGGCTCCCAAGGCCGACATCGACGCCGTGGTGAAGATCATCATGGGGCAGTAAAGTACAAATGAAACAATAAATACTTGCGATATGAAAAGGAAGGTTAATAAATTGCAATCGGTCCAGGCGCTGCGGGCACTGGCAGTGATCATCGTGATGCTGCTGACCTCGGCCACGACGTGGGCACTGGGTACAAAAAAGACCGTCACCTACATCGACAAGTCCGGCGAAGCGCAGAGCGTAGAGGCCGTCGCCCTCCAGGGCACGGAGACCAGTCTCGACGAAGGCTGGTACTTCGTAGACTCAGACGTCACATTCAGCGATAAGATCACCCTTATCTCCGCCGGGAACCCTGTGAACCTTATCCTTTGCGACGGTGCAACGCTAAATGCCCCCCAAATAGATGGAACTAGTGGAATATTTAACCTCTGTATCTATGGCCAACGCCAAGGCACAGGCAAAGCCAACATCACCGGAGCCATATTAGCCATGAACAGTCTCAACATCTACGGCGGCACCATCACAGCCCAATTAATCGATAGCGCCCAACGCTACGTCAACATCTATGGCGGCACTGTCAATGCTGGCAAAATTACTGCCTACGACGGAATCACCATCTCTGGCGGCACCGTCATCGCCTCAGGTAACATAACAGCACTCTTCTACAGTCTCGATCTTTTGGGTGGCAACGTCACCGCCGAAGGCCTCATCAGCGATGGCTCCAGCGGCAAGGCCGACATCGTTCTCGGCGGCAGCGTCGTAAAAGCCAACTTTTACTCCGCCAAAAATGGTAGTGTCCGCATCAAGGATGACAAGACCTACTACGACGACAATGGAACCAGTTACAATGCCGGCGCACTCACGGCCGATCAGATTTCCGCCATCCAGGGCAAGACGGTGCGGCCGTACAAATACCATACCGGCACGTGCGGCGTCCCCACCGTGAATGAAGGTAAAGACGTGATATGGGTGTTGGGCGATACGGACGGCAATGACACGTTCGAGACCCTTATCATCAGCGGCACGGGGGCCATGAAGGATGACTATCAAGAAAATAAGGATATCCCCTGGTTTGGATGGATGTTTGACATTAATACTGGTACCATTAATACTGAAAACTTGAAGACCGGTATCATTGAAGACGGCGTGACGAGCATCGGTCAGTATGCCTTCTATTACTGCACCGCCCTGACCTCGATCACCATCCCCGCCAGCGTGAAGAGCATAGGCAGTTTTGCCTTCAGTAACTGCACCAGCCTGACTTCAATCACTATTCCTTCTAGCGTGACGAGCATCGGGAACGAAGCTTTCAATAATTGCACCAACCTAACGTCGATCACCATCCCCTCCAGCGTGACGAACATCGGCGAAGAGGCTTTCTGTAATTGTGGAGTTCCGACGGCAGTGACCATCAGGGCGACAACACCGCCAACGTTAGTTGAAAATCTTCCGCCCTTTACCAACTCTGCCCAAAACCTGAGGATATATGTGCCCTTAAGCAGTTTGGAGACTTATAAGGCAGATGCGAGTTGGAGCGTCTACGAGAAAAGTCTCATGGCAATCCCGGCCGACCCCATCACCGTGAACTATATCGATGAGAACGGTGATGAGCAGAGCCACCTTGCCATTCCGTTTGAGGGTCATGAGACGGAGTTGGGCACGATAGGCACCGCCGATGCATGGACCGAAGCGTGGTATGTCTGCAACACCCCAGCCTCGGAGAACGACGGTAAGGGCCTCGTATATAGCACCATCTATCATGACGTTAATTATATCTATGGACTCAGGTGCGCTAACTACTGCCGCGTGCATCTCATCCTCGCCGATGGCAGCAAGATGACCATCGATCCTGGAGAGACGGAGGACGTTTACGTTTCTCTCTACGGCTCTAATTCCGACCTCACCATCTATGGCCAGGGTGGCACCGACGCCACCGGCAAATCCACCGAGGGACAAATAACAGTCATCGGCCTCATAGGCATCCGTATGAATAATCTCACTATCAACGGTGGACAGGTCATAACCACCACAAATGGCAAAGGCAACGGCAACTGTATCTGGGCCTGGGAGAACATCATCATTAACGGTGGAAAGGTTGACGCTACCTCAAACGACAAGGCCTATGGCATCTATGCCCAAAGGGACATCACCATTAACGGTGGAGAGGTAAAGGCTACCGTAAACGGTCTGTTCGGCATCCGTGCCGAAAGGGATGTCACCATCAACGATGGACAGGTAACCGCCACCAGCAGTAGTGATGGCATTATGGCCCATAGTGATATTTTTAGCCATGGTAACGTTAATATAAGCGGCGGACAGGTAACCGCCACCGGCACAGACGGCAGCGGCATCAGAGCCTATGGAAATGTCACCATCAGCGGTGGACAAGTAGAGGCTGTTGGCTTAAGCCAAGGAATTGTTGCCTATGGTCACCATGGAGAAGGTGATTACTATAATGTCATAGTGGCCGATGGTAATATCACCATCAGCGGCGGCAAAGTGACAGCTACCGCCACCGCCACAGGCAGTTATGGCATTGGCATCGAAGCATGTAGCGACATTTTTATCAGCGGCGGGCAGGTAGAGGTCACGGGAACTAAAGCCGGCATCCGCTGCGATAATTCTGACTATATCGCGAGGACCATCACCCTCGGCTGGACTGCTGTCAGCGACTACATTAAAGCCAGCAGCATAGACTTCTTTATTGCCACTTATGGAACAGCGAAGATCACCCAGGGCAAGTACTTCTTCGACGGCACAAACGGCTATGGCAGTGCGACGGCAGACTATGTGTTCGGCGCTGAGGGCAACGCCAACCTTGCCGACATCGCCGGCAAGAAGCTCGTGCCTGCCATGCCCGTAAAGGGCGGTGTACCCTACATGGCGATGGCGATGGACGATGGCAGCTGGAAGCCCGTAGGCGACGTGAAAGCCTTCCTGCCCACAGGATACGAATTCGGCAGCAGCGAGGTGTCGCTGACGGAGATACAGGGCGCACCTAAGGGCAAGCCTGTCATCTTCGGCAATGCGACGGAGAATGCTGACCTGCCTGATCCTTTCTTCCTAACAGGAGTGCCTGAGTCGTCGGAAGACCAGGGTGAGGTGACTGCCAAGACCATCTCTGACAGCTATGACGGAACGAAGATGGACGGGCACTTCGTGGCTACCGGCGACAACGAGAAGTTGGGAGATGTGATTAAGGGCGTCGTTACGCCCGCCAGCGATGCTATTGTGATGGTGCTGAAGAACGGAAAGTTCAGAGCCGTGGACGTCAGCTCCACTGACCTCGAACAGACAGCCAAATCCGGACTGCTGCTGTTTATACTCAATAAGTGGGAGTATTTGAATGTAGGCACCAGTTCAGGCAGCAGCGGCAACGCCGGCAGTCGTAGTATCGGAATAGGAGAGGGCGGAGCTACCGCAATTGACAATTCACAATTCACAATTCACAATTCGGCTGGGGCGCAGTGGTATGATCTGCAGGGAAGAAGGATAGAAAAGCCCACAAGGAAGGGACTGTATATCCGTAATGGAAAAGTAGTGATTAAGTAGTGTTATAGTAAACCGAACGATATGAAAAGAGCTTCTTTCGTGATGCAATCGGGACTGGCGCTGCGGGCGCTGGCAGTGATAATCGTGATACTGACGGCCACCACAATGGCATGGGCTGAAGAGATCACCATCGATCTCGCTGATGGGCATGGCTCAGCGACCTTTAGTGAGGAATCGTTAGTGTTTTCCAAGTGCGAGGCCTTGGAAGTGGGATTTACATTTGATATCCCTCTGGAAGTGATGACCCAGTCGAAGATGTATGCCGGCGTGGTGATGCAGAGATACACGGCTACGCTCGACAATGGCGATGTCGTAGACGGGGTGCTGACCGGCGAGATTGATGTCGTATCGTCGCAGACCTATAGATATAAGGTCACGGGAAACGAGATGACAAGGCAGCCTGTCAGTGTCAGTATGACGCGTTCCAGATCTACCAATCCGACAGTGGAAATCGCCACATGGTCGGGTTTCCGCAAGGGCGCAGCCTCCTTTACGTTCGACGATGGTGCACCGAGCCACGTGAGCGACGCCGGCCCGTTGTTCGACAAGTACGGCTACAAGGCCACGTTCAATCTGGTTTACAACTGGAACCCCAACTGGAGCGGTTTCCAGGGCATGGCCGACAACGGTCACGAGATTGCAAGCCACAGCAACAGCCACGGCAACAACATGAGCGGCGAAGAAGCTTCTTCGAAAAAGTCCATCGAAGGCAAAATCAACCAAAAGTACGGCGTCATCACGGTCGCCTATCCGAACTGCAACGTTCCGAACGAAAGTGCCGTTCTCCAGAACTACATCGTGGGCCGTATCTGCAACGGCAGCTGGAAGGGCATGAATGATGAAATGGGCAAGGACGGCCCCTCCAACTGGGCTCAGGTCCCCGCCACCATGACCGGCTCCGAAGGCCAGCTCAAGAGCACGAACGACTTTACAGGCAGAATGCAGAAAGTCATCCAGAGCAACGGCTGGGCAGCATTCCTCACACACGGTTTCCAGGGCAAGAACAACGGCAATGCCACCTACTCGCCGACCGACCTTAACGCCATTGATGGCGCCCTGAAGTGGGCCCAGCAGAACGACAAGGACATCTGGGTGGCTCCGATGGGCCATGTCGCCATGTATATCAAGGAACGCAAGGCTTCAAAAGTAGAAGTGACACAGAGTGACGAGTTCAGTATGATTATCAAGTTGACGCATGAGATAGCTGATAATGTCAGCGATTACGACTATCCGCTCTCTCTGCGTGTCAGTTCGGGTTGGACGAATGTAGCAGTCACTCAGAATGGCGCTAAACTGGAAAGTAAGGATGATGGAGGATATATTTATTTCGATGCCATCCCCAACGGCGGTGACATTGTGGTCACAAATAACGGTATCTACTGCGGAAACACGGCAGTGAACGATGGTAAGAACGTCGTCTGGGAATACGACGCCACGACCAAGACGCTCACCATCCGTAAGAACCCCAAAGCATCGGAGATTTCGGGTGAAGACTATACCATGATGGATTTCGTCAGTGGGGCAGAAGCGCCTTGGGCTTTTTACAGAAGTAGTATCACTACTGTCTATGTCGAAGACGGTGTGCAGGGCATTGGCAATTCTGCGTTCGATGGCTGTACGAACTTGAAGACGGTGTATGTGCTTCGTGACAATACCGACGGGATTACTACGCTGGGGACTGATGCCTTCAAAAACTGCCACGACGATTTAACCATCTATGTGTTCGCTACAGCATTGAGCGATTATCAAAATGCTGAGAACTGGAGTAATTATGCCAGTAAGTTGAAAGGCTTGGGATCCAAAATCCCGTATCTGGACTGGGACGACACGGAGAAGAAGCTCGTAAAGAAGACGACACCCGCCGACGTGGGTGTTCTCGTGCTCGACGGCACGGAGAGCGTGCTCGGCACCGCAGGACAGGAGACGTGGTATGTATGCAACACGCCCGTCAGCGACGAAAAACCCAACGGTCTTGAATACAAAGGCAAGCTTACACTGAACGGCGACGTGCATCTCATCCTCGCCGATGGCTGCAAGATGACCATCTATCCAGGAGAGAATGATGAGAATGCTTATTCTTTATATGGCTCTAACTCCGACCTCGCCATCTACGGCCAGGGTAGCACCGACGCCACCGGCATATCTACTGAGGGTCAGTTGACAGTCACCGCCCTTTTAGTTGGCATCGATGTGAATAATCTCACTATCAATGGTGGACAGGTAATAGCCTCCTCAAAGGGCGAAGGCATCGTTATCTGGACCTTAGAGGACATCACCATCAACGGCGGACAGGTAACCGTCACATCAAATGACGGTCCAAAAGGCATCTATGCCGAGAGGGATGTCACCATCAATGGCGGACAGGTGATGGTTACCGAAACAAACTGTCAGGACGGCATCTATGCTGATAGGGACGTTACCATCAACGGCGGACAGGTAACCGCCACCGTCAAAAAAGGCAGTGGCATCAATGCCAGAGGTAATGTTACCATCAGTGGTGGACAAGTGGAGGCTAATGGCAAATATGGCATTATGGCCACGGGCTACAAAGATAACCAAAATAATATTTGGGTCGATGGTAATGTCACCATCAGTGGTGGCAAGGTAACAGCCACCGGTACAAAAGACAGCGGCATCGGTATCGAAGCCTATAACGACATCTTCTTCAGCGGCGGACAGGTAGAGGCCACGGGAACAACATACGGTATCCACTGCTCTGGTAATCTCGACCTCAGCTGGATGAATACTACTGACTTTATCAAAGCCAGTAGCATCTCAGTCATTAATAACTTGAACACTGCCGCAGGCAAGCGCTTTGTGGTCTACAATCCCGTCGGGGAGGGTGAGACCGAGTTGGCCGCCTATTTCATCATCGGCGACGTTGTCAGCACAACGTCTTCGCCCTTCTATGCCTTGACGGTCATATCAGGAAAGGCGATGACGCTGCGGCCGCTGGACGGCTATTTGCTGACATCGCCTTTTGTGCCTGTCGACAAGGCCGCCAATATCAGTGAGACGAACCCCACGGGTGCCGACTTCGCCTTCACCAATAGTTCAGGCGTGACCACTGTATATTATGTATATGATGCCAACGACGTCGTGACACTCTCACTGCCCAACCTCGGGCAGAAAGGCATAGTGCTGACCTCTTGGATTGAAGGCAGTTCCGAAGTCCCCACCACCGACCTCCCCGTCAACATCAACAACAATGCTGCCACCACCACATTCACCATGCCCGCTGGCGACCTCTTCATTAAGAGCGCCCGCTACTACGCAGCTGGCGTAGACTATATGGACTGGGTCGACAGCCAGAAGAAGCTTGTCAGCAAGAACACCGCCACCGATGACAACGATGCCAACGATAAGGTCTGGATCCTCGACGGCACGGAGACGGCTCTCAACGGATATGACACTGAGACATGGTGTGTCGTACCCAATGATGGCATCAGCTATAGTAGCGCACTCCACTTGAATTGCAATGTACACATCATCCTCACTGACGGTGCAACGATGAATCATAAACAAATAACAACTTATAGGCTCCTAACAGAGAGCCTGACAATTCACGGTCAGAGTGAAGGTACAGGAAAACTAACAGGTGGTAGTTTAGATGTCGATGGCGACATTACCATCGATGGCGGCATTATCGAGTTATATGGTGAAAGCTTTGCCATTTCTCCAAATGGCAATATCTTCTATAATGGTGGTCAGGTGACTGCCACTGGTAGTAACTATGGTATCGGATTTGAAACAAGAAATAAAAACATCGTCCTCAGATGGAGTAAGATCTCAGACTTCATTCAGGCCAGCAGTTTCAACCTCCAACAACTTGGCAGCGTGATGAAGATCGCCATGGGTAAGTACTTCCTCGTTGACGGCACGACAACCGTGCTTGGCAGCGCCGACGCCGACTATGAGCTCAGCGCCCATGAACTTACCGCCATTGCGGGTAAGAAACTTTTGCCCATCGAGGGTATTCCTACAGACGGGGTGGCTTATATTGCCTTTACCAACGGCAGCGGCAACAGGAAACCCCTCGGCGACGATGTGCAGGTGTATGCGGTTGTTGGCTACAACCTTACCGCGGGTCAAGTATACCTGAAGCCTATCGAGGGCAACGTGATCCCGGAGGGTATGCCTGTGGTCATCGGCAACAAGACTGAAGACGATCCACTGCCGGCAAACATCTTCCTCGTAGGTTCCGATGCACAGACCACGACTGTCGAAGGTCTGCTGAAGGGCTTCGTGGCCTGCGACGGCAGTAAGACAGTGCAGGAATATCTCGACGAGTCGTTCGGCGAGGGCGTCAGCGCCAGTGATTACATCCCGTACCTGCTCAAAGGCGGCTCGTTTAAGGCCGTGCTGGTCAATGCCGATGATGTCATCAAGCAAGACATCTGCCTGCTGTTCATCCCGAAGTGGGATGTGCTCACGGGCAAGAGCGTTGGCAGTACCAACGCCACTCGCTCTATTGGCATAGGTGAGGGGGGAGAGACTACGCGGATCAGACCACCCCTGACCCCTCCTACTCAGGAGGGGAAAGGCTGTGCGCAGTGGTATGATATGCAGGGACGAAGGATAGAAAAGCCCACAAGGAAGGGACTGTATATCAGAAATGGAGTAAAGGTCGTGATTAAGTGAGAATAAAGCAGAGATGAAATATATTAACTGGCTTTGGAATAACTCTCGGGGCATTCGCTGGAATACGGCGGTGCGGATCGTGTTAGGCATCGGACGGGTGTGGCTCGGACTGATGATGGTGTGGCTCAGCAGACGGTTTATCGACGAGACCATCCGCACAGGGACGGTCAACGATGTGCTGCAGATGGTGTTCTGGTTAGTGCTGACCGTCGTGGGCGGTGTGCTGCTGCGACAGGCGGGCTACTGGCTCACCACCACCGCCAATATCCGTCAGACCAATATGCTGCGACTGAGGATCTTCAGCAGTCTGTTCCGCCGACAGTTGTTCACGGAGAAGGAACTGCACTCGGGCGACGTGACCTCGCGCCTGTCGAAGGATATCGAACTGGTGAGCACAATTACCACCGACACACTGCCGCAGATGACTATCACGACGCTACAGCTCTGCGGTGCGTTTCTGCTGATGCGGTGGTTCGACGCCCGACTGGCATGGGCCCTGCTGTTGCTGACACCGCTGGCGATTGTCTTCGGTAAGTTGATTGCCAGACGGCTGCGACAGATGACACTCGATATCCGACAGGACGAGAGCCGTATCCAGATGCAGGTGCAGGAGGGTATGGAGTATAATGCCGTGCTGCGGTCGCTGGGCAGTGAGCAGTGGGTGACCGACCGTCTGGACTCGATGCAGCAGCGGTTGCGCGGTAATGTGATGCGACGGGCACGCTTTACGGTGGTGATGCGACTCGTACTCGGCTGTGCCTTCGGATTAGGGTATCTGTTAGCGTTCGTATGGGGCGGACTCGGCCTGCGCAACGGCACCATTACCTTCGGTGTGATGACCTCGTTTTTGCAGTTAGTGGGTATGATACAGAACCCGATACTGCAGTTGCTGAATATGATCCCGGCGGTGATACATAGTACGGCGAGTATTGATAGGTTGGAGGAGATAGAGGGGGATTCTCAAACTGCGGCGGTTCAGACCACCCCGCCCTTCGGGCACCCCTCCTACTCAGGAGGGGAAATAATTACCTTTAGCGATGTAAGCTTTAGCTATGCGGCGGGGGATAGGGAGATACTGAGCCATTTCACGCATGACTTCAAAGCTGGTACGAAGACGGCCATCATGGGTGAGACGGGCATCGGCAAGACCACGCTGTTCCGCCTGATACTCGGCTTCATCGAGCCTACAGAGGGTAGGGTGGAGGTCGGCGGCGATCTCTGTTTCGTGCCGCAGGGTAACACGCTGATGAGCGGTACCATCCGCTATAACCTGCAGCTGGCGAAACCCGAGGCTACTGACGACGAGCTGCGGGAGGTGTTGCATACCGCCTGTGCCGACTTCATCTACGATCTGCCTGAGGGTATCGATACCGAACTCGGCGAACGTGGCAGTGGACTCAGTGAGGGTCAGGCTCAGCGCATCGCCATCGCCCGTGGACTGTTGCGCCCAGGGTCTATCCTGCTGCTCGACGAGATATCCTCGTCGCTCGACGAACCCACCGAGCGCGAGCTTTACAGCCGTCTCTTCGCGGCTTATCCTGAGAAGACTATGCTTTTCATCACCCACCGTCCCACTGTGACCGAACAGTGTGATGAGGTGATCAGACTATAAGACAAAAGAAGCCCCGCTCGGTTGAGCGGGGCTTCTTTTTTTATATTTCTACTTGTTACTTCTTGTTGTCTACAGCGGCCTGCTCGATGGGGAGGCAACTTTTGTAGTTCTCGATGTACTTCTCGAAGCCGGCGACGTCCTCGGCAGTGGGGGCGATAGAGACACCCGTGTTGCCTGCGAAGACCACCTTCTCAAGGTAGTCGGCAAGAGAGAGTTTGTCGGGATTATTCACAACATAACCTGCGAGCAGGGCGATACCCCAGGCACCACCTTCGCCAGCGGTCTCCATGACAGAGATGGGGCTGTTGAGGGCAGCAGCGAGCATGCGCTGACCGACACCGGGAGTCTTGAAGTAACCACCGTGACCAGTGATGCGATCGACGCGGATCATCTCCTCCTTGAACAGGATATCGTTACCGATCTTCAGCACACCGATGGCACCGTAGAGCTGGGCGCGCATGAAGTTGGCGAGGTTGAACTTGTCGTTGGCAGAACGTACGAACAGAGGACGACCTTCGGCCAGACCTGTGACAGGCTCACCGCTGACATAGTTGTAGGCCATCAGACCGCCGCAGTCGGTTTCACCCTCTAAGGCCTTGTTGAACAATTTGCCGTAGAGTTCGTTCATATCTACCTTGATACCAAGCAGTTGCTGATATTCCTTAAAGAGTCCCACCCAGGCGTTGATATCGCTGGTGCAGTTGTTACAGTGGACCATAGCGACAAGAGAACCATCGGGCGTGGTCACCATATCGATCATCTCGTAGGGCTTGCTCAGTTCCTTCTCGAGCACAATCATCGAGAATGATGATGTGCCGGCGCTGACGTTACCCGTGCGCTGCTTGACGGCGTTGGTGGCTACCATACCGGTGCCGGCGTCGCCCTCGGGAGGACAGACGGGACAGCCGGGCTTCAGGTGGCCGCTGACATCGAGGCGCTTGGCACCATCGGCGGTAAGGAAGCCGGCATTCTCGCCTGCGTTGAGTGACTTGGGAAGAATGTCGAGCAGCTTCCAGGGATAGCCCTTCGGAGCAACGAGCTCGTCAAACTTCTTTACCATTGTGGCATCGTAGGTCTTGGTCTTCGGATCGACGGGGATCATACCAGAGGCGTCGCCTACGCCGAGAACGAACTGACCGGTGACCTGCCAGTGGACGTAGCCTGCCAGCGTGGTGAGGTACTTGATGTCCTTCACGTGGTCGTTGTCCTCGAGGATACACTCGTAGAGGTGAGAGATCGACCAGCGTAGGGGGATGTTGTAGTTGAAGAGGGCAGAGAGCTCGGCGGCAGCCTTACCAGTATTGGTGTTACGCCAGGTGCGGAAGGGCACGAGGATCTGCTGCTGCTCGTTGAAGGCCATGTAGCCGTGCATCATAGCGGAGAAGCCGATGGCGGCGAGGCTTTCGATCTCGCAGTCGTACTGTGCCATCACGTCCTTGCGGAGGTCGGCATAGCAGTCCTGCAGACCGTACCAGATGGCCTCGATGGAGTAGGTCCAGAGACCGTCAACCAATTGGTTCTCCCACTCGTGTGAGCCCTGTGCGATGGGCTTATTGTCCTCGTCGATGAGGACGGCCTTGATTCTCGTGGAACCGAATTCGATTCCAAGAATGGCCTTACCACTTTCTATTACTTGTTTTGCAGTCATACTCTTTACTGTCAAGAATTTGAGAATTAAAGAATTATAATTTCATTTACTATCAAGAATTTGAGAATTGTAGAATTATATAATCTACGATTATTGTTGTCTGACTATTATAAATTCTCTAATTCTCTAATTCTTGATAATTAAACTTAATTACTTCAGTGCTTTATTGAGCATATAGTACATCTCGTTGTTCTGCAGCTGCTGCTTGAAGTCGTAGGTGTTCGTCTGTTTGTTGATCTTGACATACTCGATGCCAACTATCTCGGCGAAGTCCTCCCAGTACTCCTCGGTGATGTCGTAGGAGAAGGCACTGTGGTGGGTACCGCCGGCGAGGATCCATGCTGCAGCACCAATCTCGAAGGTAGGCTGCGGAACCCACAGGGCTGAAGCCACGGGGAGCTTCGGCATGGGCTTCGGCTCGATGCACTCGACCTCCTGAGAGATAAGACGGAAACGGTTGCCAAGGTCAACGACAGTAGCCTTGATACCACGGCCGGTCTTTGAGGTGAACACCAGACGGGCGGTCTGCTGCTTGCGGATACCGATGCCGAGGAAGTGAACCTCGAGCTTGGGCTTGTCGCTGGCGATCAGCGGACAGATCTCGAGCATGTGGCTCTGCA
>Ga0310786_10009220_pt1 | contig 12553 bp, 9 predicted proteins | sample AusTroGonzalo_MG_FD_203881 | JGI IMG/M metagenome (GOLD analysis project Ga0310786, IMG submission 203881) | Bovine rumen microbial communities from tropical cattle in Woodstock, Queensland, Australia - Gonzalo_03 (v2) (version 2) | ecosystem: Host-associated > Mammals > Digestive system >...
TCTGGTTATGTTGTTCGCCCCGACGGCGTCACCACTTCGATAAATAGTACTTATACCGCCGAGGAGTGGGCTACTCAAGAGGCTGCCGGCTCCATTTTCCTGCCTGCGGGAGGACAACGCCAGGGTACCAATGTTATGCATGTAGTTGACTATTATGGATACTACTGGTCTTCGTCTATCAATTCGTCTATCAATGGTGATAATCCTGTTCACTTGTTATTAGGGTATGGCGATCCTCAGATTAATTCATCTAATCGTTTGTATGGTTATTCCGTCCGCCTGGTCATCAACCTGCCTCAGCAAGGTTCTGCCGGTGTGAGCAACTATAACGTGAATAATCCCCAGAACTGGTAACCCTGAACGAAGAAAGCCATGAAAAAGACGATGCAATATCTTAGGCTGGCAGTTTCCTTCGTGATTGCGGGGGCCCTGCTGGCTGGTTGTGCCAAGGAAGAGGAACCGGTAGCAAACCAGGAAATTGAGACCGAGGATGTGGTGGTGACGCTCACTACCCGCGTCTCGCTGGGTAATACCTCCACGAAGGCAGTTAATGGGGATGGCGTGAAGACCTTCGCAGTGGGCGATCAGATTGCGGTGGTTTATACCAATACGAGCGAGGCTACGGTCAAGGCTACGAGCCAGGCGCTGACGTCCGGCGATATTTCTAACAGTGGTAAATCGGCCCAAGTTACCGTTACTCTCACCAACCCTGTGGACGGAACGGTGCGCTATGTCTATCCCGCTTCTATGGTGAACGACAGCGGCAATATGACGTCGCTGGCATCGCAGGACGGCACTCTGGCGGGTCTTCAGGCTTTTGACTATGCCGAGGGGTCCGGCGAGATGACATCGACTGTGCTTCCATCGGACGTAGCGTTGGAGAATCAGCTGGCCGTGGGGAAGTTTACCTTGAAGGACTACACGGGCACGACGGACCTTACGGGTATTACCAGCCTTACGGTTTATTCCGACGGGCAAAGCTATACCATCACCCCCGCCTCCACTCTTTCTGATACAGTTTACGTGGCGATGAAGCCCATCACGGACAAGGCTGTGTCCTTCAAGGCTTCCGATGGAACCAACACGTACTGGAAGCTGGTTCCGAGCGCTACTCTGGAGGCGTCGAATTTCTACCCGGTCAATGTGACGATGGGCTATCCGGGCGTCCTGCCGGGACAGTTCAAGGTGAGCAGCACGAAAAAGGTGTTTTTCTCACAGGGAAATCTGCAGGCTTCAACCGTGGATTATGGCCATAACTGGTCCTGGCATTTTGCGGACCGGCAATACGATTACGACAAATCAAGCCTGTATTACCTCAATCAGAATGCTACTGTAAGTCAGCCGGAAAGCTGCACGATTGACCTTTACGGTTGGAGTACGGCCAGTACATATTATGGGCTCAGCGGTAGTAATCAGGAGGGCAATTATTCCGGTGATTTCGTCGACTGGGGCGGTCTGATGGGGTCTGGCTGGCATACGCTGACAAGTGGCGAATGGGATTATCTGAGATCGCATCATTATAGAGCAATGGCGAGCATCTCGATCGGCTCGGATACATACCATGGTTTTGTTTTTCTTCCTGATTCCTGGACTTTGCCGGAAGGTTGTACCTTTACGCATGGCGTCTTTGACGCCTGGGATACGAATTCGTATAGCGAAGCCCAGTGGAATTTGATGGAACTTTCTGGAGCTGTGTTTTTGCCCATGGTCGGTACTCGCAACGGTCTTTCTGTGTATTACCGAGGGGAAAGAGCTGGGTATTGGTCATCGTCATCGTCGGGGTCTTTTAGTGCGTCGTATCTTAGCATCCAGCTTAATAACGGCTCCGTGGTGAGTTCATCAATCAAGTATGCGGGGAACTCCGTCCGTCTGGTTCTGGGAACAACCTCAGCTCCTCCCGCCGGCCCCTGGGACGGCACGTCTACGGCTTCATTGACAGTTATCGATTCCGACACCTATGGCATTTACACGCCCGCTCAGCTGGCGGAGTTTGCGGCCGAGGTGAATGGTGGCACCAGCTTCGCCGGCAAGACAGTTAAGCTGATGAGCGACATTGACCTGAACAATCAGGCCTGGACCCCCATCGGCCATAGCCAGGACGCTTTCACGAGCAGCACATCCCTGGGCTTCAAGGGCACCTTCGACGGGAACGGAAAGACCATTTCCAACCTGAAGGTGGATACGCGGAACAACAGTTCGAACTCCTACGCAGGTCTGTTCGGCGCGATTGTATCCAGCTTTGACGCCAACGAACAGATGAGCGTCGTCATCAAGGATCTGACCATCGACGGATTTGATGTCAAGAGCAACCACGAGGCAGGTGCCATCGTCGGCGATGCCTTCTGCGGCGGCTTAAACGGAAACAACCACATCACCATCACTGGCTGTACGGTGAAAAACGGCACGGTGCAGTCCGACCCGGTCGTCAAGACGGGGGATGTAAAGGACGATGCCAACCAGGTGGGGGGCATCGCCGGCATCCTGAACTGGCTCCCCGCCTCCGTTACCAACAATACGGTCAATAACGTCACGATCGTGGGTTACCGCGACCTGGGCGGCGTCCTGGGATTTGCCAATGGTGCCAATCAAGACACCTATAACGAGGCATACCTGGTTGTGTTTACCGGCAACACTGTGACGGGCACCACCATTACCCAGGTGGATGCCGGTTATGAGACGACAGAATGGAAGGTCTACGAGACCGTCCATGAATTCGTCGGCCGTATGACCGCCTCGCAAACCTATTGCCAGACCGCCTGGCCGATCAACGATTCCAACACCTTCTCCGGCACCATCAACCGCCTGCCGAAAACGATTAACCTTTCGACCGTTACCAACGATACGGTCATTCCGGACGGCTATGTGGTGAAGGGCACGCTGGGCGTGAACAAGAAGATATCAATCGCCGCTGGCGCCACGGTAACGCTGGACGGGGTGAGTATCAATGCTGGCGGTACATTTACAACCGGAAACTATGCCGGCATTACATGCTTGGGCGATGCAACCATCGTCCTCAATGGAACGAACTCTGTGACGGGATTCTATAGGGACTACCCCGGCATCTATGTGCCCGTGGACTCGAAGCTCATCATCCAGGGCCCCGGTACGCTCAATGCGAGCAGCAATGCCAACAGCGACGGCAACAGTGCCGGCATCGGCGCTGGAGGTCTAGATATTCACTGCGGAAGCATTGAGATTCAGGGAGGTGTCATCAATGCTACAGGAGCTGGAGACGGCGCGGGCATTGGCAGTAGCTTCCAATCTACATGCGAGGGCATCACCATCTCTGGGGGCACCATCACTGCTACCGGAAGTGAAGGGGCTCCAGGCATCGGCAGTGGTAACCAAGGAGGTGTTGGCGCCATCACCATTACCAGCGACGTGATCAAAGTGACCGCCACGAAAGGTTCAGATTCTCCCAACAGCATCGGCCCCGGTTTAGCCGCCACTTGCGGCACGGTGACCATCGGCGGGATTGTGTGCTGGGACGGCTCTAACTACCAGAATGGCGGCAGCTCTTATCTCTCCCAGGGCACGCTGATCTACTATCCTGAATTGTCCGTTCCGATGACGATGGAGGCCCTCACGGACGGGACCATCGTGGTGAGCAGTCCGCAGTCGGGAATGCAGTACTCGCTGAACGGCGGCGAAAAACAGGCTGTTACCACGGATCCCATCAACGTCAGCGCTGGCGACAAGGTGGCTTTCTACGGCAACGGAACCAGCATCGACTCCTATTATGGTACACGGATTTACGGCGGCACAGCCGATGTGAAGGTCTATGGCAATATTATGAGCTTGGTGAACGAGAACAGTTTCGTCACGGCTACATCGGTGCAGGAGGATGCTTTCAGAGATTTATTCTGGGGTAACGACCATATCCTCGACGCGAGTGGCCTGTTGCTACCCGCCACGTCATTAAGGTCTCAATGCTATGAGGGTATGTTCAGAGTCTGCAGCAAAATGACTGCTGCACCTGCGGAGCTGCCTGCAACGAGTTTGAATGTCGATTGCTATAAGGAAATGTTCAGTAATTGCGATGCCTTGACTACGGCACCAGAGTTGAGAGCGAAAACGCTTGCAACGTGCTGTTACCAACGCATGTTCTATTCCTGCGATAATCTCACTTCGGTGACCTGCCTGGCTACCAACCTTGGTAATTGGGTAAACCGTCAAGAATGGCTTTACGGCATAACCACATCGGGAACACTCTATGTCGATGGGTCTATGACAGGGGAGGATTGGTTTGTCCCCACCACCTGGACGGTCAAGTCGGTAGCTGAAAAGCCCTAACCCGTCGAATGGAATTTGCTGAGTATCAAGTATATAAATCAAAGTCCCCGGGCCGATCAGACCGGGGACTTTCACGTAATTCGTTGAAAACCACCCGCTTCCATTCGGCACCCCGAAACGCGCGAAGAAGGGAAACTCACCTTCCGGCACAATCATTGCGTGCAATCCCGGGAATTTTTCCTATATTTGCATGATTGAGCCATAAAATTTAACACGATAAGACTATGTTACCGAGAGCAAAAGAAATTGTGGATGCCGCGGCTGTGAAGATGCAGGATGCGGTGGACTTCCTGGAGGAGGACCTCAAGAACTACCGGGTGGGGAAGGCCTCGCCGGCCATCTTCAACGGGGTCATGGTGGACTACTACGGAACCGCTACGCCGCTCAACCAGGTGGCGTCCATCACGACGCCGGATGCGAAGACCATCGCCATCCAGCCGTGGGAGCGCAGCATGATCAATAAGATTGAGAAGGCCATCCTGGATGCCAACGTGGGCCTGACCCCGTCCAACAACGGCGAGATCATCCGCTGCGTCGTCCCGGCCCTCACCGAGGAGCGCCGCCGCGAGCTGATCAAGAAGGCCAAGGCGCAGGGCGAGACCACGAAGGTGACGGTGCGCAACGCCCGCCGCGACGGAATCGACCTCCTGAAGAAGGCCCAGAAGAACGAAGGCCTCTCCGAGGACGGCGAGAAGGAAGGCGAGGACGAACTCCAGAAAGTGACCGACAAGTTCGTGAAGGCCGTGGATGCGGTCATCGCGGCGAAGGAAAAGGAAATTCTCACCGTTTAGGTTTGGATTTTAAAAATATTAACTATACCTTTGTCCAAACGAACTTTGAGACAAATGCGATTTTACGCCTTCGGTTATTATAAGCACTATTATCAGAATCGGTAATAGCCGGACGTCGTATCATCATAGGTTAGTATATGTTGGGCTGTCCGGACGGGGATAGCCCTTTTTTGCTGATACTTGGAAGAAGTGAAAAGAATTGCCATCCAAGGGTATAAAGGCTGCTTTCACGAGCAGGCCGCCCGTCTGTTCTACGCGGACGAGGTGCCTTCCATCGTCGAGTGCGACACCTTCGAGGACCTGTACCGGTCCCTGGAGGCGGGCCTCTCGGACGGGGCTGTGATGGCGATCGAAAACACCCTCTCCGGCGGGCTCATCCACAACTTCGAGCTGCTCCGCAAGTACGACCGCAAGATCAAGGGCGAAGTGTACCTGCGGATCCGCCAGAACTTGATGGCCCTGCCCGGCCAGACGCTCCGCGACATCCGCGAAGTCCGCACGCACTATATGGCGATTAACCAGACGCGCGCCTTCTTCGAGCGGGAGTGCCCCTGGATCCACCTCGTGGAATCCGAGGATACGGCCAAAAGCGCCGGCGAGGTGGCCGAGCGCAAGCTCCGCGGAGTCGGGGCCGTCGCCTCGGAACTGGCCGCCGAGCTCTACGGACTGGAGATCCTCGCGCCCGGCATCGAAACCTACAAGCAGAACTATACCCGTTTCCTGGTGTTCGACGACGCCCTGGAAATCCCGGAGGATGACATCGACAAGGCCTCCATCTGCTTCACCCTGCCCCACAAGCCGGGCTCCCTGGCCCATATCCTGACCATCCTGTCGTTCTACGACATGAACCTCACCCGTATCCAGTCGCTCCCGATCCCCGGGCGCGAGTGGCAGTACTTCTTCTATGCCGATATCAAATTCGACAGTTATCCGCGTTACCAACAGGCCCTCACGGCAGTTCGCCCGCTGCTGGAGGACCTAGACATCCTGGGCGAATACAAAGCAGCGTTATGATCATCCCCCCTGCCAGAAGGACCGAGTCGGTCAAAGAGTATTTCTTCTCGATCAAGAACCGTGAAATCGCGAAACTCAACGCGGAGCGGAAAGCCCGCGGCGAGGAACCCATCATCAACCTCGGGATCGGTTCCCCCGACGGAACCCCGCCCCGGGCGGCCCTCAGGGCCGTGGCCGACATGGCCGTCAAGGATGGGGTCCATGGCTACCAGAGCTATACGGGTATCCCGGAGCTTCGGCAGGCGATGGCCGACTGGTACGACCGCTACTACGGCGTCGAACTGGACCCTTCCTCGGAGATTCAGCCCCTCACGGGCTCCAAGGAGGGTATCCTTCTGATTTCCATGACTTTCCTGAACGCTGGTGACAAGGTCCTTGTCCCGGATCCGGGTTATCCGACCTACACCTCGGCTTCGCAGATGGTGGAGGCTGAGGTGATCAAGTACGACCTCGTGGCGGAAAACGGCTGGACGCCGGACTTCGACGCCCTGGAGGCGATGGACCTTCGCGGGGTGAAGATGATGTGGACCAATTTCCCGGGAATGCCCACGGGCGCCCGCGCCACGCGCGAGCTCTACGAGAAGATCGCGGACTTCGGACGCCGCCACAAGATCCTGATCGTCAATGACAACCCGTACAGCTTCATCCGCAACGACGAGCCGCTTTCCCTGCTGGCCGTTCCCGGTGCGAAGAAGGGCTGCCTGGAGATGAATTCCCTCTCCAAGGCCCACAACATGGCGGGCTGGCGCATCGGCATGGTGGCCGGCGAGGCCGACTACATCCGCGAGATCCTCAAGGTGAAGTCCCAGATGGACTCCGGCATGTTCAAGCCCCTGCAGTACGCGGCCATCGAAGCCCTCAAGCAGGGACCCGAGTGGTTTGACAAGCTCAACGACGAGTACCGCCGCCGTGCCGTCGTGGCCGGCGAGATCATGGACGTGCTGGGGGCGGAGTACGACCCGGACAGCGCGGGCCTTTTCGTCTTCGGCAAACTGCCGACCTCCATCCTGGTGAACGAAGGCATCACCCCGGGCGAGGAGCTCTCCGAGACCCTTCTCCACGAGGCGGGCGTGTTCATCACCCCGGGCTTCATCTTCGGCCACAACGGCAACAACTACATCCGCATCTCCCTCTGCGCCCCCGTCCCCGTGCTGGAGAAGGCGCTGGAGCGGGTCATCCGCTGGAGGAGAAATGGGTAGGACCGTTGGAATCATCGGCCTCGGCCTGATCGGCGGCTCCATGGCGATCGACCTTCGGCGCCGCGGCTTCGCGGAGCGGGTCCTCGGTGTGGAACGGGAGCCGGTGAACGCCTCCGCGGCCGAGAAGATCGGCCTGGTGGACGAGGTGGTCAGCTACGACGACTGCATCGCCCGGGCCGACATCCTCGTGGTCGCCGTTCCCGTCGGCTCCGCTGTCCGGATGGTCTGCGACATCCTGGACCGCTTCCAGGAGATGGGGACGAAGGAGAAGATCGTCATCGACGTCTGCTCCACCAAGGAGCAGATCTGCCTGGCGACGCATTACCATCCCTGCCGGGCGCAGTTTGTGTCCACCCACCCGATGGCGGGTACCGAGTACAGCGGCCCCTGGGCGGCGATGCCGAACCTTTTCGACGGCCGGGCGTGCATCTTTGCGAACTCGGAGGAATCGGCCCCGAAGGCCGTGAAGACGATCGAGGCCCTGTACGACGCCCTGAACATGCGTCCCCTGTACATGAACGCGACCCAGCACGACGTGCACACGGCCTACGTGTCCCATATCTCCCATGTCACCTCCTTCGCCCTGGCCCTGACGGTGCTGGACAAGGAGCGGGACGAGAAGCACATCTTCGACCTCGCGTCCGGCGGCTTTTCCTCGACGGTGCGCCTCGCGAAGTCCAATGCCGACATGTGGGTCCCCATCCTCACCCAGAACCGGGAAAACGTCCTGCAGGTGATGGATACCTATATCGAGAAGATGCGCTCCTTCCGGGAGGCAATTGACAATTTTGACGAAGACAAGGTCCGTTCGCTCATCAATGAGGCGAACCGGATCAAGAAGATTATCAGGTAGTTACTATGGCAAAGACTCTGGATATCGTCCCCGTCGGAGAATGGGGATTCTTCACGCTCCCGCGCCCGATGGTGATTGCGGGGCCTTGCAGTGCGGAAAGCGAGGAGCAGGTGCTCCTCACAGCACGGGACCTTGCGGCCCGGGGCGTCCATGTGTTCCGGGCGGGCATCTGGAAACCGCGCACGCATCCGGGCAGCTTCGAGGGCGTGGGTACCCCCGGCCTGAAATGGCTGAAGCGGGTGAAGGAGGAGACCGGAATGAAGGTTTGCACGGAGGTCGCCAGCGAGAAGCATGTGTTCGAGTGCCTCAAATACGGCATCGACATGGTCTGGGTGGGTGCCCGTACGAGCGCGAATCCCTTCCTGATGCAGGAGATTGCCGATGCCCTCCAGGATTTCGACATTCCCGTGCTGGTGAAAAACCCGGTGAATCCGGACCTGGACCTGTGGATCGGGGCGCTGGAGCGCCTGAACCGGGCCGGCGTGCGGAAGCTGGGCGTCATCCACCGGGGGTTCTCCGCGATCAGCAGCGCCCCGTACCGCAACTCCCCGGGCTGGCAGATCGCCATCGAACTGCGCACCCGGTATCCCGAACTGGCCTTTTTCGCCGACCCTTCGCACATGGGCGGTGACCGGAAATACCTGCTGGAACTGTCCCAGCGGGCGATGGACCTGGGCCTGGACGGGCTGATGATCGAGTCGCACTGCAATCCTTCCAAGGCCCTTTCCGACGCCAAGCAGCAGCTCACTCCGCCGGATCTGGTGGACCTGCTGTATTCCCTGCAGATCCGTGAGAAGGACTCCGGGGACAAGGATTACCGCGAGGGCATCGACCAGCTTCGTGCCCAGATTGACATCATCGACGAGAACCTCCTGTACACCCTCGGGTCCCGGATGGGCGTGAGCCGCAAGATCGGCACCTACAAGCGCGAGCACAACGTGGCCATTCTCCAGACGGCCCGCTGGGAGCAGCTGCTTGCGGGGATGCAGGAAAAAGCCCGCGGATACGGGCTTTCGGAGAAGTTTATCGCGGATGTGTTCAATGCCATCCACGAAGAATCCGTCAGGATTCAGAACGAAGTCCTCTCAGAAGGCTCAGGAGCGTAGTCTCGAAGACTTCGTGCTCCCCGGGGGAGAGGAAGTCCACATTGATCGGTACCTGGAACAGGCGTTTGCGCAGGGTTTCAGGTACCTTTTTCGTATCCACCACGCGCTGGGCGTCCTTCTCGGTGGTTGCGACGCAGGCGGTGGGATACTCCTGCACGGCCTTGGCGACTTTCCGGATGTCTCCGCTGGTGTAGCGGTGGTGGTCCGGGAAGCAGAACCGCTTGACCTCCTTGTATTTGTCGGACAGGTAGGCGCGAAGGGGGGTGTCCTTGGCAATCCCGGTGAAAAGGATCAGGCGCTGGGAATAGATGAAGCGGCTGTCGGCTTCCTCGGGGAAGACCGGCACCATGGGCTCATACCCGATGGTGGAGAAAAGGACGGTCTGGGTCTTTTCCCGTCCTTTGCGCAGCTTCCGGGTCCCGGTGCAGGTGGCCGTGCTGAAGCTTTCGACCCCGAGCTGGCGGGCCCATTTCCCCTTCTCCCACTCGTCCAGATAGGTCGGGCACTTGGTGACGATGAGGATGTCGGCCGCCTTCAGGCGGGAGGGGAGGTCGCGGAGCTTGCCCCAGGGAAGGAGCTTGTCCTTCTGGACGGGGCGGTTGTAATCGACAAGGACGATGTTCACGTCGGAGCGGAGCCGGCGGTACTGGAAGGCGTCGTCCAGGATCACGAGATCTGCCTTCGGGACGCTCTTGTCCAGGCACTTCCGGGCTTTTTTCGCGGTCTGGAGCTCCTCGGGATGGGTGAGGAAATGGCAGCCTTCCACCCGGTCCTTGTCCACGGCGACGGTGACGGCGGGGAATTTCTTGGCGATCTGCAGGGGCTCGTCGCCGTACAGGAGCGCGGTCCCGTCGCGGCCCACCTTCTGGAAGCCCTTGGTCTTGCGCTTGTAGCCCCGGGACAGGACGGCGATGTCGGAATAGGCCCATTCATCGCTTCTGAGCAGGAGCCGGAGGATCATCTCCGTGTGCGGGGTCTTGCCCGTGCCGCCCACGGTGATGTTCCCCACGCAGATGGTGGGAACGTCCGCCCTGTAGGACTTCTTCCAGCCTTTATTGTACAGGAAATGCCTGAGGCCCAGGATGATTCGGTACACCATATTACATCGAAAGCACGTTCAGGACGGTGATCAGCTCCTGGTTGATGGGTTTGTTCATCTTGATGGCGCGGGAGATGGGGACGTACACGATCTCGTCGTTCTTGATGCCGATCATGATGTTCCGCTGGCCTTCGAGGAGGGCCTCGATGGCGGCGTAGCCCATCCGGGAGGCGAGGATGCGGTCATAGGCCGTAGGGGTGCCGCCCCGCTGCAGGTGGCCGAGGATGGTCACGCGGGCGTCGAACTGCGGGTATTCCTTCTTCACGCGCTCGGCGTAGTAGAAGGCACCGCCCACCCCGTCCTTCTGCGCCTCGGAGACGAGGACGATGGCGCTGTTCTTGGACTTGCGCTTTCCCCGCTCGATGAAGTCCGCGAGCTGGTCCACGTCGGTGGCGCTCTCCGGGATGATGGCGGCTTCGGCGCCGGAGGCGATGGCGCTGTTCTGCGCGAGGAAGCCCGCATCGCGGCCCATCACCTCGATGAAGAAGATGCGGTCGTGGGAGTTCGCGGTGTCGCGGATCTTGTCCACGCACTCGACGATGGTGTTCAGGGCCGAGTCGTAGCCGATGGTGGAGTCCGTTCCGTACAGGTCGTTGTCTATGGTGCCGGGGAGGCCGATGATCGGGATGTCATACTCCCGGGCGAAAAGCTGCGCGCCGGTGAGCGAGCCGTTGCCGCCGATCACGATGAGGGCGTCGATGCCGGCCTCGACCATGTTGGCATAGGCCTTCTTCCGTCCTTCCGCCTCCATGAATTCATGGCAGCGGGCGGTCTTGAGGATGGTGCCGCCGCGCTGGATGGTGTTGGACACCGAGGAGGAGGTGAATTTGACGAACTCCTTGTCAATCAGGCCCTGATAGCCCCTCATGACGCCGATGACGTTGATATTGTTGAAGCGGGCCGAGCGTGTGACGGCCCGGATGGCGGCATTCATCCCCGGCGCGTCGCCGCCCGAAGTGAGGATGCCGATGGTATTGATATGTCTTTCCATGGTGGGATCCCGTATTAAATCCCACAAAGATACGAAAAAAAGCGGTATCTTTGCACCGTGAAAATCGGGAACATTGACCTTGGAGCGCGCCCGGTGGTGCTGGCGCCGATGGAGGACGTGACAGACGCGTCCTTCCGCATCCTGTGCCGGGAGGCCGGGGCGGCGATGGTGACGACCGAGTTCGTCCCTTCCGACGGGCTCATCCGGGACGCCGCCAAGGCCATCGCGAAGATGCGCACCCTCGAGGAGGAATCGCCCGTCGCCATCCAGATCTACGGGCACATCCCGGAGTCGATGGTCGACGCCGCCCGGATGGCGGACCGCGCGGCGGAGCTCGCCGGTGGGCACGGGGCCGACACCATCGACATCAACTGGGGCTGCCCGGTCTCGAAGATCGCGGGCCGGGGCGCCGGTTCCGGCATGATGCGGGAGCCGGACAAGCTGGTGGCCATCACGAAGGCCGTCGTGGAGGCCGTCCATACCCCCGTCACCGTGAAGACTCGCCTGGGCTGGGATGACAGTTCGAAGATCATCGTGGAGCTGGCCGAGCGCTTGCAGGACGTTGGTGTCCAGGCGCTTACGATCCACGGTCGCACCCGCTGCCAGATGTATAAGGGCGAGGCCGACTGGACCCTCATCGGGGCTGTCAAGAACAATCCCCGGATGCACATCCCCATCATCGGCAACGGCGACATCAATTCCGCCGCCCGTGCGAAGGAGATGTTCGACCGCTACGGGGTGGACGGGATCATGGTCGGGCGCGCGAGCTTCGGCCACCCGTGGATCTTCACCGAGATCCGGCACCTGCTGGACACGGGCGAAGAACTTCCGCCGATGAACGTCCGCGACCGCGTGGCCCTCGCGAAAAGGCATTTCGGCCTGTCCATGGACCTCAAGGGCCCTGTCACCGGTGTCTTTGAGATGCGTCGCCACCTCTCCTGCTACTTCAAGGGTCTTCCCGGCTTCAAGGAAACCCGCATCAAGCTCGTGACCTCCAAGGACCCGGACGAGATCCTCCGCACGCTGGACTATGTCGCCGAAAGATGGGGCGACGAGGCGCCGGAAGCGGAATCGGCGTACGGAGTATAAGGATAATTTGGTTATTTCCCGAATAATGTGTACCTTTGCGGTCCCCAAAAAGTGTGGGGATCGCATTTTTTTATTGTTAAACCATTAACTATCAAGACAGTGGACACACTTAGCTACA
>Ga0310786_10009221_pt1 | contig 12552 bp, 9 predicted proteins | sample AusTroGonzalo_MG_FD_203881 | JGI IMG/M metagenome (GOLD analysis project Ga0310786, IMG submission 203881) | Bovine rumen microbial communities from tropical cattle in Woodstock, Queensland, Australia - Gonzalo_03 (v2) (version 2) | ecosystem: Host-associated > Mammals > Digestive system >...
TGGTCGAGTCCTGGCTGAAGGTATATATGAAGATCATGGATCTTATTATGTGAGGATTGAGATAATCGGGGCTGACTATTGCCAGCCCCGATTGGGTTTTGCACTAATTAGTGTGCGTCATCCAACCTTTCAAACGTGTAGGTGTAGTACGTGGTCGGCTTGTTTGGGTCAAGCCCAGCGATGTCGGTCGCGATGTCATTAGGTGTCATTTTTGTTGTTTCCTTTTTGTTTTGGTTAACCAATGCAGCGGACACTCGCCCGTTGCATAATAAATTACGAACGGCTACTCGGGAATCTGACAGGAAATTTTCTCGTCGCATAGCTCGACTATGGCGGGGTCGTGGCTGACGACGAGGACGATGCGCCCAGGAGCCAGCCGGCGCAGGAGTTTCCCGAAACCGGCGCGCGCCTCTGCGTCGAGATGGTTTGTCACTTCGTCGAGGACGAGGATGTTGGGCCGGCGGACGAGCGCGCGGGCAATCGCGAGGCGTTGCATCTCCCCGCCAGACAGGGACTGTCCCCCGAGTCCGACGCGCGTGTCGAGTCCGTCCGGGAGCCGTCCGACTACCTCCTTTAGCCCGCTCAGCGTCATTGCCTCGTCGATGTCGCTTGCCGTGAAGTCGGGATCCCGCAACGTGATGTTGTCGCGCACCGTGCCGGAGACGAGCAGGCTGTCCTGAAAGACGATCCCGAGCCTTCGCCGGAAGAACCCCTCGTTGAGTGCCGCGATGGGCGAGCCGTTGACGAGGATTTCGCCAGCCTGCGGCGCCAGCGCGGCGGTTGTCAGCCTGAGCAGGGTCGTTTTCCCGGAGCCGTTGGCGCCGACTATCGCGACGATTCTCCCGGCTCGGAAGGAGGCGGAGAAGTCCTTGACTACTGGCTTTGCGTCCGCGCCCGGGTAGGCGAACGTGACGCCGCGGAACTCGACGCTCTCCACGGCGTCGATCCGGCGTCCGCCGCGGCGCGGCGGCGCGCGGCCGAGAATTTCGTCCAGCGAGTCGACGCCTTCGCGAAGCGCCGCGGTCTCCGGCAGGAGCGAGACGATGCCCTGCACGGACTGCATCGCCGCGAGGAACAGCATCTGGTAGACCACGACGTCCCCGACCGGAATCGCGCCCCTGGCGGCGAGCGCGCCGGCCACGCCGAGGACGGCGATTTCCCCCATGACCAAGGTAGCGCCGAGCAGTGCGCCGAACGCGACCGTCAGCCTGTCCATCGCGCAGTTGCCGTCCTTGAGCTCCTGCAGCGACTGCCGCGGCGCCTCGGCGAAGCGGCGCTCGGCGTCGAGCGTGCGCAGGAAGGGGAGTGAGCGGAAGAAGTCGAAGAGCGCGGCAAATGCGCCGTCGCTCTTTGTGCGAACGGAATGGGAGCTGGAAGCGAAGCGCCGCGCGAAGGGGACGAAGAGGAGGATTGCGAGCGGTATGAACGCCACGAAGGCGATTGAAAACGCGGGCGAACGCGAGTGCAGCGCGACGCCGGCCGCAGCCATCGTGACGACGGCGGTCAGCAGCCGTGGGTAGAGTCCGTTCACGAACCCGCCAACGGCATACGCGTCGCGCGTCAGCTTGGCGACGAGCGATCCGTCGGCGAGCGACGAGAGCTCGGCGGGAGGAAAGTCCATGACGGCGGCGAGGACTCGCTCCTGGAGTCGTATCTCTACCATCCTGGCGCGGGAGAGGGCGAACCGCTGGAGGCATGGCGTCAGGACGGCGCGGAGTGCCAGCAGCGCGGCGAGGACGGCGAACGGAGCAACCGGCGGCAGGCCGCCCACGAGCGCGTCGATGAAGCGCCCCATCGCGAATGGGACGACGATGCCGACGACGGTCATCCCGGCCAGTAGCGGCGAATAGACGAATACGACCGCCGGCGACGACATCACCACCGCCGCGAGAAATCTCGTCCGTGCGAACTTCCTCTTGCTATGCTTGTCAGTTTTCATACCATGCTCATATACGTCCAATCCCCGCCAATCTGACGCCCATTGACTCGTGCCCCTTGCGCAACTGCGGAGGGTTGTGGTATAATACACAGTTGTTGGCGAGTAATAGGCGTAACTATGGTATAATTCGCCAGAAAGGTAGAATTGTGAAATTCAATGTGGCAATGACTGTGGACGAGGCTTTACGCGAGGCGGGGAGGCGTTTCGCGCAAGTCCGGCTTGCTCGCAACATAACGCAGGCAGAGCTATCGCAGCGAGCCGGGGTGTCCAAGCGCTCGCTTGAGCGGCTTGAGGCTGGTGCCGGAGGACTTCGGCTCGATGTCTTCTTTGCCGTCTGCGGTGCGTTGTCGCTTACTGACGGCTTTGAGACCCTGCTCCCGGAGGTGCAGTTGTCGCCGCAGGACATCCTCGCAAAGCGAACATTGCCGAAGCGCGCACGGCGGAGGCGCACGGCGGTCGGCATGTGGGGGACTGACCAATGAACGAAGCGGCGGAAGTCTATCTTTGGGGACGGCGTATCGGCGTCGTGTCGAGGACCGAGGGCTCGTCCTGTGCGTCGTTTGCATACGACCGGGAGTTCATGGATGCGGGCATCGAGCCGTCGCCGTTGATGATGCCCGTAGGCGCCGGAACGTATTCTTTTGCCGCGCTTCCCCAGGTCTCGTTCCATGGGCTTCCGGGAATGCTGTCCGATTCGCTTCCTGACAAGTTCGGCAACGCAGTGATCGGGGCGTGGCTGAAGGCACAGGGGCGGCTGCCGGAGAGCCTGACGCCGATTGAGCGCCTTTGCTACACCGGCGTTCGCGGGATGGGGGCGCTTGAGTACAGGCCGGCATTGTTCGACGACGAGGACAGGGCGGAGGAACTCCATGTCGACGCCCTTGCCGAACTGGCGGCCGAGGTGCTCAGGGTGCGGACCGAGTCCGTCGCCAGGCTCGTCCCCGACATGAAGCGGTACGCCTCCATCCTCAGGGTCGGCTCTTCCGCCGGCGGCGCCAGGGCGAAGGCGCTCATCGGCTGGAACGAGGCGACGGGGGAGGTGCGCTCCGGCCAGATTGCGCTTCCCGGAGGCTTCGGCTACTGGTTAGTCAAGTTCGACGGGATCGCTGGCAACGGCGACAGGGAAGGCGACGACAAGTGGGGCTATGGCCGCGTCGAGTATGCCTACCATCTCATGGCCCGCGCCGCCGGTATAGAGATGACGGAATGCCGTCTCTGGGACGGGCGGCACTTCATGACGCGGCGGTTCGACCGGCTTCCGGACGGCGGCAAGCTGCATGCGCAGACGCTGGGGGCGATGGCGCACATGGATTTCAACGACCCGTCCGGATATTCCTACGAACAGGCGTTTCGCGTTACGCGGCAGGTCGTGAACGACGCGCGGGCGGACGAGCAGCTATTCCGCCGCATGGCGTTCAACGTCCTCGCGTGGAACTGCGACGATCACGTGAAGAACATCGCGTACCTGATGGACCGGCGCGGCGAATGGAAGCTTGCGCCGGCATACGACGTCTGCTATGCGCACAATCCGGAAGGGGACTGGACGTCGCGGCACCAGATGTCCGTCAACGGCAAGCGCATCGGCATCGAGGACGCGGACATCCTCGCCTTGGCGACGTTCGCCAACATGCGCGAGCGCCGTGCGCGCGCAGTCCTTGACGAAGTGAGGGGCGCCGTCCGCGACTGGCTGCGTTTCGCGTCCGAGGCCGGTGTCCGCGGCGAGCTTGCCGATACGATCGCACGCCGGCTGGAAGCATAGCGCTATCCGCCTCCCAACTCAAACCCTCTCAACTCAAACACTTTCCTGTCAGTTCTCCCACTCCCCGCCGTATACTAGTGTGCCATTAGGCAGTATCCGGCTGAGAGAGCCCGGACAGGCCTGCGGCCGGCGGTTTTCGCGAGATCTCCGTCCGCAGACCTGAATTTATGGTATAATACACGCGTCAAAGCGGAAAGGGGACTGCCTCAGTCCGCCGAGGCAAGCCAGATTTCCCGCGCAGTGGAGACATTGCGGACATGGGAGGCGTCGGATGGAAGCCTGAGAACCTTGCCAGAAAGACGCACAGAAGGGCGCTGCCCCCAAAGCAGCTTACCTCCTTCGGTGTATCTTTCTGGGCTCTCTCAGGCGCCTCATCCGATGCATCGGAGGAGGTTTCGTCTTCCGCCACTCCGATGTCTGAAAGGGGGCGCAAGCCCGAGGAAGCATGATTGGATTTCGGAGAAGGAGAGATATCGGTGTTTTCTGAATACAAGTCGAAGTTGGACATAGCCTGCGACCGGAGACGGCCGGGCATTGTTCGTGCATTCGCTTTCGCCGAGCTCGTGTGCCAGCCAGTTAGCATCGTCTCCGTAGCAGTTGCAATTGCATTTGCCGTTTTTCGCCGCACTGGACTGTGGACTCCGCCCGAAGTCGTCACCGACTGGCTTGTTCCGATTTTCGTCTCCGCGGCCGTCGGTTATCTTACGAACTGGATCGCGATCACCATGCTGTTCGAGCCGTACGAACGCACCTGGCGGCACTGGCTTCCGTGGGTGACGTTCGGCGGATGGCGGCAGGGGCTCGTGCCGAAGAACAAGGCGCGCATTGCGTCCGTCCTTGCCGAACAGGTGGCGACGAAGCTTCTGCGTCCTGAGAAGCTCGCGGACGACCTGTGCGCGATGGTCGGGTCCGCGTTGCAGGATCCGGACACACTCCGCGCCGCGCAGAAGCTTCTCCAGGAGCAGGTTGTCGCGCACGATGCCGAGATAATCGAGTTTCTGGTTCCGCGTATAGAGTCCGCCCTTGTCGCCGAGATCGAGCGGCTTGTCACGCCGGAGCGCGTGACGGCTTTCTGGAACGAGGAGATAATGCCGAGGCTCGAGTCGGAGGAAACGCGCGAGGAGATCACCCGTATCGCGCTCGCCGCGCTGCGCAAGCGCGCGCCCGACATCGCCGCCAAGGCAAAACCGGCCATTTCACGAGCTGTGCGGCGGTACGTCGAGGAGAAGTTCGACGGGTCGTTCCTCAAGGACGTTCCGTTTGTCGGCGATGCCGTAAACGAAGCCTTGTCGTCGTTCTTCGTCTCGTCAGCGGACGCCCTCGCGGATTGGATACTCGACGAGAAGGCAATCGAGGACGCATTGCGCGACTGGCTGCATCGTCCGGAGACGGCGACTACAGTCCGCGACGAGCTTGCTGGTTTTGTCGCATCGGTCCGAGACTGGATGGCCTCTCCCGAAGGTTCCGCGCGCATAGGCGGCTTTGCAGGTGGCATAAGGTCGAAGTTCAAGGAATACCTTCGCGACTACCTCAAGACAAATCTCGCGCCGGCCGCCTCGCGGATCCTCGGCAGCGACACAACCTGGTCCTGGGTTTCCAGCGCCATTCCCGCGATGCGCCCCGGAATAGAGCGCATGATCCGCGAGATAGGGACGAAGTCAATCATCGAGAAGCTGAACGTGGAAGGACGCGTCAAGGCAGCGGTGGACGGCATGGACATGGCCGAGTTCCACAGCATGCTCAACAAGGTCATGGCCGAACACCTCGGCGCCATCCAGGTCCTCGGCTATCTCCTCGGCGCCCTCGCCGGCCTCATCCTCGTATTCATGTAACCAGCATCAAAACAACGAAAGGAACAACATGAGCAAGCAAGAAGCAATCCGCAACGCCGCGCGCACCGTCAAGGCACACGGCTTCACATTCCCCGCCGATCTCGACAAGCAGATTGCCGGACTGGAGAATCCCCAGTACCGCGTCGCCGTGGTTGGCGAATACCAGGTAGGCAAATCGACGTTGATCAACCGCGTATTCCTTGGCGATAAGCCGCTCCTCTCTGAAGGGCGGGGGCTTTGCACGACGGCTGTCGCCACAGACATCGAATACGCTTCGTCTCCGATACTTGAAGTTTATGACTGGACTGATACCAGCAGAACAGGCGAGACGCTCGCGAAGACGGTACCGAACCCGACTGAGGATGATGTGAATGATGCAACGGTTTCCAGTGCAATGGAAACGCGTGCCGAGCTCGCAAAGAAGCGTGCCCGTGTTGCCGTGAAAGTTCCGAATGAAGCACTTCGCAGTTTTACTGTTGTGGATACGCCCGGACTAGATGATCCTAACCAGGAACTCCTTCTTGACACAACCTGGCGAATCATCCCTAACTCTGACGTGGCGTTGCTCGTTGTCCCAGCCAGCATGCTTGGAGAACGGCCCTTGGCACTCCTCCGCAAGGATATCATGGGGACTCATGGTATTTCACGCCTGATGGTTCTCGTCTCCTGCAAGCCATCCGACGGTTTCGATGCAGAGCAGCGACAGGATGTTCTGGATACCATCAAAGCCCAACTGGCCAATATTGGCCGCGACAATATCCTCGTCGAGATGTACTGCTTTGATTCGTCGGTTGAGGACATCATGTCAGATGTCGCCGAAATCCGCATGACCATCCGCACGTTCCTTGCGGACAACGCTCTCCCCGGTCGCGAGGAGAAGATAGCGAATCTCCTTCGAATTGAACTCGAGAAGGATCTCGCTGGCATTGCTACCAAACTTGCAACAGCAGGTAAATCCGATGCCGAGCGCGCAGCACTTGCCGCCAGGGTTGAAGCCGATGTCGCCCGCTTCAAGGAGAAGGCTGAACTGGCGTTTGATCGTTTCCAGGACAAGGTAAAGGAATTGGGCGATAACACGAGGCGCGAGGTTGAGTTCGCCATCGATGCTGTCTTCGAAGAGTTCTACAGAGATCTTGCCGATAAGGAGAACGTCGGCGCGATGAGGAATTTCATTGAGAGGGGGAAGACGACAATCAAGTCCGACCTCTCGGACAAAATATCAATCATCAGTCTCAAGTTGAAATCGGATATCGAACGTATCGTTGATCGCTACGGAACCGATATGGAGGAATGCCGGGAAGGGTGGAATGTGTTCATTTCCGATGAGTTTGAAATCAAGAAACCAGTTGCGGCAAAAATCCCTCCAGTTGCCATCAAGACTATAGAAGTTGTTCTCCTCAATCTTATCCTTCCTTTCGGTTGGATTACAGCCATTATCGCCAAGATAGTACTCGGCGATAACTTCTCGCCTGTGGATTGGGCGACGAGGCAGATGATCCTCCAAGGGGTAAAGAAGAATTTGGAAGAGGCTAAGCCCGACACGCTCGCGCAAATCATGCAACAAGTCGAGGCTGGCATTCAAAAGACCTTTAATGACGTAAAGACCGCCATGGAGTCCTCCAACCGTGCACAGGTAGAGGCTATCCGCGCTGCTCTTGCCGCGTCGCCCGCCGAGTCCGCTGATCGCGCCGCACTTGAAAGCGCCAAGGCTGATCTCGAATCGGCACTTGCCGCTCTTTAATTCTCACGCGGGGACGCTTTCTTGAAGCGTCCCCGTAGATTTTACAAATCACCCAAACAGGAACTGAACCAATGAGCACCATGTCATCCCAACTTGATACCATCCTCGCCACACGCGCCACTCGTTTGAAAGACATTGATGCGGCCATTGCCGCGTGGAAATCTCGTGAAGTCGCGTTGGAGGGTGTCCTCGCTAAAACGGAAGCAGCAGAACGCGTCAATCCCGACTTGCGAGGAGCGTCTGCCCAGCTCCGTTCTGCGGCAGAGACCGTGCGCAGTGTTCTTGCCGACTACGCCTTGATTCGCGTTCGTTTTGCACGCGAAACCTTGTGCATAGGAATCGGTGGTGCGGCCGGGATGGGGAAAAGCACTTTTCTCCAGTCCGCGACGGGACTTTCCGAGGAGCAAATCCCCACGGGCGATTTGTTTTGTACGACCGCCGTCCGTAGTCTGATCGAGAACAGCACGACAGAAAACACGGCTATCGCCGATTTCCATTCGCCGGAATCGTTTGTGACTGACGTGATAGCTCCACTCTGCAATGAACTCGGCATATCTGCTCCTTTCAGTTTCGGGGCTTTCAGAAAGATGTTGCTGGAACTCCCTGCGGGGGTTGATGGCAACCAGAAAAATCGCGATATCCTGAAACGGCTTCAGGACGCGCAGGGACATCTGTCTGAATACGAGTCCTATCTTACGGGGCGGCGAGGTGTGTCTATCCCGCTGGACAAATTGCGTCCGTTCGTCGCCTATCCTGCGGACGGGAAGACCAAGGCAGGGCCGTTCCTTGCTATCGCAAATCTCGTGGTCAAGGTTCCTTTCCCGGCAACGGACTTTGCAAGACTGCGCGTTGTTGATCTCCCCGGCATAGGCGAGGCGGGAATCAATCTTGCAAAGGCGCAGACCGAGAGCCTTAAAAACAGCTGTGACATAACTATTCTTGTCAAGAAAGCCGCAGAGGGCAGGATTGAGTGGGAGGACAAGGACTCGACGGCGCTTGATGCCATGAGGGACGTTGTGCCGGGTGTTGATGATCAGACAAAGTTTACGATGGTGCTCATCAACGGCGATAAGGACGATCCAGTCCGGACGAAAAGTTGCGAGGAGAACTTCCGTGAGAAGGTGGATCGTCCGTTCAACACGGTCGTGTGCGACGCTCGCAACCCTGAGATTGTGACCCGCGAGACGATGCCGCGCATTCTGGATTTTCTTGCGAAGAACCTCCCCGCAATCGACGAGGCCATTCTTTCGCGAGAGGATATTAAGGCGAAAACTTCTCTTGAGACAGTACATCGTGATATCGCGGCCGTCCTCTCTCGTGTCCGTGCAGTTGCCCCTGCTGGAACTGGCGATATCGATTTTGCCCGCAATCTCACGAATGCTGTCGTGGGCGTGCTTATCGAGCAGGAGCGCGTTGCGAATGAAAAGGCAGCCGGCAACGATAAGGAGTGGGATGACGAAGTGACACGTATCCACGACGCCGTTCTCTCCTGGGTAAAGGGCGGCTGCGGCTACGAATCGCGTGATGCGCTCCTTGACGAAATCCGCAAGGAGATCATGCGTAAGAACGCGCAACCAGCCGATGTAATTAATGAATGCCGCGTGAAGTTCCGCAACGAGTGGGAGGCGATGGACCTGCATCTTTCAACTCGCATTGCGGCACTCCTTGCAGGCGTGATGGACGCTCTGAGTGGCGTTCTGCACGATTTTGTGCCGCGCCGTGATGGTAACGACTTAAATGCCGTTCGGTCGCAAATCATCGCATTCGCGGATCGCATAGATGCTCGTACATCTGATCTGGGTGACGAAGACGCGCTCCGAGAACTATCACGTCCGCTTCGCCGTATTGCCGAGTTTGATCTCCAGTTCCGGTTCCACCTCGAACCGATGCTCCATGCTACGACGCACCTCCTCGTTGCAAACGAGCTTCCGCTCGTCAAGGGTTACGAAGATGCTGGGAAATTCCACGAAGCACTGGAAAAGAAACTTCTCGAAGCTGCTGACGCCTACTCCGCAGGAATGCGTAAGTCCGGCACGGGCAACTCCGCTGCGCTGGAGCGCAAGAAGAGGCTTTTCGAGAAAGCGATTCCGGACGAGTCTACTCGTGCCGATGTGATTGCGATGCTGGAGCAGTCGATGGGTTCTGCCCAGAGTTTCTGTCCTAACCGCATCTTCGCAGCAGTGGTAGAAACCTTTGCCGACGCCTTCATCCGCTCAAAGAATTCTGCAAAAGCGTTCCAGATTCTCGCCCGTGAATGGCGCGATGAACTCACGCCCGCCCCGGACGAGAAGACACGCCTCACGAACGCCGCTGCAGGTGTTCTTGCTGCCATTGCGAAGACGTTCTGAATGCCTATTAATTCCACCTCACATGTCGTGAGGCGGGTGGAGAAAACAGAGCAAGAAACATTACAAACGACATGACCGCCAAGTGGTATGAAACACGTCGAAACGAGCTCCTTGGTCTCCTGCGAGAAGCCACGGCGTTAGACCTTCCCGAAAAATACGCAGATGAACTACGACAGATTGCGCGTAAGTGCCAAGAGAATGCTTTCGAGATTGCTCTTGTAGGTGAGTTCCAGGGAGGGAAGTCCACCACCTTCAATGCCCTGTGCGACGGTCGCGACATTTCTCCGCGGGGACTCGGAGGTGGCGGAATTAAAACGAGTGCCGCCGTAATCTCTGCGCAAAATATAGCTGGAGACGAAACTCGCGAAGGGTTTTCCGAGTGGGCCGAAGTTATGTTTAAGACCCCGAAGGCTATTGCTCTTGGACTTTCCACCATCCTGCGTAGACCGTTGATGTACTCTAAGTCATTTCGGGCCTTTAACGGGGCACTTTCGGATGAGGAATTTGATGAGGCTCTTGCCACGGACGACAGTTTTCCGTCTCTTGTTCGGCTTGATGATCAGAATTGCCGTCGGATTCTTCTCGATGCTGCAGATGTCCTTTGGGCGAAATGGGACGACAACCATTCATCAATATCCGACGATGAACTCGACCAGCTTCGTATCGCGACGCTACAGTTGCGGTTCTACGGCACGGATGAGTATGATAGGATGATATCACGGAACATCCTCCCCATCGACAACTTCCAGAAACTGATCGCCTTTCCGAAAGATTGGATGGCGCGTTGGATCGATGGCCGCCATTCAAAGTTCTCACTGTCGGAAATTGCCTTTGTATTTGTACATAGCGTCCTAGTCCGACTTCATTCCGAGAACCTCAGGCGTCTCGGCTGCCGAGTCACAGACTGTCCCGGTCTTTTTGCGAATGCCTATGACACTAGCGTCGCTCGCCGCACCATTCTCAATGCCGATGCCGTATGGTATCTCATTAATGGAGAGAAACAGATAGGTCAGAAGGATTTAGAGATTGTGCGCGCAATCGCATCAATGGGGATGCTCGGGAAGATAGAGGCCACCTGCAACATTAGAGGTTCTCACGAGCAGAAGATATCTGATGTAATTCCGACAACCAAGGCCGTCCTTGCCAATATTGGTCATTCTGTTGAAGTATATCCATATAATGCTCGACTCGCGTTCCTCGCGATGCAGGGTGATCTTCTCGTCAACCGTCCTGCGCTCTTTTCTGAGCTTGATCGTGTCGGAATGATCATAGACGCAAAAGCAAGGGACGATAGCCTCTCTCCGTGCTCCATGTGGACGAAGATGGTGCGCCGTATGGGCGGATCGACCGAATTGGAGGACTTGGAAGAGATTGATGCGCTTGATCCCAAGACCGTTGCAGTGGTCCGGCGCGAAAGTATGCTCGACGGCATCCTCTCCCGCCTGGAATCCGATATCATCCCGCAGAAGGCCCGCAGCTTGCTTGTCGACAAAGGGAGCGATCGTGCCGCCCGCGCCCTCTGTGCCTACGAAGGAGTGTTGAAGACCACAGAAGCTGCTGCTGAGGCCGAAGAATCAAAATGGCGAGATGAAATTGAAAACGCAAGGGCGGCACTCGCGGACTTTGTTGATCGCGCTAACATTGCCATCGACCATTCGGCTCTTTTCACGGAACGCAACGTTCTGGCTGAAGACATGGCAAGAGAAGTTGCTGACGCGGCCTTTGACGAAAAGTTCATGGATGAGCTTTCCAATCGTATTGGCGAGGCAGTCAAAAAAAGGTATTCAAAGTTCTACTTCAAAAAGAGTACATTGCGACAAGAGCTAATGGGGGAAATCGTCCCAATTGTTTCTGCGGCATCAAGAAATGCCCTTGTTAACGCCATGAATTCATGGCAGAAATCGAAATCATCGGCTACAAAGGAAACCCTGCAGCAGCGGGCTGATCATATTGTTACGACTATTCAGGATATTTGGAATAATCGTGCCATGCGGTCTGCTGGTCTTGCCGATCTCCATGTTGCTGCATTTAGCTCCGATTTTGTTGCCGAATGCAGTGAGGAAGTGTTCGACGGCATTCTTTCAGAACAGGATATCGGGAATATTCAATTAGAAGGAGTATTGTCGGCGGCAGGGAAAGTCCTTAGTGGATTCTTAACTGTGGTTATTGTAGCGGTGATTGGTTTTGCAATACTTGGTCTTGCTACAGGAGCAATTGCTTTAACCGTTGGAATGGCTAGAGCTATTGCATTTGGTGGCAAGGGTCTATGTGACAAATTCTTTAAAAGTGACGAGCAGATAAAAGCGGATGAGGCTGCTGAGAATGAGAAGCTAGGTAGAATTGCCTCGGTACTCCGCCCGAAAATTGCAGAAAACTTGGCATCTCCAGAGTTTCGAAAGAAGATTGAAGCTCCGTTGTTTGCCGGCTTTCGCGACGCTCTAAAAGGCATAGTCCAAAAGATCCGCGATTCGTTGGAAATGCTCAAGTCCGACTTTGAGAAGGAACGCGTCGAAGGACCTGAGAAAATGTTTGGCAAGTCTGCTGCTGAGCGCAATCGAATTGCCAAGGAAAACAATTCGATCAGAACAAACACCATCGAACCTCTGCGCAAACGCATCGAGGCATTTAAATGTGCCGTTGTCGGAGAACTCGCAAATTGAGGACTGTATATGGATTTTCATAGCAACAAACCCGTTGTAGCAATAGTTGGTGGCTTCCAGATCGGCAAATCAACACTCGTCAACTGTCTGCTTGATGACCGCTATGCGCCAACAGGGAAGGGACTTCGTGCCACGGCGGCATCAACGCTATTTCGATATGGAGAGGCGGAGGAGGCGTGGCTTTTCCACGGAGACAGCTCTCATGGCGAACGGCTCGCCCGCCGTCAGGATGTTTTCGATCCTTCCTGCGAGGTCGGTCCTGAAGACTGGTTC
>Ga0310786_10009224_pt1 | contig 12550 bp, 9 predicted proteins | sample AusTroGonzalo_MG_FD_203881 | JGI IMG/M metagenome (GOLD analysis project Ga0310786, IMG submission 203881) | Bovine rumen microbial communities from tropical cattle in Woodstock, Queensland, Australia - Gonzalo_03 (v2) (version 2) | ecosystem: Host-associated > Mammals > Digestive system >...
GGCAAAGCCCCGCAGGAATATGTAAAACAAACCGCCAATAAACCGGTAAACAAAGAGCCCTTGCACCGGGAAGAATGGCAACGGATTGCCGTGATTTGTATTATGGCGTTTTTCTCGGTATTTTTCTGGGCGATTTTTGAACAAAAAGGCGCGGCGTTGAATTTAATTGCCGACGAGCACGTCAACCGCATTATTCACTTCTTCGGCCACCCGTTTGAAATTCCCACCGCGTGGTTTCAATCGGTCAATCCGCTATTTATTATGCTTTTTGCGCCGGTGTTTTCCAAACTGTGGGTACACTTGGGCAAAATGGGTAAAGATTTAAGTGTGCCCGCCAAATTTATGGTGGCGTTTTGGCTGATTGCGTTGGGTTACGCTATTTTGCTGACGGCGTCTATTACCTGCGGCGATAATAAAATGGGTATTTTTTGGATCATCGGCGCGTACTTTATGTTTACGATGGGCGAGTTGTGCCTCTCGCCGGTGGGATTATCCATGGTGACGAAATTATCCCCCGTTAAATTCATCTCGCTTTTTATGGGGATTTGGTTTTTGGCTAACTCGGCTGCCGGGTGGCTGGCGGGTAAATACTCCGGCATGTTAGACAAGATGACCTTGCAGCAATTTTTCACGTGGCCGGTCATCACGCCGCTGGTGGCCTCGTTTATCTTGCTGCTCTTAATTAAACCGATTAAGAAGTGGATGAACGGCGTGCAATAAACTGTTTTACAAAAACCGACCCCCGCGTTTTATGCGCGGGGGTTTTTTGTTTGAATACGAATTTACGTTACCGGTTTGTTTCCGTTAATAATTGGCGCAATACCGCCCATTCTTGGGCGTATACTTCGGCGGCTTCGGTCGGCGTGTAGGCGCTGCGGTACGTCCAATTTTCTTCGCCCACCGTGCCGGGAGTATTGACGCGGTCCGTCGTGCCGATAATATCCTGCCACGAAAACATCACCAACGCCGAAGACGACCCCAATACCCGGCGTAAAATAGCCCGTTGGGTCTCGGGAGTCCACGGCACATTACCGTCGGTTTTTTGGGCCGAAATCATTTCCCAGATGTTGGCACGTTCGCGAATGTCCATGGTTTCCCACCAACCGCGCACCGTTTCGGTATCGTGTGTAGACGTAGTCGCCAGCGACACCACCGGATAGTTGCGCGGCTCGCGGTAATAGCCGTTATCTTCGCGCTCCCAACGAAGCACTTTGTAGCCGGGGATCTTTAAGTCCACCAGCATCCGCCGCACATAGTTGGGAATAACACCCAAATCTTCCCCCACCGCTAATTTGCCGTGGGCTTCGTCCAACACCATGCGCAAAAACGCATAGCCGCGGGCAATTTGGTTTTGTTCGCCTTCCACATCAAACGCACCGACCGTATCGTTCGGCGCAAAAACATACGTGCGGAAAAACCCCACCAAATGGTCCAAGCGGAAAATATCGTACAACTCCGTAGCACGGCGGATTTTGCGCCGCCATAAATCCAAATTATGTTGGTGTTGGTACACCCAATCGTAGGCCGGAAGTCCCCACTTTTGGCCGCCCTCGGAAAATTGGTCCGCCGGGGCGCCGATTTCGTACCCCAGGCGGTAATTTTCCCGCTCGGCCCATACTTCGGCACTGTCTAAATTCGTGCCGAAAGGGATATCCCCAAACAACAATACGTTTTTTTCTTGCGCAAACGTTTTGGCGCGGCGCAACTGCCCGTCTAAAATCCATTGGACGTACGCAAAGAATTGCACGTATTCGCGGTTTTGGGCTTCAAAAACGTCCACCCCCGCGCCGGTAAATTGCCGGTGTTCTTCGGGCCACTCGGTCCACGTTTGCCAATGATAAAATTCTTTTAATGCGCGGAATAATTTGTATCCGCGCAACCACCCCGCTTGCGCACTTTGGTACGCTTCAAACGCCAAAAACCGCGGCGAACGCACACTCTGTTCACTGGCCAAAAAAGTTTTATACCCTAACCACAAGGCCTTGAGTTTGGCTTGTTTGACTTGCCGCAAAGGCGCCTTGGACGAATTGCGCCACACGTCCAGTTGCGGCTGTAGCGAGGCGATAAACTCTTGCGCCTCGGCACTGCGGCGGATATCGTCCACGGCGGAAATATCGGTATATACCGGATCGGTTGCAAAGGCCGACAAGGCCGAGTACGGACACGTAACGTCGGGGGCCGTTTCCTGTAAAGGTAAAATTTGCAAAATTTTAATATCCTGCGCGGCCAAAAAATCGGTCCACTCCAGGAGCGAACCGAAATCGCCCACGCCCCAATCGGTACTTGTTTTCATGGCGGCCAGCGGCAATAAAATACCGCACGAGCGCGAAGAAAGTAGTTGGTCTTGGATCGTCATAACTTATTTTTTAGCGATGGCTTCAATTTCCACCGAACTGCCTTTAGCAAGTGCCGCCACTTGCACGGTGGTGCGGGCGGGCGGATTTTCTTTAAAAAAGGTACTGTACACGGCGTTCATCTCGGCAAATTGGGTTAAGTCGGTCATGTACACGGTGGTTTTGAGCACGTTTTTAAGCGAACTGCCGGCTTGCTTTAAGACCGTTTCCAAATTGGTTAAAATCAGTTCGGTCTGCACGCGCACATCGCCGTTGAAAATTTCTCCCGTGACGGGATCAATCGGTACGATGCCCGTGGTAAAAATAAAACCGCCGTCTTCTACCGCCTGCGAATAACAGGCAATGGGTTTAATGGAACTGATGTTAATTGCTTTTTTCATAAAACCTCGCTCAACAAAAAATTAGGCACGCGGACCTTTTTTATATGGTAGCAAGGCCGGTGGGCGCGTGTCAAACTATTTCTTGGGCGAAGAAATAATTTTTTTTGACGAAAGATTGAAAAAATTGTTATAATAAGCATACGCAGTAAGCGTGAATAAATACGACGTTAAAAAAACAGTTGTACACGCAAATTGATTTTTGATATAATAATTAGGTCGGGTTTAACCGATGCTAGATTAAACCGCCTAAAGTTGATTTTTTTGCGCTCGTAGCTCAGTGGTAGAGCATCCGCCTTTTAAGCGGGGGGCCGTGAGTTCAAGTCTCACCGGGCGCACCATTTAATGCCTTCTTCGTCTATCGGTTAGGACGTCGGATTTTCAATCCGAAAAGAGGAGTTCGATTCTCCTAGAAGGCGTTTTTTGTCCTCGCCGGACGGGCAGATAAAAACGCAAACTTTCGCTTAATTAAAGCAACACTCTTTTTGCAGTGTTGCTTTTTTATGTTTGAGCAGGGCATTTTTGCCTTCTAGGTTTGAATCGAACTCCCGCCCCTTTGGGGCAGCCGTAGCGTTAGCGTAGGCGGGGATGAAATAGGAGCAAAATCTACGCTGTTAGCACGAAGTGCTTTAGATTTTGCGTTTTTGCCGGGGAGGCAAAAACGATTCTCCTAGAAGGCGACCCTGCGGGCCGCTCCTTGTGAGCCAACTCTCACTTAATTAAACCAACTCTTTTTATAGTGTTGCCCACAGACAGAAATAACCATAAGAAAGCATTTTTGCCTTCTAGGTTTGAATCGAACTCCTAAAGCCGCTAGGCATTTTTGCTTTTGTTTTCACAAGTAAAAACCCCGCTGAAAACGGGGTTTTTGGTTTATCACAATTCCTGCAAAAATCTATTTTTGCGGGGCGGGTTTCTCGTCGGCGTCTTTTGTATCGGTTTGCTGGACTTGATCCACCACTTCGCGGTAGACGGCAAAATCGCCGCGGCCGCGTTGTTTAACTACGTACAAGGCCTGATCGGCTTTTTCCAACAATTCTTCGGCCGTTGTGGCATCGGACGGAAAAGACGATATCCCTTGGCTGATACTCAAATGCTCCGGCTCCACGGCGTTGCGGTCCGGCAGGACGATCTCGCGGATGCGCTCTTGCAAGCGGCGGGCAATCACTTTGGCCTCCTCGCTATTAGTACGCGGGAGCATAATCATCATTTCGTCGCCGCCGAAACGGCACGGCACGTCCGTCTGGCGCAGGGAGGAGCGGATAATTTTACTCACCGCCTTTAAGGCCCAATCGCCGATTTGGTGCCCGTGTTTGTCGTTGATTTGTTTGAACCAATCAATATCCATAATAATGAGCGCAAGCGACAAACCAAAGCGTTTAGAGCGGTAAATTTCTTCGGCAAATTTTTCGTTGAAATAGCGGCGCACGGGCAGTTTAGTCAGTTCGTCGTAGTTGGACAATTCCTGCACGCGCTCAAACAGCCGCGCGTTGTCAATGGTCAACGCCATTTGCGAAGCAAACTGTTGCAAAGAAATAAAATCCAGATACCCGATTTTCCGACGCGATAAAATATTGTCAAACGTCAAAAATCCCACTTTGGTACGTTGCAATTTCAGCGGCAGATAAATCACGCTGCGTTTAGCGCGGTACGTGGCGGACGAATCAAACACCTCTTTTAGAATTTGCTTTTCTTCTTCGCGCAAACTGTCGCCCGATTCCTGCGTTACCTGGCCGGAAATATCCACCCCCAACACCGACTTAATGCGGGTACCTTCGGAGTTCGTCAAATACAAGTGCACGCGGTCAAAATGGAAATAACGTTGCACCCCTTTTAAAATCAGTTCCAAGCCGTCGTTTAAGCGCAGTGACGAAGCAAAAATGGTAGATAAATCGTTGAGCGCCGTAGACACGCTTAAGCGTTGGTTTTTGGCTTGGTCAATTTCCGTATTATGCAAATTGTGCGAAATTTCTTGGCCCAAGTCCTTAATTAAATCAATTTCCGCATTAGTAAATACGCGGTTTTTGCGAAAGCGCTCCAAACGCAGTACGCCCACTTTTTCGCGCATGAACGAGTGGACCTCGCCCGCTTTGAGTTCCATCGTCGGGCGGAGCCAACGGATGAGCACATACAACGCCGGATAACTTAAGTCCGTCGTTTCGGCCACGCCTTGTTGCAGAAGTTGGCGCAAGAAAGCCGGCTCGTTGGCTACGGAAATATCCTCCTGCATATCCATACAATATTCTTTCTTGCACATCATTTTGAGCGATAAAATCGCCCGTTCCTGTTGCCAATCAAAAAAGTACACCCGGTCCAACTTAAACAAATCGCGCAGTACCGGTAGCGCACATTCCAACAACTCGCGTTTGTTTTGGAACGATTGGTTGATTTGTTTATGGAATTTATAAAGTGTATAGGATTTTTTATCAAACATACCTTACCCCTTATAGATAGAGAGCAAAAATTCAATTTCTTTGGCCGTCATATCCAATTCGCGGTCCAGCGAGGCCTGCGTGAAGCGGTTTTCCACAATTTGCGTTGCGCACACGGCCAGTACCCGCTTTAAAATTTCCATCACCGTACCCATAATGACCATATTGGGCAAGGTATGGGCCGAGGATAAAATCTCACGGTACACCTGCAACCGCGGCGACGAAGAAATAAACGGCTCAAACGCTTCTTCAAACGCCGGGAACGCCTCTATCATACGCGCATAGCGCAGTTGGATATCGGGCCGCGCGCAGAATTTAACAAACTGCAACGCCTCTTTTTTATGTTGCGAAAACGTACTGATAAACCAATTCATACCCGATAAATACGCCGCCGATTTATCCCCCGCCGCCGGCACCGGCAGCGTCCGCACGCGCATACGCCGCGCGCTAAACATACTGATACCTTGCTTGCGGGAAATCATCATACTGGCCTTACCGGAAACAATCGTCCCCAGCGAGCCGCGCTCGCGCAAGATAGGCATATATTCTTTCAAAGCCAGCGTAATATAATCGTGCAACGCTTCTTTAAATTCTTTAGAGCCCACCAGCGTAGCGGCGCGGTCTTCGGTAAAAAAGTTGAGCCCCCTACTCCACATACACGGCAAGGCACTGCGCATGGAAAGCGAGCCGCGCCAATCGCTGTTTTGCATGGGATAATAGCCGGACACGTCGCTAAACTTTTCGCGCAAGGCCTGACAAATCGCCAAAAGCCCTTCCCACGTTTTTAAATCTTCTTCGGGGTGTTCGGACACTAATTTCAAATGGTCGGCGCGGTAGTGCAAGGCGCTTAAGTCAAACCACCACGGGTAGGAATACATATCTTTCGTACCGGGGCGGTAGCAATTTTCTTTCAGCGGCACCAAACAATCGGTCAGCGACAGGCCGGGGTCTAATTGCGAAAGATTTTCCGCAATGCCCGCTTTTACAATAAGCGCCGTCCAATAGTGCGGGATTTGGATTAAGTCCGGCATTTCTTCGTGGGTGGGATCTTTGAGCGTAAAAATACGCCGCCACAGTACGTTGCGCGTAAATACGCGCACCGATACATCTACCGATGGATTTTCCTTTTTAAACAACGCCACCAAGGTAGCGTAGTCTTCCATCGTTTTAGCACCCGAATCGGGCATTACCCACAAAATCATACCTGCTCCTTGCGGCCCCAACTGCGTACTTTCATATTGGGATCAATGTTGATATTAGCCGCAACCGGTTTTCCGGTCCGTTTTGCGTATTGTATCTTTTTATAGGCGGCCAGTGCAATCATGGCCGCATTGTCCGATGATAATTTGCGGTCCACAAAATGAACTTCTATCCCCTGCGATTGGCTACGCGCTTGCAACTGCTCGCGCAACAGCGCGTTAGCCGCCACACCACCCCCCACCGCAATATGTTTAACGCGGTATTTTTTAGCGGCGAGTAGCGTCTTGGTGACTAACGTATCCACCATGGCTTGCTCAAAACTGGCGCATACGTCCGGCACGGACACGTGTTGATGGTCGCGCAAATAATAACTGACGGCCGTTTTGATACCGCTAAACGAAAATTCCCACGTCCCCGGCAGTAATGGCCGCGGAAACGCAATCGCATCGCGCCGGCCAGACAAGGCCTGTTTAGATACTTGCGGCCCGCCGGGATAGGCAAGCCCCAACAGTTTGGCTACTTTATCAAACGCCTCGCCGGCCGCATCGTCGCGCGTGCGGCCCAAAACGCGGTAATCCCCGTAATTTTTGACATACCACAATTCGGTATGTCCGCCCGATACAATAAGTGCAATCAGCGGAAATTGCAACCGTTCTTTCACACGTCCGTCCTCAAAATCGCAAGCAAAAAGGTGCCCTTCCAAGTGATTTACACCAATCAGCGGCACTTGTTTAAACCGGGCCAGCGTTTCCGCGGCTACGCGCCCCACCATGAGCCCGCCGGGCAGCCCCGGCCCGCTGGCAAAAGCCACGTAATCAACAGGGGCGTTTCCCAATGCTTCGGCTACGACGGTAGCAATTTTGGCCGCGTGCGCACGGCTGGCCAACTCCGGCACAACACCGTGGTATTTTTTATGTTCTTCAATTTGCGAATAAATAACGTTAGACACCAACTCCCGCCCGCCGCGAAGTAACGCGGCGGAAGTTTCATCACACGTAGACTCAATGCCTAAAATAGTAGGTGCTTGCGGTATGTTCATTTGCTTGTTTCGGCCGGTTTATCGCTTTCTTTATCCGCTTTTTTATTTTTCTCGGCCTTGCGTTTAGCGGATTCTTGTTGGCTTTTGGCTTTGGCATCTTCCAAGGTTTCTTTACCGGTTAAAATAGCCACGGCCTTTTCCAACACGAGGTCTTTTTCTTTAAATTCCAATGCGGGTGTTTTTTTACCCGGGACGTACACCACATCGCGGTAAGGCATAAATACTTTAAATTCTTCGTCGGGCTTAACGATAATTTCAATATCGGGCAAAATGCCGCCTTCGTCGGCTTTTTCTTTGTTGCGGTAATCGCGCTGGATTAAACGCCCCGACGGCGTATAGTAACGCGCAATCGTCAAGCGCAGCCCCGCCCCGCCGGGAAGGGGCATCAGTTGTTGCACGCTGGCCTTGCCAAACGTGCGTTGCCCCACCACAAAAGCGCGCGCATTATCTTGCAAGGCACCGGAAACAATTTCGCTCGCGCTAGCCGAGCCCTGATTGACTAATACCGCCATCGGCACCGTGACGTACGCGCCGTCGGCTGACGTTTTAAATTCTTGGTAATACTCCGGCTTACGCCCTTGGGTATATACAATCATTTTACCTGCCGGCAAAAATAATTTGGAAATATCCACCGCGCCCGTCAAAAGCCCGCCGGGGTTGAAACGTAAATCCAACACCAAGGATTTCATCCCTTGTTTTTGCAAGGCGGTTAAGGCCTTTTGCACTTCTTCCAAACTGTGGCCCGAAAAATCCACCATATATAGGTAGCCCACTTTACCATCCAGCATGCGGTAATAGACCACTTCGGGTACGATTTTTTCGCGTTTTAAACGGATATCGGGTAGTTTGGTATATTCGCCCGTTTTTTCGTCCTTGCGGCTGATCGTCAGTTTGACTTTGCTCCCCACCGCGCCGCGCATCAGTTCCACGGCTTCGTCCAATTCCAGCGAAGAAATATCTTTATCGTCCACGAACAAAATGCGGTCCCCCGGCATAATGCCTGCTTTAAAAGCCGGCGTGCCCGGCATCGGGGTCATGACGGTGACAAAATCGTCTTTTTTCTGCAAGCGAATGCCCAGGCCGCCAAACTCGCCGCGGGTATCGTTTTTGAGGTTTTTATAATCTTTGGGGTCTAAATACTGGGAAAAATCATCCAATTCGCTCACCACGCCGCGAATAGCCCCGGATATCAGTTTATCGGTATCGGTTTTTTCTACGTAGTTTTCTTTGACAAACTCAATTACATCCACCAGCATACGCAGTTGTTTTAAACTGCGGTCGGCCGCGCCATAGGCGTACGGAAATAACGTCCCCACAAAAAACACAGCCGCCGCTAACACGGCATAACGGTTTAATTTTTTATTTTTCATAATTCCTCTTTATTCCAGCCAATGTTGCGGGTCTACCGCCGCAGTACCTTGGCGAATTTCAAAATAGACGGCGTATTGCCCGGTGCCCGACGAGGCCTGTGTATCTTGCCCCGCCGCCCCCAGCACGCCTTGTTTGGGCAGTTTATCGCCTACTGCCACGTGGATTTCCCGCAGGAAACCGTAAATGGTAAAAAATCCTTTGTTGTGGTCCACGATGACGACGTTGCCGTACGAGCGGAAAGGTCCGGCGTAAATAACGCTACCTTGTTCCACCGTGCGCACGGGCTCGCCGGCACGGGCGGAAATTTTAATGCCGTCGCGGAAAATCCACGTATTTAAATCCGCGCGGTATTCTTTGCCGAACTTGCTGATTACGTTGCCTTTTACCGGCCACGGCAAACTGTGCGCCGGTGCGGAAATTTGCGGCCCGGTGGTTTGCTTGGACGAAGACGCCGTGGTTTTTTTGGCCGCCGCTTTGCGTTTACGCTCAAACGAAGCCAGTAAATTATTTAATTCGGCCGCCGATTTATTCAGTTCGTTGATTTCTTTGCGCACCGCGGCGGCTTTACGTTTGGTAACGTCCAAATCCTGTTTTTTCTTGTTAAACGATTTGGAAATTACTTGTTGTTCTTCTTGGATGCGCGAACTTTGCGCCAATAATTTTTTATTGCGTTCTTCAAATGTGTGGATACGCGCTTTGGCATCTTGGTTGGCTTTTTCCAACGCGGCGGTAAACACCGTTTTGTGCGTGAGCATCCGGTCAATAAACACGGCCTGCTCCAAACTGTATCCGTCCACACAAAGCGGACAATCGGGCGTGAAGTAATACGCTTCCAACTCCTCGGCGCTGACGCCTTGCCACATCGGAATACTGCGCTCCAGCGCGGCGCGTTTTTCTTCTATAGAAAGTAAATTTTGCTCAATGTAAGAAATGTCCGACTCTAATTTATTTTTTAATTGTTGTGTGCGCACTTTTTGGTTTTCCAGCGCGGTCATCTCGCGCGAAATTTTTTGTTCCTGTTCGCGGTATTTTTTCAGTTCGTTTTCTTTTTGAGCGGCTTCTTGTTTGAGCCGTTCAATCTCGCGTTTGTGTGCGGCGGCATTGTCCGCGGCACAGAGCGGCGCGGACAAGCACCCCAGCAACAAACAAACAGTTAAAATCTTTGCCATTTTGAAAGCGTCCATCCGAAAAGTCCGCAAAATACGAGCAGTAAAATTTGACGCGCCGGCGTGACAAACAACCGCACGGCCTCGCTTAAAAAGCCCGTCGGGTAAATCAGTATCGCAAAAAACACCCCGGCCAGCACCCCGGCCAACACGCCGGAGAACATCCCGCTTATAAAATGGGAAGCCCGTTTTTTGCTGGGGTATGCCTCTACCAAAAACATAAAAGCCAAAAACACCAGCGCGGCAAACAACATCCCCATCCGCAGTAACTTAACACATAGCCCCGTGATAAACACCAGTTGGGCGTGCTGGGCGTTGTAATGCGGCGTAAGGCCTTTGTATTCGGCCGTCAAGTTAGCCAGCAACGACGACACATTACGCACCGCCGTGGGCACTAAACGAAGTTCAAAATACGCCGGCATTTTGTTGCGCCCCATCAGTAAAAGCGACGAGGCCAATTGCGGGTTTTGGTGACGTACCACTTCCAGCGCATCTTGCGAAGAATATAACTTGACCGACGACACATCGGCCTTTTGGTTCATACTTTCCCCGATGTGCGCCAGCACGGCATTATCGGTTTTGCCGTCAATGGTCAAAATAACTTTAAACGAATCACTTAACGCCTCGTAATATTGCGTCAAACGCGTATCTACCAGCAGTAACGCCTGCCACAACACGGCCACCGCAAACACCAATAAGAATAAGCGGCGGTGTAAGTGAAGGCCTTGTTTTTTAACGGCCGTTTTGGCGGAAGTTTTATCCGGTGTCAAATCAGTTGTCATGTATTTCCTCGCTCCAGCCCAGGGCTGTTTTTAATCTGGGTAAAATTTCGGTGTTGTGATACACCCCTTTAAATAGTTCCTGATGCGCCCCGTACGCCACACCCAATAACATAGCCGACGAGTGCGTCTGCGTGGCCCACGCTAAACCGTATTGCGTGTTTAACTGTTTAAAAATTCCGGGCACGTCCTGCAAATTATCAAACGCGGTAATATCTACCGGATATCCCAGCGCCGCACGTAAGCGTTTTTGCACCAAGGACGGCGTTAATTTTTCGGGCGGTAATTTTTTAAGTTCTTCTTCCAAATAATACAAACAGCGGCGTTGTTTTTGCAGTAAAGCGTACGTATCAAAAGAGCCGTAATAAGTTTTCCCGTCGTAAAGCACTTCGCCCTGTTCCGTTTTGCGGGCCGCACGCTCTTTGTTGAGCACCTGATAGACAAAGGCCCCCAGCCCGGTGTCGTGGTCGGCATTGAGGTAAACGAGTGTATCCGGGTGACTATCAGCATACGTCCGCACGAGCGACAAGGTTTCATCCAATACGTTAAGTTCGGCCAATGTCCCCCCCGCGTCGTTGGCGTGGGCCGCCCAATCAATTTTCCCCGCCTCTACCACCAGTATAAATCCGTCGGGGTCCTGCGCTAAAATTTCCAACGCTTTTTGCGTCATTTCCGCCAGCGTAGGCACGTTAGGATAGTTGTGCATTTCCACGGCCATGGGCAAATTTTTATCGGCAAACAAACCCAATACCGGCCCGGCGTGGATAGCGGCCAAGGACTTTTTATTATAAACCGTTTGATAGCCCTGCTTGCGCGCCTTTGCGAGTAAATTTTTATTTTCCCCCGCGGAAAAATACGTTTTCCCACCGCCTAATAAAACTTCCGGCGCCAACGCCACTTGTTGGCGGGCAATTTCCGCTTTTTGGCGGCGGCTTAACACGTGGGCCGTAAACCCGGCAGGGGTAGCGTCGGTGACGTACGAATCCGTCACCACGCCGATGGCCTTGCCTTGCTTACGCGCCAGTTCCAGTAGTGTAGGCACAGAACGTCCCTCATCATCAACCCCAATGCGGTCCGGTAGCGACCACGCTCCCGTAGCCATTTGCGTAGCCGCGGCGGCGGAGTCCGTAACGATAGATCCGTGGGTGTGATTAAAAAACATTCCTTGCGTGCCGTCTTGCAACAGTTGTTCCAAAGCGGTAGTTTTAGCAGGATATTGCGCCAACGCGCCCACACGCGCGCCTTGCATCAAAAACCCCATCAGTTCCGGCCCTAACCCGTCGCCGATGACCCAAATGATATTTTTGACGGGAGGTTGCGCGGCCGCCGGCATGACCATCAGCCCGATAAGCAATACCCACCACATCCTGCTTTTTTTTGTCATACTTATGCAATCGTTTTACGGTACAATTCCAAATACGCCCGGGCCGATTTATCCCACGACAAATCTTGCCGCATGGCGTTACGCACTAACCGCAACCATAATTTTTTATCTTCAAAGACCTTGAGGGCTTTGTCCAACGTCTGGCAAAGTCCCTTTTCCGTAAACGGCTCAATGAAAAACCCCGTAGCGGTTTCTTCGTTCTGGCCGGTATATCCTTTGACGGTATCGGCCAGCCCGCCCACGCGCGAAACCACCGGCAACGTACCGTATTTCATGGCGATTAACTGCGATAGCCCGCACGGCTCAAAGCGCGACGGCATCAAAAACAGATCCGCCCCGGCGTAAATGCGGTGGGCCAGTTCTTCGTCCAACCGGCCGTGATAACTGATTTGGCCCGCGTAGTTACGCGCTAACCCTTGGAAGGCCTTTTCCAGCATTGGGTCGCCGG
>Ga0310786_10009225_pt1 | contig 12547 bp, 8 predicted proteins | sample AusTroGonzalo_MG_FD_203881 | JGI IMG/M metagenome (GOLD analysis project Ga0310786, IMG submission 203881) | Bovine rumen microbial communities from tropical cattle in Woodstock, Queensland, Australia - Gonzalo_03 (v2) (version 2) | ecosystem: Host-associated > Mammals > Digestive system >...
CATTTCCGGTGGCAATGACGAAGGGGTCCCACCTGTTCCCATACCGAACACAGAAGTTAAGCCCTTCAGTGCCGATGGTACTTGGCTGGAAACGGCCCGGGAGAGTAGGTCGCCGCCGGATTCCATAAAAAAGCCGCTTGCTGACGCAAGCGGTCTTTTTATGAGGTTTTTCTGTTGGCGAAACGGTGGGATACTGATATAATATAACAAGCGCAGAAACAACGGGAGGCAGGTTCATGCATTCTATCCGGGTGAAGATCACAGCCGTGACGATCGCAGCGATTCTGACCAGTATCTTTGCACTGGGCGGGATCGGCATCCTGACGATCGGGATGGAGAGCGACCAGACTTCCGTGGAGAAAATTCGCCTGCTGACCGAGAATACACAGCAGAAACTGAATGCCTATCTGAGCAGCGTGGAGCAGTCGGTGGAGATGGCAGTCCACATGGCTGATGATTCACTGGAAAACCTGGATATGTTTCTGCTGGGCTCAGTTCATACGCAGGAAGAGCAGGAAGCATTGGACCGGGAGATTGCCGAACACTGTTCGGCAGTTGAGCATGCTTTTTCGAGTATCGCGAACCATACCAACGGCGTTGTGACCTTCTACTATTGCATCAACGCCGATCTGGGATCGACGGAAAAAGGTTTTTTCTGGTCCAAAGTCGGGGAAGATGAATTTGTAAAACAGCCGCCGCTGAACTCGACTGAGCTGGACATCAATGACACGGAGCATACAACCTGGTATTATCAACCGCTAAAGGCCGGACGGCCCGTATGGGTCGGCCCCTACAAGGCACACTTTCTGGGTGATGTCATGACGGTATCCTATGTGGCGCCGATTTACCGGTACGGGTTCCTGATCGGTGTGCTGGGGATGGATATTCTGTTCGATACGTTTACTTCGCAAATCAGCAGTATAAAGGTATATGATACTGGCTATGCCATTCTTCTGGACCAGGAAGGCCGGGTGCTTTACCATCCGACGATGGAAAACGGAACAACACCGGAGTTTGTGGAACAGCATAAGGAGGAAGACCTGTACAAGCGCCTGAGCAGCGGAGACGAGCTGATCCGTTATCAGTCGAACGGGGAGGAGCGGCAGCTCGCTTTTACGACACTTCGGAACAAGACGAAGCTGGCGATCACGGCGCCGGTATCGGAGATCAACGCAGGACAGAGAAGGCTGACGCTGATTATCCTGCTGGTGGCGGTGGTGCTGCTGGCTGTGTTCACGGTGATTACGCTGCTGCTGATGAACGCGCTGACAAAACCACTGGTCCGCCTTGCCGCGGCTTCCCAGAAACTGATGGACGGCGACTACACGGCGGAACTGGAAGAATACCACGGCAAGGATGAAGTCGGAACGCTGACCCGCTCTTTCCGGAAGATGCGGGATCATATGCAGATCTATATTTCCGACCTGAACAGCCGGGCTTATACGGACGCACTGACCGGCGTGAAGAACAAAGGTGCCTTCGATCTCTCCGTTAACCGGATGAACAGTGAAATCCACGAAGAAAAAACGGCGTTTGCCATCATCATGTTTGACCTGGATAACCTGAAGGAGATCAATGACCAGTACGGCCATGAGCGGGGCGACATCTATCTGCAGACGGCGTGCCGGCTGATCTGCCGGGTGTTCGCACACAGCCCGGTATACCGCGTGGGCGGCGATGAATTCTGCGTGCTGGCGCAATTTGCGGACCACAACGCGCGAGATGAACTGCTGAAGAAGTTCGACCAGGAAGCAGAAGCCCGGAATGTGAAGGCGGAGCATCCCTGGGAGCGGATTGAAGTTTCAAAAGGGATTGCCGTATACCGTCCCGGAAAAGATAAGAACGCGGAGCAGGTGTACAACCGGGCCGATGAAGCAATGTACAAAGACAAACGGAGACGCAAGGGGACTTAAGTGAGAGCAGGAGGTGAGCGGACTGTGAGGCGGGAGAAAAACCAGTACATCTTTGCTTCAGAGATGACTCGCGGTCAGGGTCACAAAGTCCGCAACTCAATCCTGCTGATTCTGCCGATCCTGATCGTGGCGGTATGGGTGCTGAACATTACGGTTTCCCGGCGAGTTACGCTGGATGAGATCCGGCTGACGGTGCTGAATCTGCCGGATGACCTTGAAAGCTATTCCATCCTTCACCTGAGCGATCTGCACGGCGCCCGGTACGGGGAAAAGCAGAAGGCATTTGCAACCGCACTGGGGACAACCCGGTACTCCTGCGTGGTGATGACCGGCGATATGCTGGGGAAGAACGGGGATGTAGAACCGCTGCTGGAACTGGTGGCGCTGATGCCGCCTGATACGCCCAAGTTTCTGATTCCCGGGGATATGGACGGCTCTCTGACAGAAAGCAAGGCGCACAGCAGTCTGTCGGTGTACGCGGATTGGGTGAATAAGCTGACAGAGGCAGGGGTGCAGATCCTGGACAAGCCGGTGCTGGTCACGCGCGAAAAGGGACGAATCTGGTTTGTGCCGGAGGAATTGTACGCGATGGACCTGGAAGGCACGCAGAAGGTCTTTCAGAAGCAGATCAGGGACATGAATGACCGGGCAACTTCGCTGACGGCGGATGACGCGGCGAGGCTGCGGGCGCTGGAGTATGAGGTACAGCGGATTGACGCGCTGAAGGAGATGAGAAAAGAATTTCTGCCGACCGACATTCAGGTTGTGCTGACGCATACGCCTCTGACCCGGGAATATGTGCATGACCTGGTCAGCTGGGGGGAGAAAGAGGATCCGTTCTCCATGCGCTACGCCAGTTTGATTCTGGCGGGACACTATAACGGGGGACAGTGGCGACTGCCTTTTGCGGGGGCGATCTATGTGCCGGAACTGGGCTGGTTTCCGGAAGACAGCATGGTGCAGGGACTGAGTTATCTGGAGGGGATCCCGCAGTATGTGAGCCCGGGGCTCGGGTCTGATCCGCATTATAAGTATCAGCCGGAAAGGGTGTTTAATCCGCCGGTCATGACGAGGATTGTCCTGACCAGAAAAGCAAATTGATCAGGGGGCTTTCCGATTGCCCCCTGGACCCCTTCGGCCTGACTGTAGAAAAGCAAAAAAGTACTAATGAATTTGGATTGAGAAAAAGGACGTAAGAATGTTCCGACTGAAACGGGGCGAAAAGGTCCGCCACGAAATCGATATGACCGAGGGACCGATTCTGCCGAAGATATTGGCCTTCAGCGGTCCGCTGATCCTGACCGGTATCCTGCAGTTGCTGTACAACGCAGCGGATGTGATCGTGGTGGGCAATTATGCAGGGCATGAGGCGCTGGCGGCAGTCAGTTCGACCGGATCGCTGATCAACCTGCTGGTGAACGTGTTCATGGGGCTGAGCGTCGGCGCAAGCGTGGTTATCGCCCGCTATTACGGCGCACGGGATGTCATCTCCCTGCGAAAGGCTGAGCATACAGCCATGACGATGGCCCTGGTCATGGGCGTCGGGGTGGGAATTTTCGGCTTTCTGGCAGCCCGGCCGATGCTGCAGCTGATGGATTCCCCGGAAGATGTGATCGACGGGGCGGCACTGTATGTGCGCATCTATTTCCTGGGTATGCCGGCCAATATGCTGTATAATTTCGGCGCCGGCGTATTGCGGGCGATCGGCGATACGAAGCGCCCGATGTATTACCTGATCGTGGCCGGAATGATCAATGTGTTGCTGAATCTTCTGCTGGTGATCATATTCCATCTGGATGTGGCCGGCGTGGCGATCGCAACAGTGGCGAGCCAGGTGATCAGCGCGGTGCTAGTACTGTTGTGCCTGTTCCGCAGCCGGAGTGTGATCCATCTGAACCTGCAGGAATGCCGGATTGACCGGAAGAGCGCACGCGAGATCATCCGGATCGGTCTGCCGGCCGGGCTGCAGGGCAGCTTGTTCTCCATCTCGAACGTTCTGATTCAGTCTTCGGTGAATTCCTTCGGATCGCTGGTGGTGGCCGGAAACGGCGTGGCCAGCAATATCGAAGGCTTCGTCTATACCTCGATGAATGCTCAGCATCAGGCGGCAATGACTTTTGCCAGCCAGAACTACGGTGCGGGCAAAGCGGACCGGGTAAGAAAGACTCTGTGGTGCTGCCTGGGCAGCGTGACGGTGATTGGCCTGGTGATGGGACTGGTTTTCCGCCTGTTCGGCCCGCAGCTGATGAGTCTGTACAACTCGGAGCCGGAAGTGATCGCGAACGGCCTGATCCGCATGGACATCATTATGCCGACATATTTCCTGTGCGGACTGATGGACGTGATGGTCGGGGAACTGCGCGGCATCGGATTCTCGGTGATGCCGATGATCGTGTCCCTGACAGGGGCGTGCCTGCTGCGGATTGTATGGATTCTAACGGTGTTCGCAACGGACCATTCGCTGACGGTCCTGTACCTTTCCTATCCGGTGAGCTGGTTTGTGACCTTCGCGATCCACTTCTTATGCTATCAAATTGCCGGCCGGAAACGGCTGCGGCAGCTGGAGGAGCAAGCGGCATGAATTCTGTTCTCCGTACTGCCCGGAAAAAACTGGAAAATGTGACGCCCCTGAAGAAAGACTGCGGGCGCGTCTGCGGTGCTGCATGCTGCCGGTCTCCCGAAGGCGAGGAGACGGGTATGCTTTTATTTCCGGGAGAAGTGGAACTTTACGCGGGGAAGAACGGATGGAGGATCCGGGAAACGGCAGCGGGACCGATGGTCATCTGTCCCGGGCAATGCGACAGGGACGAGCGTCCGCTTGCCTGCCGGATGTTCCCGCTGTTGCCGGTGGCGGGAGCGGACGGGGAGATCCGGGCAGTGACCGATCTGCGGGCAAAGGCAGTTTGTCCGCTGGCACGGCAGGGCAGGAGCGCAATGGATCCGGCCTTCGTTGAAGCGGTACGGGAAGCCGGGAGTCTGTTGGCAGGGCAAGAAGAACAGGCGGCTTTCCTGAGACGGCTGAAGGCGGAACAGGAGGAACTGAAACGACTGCGAAGAGCGTTTGGAGGCTGAGAGCATGTTGAAACAGGTCAGGGTTAACCGCGAAGTGTTCGGGAACGGGGAAAACCTGCTTGTCTGCGGGAGCGTGATGAAGCTGCCGGAGGAGATCCGGGGCCTGGCGGGGAAAGTGCAGTGCGTGTATGTGGATCCGCCTTTCATGACCGGGGATCATTTTGACCGAAGCAGGCCTTACGGTACAAAAGGATGGAAAAACGGCAGCCCGGTATCGAAATTTCCTGCTTTTGATGACCGGTTTTTTAACGAACGGCAGTATATCCGGCTACTGAATAAACTCGTATCGGAAGCAAATGAACTGCTTTCCGATACCGGTGTTTTTTATCTCCATCTGGACTGGCGGATGGCAGCCAGAGGCAAACTGATCTGTGATAAGGTGTTCGGTGCGGATCTGTTTCTTAACGAGATTATCTGGGCATATGAGAGCGGAGGCAGGAGCAAGAAGACTTTTTCCCGCAAGCATGATACCATTCTGATGTATGCGAAGACAAAGAAATACCGTTTTGATATTTCCAAGGTTCCGCTTGAGCGCCAGAGCAAGAGAAAGAACCATATGGCCAGGGGGATCGATGAGGATGGCCGTTTATATTCATATATCCGTTCGAACGGTAAGGAATACCGTTACTACGATGATGAACCGGTTTATCCCGGCGATGTATGGACAGATATCAGCCACCTGCAGCAGCGAGATCCGGAACGCACCGGATACGCGACGCAGAAACCTCTGAAACTGCTGAAACGACTGCTTCTGCCGGTGACGAATTCTGGCGACCGGGTGGTTGACCTGTGCTGCGGCAGCGGGACGGCTTTGGAGGCCGCACAGATTTTGGAGTGCCGCTTTGCGGGGCTAGATGTGAACCCGGAAGCGATCGCCGTGTGTCAGCACCGGCTGCGGCCGAAAGACCTGACCGTAATCTGCCCCTGCGGGGGAAAAGCGACGCTGCTGGCAGAGCATGACGCGGAAAACAACCGCTTCACGATCGGCGGGCTGGAGATAAGCCATGAAGCATTTCCGGAAAAAACGACGCCGATGGATAACCTGGAGAGCTGGGATACGGGCGAGATCCGGGACGGCGTGTTTTATGCGGAACGGAGTTTCCGGCGCAGTTTCCGCTATCCGGAACTGCAGCAGACGCTGAAGACAGCGCAGGGAATTGCCGCGGTAATGACTACGGACGCCGCAGGGATTCGGCGGGCATACAGCACAAAATAATTTTGTTCCCCTTGCTTTTTGCCAAAAAGGGTGGTACGATTGTTCTGTCGATAACGAATTGCCCTGACCGGGCGACATACAATCAGGACTGAAAATGAAAGGATGACTGACATGGCACCGAAGAAAAACGCGAAAACCGAGAAAGCACCCGTTCTTACAGGGGATAACCTACAGGAAGAAAAGCTGAAAGCGCTGGAACACGCGCTGGCTGACCTGGACAAGCAGTTCGGCAAAGGCGCAGTGATGAAAATGAACTATGATGCGGTGAACCGTGATATTCCCGTGATTCCGACCGGATGTCTGACGCTGGACTATGCCCTGGGCGTCGGAGGTATCCCCCGCGGCCGTATTGTTGAGATCTTCGGGCCCGAGTCTTCCGGCAAGACTACGGTTGCCCTGCACGTCGTAGCCGAGGCACAGAAGGCCGGCGGCATCGCGGCCTTTGTGGACGCGGAGCACGCGCTTGACCCGATGTACGCGAAGAAGCTCGGCGTCAATATTGATGAACTCTACGTTTCCCAGCCGGATACCGGCGAGCAGGCTCTGGAAATCACCGAAGCCCTAGTGCGCAGCGGTGCGCTGGACGTGGTTGTGATCGACTCGGTGGCTGCGCTGGTGCCGAAGGCCGAGATCGACGGCGAGATGGGCGACTCCTTTGTTGGCCTGCAGGCGCGGCTGATGAGCCAGGCCCTGCGGAAGCTGACCGGCGTGGTTAACAAGACCGGGTGCGTGGCGATTTTTATCAACCAGCTGCGGGAGAAGGTCGGCGTGCTGTACGGTAACCCGGAGACGACACCCGGCGGTCGCGCGCTGAAGTTCTATTCTTCCGTGCGTCTGGACGTGCGCAAGGGCGAAGCCCTGAAGAACGGGTCGGAGATCGTCGGTAATCATACGAAGGTCAAGGTCGTCAAGAACAAAGTAGCTCCGCCGTTCCGGCTTGCTGAGTTTGATATTATTTACGGTGAGGGCATCAGCAAAGAGGGGACGCTGCTGGACATGGCTGTTGAATACGGCATCATCAACAAGAGCGGCGCATTCTTCTCCTATCAGGATCAGCGTCTGGCCCAGGGGCGGGACAATGCCCGCACCTACCTGAAGGAGCATCCGGAGATTACCGCGGAGATTGACGCGCAGGTCCGAGCAAAGCTATTTGCCCCGAAGAATATGACGCCGGAAGAGGAAAAGGCGGTGGAGGATCAGAACAAGGAAGAAGAGGACGATCTGGCACTGCTTGAAGAAGATATCTGATGTTATTAGCACTCGCGTTTAGCGAGTGCTAAATTTTACTTGCAATTCAATTCTATGGGTGATAAAATAACAGTGTGACAAGAGTTAACGCCCGGCAAGTTCCGGGCGGGTTTTTTCAGGAGGGATTATCATGGCGATTCAGAAAGAAAAAGGTTCCGTATCCATCGATGCGCAGAATATCATGCCGGTCATCAAAAAATGGCTGTATTCCGACAAGGATATTTTCCTGCGGGAAGCGGTCTCCAACGCCTGCGACGCGATCACCAAGTTCCGGATGCTCCATCCGGACAGCGAGGAAGCGATGGCTGTGACCGTGTCTGTGGACAAGGAGAAGAAGACGATCCGGATTTCCGATACCGGTATCGGCATGACCGCGGAAGAAGTCAGGAAGTACATCAACCAGGTGGCTTTTTCCGGCGCGACAGAGTTTATGAAACAGTTTGAGGATAAGAAACCGGAGGAGCAGGGCGATATTATCGGCCATTTCGGCCTGGGCTTCTATTCCGTATTCATGGTCAGTAATAAGGTAGAGATCGAGACGCTGAGCAGCGAGGGCGAGGCGGAAGCGGTCCGTTGGGTTTCGAAGGACGGGATGGATTTCGAGCTTTCCGCCGGCAAACGAGCTACCCACGGCACAGATATCATCCTGCATATTGCGGCGGACGAAAAGGAGTTCCTGGAGATCTGGCGCGTACGCGAGGTCCTGACCCGATACTGCGGCTATATGGCTTATCCGGTGATGCTGGAGGATGCCAACGTGAAGCCCGTGGAAAAGGAAGTGCCCGTGGGCGACGAGAAGAATGAGGACGGCAGCCCGAAGACCGAAAAGGTCATGGAGATTCCTAAACCCCAGCAGATCAACGACACCGCGCCGCTGTGGCTGAAAAAGCCGGCGGACTGTACGGATGAGGAATACAAGGAGTTTTATCACAAGGTTTTCATGGACTTTGAGGATCCGCTGTTCTGGATCCATCTGAATGTGGACTATCCCTTCAACCTGAAGGGTATCCTGTATTTCCCGAAACTGAAGAACGATTTCGGCACGCACGAAGGGCAGATCAAGCTGTTCGCGGGGCAGGTGTTTGTGGCAGACAACATTAAAGAGGTCATTCCGGAATTCCTGATGCTGCTCAAGGGTGTGATCGACTGCCCGGACCTGCCGCTGAACGTGAGCCGGTCCTTCCTGCAGAATGACGGTTATGTAAAGAAGATCAGCGCGCATATCACCAAGAAAGTCGCGGACAAGCTGAACAGCCTGATGAACACCGAGCGGGAGACGTACGAGGGCTACTGGGATGACATCGCTCCATTCGTGAAATACGGCTGCATCAAGGACAACAAGTTCTTTGATATGGTGAAGGGTTCCATCCTGATAAAGAAGACCGACGGGAAGTATTCCACGCTGGAGGAATACAAGGCTGCCAACTTCGACAAGACGGAGAAGAAGGTTTACTACACCAACGACGAGAAGCGCCAGGCGGCCTCGGTGAAGCTGTATACCGACCGGGGGATCGAAGTGGCGGTCATGAATACCCTGATCGACGGGAATTTCATGAGCTTCATGGAGTATCAGGGCAAGGAAGAGGATCGGGTGACTTTTGCCCGGGTGGACGCGGACATCGACGGTCTGAAGGAAGAGTCCGAAGAAGGGAAGGAACTGGACGCAGAGAAGCTGCAGACCCTGTTCCGCGGGGCACTTGGAAAGGAAACCCTGGAGGTGAAGCTCGAAAGCCTGGGCGATGCGGATATGTCCGCGATGGTAACCGAGGATGAGCAGATGCGCCGGTACAAGGAGATGAGCCGGATTTATGGGCAGAGTTTTCCGATGCCGGACAGCTTCACGCTGGTGCTGAACCGCCGGAATGCTACTGTGCAAGCGCTGGCGGAACGGGACCCCGAGGATGAAACGACGAAGATGATCTGCTGTCAGGTGTATGATCTGGCAAGAATGGCGGCGCAGCCGCTTGAGGCCGAGGAGATCACGGCGTTTCTTGACCGCAGCAGAAAGCTGCTGGCGATGATTGTGAAATGAGGAGACCCCCTCAGATCGCATGTGAGTCATGATAATTGTTGGATAAGATTATGAAGTGGATAAAAAAGAACGTCCGGGTTTGATTCCGGACGTTCTCTTGATTCAAGCGGATTATTCCTGGGGAATTGCCTGGATGGAAGCCAGAATGATGCTGCCAGCGAGCTTGCTGCTGTCATCGGTTACCGGAGCAACAACCGCTTCGAGGATGTAACCGGCTTCTGTGGTGAAAGCAATATTCATGGAGTTGTTGGCAGGGACTTCATAGGTGACACAGGGCAGGCCGTTCACAGTACCGGTTTCAATTCCGGTGGCGCCGACTTCGGACAGAGCGGCGGCGTAAGCTTCCAAATCCATGCCTTCCACGTTCACATACTGAACGGCAACGCCAGAACCATCTTCCGCGGCGAAGTATCCAATGTAGCTGTCATTGGGCAGTTCAACCGATTCCAGGCCTTCGGGAATGAAGATCGCGACGGCGATCTGATCGAAGGTGTAGAAGTTGCCGTTAACGCCGCCCTGCTCGAGCAGGGGTTCAACCTGTTCCCAGGTGATTTCGTTTTCAGCCAGCGCGGTGCAACCGCACAGCAGGCACAGGGCCAGAACCAGAGCAAACAGTTTCTTCATATTCTTTTCCTCTTTCCTTCAGGGACTCTTTCCCCGATCTTTTTTGTCATGCTTTTGCATAACTTCAAAAATTATATGCAAACGATTAAGTAAAGTCAAGGGGGCTTTCCGATCGCCCCCTTGAACCCCTTCGGGCAAAGCGAGTTTGTTGAAAGAATAAAGAGGTCAGATTCCCTGGAAAGAGAACTCGAAGCGCAGAGGTTTTGAGATATCCGGCAGGTATTCCGGGTGGGTCCGGGCACCCCAGCTGTCATCCCCGCCGACGCCCATCTGAATTGCGCTCATCTTCAGTACGGTATAGACTGCCGGGGGCAACTCATACCCGTGGGCGGCGTTCTCCATTTCGTGGGGCGTGTAAGGCAGGGCGGAAAACTCACCGCCGTTCAGCCACAGCTTCAGGCCCTGTCCCTTCGCGTTGGTGATTTCCGCCCAGCGGACGCCGGTACGGTTGCCGCATTCCTGGGGAAGAAGGTAGGGCGTCAGGTTTTCCGCGGCGCGGTAGTTCCAGATGCCGAGACGAGCACCTTCCCGCCGGTCGATATAGTTTTCCTCCGGCCCGAGACCAAAGAAACGCACCCGGTCATAGTCCGCATCAAGCTTCGTGATCATGCCGAACTCCGGCATCACTCCGAGTTCCTTCACGGGGTCGTAATCCAGAGAGACATCCACCCTGCCGCAGGGGCGGACACGGTAAGTTACGGTACAGGAGGCCGCAGGCGCAGTCGGCAGGTCGTAGACCATGGTAAAGGTGACGCTGCCGTCATCTTCCTTCACGGGCCTGACTGCGGCATTTTTTTTCAGGGTTTCCGGATCAAAAGCGGCTGACGCGTAGAGGGAGGCGATCTTCCACTGGGCGTAGCGCTGGGGCATTTTGCTGCCATAGTCGTTATTGATCGGCGCCCGCCAGAAGTTCGGCATGAGCGGCGACTTCAACAGCTCCGCGTTCCCCCAACGATAGGAGGTCAGCGCGCCGGTGAGGCGGGAGAACTGTACACTGAAATGCTCTCCGCGGACAGAGATGTTCCACGGACTGGACATGGAGAACAGTTCCCCGCTCAGGCGCCGGCAGGTCTTTTCCGTTTTCGCGCTCCACACAACCTGACCAAAGGCGATTTCATAGCCCGCCGGAGCCCAGGAGGTATCCTCCCGCAGGAGGAAGGAGACAGTGACCGCGTATTCTCCGGGTTCCGTCTGAGCGCCGAAGGGCAGCGGATACATCGCCGAGGACAGCGGCTTTACGTCCGTATCGATTTCCCGGCGGGCAATCTCTTTCCCGTCTTTCTCGAGTACCGCAACGCAGCGGAAGGAGGAAGTCGGGGTGAACATATGGCGGTTGATTACTTCTATCTTCATGTCTTCCGGATTTTTGATATCCGGCCTGACGACGATATTCTGGTAGTTATATTTGACCTCCTGCAGCTTAGGGGTTTCCCGGCCGTCGGCAAAGACGATGCCGTTGCCGCAGAAGATCCCGTCCGTCGGCCGGTCATCCCAGTCCCCGCCATAAGAGATCGTTTCCTTTCCAAAACGATCCCGGGTGACCAGTGCCTGGTCGATAAAGTCCCAGATGAAGCCGCCCTGGTACAGTTCCTCCTCATACGCCATTTCGGTATACTTGTGCATGGCGCCATTGGAGTTCCCCATGGAATGGGTGTATTCGCAGAGGATGAAAGGCTTTTCGCGGTGTTCCTTCAGATATTTCCGGATTTGGTCCGCAGGCGTGTACATCTCGGTTTCCACATCCGTGATGTCCCGGAGACGCAGGTCCGGATACAGGAAGTCCACCTGATGATCCCCTTCGTAATGCACGGGACGGGTGAGGTCGAGACGTTTGAACTCCCGACTCATCTCCAGGATCACGGTGCCGGTGAGACTTTCATTGCCGCAGGACCACATGACGATGCAGGGGTGATTCCGGTCCCGACCCACGGTGGAGCGAACCCGGTCCAGCAGGAGCGGCTCCCACTCTTTCAGACAACCGGGGAACATTTCCTCTTTCCCGATATATTCCTGCCAGAGCATATCCCACATGCCGTGGGTTTCCATATTGTTCTCGTCGATTACATACAGGCCCAGCTCGTCACACAGGCGGTAAAGGGCACTTGTGTTCGGATAATGGCTGGTGCGAACCGCGTTGATATTGTTCCGCTTCATCAGGAGCAGGTCCCGGCGGATAGTCTCCTCCGTTACGGCGCGGCCGGTTTCCCCGCAGAAATCATGCCGGTTGACGCCCTTGAAGACGACGCGCACCCCGTTGATACGGATGACGCTGTCCCGGATTTCAATCTTCCGGAAACCGATACGCTGGGCGGATGCTTCCTTCGTCCCGTCCGGCGCGGTCAGCACGACCTCCAGATCATAAAGATACGGATCCTCGGCGGACCAGAGGCGGGCGCTGTCCACAATGAGCGTGCCGGAAAGGGCCAAATTGCCGGAGACGGT
>Ga0310786_10009226_pt1 | contig 12547 bp, 10 predicted proteins | sample AusTroGonzalo_MG_FD_203881 | JGI IMG/M metagenome (GOLD analysis project Ga0310786, IMG submission 203881) | Bovine rumen microbial communities from tropical cattle in Woodstock, Queensland, Australia - Gonzalo_03 (v2) (version 2) | ecosystem: Host-associated > Mammals > Digestive system >...
TTGGACGGTAAGTCTCTCGCTTCGCTCTCCTTCACGGGTACCGAAAATGACTGGGATACCTATGAAAAGGCAACGGGCAAGGCTTCTCTTACCAAGGGTGAACATGTGCTCCGCATTACGATCGCTTCTGCAAACACCAACGTGGACTATGTCAAGTTCAGCAAGGATGGTGGTGAACCGCTGGCTATCGCAGCCGACCTCCGCTTGAATGCTGCAGGCAAGACCTATCAGGTGTTCGACATGCAGGGTCGTAACCTCGGCAAGGTTGACGTTGCTAACGGCGCCTCCATTGCTGACGCTCTCTTCGCCAAGTTCCAGCAGACTGGAATCTACATGGTCAAGCAGGGTAGCAAGCTTAATCTGGTGCGTGTAACTCGCTAATACTTAACATCCAAATGCTCCTATATTGTGGATGAAAAGGCGCCCCGCGAATGCGGGGTGTTTTTTTTGTTTCGGCTTTTCATGCTTGCGTCATGCTGACGTAGGTCAGCATCAGCTTTTCATGCTTGCGTCATGCTGACGCAGGTCAGCATCGGCTTTTCATTAATGCTATATTTCACCTCGAGGTTTTACTATGAAATTCTTTGTGACGGGTGTGGGTGGCCAGCTGGGCCATGATGTAATGAATGAACTTGCGAAGCGTGGGCACACGGGTGTGGGCTCCGATATGGCGCCTGCCTACAGCGGTGTGGCTGACGGTTCTGCCGTGACCACGATGCCTTACGTGCAGCTCGACATTACGGACTCTGTTGCCGTCGACAAGGCTCTTTCTGAAATCAAGCCCGATGCCGTGATTCACTGTGCCGCATGGACTGCAGTTGACATGGCTGAAGATGATGCGAATGTGGCGAAGGTTCGCGCGGTCAATGCCGGCGGTACCCAGAACATTGCGAATGCATGCAAAAAACTCGGCTGCAAGATGACCTACATCAGCACCGACTATGTGTTCAACGGTCAGGGCACGGAACCCTGGCAGCCCGATTGCAAAGATTATAAACCTCTCAATGTTTACGGCCAAACCAAGCTCGAAGGCGAACTCGCTGTCGCCAATACACTTGAAAAGTATTTCATTGTGCGAATCGCTTGGGTGTTCGGCCTGAACGGCAAGAATTTTATCAAGACCATGCTGAACGTGGGTAAGACTCACGATACCGTACGCGTGGTGAACGACCAGATTGGCACACCGACATACACGCTCGATCTTTCTCGTTTGCTCATCGACATGAACGAAACTGAAAAGTACGGCTACTACCACGCCACCAACGAAGGCGGATTCATTAGCTGGTACGACTTTACCTGCGAAATCTACAAGCAGGCCGGCCTCTCCACCAAGGTGTTGCCGGTAACTACCGCCGAATATGGCCTTAGCAAGGCTGCGCGCCCGTTTAACAGCCGCCTGGATAAGAGCAAACTGGTGGAAGCCGGTTTCAAACCGCTCCCTACATGGCAAGACGCCTTGGCCCGTTACCTCAAGGAAATCGGAGAATAAACGATGGCAGAAAAAGAGACTTACCGCGAAGTCATGCCGGGTGAACTCCCGTGCGAAGTGCCGGAATGCGATGGCGTGATGGTCGTCGACCCCGATAACAGCTACAAGCTTACCTGCGACAAGTGCGGACACATAAAGGAATGACGCTTCAGCGTCATCCTGAGCGGAACGCCGTTAGGCGTGCAGTCGAAGGATCCAAATCTGCGTTAAAAAATGCTTGCTGCTAACTTGAAAATCGAGTACCCGGAACTTCCCGTTGTTGAACATCGGGAAGAATTTTTTGAGTTGCTTTCGAGCCACCAGGTGGTGATTGTCAAAGCCGATACAGGCTCGGGTAAATCGACGCAGCTACCGAAATTTTTGCTAGAATGGTTCGCTGGAAAGGAGCGCTTAAACGGTGTCATCCTGAGTCCATCGACAAACTCAGGACAGGCTCCGCAAACAGCGAAGTCGAAGGATCTAAAACCGCAACCTTTCAAGATCGGTGTCACGGAACCGAGGCGCTTGGCTGCAATCTCGATTGCGGACCGCTTGCGTGAAGAACTGAAAGACGAAACGCTTGTGAGCACCAAGATTCGTTTCTGGGAACAAGGCCAGAGCGATGCCCCCATCAAGGTCATGACCGATGGTATCTTGCTGCAGGAATTCCGCCGCGACAGACTCTTCCGCCAGTATTCGGCGGTCGTGATTGACGAAGCGCATGAACGCTCGCTGAATATCGACATCTTGCTTGGCATTTTCAAGACGGTTTTGCAGGCCCGCCCCGAATTCAAACTGATTGTGGCCTCTGCAACGCTCGATGCCAAGCTCTTCGAAGAATTTTATGACAACAGTTGCGTGCTCGAAGCCGAGGGCCGCATGTACCCGGTCGACATCGAGTATTATTTTGATGCCGACGGCGGCGTGCTCGGTCGCGATATTTCGGGCAAGGGCGATTCGGGCCTGATTGAAGAAGCCCGCGACGCGATTCTCGATTTGGAATCTCGCCACCGCGACCACTTGCTGTGCTTCTTGCCGACCGAGCGTGACATTCAGGATTTGGCGGGGGAGCTTGCGCACGAACTGGATAGCGCTACTTTCGATGTGCTCCCGCTTTTCGGGCGCATGAGTCCCGAAGAACAGCGCCGCATTTTCAAGAATTCGGGCAAGACTCGTGTAGTGCTTGCGACAAACATTGCTGAAACTTCACTCACGATTCCGGGAATTGCGTACGTGGTCGATACGGGCATGGCCCGCATCTCGCGATACAATGCGCAGTCCAGAATCCAGGGACTCCCGGTCGAAGAAATTTCGAAGGCGAGTGCCCGGCAGCGCACAGGGCGCGCGGGGCGCGTAAAGCCTGGCGTATGTATTCGACTTTATTCGCCGGAGAATTTCGAGAAGCGAGACGAGTTTACGGAGCCGGAAATCCGGCGCAGTAATCTCGCGAACGTCGTTCTGCAATTGCGCAGCCTCGGGCTGGAACTGGAAAACTTCCCGTTCCTGCAATCGCCGCCGCATTCGGCATTCCGCGGCGCGTACAAGACGCTTTTTGAACTCGGCGCGTTGACTGCGGACAATTCCAGCGGTCATGTGACTAAGCTTGGCCGCGAAATGACGCGGCTTCCGATGGACGTTTCGCTTTCGGCTGTGCTTTTGCGGGCTAGAGAATCTGGCGTTTTGCAGCCGGCGCTCATCGTCTGCTCGGCTCTTAGCATTCAGGACCCGCGTGTTGTCCCCGGCGAAGAGCCGGAACGCACCCGAATCCGCCAGTTGCACCGCAAATTTGCGGGCCACAAGAGCGATTTTCTGACTTTTGTTAGCATGTGGAATGCCTTCTGCGCCGAATGGGATGGCAAATCCTGGAACAAGCTTCGCAAATTCTGCGACAAGTTCAGCATGCATTTCTTGCGTTGCCGCGAATGGATTGATTTGTACGACCAGTTCAGCCGCATTCTCGAAGTCAAGTTCGACAAGCGTGAATGCCCACTCGAAAGCTTCCATGCCGACAATTTGCACATCGCGCTCCTTTCCGGATTCCTTGGGGGCGTTGCCCGCCGCGACATTGAAAACGGTTGCTATCGCTTGGTGAGCGGGCGCGAAACCCATGTGTTCCCGGGTAGTGACCTTTACGGTAAGAGTGTAGAATGGATCTTTAGCGCCGAAGTTCGCGAAACGAGCCGCATTTTCTTGAACAAGGGTGCCGAAATCAAGCCCGAATGGATTATGCAGGTGGCAGAACCGTTCTGCACACGTCGCTGGTTCATGCCGACCTGGAATCAGGAACGCGGATTTGTGGAAGCGGTCGAAGAAGTGAGCTTCAGGGGCCTTGTGATTAGTCGCGGGCACCGAGTGGATTACGCCCGCGTGAATCCGGACGAATGTGCCGAAATATTCTGGCGCGAGGCTGTGGTGCTCGGGCAAATGGCACGCCCGTTTGCCTTCATGACCCACAACGAGCGCGTGGTCGAAGACTTGCACGGGCTCGAGGCTCGCAAACGCCAATTCGGGTTGGCCCCCAGCGAAGACGCCTTGGTTGATTACTATGTGCGCATCGCCCCGCGGGTCAATTCCATCAAGACGCTCAAAGACTACATTCGCGAACATACCGACCAGTTCCTGAAATTCGACGCCAAATTCTGGCTGGATCAGCTAGATGATGCTGGAAGTGTCATTCTGAGTGGAGTGCGAAGCACGGAATCGAAGAATCTAACGCATCGTTTATTAGATCCTTCGACTTCGCTACGCTTCGCTCAGGATGACAATCACCGAAATAAAGCGGCCAAGGCTCCGGAACCTGCCCTTGGCGGCAGTATTGAACAGTTCCGAATCGAATGCCTCGACGGTTCTAGTCGCATGGTCGTGGGCGAGATGGTCTTTGATGCGACCAAGGAATACGACGGCATTACGCTGGATTTGCCTTACGACTTGATTCCGCAGCTGACGCCTGCGAAACTGGCGCTTTCGATTCACCAGTGGCGTGAATGGATGATTGAATCCATCGTGCGCGAAATGCCCAAGGCTGCCAAAAAGCAACTTGAAAACCGTCGGACTTTCATTGACGACGCTTTCTGTGACCGCCTGAAGGCGGCCCCGCACAAGTCGCCCATGGTCTCGCTGTACGAAGTTTTTGCCGGAATCAAGCAACTCGATTGCGACATTCCGACCGTGACGCCCGAAAAGGAAAATCACCTGCGCTTGCACGCCAAGATTTTCAAGACCGGCTTCCCGGAAAAATTTGCCTGCGAGATTAATCCAGAATGGGGGAGCTTCAATTTGTTTGCTGCGGTTCGCCCGATTGTGGTGACCTTCGGCATCGATTTTGCGCTGGGTGACATGCGCTTTGGTTGGCGCCTCGGTGAATCGGCCCTCATGACTCCGGCAGAATCGGCCTTCTGGCAGAACTTCCGCAAGCGGGTAGAAGGTCGTGCGAATGCAGCGCCCGAAGCTGCCGCGCAGGCCCTCATTACCGACCGCCTGAATCTGCTCGAAACCGGCGGACTCTATTCCGACGGATTCAAGACGGCACTGAAGGCTTGGGTGCTCAAGTCGCTTGCCGCCGACAACCTGGATGCCAACCGTTGCGTGCGCTTTACTGGCCTGGAATTTTCCCGCGGCAAGAAAATCAACGATTTCAAGAATCTCGCTGCGACTTCGCGCAGCGAAGATGACGAGGTGCGCCTCGCCCTAGTGCGTGCGACTTACGAGTCGGCCCTGCTCGGCGCCGAATCCTTCGTTGCCTATTGGGACATTCTTCGCGAATTCTCGGTCGCCATGCGCCAAGGTGGCGACCACGCCCGCGATGCCATCGCCGCTTTGACCGCGAGCCACAAGTTTATCGCCAAAATCATCGCGCTTTATTCGCTTGACGGCCCCGAAAACACGCTTTTCGAGCGAATTTCCGCCCTCGCCGGCGCGCTCGCCTCCCAAATCAGCGCTCCTGACGGCCAGAACAGCCGTACTTCCGTCGTCACGCCTCAGTCTGCGGACCGCCCAGACCTTTCGGTCAAGTCCCTCCGCGAAAAGTTCCGGCCCTTCCTCAAGGCTCGCTTCATGAAGGACCACGAGCTCAAAAACGCTCGCGACCTGCTTTCGAAAATGGAACGACTCTCGCAAGACGACCCCGAGTATCCGGAACTCTACCTGCAGGCCAGCGCCTTGCTCGAAAGTTTTGAAGTGCTCAAGTTTAAGCGCAAGGGCGATGATTCTGAAGAAGTAATCGAAGTCGATGCCCTCGCGAAACTCAAGGGCCGCTTCGGACGACTCTAGTTCCCGCGACTCCCGTGCCCGATATTTATATTTTAGGCAAAAAGAGGTCCCCGATGCAAATTTCCGAATTCTCGACATGGCTAGACAACCTGCTTGAACCCAAGCTTTTTAAGGATTACTGTGTCGACGGTCTTTGCGTCGAAGCCTCCGACAAGGTCTGCCGAATCGTTACGGGGGTCTCTTTTCGCGACCGCTTGATCGATGCTGCCATCGAAAACAAGGCCGACTGCATTATCGTCCACCACCCGAATGGCTTTTGGAAGGGCGAAAATTGCAGGCTCGTGGGTAAGTTTGGCGAGCGTATGCGCCGCCTGATGCAGAACGGAATCTCGCTTTACGGTTTCCACCTGCCGCTCGACGGCCACATGGAAGTAGGGAATAACATCTTGATAGCCAACGCTTTCGGGCTCCAAAATGTGGAAGGGTTCCTGCGGGAAGGCGAACGTACCATCGGAGTCGTGGGCGAGTTTGCCGAACCTGTTTCTAGCCAATCTTTCGTGGACCAGGCTAAAACGGTGTTTGAACATGGGGTGCAGCATGCCCTGATGTACGGAAAGTCTTCTATTAAGAAGGTGGCCGTTTGCAGTGGTTCGGCAGGTGCACCTGTCATCGAAGAAGCAATTGCCCTCGGTTGCGACGCTTTCGTGACTGGAGAAATCAAGGAAGCCGTTCCTATCGCTTGCGAAGAACTCGGCTTTAACCTGCTCAGTTGCGGTCACCACCGTACCGAAATTTTCGGTGTTCGGGCCCTCGCCGCCAAAATTCAGGCCGAACTGGGTATCCCGGCCAAGTTCATCGATATCGATAACGAAGTGTAAAAAACGCCGTTTTTACAACTTTCGTAAAATTACTTTTTTGTTCCGTTTTTAACGGTTTTTTGGCGATTTTAGCCCAAAAATGGCGTTTTTGGCATGAAAAGGCCGTTGAGTGTGCCACATCACACTATTTTACATTGCCACTAAAGACCTTTTTACTATCTTTTCGCCCGTGAATTTATACAAGACAACCATACACTTCCAGAACTCCTCGAAGTCGATGACCGTGCACATGCCGGTGTTCTTGTTCAAGGCATGGCCTGTGCTTCGTGTGTTCGTTGTGATTGGTGTATTGTTGTTTATCGTCCAGATGGTTTCCACCACGATTTACGATGGTGTCTTGAAACATCAGTTGAACGAACGCCAGAAACTCGACAAGGAAATGTCCCAGATTCAGGGAACCCTCGATTACCTGTCGAACACCACGGCTTCTTTCTTCTCCGACGAAAACCGCCTTTACGCAAGCTTTGGACTGCCGACCCAGGACAAGGGTTCCCGCGAACTCGGTACCGGAGGTTCTGTGAGCCCCAACTCCCTTTTGCTTCGCAAGACTTCTCCGGTTTATGAACGCATGTCCATGCTCGGCGAAACGGCTGAACGTATTCAGGGCAAGCTTGCAAATAACGACTCTTCTTTCCGCACCCTGAACAAGTTTATGGACCAGAAACACTACATGTGGCGCTTCATTCCGTCCATTGCTCCGACAAACGGTCGCTACGCCTCGGCGTTCGGTCCTCGTATTCATCCGGTGACGGGTGAAGTCGGCAAAATGCACCAGGGTGTAGATATTGCAAATGAACGCTGGACACCGATTTACGCCTCTGCCGATGGCGTGGTCGAAGTCGCCCAGATGAGTTCGACCTTCGGTAACTATGTCGCGATTGACCACGGAAACGGCATCAAGACTCGCTACGGTCACATGCAGCTGTCTATCGTGCAGCCGGATCAGTACGTGCATCGCTACCAGGTGATTGGTTATATGGGTAACACCGGCCGCTCTGTGGGTCCGCACCTCCATTACGAGGTCTGGGTTCATAATAGCCCTGTTAACCCGCTTGCCTATATGTTGCCCAACAGCTATACCGTCGACTAACGGTATCTGGGTAACGCCCTGCTCCTAAAATATGGCGCCGCTTGTCGGCTAAGAGCAGTAACCCCTTAGGGGTCCCATGAATCCATTTGGCGCATGTCTGCGTCTAACCGCGTTATTTGCCGCGCTTTTTGTAGGTGTGGTATTTTCTGATGTCCCCAAACTCTACTTTACCGAGGTGCACCATTGCCCAGCGGAGCCCGAACCGGAATGGGTCGAAGTCTACAACGCCTCCGACTCTCCGCAACCTCTCGAAGAATTCCGCTTTTGCAACCGGGCCAAGAACTGGCTTACGGGCAAAAACAAGCACGACTCGATTGCCCCGTTCGAAACCGTGCTTCTCACCCGCGATACGCTCCTGTTGCGCGAATACCTCGGGTTTAAGGATGTACGCCTGATTCAGTATGCCATGGGCTACCTGAACAACACGGCGGGCTCGCTTGCCATTTGCAAGGGTGACTCCATTATCGATAGCGTTGCCTGGGACAAGTCGATCGTAACCTGCCCCTCGGGGTTTAACCCGCGCACCGGCAGGGCCGAAAACACGCCGGGCTACCAAAGCGCTCGTGACTCGGAACGGAGCTTTCTTTGGGGTGGGTCCGCAGACAAAGGCGAGAAAACGCAATCGGGCAACCAGGCTCCCTTTACATTCCGGCTATCGACGCGCTTGGTGCGGGTAAACAAGACTCCGCTTCGGGTTTATGTCGAAAGTGAATTCTCGGTCGCACTTCGGCTGCTAGATTCGGCCGGCCGCGAGCAGTGGAAAACAACCGTGCCTGCGCATTCCAACGCCTGGGTCAATGTGCCGCTCGACCGTCTTGTGGGTATAGGCGCTGCCTATATCGCGCTCGCTTCGGGCCGCTACGAGCAATTGGTCGGATTCTTGGTGAGGCCGTAATGCGAAGGCTGATTCTTTTGATTGCTTGGCTAGCATGTATCGCTTGCGCCAAGGATTTTTTGCTGATGGAAAATCCGGCACAGGTGGCTGACCCGGGCTTTGAAGTCGCCTACGCCCAGGTGCCAGCGGTCTCGCTCTCGGTGGTGGGGGTAGGCGGCGAATTCGGATGGGGGCGCTCCGGCGACTATGACCGCTACCGCCTCGCTTTTTCGGGCTCGTACCTTGAAATGGATTCTTTGTACAGGCAAGTTTATTCGGAATGGGATTTCTCGGTAGCAAGTCTTTCGAAAGATTGTGTGGGCTTTGTCGCGGGAGTCGGCTACGGGCTTTCTATCGACTGGGTGCCCAAAGGGAATGACTTTGCGGGTGAATCGTGGACCAGCAATCGTTACAAGGCGGGGGTTACTTTGGTCAGAAGTCCGCTGTCGCTTTCGGCAATGTTGTCTCTTTTGAATCACGATTCGTATTTTGAATTTGATTATGCGTTGGCTCTTCGCTTTGAAGGCTCGCGCATTGGGGCGTTTGTTGAATTCGATGGTAAATCGCTCAATGTGGGCGATTACCTGAAGTTTGAGCATTTCGCAATTTATTCGGTATACCGGTTTCCGGACTTTGCCATGTCGGTCTCGATTGTGTTTTCGATTGGGAACTGGAACTTTTCGGGGGCGTACGGCAATGCCGGCTCATTATGGGATTGGTTTGGCTTTTCTATCTCTAAATCCATAAGAAAAAAGACTATATTATAAATATGCAGGTATCTGTAAGTATTCTCATTGCTGTATCCTTTTTCTGTTTGTTGGTCATAACAGCATTTGTGATATCTGTTCTCTTGATTAGGGATTTGCTGAGCAAGCAAAAGATTTATTCCATTTTTGCAAGCTATCTTAGCGACTTTTTGGTGATTGTCTCTAAAGAAGGGCGTTTGATCGATGCTACCCCGACCTATATTTCGGACCCGCTTTATAATTCCATTTTGCGCCAGAGGTCTTTTAAGAAGATTTTTTCGGCTTCGGAGTACAAGCGCTTTTTGGAATACGTCAAAGGCCTGGATGCTTATCCCGACATTCCGTTTGTGTTTTCGCAAGACGTGGGGGACGGTATCAACTGGTACGAAATTCGTGCAAGTATGCAAAAGCAGGGGGCCGATGTTCACATGGTGCTTTTGCTCACGAACGTGACTTTGGACGTGGAATCGAGAACCCAGCGTGACGAACTGAAAGAAAAGGTCGACATGCTTTTGCAGAATACGGGCGACTTTTTGTGGTCGATGGATGTCGATACCCGTACGTTTACCTTCTTGACTCCGCTCGTAGACGACGAAGGTCGCGCGATTCCGAGAACGCAGGGCGTTCAGGATATTCGAGCGATGATGCCCGATGACGACTACGCCTTCTTTGACAAGCACTTGAACGCGCGCATTGTGGAATTCCGTGCCACGGGTCAGAATTCCAGCGAAAATCACGGGGTGCGTCTGCGCTTGCTGGGTGAAAACGGCAAGTTGGACTGGTATGCTTTCTGTGGACGCCTTTATACCGAAGAAAACGCCAAAATCGTATTCCGCGGTACGGCGCGTCGTTTGGACATGCATCTCGAAAATCCGATGGTCGAAGGTTCCGGCGTGAGTGAAGCGACTCAGGTTTCGGCCCTTGCATTCCCGGATATTCGCATGTTCTGGATTGATAGAGATTATAAGGTTTGTGGCTGTAACCAGGCGTTTTCGCTTGCGTTCGGTAGCCCGAATCCCGAAGAAATCGAAGGGAAGCGCTTGCTTGAAGTGGTTCGCCCCCGGTATTTCTCGCTGTTCCATGGAGTTCTTTCAGAAGTTTTCGAAAAGGGACTTTCTAAATCTTGGAAAGGTCCTTTCGGTGTGGGAAAGCGTCTTTTGTGGTTCAATGCCGTACCTCTCAAACGCGATGACGGATACACGTATCGCGTGTTGGGCGTGTATTTGCAGTTGGACGAAAACGATTTTAATTCAGTAAATAACGTTCTTATGGAGAAAAAATGAAAAAATTAATGATGCTTGCTGTGGCCTCGATGTTCATTTTTGCAGGTTGCGAAGAAAAGAAGGCCGAAGAAGTCAAGGTTGAAGCTAAGCCGGTTGCTGAACAGCCTGCTGCAAAGCCTGCTCCTGCTCCGTCTGATGCGGCGGTGCGTGCCGGTATCCAGTCTGTTGATTGGGCCAAGGCAATCGAAATGAATGCCAATGGTGGTATTTACGTGGATGTGCGTAATGCTGCAGAATTGAACGAAGGCTATGCTCCGTATGCAGTGAACATTCCGCTGGGTGAACTGAGAAACCGTTTCGGCGAACTCCCGAAGGATAAGGACTTGCTGATTTACTGCCGTTCTGGCCGTCGTAGCGAAGCCGCTTCCAAGTTCCTGATGGACCAGGGTTATACCCGCGTGTATAACGTCCTCGGTGGCTTCAACGCATTCCCGAAGAAGTAAGCCTGTTGCCCTCGTCATCCCGGCGAAGGCCGGGATCAGCAATCTTGAATATGAATTACCTGCAACTTGCGTTTGAGACCTCACTCTTCTCGGTCGGGATCAGCCGACCGAATCCTGCCGTGGGCGCCGTCGTCGTTAAAGACGGAATCGTCGTCGGGAAGGGGCGTACACAGCGCCCTGGGAATGCTCATGCCGAGGTGATGGCGCTGCGTGACGCGGGCGAACTCGCCCGCGGGGCGGCCATCTATGTAACGCTGGAACCTTGCTGCCATTATGGCCGCACGCCCCCCTGCACAAAGGCAATCATTGATGCCGGCATCAAAGAAGTCTACTTCGCGCATGCCGACCCGAATCCGGTTGTGCGCGGCAAGAGCCGAGCCATTCTCGAAGAAGCTGGAATCAAGGTCTTTGAAGGCCAGGATGCTTGCGAGCGAGCTATTGTTGAAAGCGGCTGGGATGATTCTTGCTCGCATGACGGCTGCAAGGTGCTTTCAGGAAATTCAACAGCCATGGGGGAGCCGGAGACTCGCGCCGAAGCGCTTGCCGAAGCCCGCATGGTCTTTCACGAAATCGAACGATTCTTTGAAGCGTACGATTTCTATGTCCGCAACAAGACAACCTTTATCGAAATCAAGTCGGCCATTTCGCAAGAGGGCAACATGGGGTTAAAAGGGGCGCCGCTCAAAATCACCGCGCAAGGTGCCAACTGCTGGAACCATGAACTCCGCGCCATGAGCGATGCGATTCTTGTTGGCGCTGGCACCGTGCTTGCTGATAACCCCTCACTCGATGTTCGCTTTGCCCAAGGGAACAATCCCGTGAAAATTATCTGGGCCGGACATCATGAATTTACTGCTGCTGAAGTTGAAAATCTGCGCGTTTTCCAAGCGCCTGTAGAAGAAGGCAAGGCTCCCATTGTCTTTACATGCGTGCCGCAGCCCGCGCTTGAAAAAAATCTTGAGAAATTAAAGAATGTGGGCGAGGCGCCGGCTGTTGAAAATTTCGCAGTTGAAGTCGTCGCTTTAAGTAACGCCTCTTTCGTTGCCAACTGGCACGAAATGCATGCGAATCTCTCCGCTCGCGGCATGCACCGCCTAATGGTAGAACCTGGCGCTCGTCTTGCTGATGAAATCTTTAAATGCGGTCTCTGGAATCGCCTCGATTTATGGCAATCTTCCGACCCCGCGGTGGATCGTGCGCTTGAATTCAGCGGCGCCGACGGCTTAACTTATCCCGAACTTCCCACAGCCCTCGTCGCCCGCGAATCCTTCATGCTCGGGCCCGACGTGTTGACCGTGTACTCCCGCTAGAGCGCCTGCATCAGTCGCTTCTTAGCAGCTCCATCAGGCAATTCCAGGAACAATTCCTTCGCGAATGCCTTAGTGAGCATTTCGCGGGCCTTGTCAGCCGGAATTCCGCGGCTTGTCAAATAGAACATCTGATCCTTGTCGAGTTCGCCCACGGTATTGCCGTGCGTACATTCCACGTCATCGTGGTAAATCTTGAGCACCGGCTTCACGGAAACGCTGGGGCCATCACTCAAGAGAATCGTGTTC
>Ga0310786_10009228_pt1 | contig 12545 bp, 14 predicted proteins | sample AusTroGonzalo_MG_FD_203881 | JGI IMG/M metagenome (GOLD analysis project Ga0310786, IMG submission 203881) | Bovine rumen microbial communities from tropical cattle in Woodstock, Queensland, Australia - Gonzalo_03 (v2) (version 2) | ecosystem: Host-associated > Mammals > Digestive system >...
TGTTCTGCTTCCGGTCCCGTCTGCTGCGCTTCCGTCTGTTCCTCGACGGGTGCTATATCCGCAGTCTCCTGTGCTGCCTCAATCTGCTGTGTCTGTGCTTCCGCCATCCGTCTCGCCCTCCTCGTTTACGTTTCCGGCATTCAACGCCGATAAGATCTCATCTCGATACGCCCGGAGTTTCCGTTTGAACTGCGCTTTCTGCTGTCTGGTGTCCTCGTATCTCTCATACTCCAGCACTTTCGCGAAGCACAGCTCCACTATCTCCTCCGGCGCGAATGCTGCCTTTCGTTTCGCGCTCATGCCTCATCCTCCCTCAACTTGTTTTCCGCAAGCCGCCCTTGCTCGATGTACGCCTCCGCGCTCTTTTGGAACGCTGCCAGCACCTCGAGCCGCGCGGCTAAATTCCTAAGCTGCTCGGTATCGTCGTAATAATGCGACGCGATATCTGCGACGATCTCCCTTTTTTGCGTCTCACAAAACTCCCGCAAGGCCTCCAGCGTCGTTTCCCATTTGCGCCCCCGCGCCGCTTCCGCTCGTAGCCGCTCCGGGTCCCGCTCTGCCCGTCCCATCGACAACCGCCGTTCCTCCTTCCGTATTTGCCGCCGCCGTCAATGCCTGCTGCGCGGCCTGCACTGCCATCTGCTGCGCCATAGCCTGATAGAACTGCTGTTTCGCCACTTCCGGATCAAGCACGTAATTCTGCGGGTCTCGTATGCCGCTTTCCTGTAACAGCTTCGACGCCGCTTTCGCCCACTCGCCCGGAGTGACCGCGCCTATCTGCATCCCCGTCGGCGCTATCGCCGTGAGGTAGAACTGCAGGTTCTGAATGGTCTGCTTCTTCTTCCCGACTCCGGCCTCTGTGTTCACGTCGATGTCGAACTCGCCCTTGAGGTCGTCGGGTGTGATCTGGAGCGGTGAGTTTTCCAGCCGTATCACCTGCGCCTGGTCGATGTATCGCTGATTCAGCTCCACGAGGAACCGCATCATCTCGCCAACGCCGGTCTCGGCGAAAGCCCGCACGATGTAGTCTATGCGCTGTTCGCTCGCCTGCTGGAGCAGCGATATCCCCGTCGCGGTCTTGTTCAGGCTCTTGCCGTCCGTGCCTTGGTTGTACCGTGTCCGCCCCGTGTACTGCTCCATCGCGCCTTCCAAAAGCTCGATGAAGTTCATCGTCCACGGCGCTATCGACGGCTGCGGGAATGGGAGGATCGCCCGTCCCATGTCCTGTCCCCGGACTCTGACGTTCTGCTCGCCCTCGAAAAGATCGTTCAGGTCCACCGCCGTCTCGTTCACGAAGAAGCGCGGGTTGTTGGCCATCACTGTGTTTGTGACTATCTGCCGTGTGAGAACTGTTTTTATGTCTTGGATCTCGCCGACTATCTCGGCGAAGCTCTTCCCCGCCAGCACCCGGAATGGGTCTCGAATGGGCGATAGCGTGAATATCGGCACACGTCCCCACGGATTCTCGTCTATCCTGAGGACTTCGTCGTCCACCACGGTGACGATAGCCTCATCGAGCATGCCGTCGCCGTCGATATCCAGTTTCACGTAGCACTCGTAAAGCTCGAACTGCGCTCTCGCCGGGTCCTCCTCGCTGTCTCGCCGCCGGTCGGTCTCGTCGTTCAGCTCCGTCTCGAAAGCATTCCAGATCACCCTGTCCGGCTTGTTTCGGATCACGTTCTCCACGGCCTCGGGATCGTATATGCCGGCCACGGACTGACGCCGCAGATGGTCTGCCGTAACGATCTTCCTCTGTGCCACAAAGTTGGCCTCGTCCAAGCTCCGCGCCTCCGGACTCCAGCGAAGGTCAGTAACGCGCACCGGCTCAATGACCGGCCTGTTCTCCTTCAGCCGCCCGACGCTGTACGACACGGCGAAGTTCCCGAAGAAATCCGGCCCCTGCACATCGCTCACCCTGCACCACGGGTCATTCAGGAGCTGCGCCAGTCCCATCTGGTCAAGCGTTTCTATTCTCTCGGAATCCCATTCCTCGTCGCGCTTCCAGTACACTTTCAGGGCCCCCAGCCCGTACTGAAACGCATCACTAAACCAATCCCACAGCCGGATGAAGCCGTGATTCTGCGTCATCACCTGAAACTCGATGAGCGCCTTCATGATCTCGGCTCGTGGCACGTCCTCCTGATTTCGCCCCACAATGGCTATCGCGTCGCCGCCGCCGAAGAAGCTGTTCATCACGGCTGGGATCGCCCACTGCACCATGCTCCAGAAGTCGTAGCTGACGAACTCGCTCTGCTTCGATGCCAGCTCGAACTTGCGCTTGTAATACTTCACATCCGCCTCGAACACCTGATGCCGGGTACGAAGAACGGGCTCGCACTTCTCCGTAAAGAAGTCGTTCGCCCGCTTGATGTCCGCTTTCACGGCCTTTTTTATTTTCGCTTTCGTCCTCGCTTCCGGCGCTTCCTCTTCCTCGCCGAAAATCCCGAAGTCGTCTAAACTCTCCATCTCCTGTGTAATCGTGACCATTCACCCCCTCTCGCCCCACCGGGCACTGACGCTATCTGCTCCATGTACGCCAGCGCGTCTATCACGTCGTCGTGCGCTCCGTTCGGGTACGCAAGCAGCTCGCTCTCCAGCTTCTCCAGCCACAGCGCCCCGCGCCGGAACCATACCGAACCGACGGCAAACCTCGGCTGCATGGCGTCAATCCGCAGCTCCTTTTTCTTCTCCGCTTTCAGCTCCGTGATCCGGAAGAACAGGTTTCGCTTCGGCATCTCCTTTTCCAGAAAATGCTTCAACGCCGCCTGATACGCCACCGTCTCAATACCCACAGCCAGCGGACGCCACTTCTCGTATGCGGAGAAGATCGCGTCCATCGTCGTGGTCGGATCATACCTGCCGTACTCGACGTCCAGCACAAACCAGTGATTTTCGCTGTTCACTCCCACCGTGACGATGGCGGAGTAGTCCGCGTTCTTCTTCTGCGATATCGCGAGGTCCACGGTGGTGTAAATGCTCATGCCGCTGGTGTCGATGGTGTCGTAGTATTTGAAATACTCGCGCTTGAACTTCTGCGACTCCGGGCTTATTGCTCTGCACATCTTCTCCCGAAACCAGATATCGGTTTTCCCCTGCCGTGCGAACACGTCTCGCTCTTCCTGTATCTTGTCCGCCGGCCATTTGTCCGGCCACGCGGAATGTCCGGCTTCGTCCAGAATGGGTATCCGCCGCGCCGTGAAACCGAAGTCGTTCGCCGCCGCGATAACTCGCTCGATAACGCACCGTTCGCCTAGGTTGTTCCCGATGAGGAATATTCTCGTGTCGCGCCCCAGAAACAGCACATCGGACAGGAACCAGTCCCAGTCCGTGTCCGTGACCGTCTCGCTCCGTGCGTCCTCTGCGTCCTGCGGGTCGTCGATGATGACCAAATCCGGTCTCTTCGCGCCCCAACTCAGGCCGCGCACGGCAGCGCCTTTTCCGTAAGCCTCTATGCGGACGGTCTCTCCTGTCCGGTACGTGACCTCCAGCGCCAGACCGGAATCTTCCCGGACCTTCGCAACCAGGCCATTCATGTCGGTATTCGTCTGGAACTCCCGGCTCACTTCCGACAGCTTTTTCGACGCGGTTCTCTGTGTCGCGCAGATGACCACGAGATATGTTCTCCCCGGCTGGGGAAACGTGAGCGCATGGAGCAGGTTCGCCCGGATGACGATCTGCGTCTTCGCGCTTTCCCTGAACGCCTCCACCGCGAAATGCCCTTTTCCCCGAAGGAGTATGTCACTCCATTCCTCGTGAAACGGGGCTGGCTTCACGTCGTCGGGTGCTGGCATGAACGCCTCCCGAAACGAGACGAGGCTGTTCATCGCGGCCTCTTCCTGATCAGCGATCTCCGCCACCGCCAGCATGACGTTTCTCTCTCTCTCGGTCCAGCAGGAACGTTCTGATCTCCGCTCTGGCGTTCACTTGGAGCTCCATCTCCCCGCTGTGTTCCACGCGGTCTGTGAAATCCCCCTCGGATTTTCCCAGCAGTTCAGAAGCTTTGAGCCGGTCTTTCCATTCCACGCTGTCGTCATCCATGATACGTGTCCAAAACTGCTGCCGTTTTTCCCGAGTAGCGATAGACGGTTTGATTCGTCTGCTTTCGCGTTCTCGAATAGCTTGCGCAATTTCAGGTTTTTTCAGGTTTTCCTGCCCTATGGAGTATGCACTTCTCTTGCTGTATCCTGCTTTTATCGCGGCTTCCGTGGCATTCCCGGCGTATGCATCCACGAAAGCACGCTGCTTCGCCGTCATCCCACGGCGCCCGCCTCCTTCCGGCCATAAAAAAAGAGACGGCCCGCAAGACACGTCTCCCCAAGTATTTGTATTTTTCGCCTATAAAAAAAGGACGGCCCTTCGGTCGCCCCTATATTTCTACACAGTAATTCGATGCTAAGCATTATACCAAGAAAACCGCCCTTTTTGTAACACGGTAAAATTACTGATTTTTTAGGCTGTCTCCCCCAAGGCTCTGATTTATCAGCATTACCAACCTTTTCCGTTTTCTCCAGACGGTCATCCTGTTCCGCATCGGCCACACCTTCCGCCACGGTACACCACGAAAATAATGCAGCTTTAGCAAGTCGCACAGATCGTCCGGCAAGCCGCGCATGAGCCTGTCCACCGGGGCAGTGTCCAGTTCCAGCGCCGCCACCTGCGCCCTCATGCGTTCTATACGGGCGTACCAGCTTTCGACGGGGCTGCCGTTTCTTCGCGCTGCGGCGTTCGCGTCCAGCCGCGAGGTGTGCGCCGAGCTGATCGTGTTTATCAGGCCTTGCAGCCTCTCTATCTCGGCGCGTTTCTCCGGGTATTCGAACAACAGTTTCTCAGCGGGATTCATGGCGCCGCACCTCCACACACGTCTTTGTCTCCTCGCCCTTCACGCGCTCTGCGCTGAGCTTTTTTATTTGACAGTCGTCCTTGATAATCTTTGCCATCGTGAGGGTGTCCAACAGCACCTTGAGCCGGTTGTCGATGTCCCATCGCCGCCGGTCCTTCGTGATGAACACCAGCTTCACCGCCACGTCGTCCGTGATAGTTTCGTGCCGCCATATCGCGGCCAGAGTCGCCGCCGTTCTCTCCTGCCATCGCCGCGTTGCCGGAGTTTTGGTTCGTCCTCTGCCCCATGTGCGATAAATGTGATTTACCGTCGGCGGCAGACCGGGGATCGCTGTTTCAAAAAGTGCCGTCATTTTTATCCTCCGCAATTTTGCTTATGCTATTTTACTTAAAACCCAACTTTCCCAGTAATAGTGAAACTTTGAAACTCGCCCCACCCCCAGCAACGTGCGCAACAAGCGCAACACTCCTAAAGGAGTGTGTTGCGGTTGTTGCGCTATACGCTGTGGGGGCAACACCGCAACAACCAATGCTTTGTTGCTGTCTGTTTCGCTTGTTGCGCAGGTATTTTTACACATTTTATTTTCCGCCATTTTCTTTTAGCTGCGCGGTCAGGTAGTCGCGTTCCCAAAGTCCCCACAGCCCGACCGGCGTATAGTATTCATTCCCATTGGTGTCATTTGCGCCCAACCAGCCGAGGTTCAGCAGGTCTTTTATGGCTCTGCTGAATAGTGTTCTTTGGCTGTGAGGATTTTTATTCTCCAGCTTTTCATAGAAGACCTTACGCCATTCCTCTTTTGCCAGGCCGGCGAACTTGCCCTCGTTGTCAAGTGTCCCTGCCGTCTTGGCGGCCTCGACGTAAGCAAGTATGGCGATGTTCTGATTTTCGGTCAGTGCTTTTTCCTGTTCTACCTTTACTGTGCCGGACAAGCCCATGACGCATGTACGGACCTGTTCTCCGTCCTCGTCGTACCATCCCGGCACGTCTATTTGGTGTTGTTCCAGACGGAGATCTTTTTGAAGCTCAGCGTCTTTATTTTTTGTCTGCTTGAGAGTCACGGCGGGGAAGTCTTCGTTGTCCTCTCTCAAAACGGCGATCTCTATATCCATAGCGCCGCGCCACGCGGACGATCCACGAGCCCGGAGCTGTGCGTCCTGGGACACTCCGGTATGGTGTACCAGCAGCACGGCGCACCCGAAACGCTGATACAACCTAGCGCACGCCTCAAGCATGTTCCTTGTGTCCTGTGCCTTATTCTCGTCACCGGCCATGAAATGTATCAGCGTGTCGATGACGATAAGGCACGGCGGCCTGTCCCCGAAGTGTGACTCTATGCTCTCTATTGCGAGGCTCACGTCTCCAGTATCGAAATTCGCCGTCGCCTCGCTTACAAACATATCTCCTGTATCCACGTCTTTGTACGCCTTCCAGCCCGCAAGCCTCTGTTTCATCCCAGCGTATCCTTCACCGGCGAGGTATGCCACGGGACCGTGTTTCAGCGTAAAACCCTGCCATGTTTCAATCTGGGGGCAAGCGATAGACAGCGCCATGTCCAGCACGACAAACGTCTTCCCGCTTCCCGGCGCACCGAACACCATCATCTGCGCTCCGGCCTGGAGCCAGCCTTTAATAAGCCATTTGATCGGTTGAGGTTTGGAGCAGAAGTCAAGCCAATGCGTCAGTTTCAGAGTGTCCCTCTTGATCAGCAAAGCCTTCAAATCTTTCCCGGCGACGGCATAATCGTTGGCGTCTCCGCGCTCCGGCATTATCACGCACCGTGCCTTGACAGCGTCGGCTGCGTCCTGCGCTTTCTTCTGCCCGACTCCGCTTTCGTCGTTGTCCCCGACAAAACACAGATCCGCGTCCGGCAAATTTTTTCTCAGGAACTCCCCGACCTTTTTCAGATTGCCGGCGTTAAGCGCCGTCCACACCTCGCAGCCCGTGGCCTCATGTATGCTTGCCGCCGTAGCGTATCCCTCGGCGATAAACTTTGTCTTGCCTTCGGCCTTTTCCGACGCCGGGATTCGGAAGTATCCCCCGCTTGTCTGCCCGCCGGGGTGAAACTGCTTGTCCCCCTCCGGCCCAATGTATTGCAGGCTTGCCAGATTTACGCCGATATACACGGGCATTATCAGCCGTCCGTCGCCCGTCTGGCGCAGCCCGTGGTTCTTGACCTTTTTCTTTTGGAGATACGGATGTGTCAGACTTGCCGGCTGTGCTTTCTCCCATATCTGCTTACAGGCCCCGGCAGCCTTGCCCCATATCTCCTTCTGTTCTTTGTCTCTTTTCTCGCGTATCCCGCGCCAGATATCCTCCAGAGCCTCACGGTTGGCGGAATAATCTATCCCGTCGGCGTGCCAGCGGATCCAATCCTCACCGTCCTTCCAATTCCCAAACGCTCCGGCAGGGAGTCTGTCTCCGAAGATGACATACCAGCCGCTCTTCTCGCTTCCGGCATCACCGTCCACCTTGAAGCGATGTATCTTCCCGTCAAGTATCGGTTCCACCACCGATCCCGTAGCGTCGAATATGGCCTCCTGTACCTGTTGCTCTACCGGCGTCTTCTCCGGTTCATTCGCCCATTCAGACGGCAGCTTCATTACCCGTCATCTCCTGTTCCCAGCCGCAGTCCAGCAGCTTATAAAATTTTTTCTTTTGTGTCCCTTCCGCGACGTACTTTATCCATTTAGGACAAGGGAAAAGCCCGCCCTGCCTGTTTATCGCCGCCGCAATCTTCTCCGTGTCGTACATCTCGGAACTCCGGCAGTCGTACCGCAGCAGCTTCGACATGATCTGCAGCGCTTTCATCTGCGCGTAGCCGCCGTGATTGACGCAGAGGAACAGCGGTACGGTCTGCCCGGTCAACTCTTTGGGCAGGAAATCTACTCTCAGCATGGGGACGCCGGACTTCCTCGACGAGACGCTGTACCATCTCCACCATGACGGGGTCATCATCTTTACCCTCTCCATGATATCCGCGTCAGGGTTCAACGGTTTTCTCTCCGCGTCGTCTCTTCCCCTCACGGGGAAAACAAACCCGCACTCCGGACAAACCTTTGTCGATATGGAGACTTCCGTCCCGCACTTCTCGCAAGTTTTTGTAGGCTTCACCCCGTTATGCTCCCCCTGGTCCGGCGGCAATATCCCCGTTACCGGCCCATGCCTGTCGATGTTCCCCGCAAAATCCAGCACGGCGCAGTCCTTATATTCCCCGCTCTTCACTCGCATCCCGCGCCCCGCCATCTGAACATACAGCCCCGGCGACAGCGTAGGGCGCACCATGACGATTAGATCTATGTCAGGATAATCAAACCCAGTGGTCAATACGTTAACATTAGTCAGTGCCTTAATACGTCCGGCCTTGAAATCATCCAGGATTTGCGCCCGCTCTTTAACCGGCGTCTCTCCCGTGACGGTCTCGGCGCTGATACCGTTATTTCTGAGAGTGTCGCGCATATCGAAAGCATGTTGCACTCCCGTGCAAAAGACCAGCCATGCCTTCCTGCCCTCCGCCAGCTCCATAGTCTTCCGGACGATGTACTCGTTGTTGTCCTCCGTGTTGAAGTTTTTCTCCAGTTCGTCTCTGGCGTAGTCTCCGTTAACTTTCCTGACTCCCCTGGTGAGCCTGTTGGACATCTCTATGTCCTTCATCTTACTTACCAACTGTGCCAGATATCCGCCGGCCACCAGCTCCTGGATCGTCACCGGCGTGATGATCTCGCTGAACAAAGCGCCTTCTCCCTCGGTTATCATGCCCTGCCCCAACCTGTACGGAGTCGCCGTCAGGCCGATAACGCGCATACGAGGTTCTATCTTCGCCAGGTCATCCATGAACTTACGATACATCCCATGCGCCCTGTTGTTTATCAGGTGAGCTTCGTCCACGATCACAAGTTCTATCCGTCCAAGCATCTGCTTGATAAGCTCTGCTTTGCGCCAGATCGACTGTATGCTCGCCACGGTTATAGAGTTTATGCGCTTTTGTCTAAGCCCGGCGCAGTACACCGCTATCGGTGCTTCCGGCCACGCGGCGAGTATCTTCTCCGCGTCCTGTTCCAGCAGCTCCTTGACGTGGGATAAGATCAAGACGTTATATCCCCATCTGCTCATGACGTCCTCGCACAGCCCAGCTATTATGTGGCTCTTCCCGCTCCCTGTCGGGGCCTCTATGCAAGGATTGCCCCTGTTGGCGGACATCCATTCATAGACGCGCTCTATCGCGGCTTTCTGGTAATATCTCAAGTTGGGGATCAAAATGGGATCGCCTCCTCCGTCCTCGGTTCGCGCTCTCCGTTCAGCAGGTTGGCGCTCAGGACAGCTCCGGTTACCCCGTTCCCCTGCCCCCCGTTGATCACTCTCTTGCCGTCCACGTCGTATATGGCGTTGCCGAACTCGTCAACCCCGCGCAGATCCCACGGGATCAAGTCGGGATGTATCACATGGCGCGAGCATCCGTCCCGCTGGCCTTGTTCGCTCTGTATGGCTAGGCTTCCGTGGCATTTCCTCATCGCTTCGCACTGCCACGTCCCGTCGCTCATCGGCGTAACGTGACCGCATGTGCGGCAGTTCACGCAGCGCGGCTCGATACAATGTGTCTCGTGGCAGAAAGACCACGCCGGACACATCTTGCACTCGTACCATGCCGGAGACGCGCCCCTCATCATCGGCGGCAGATGCTCTTCAAGGACTATCCTTGCCCCACGGCTTATGATGTCGTTTGCCGCCTGGGGATTATACTCCACGCGCTCGGTATAGATCTCGTCGTTGTCCTTGCAGACCGCCACATACAGCGCCCGGTTGATCTTCGTCCCGTGCATGTAGCACTGCATCTGGCACCAATGCCGCCGTTTCGCCTCGAACACGCCCTTGTTCTTAAGCTCGTTGAAGCTTTTGAGATTGTGCGTTTTGAACTCCGCGACGTGGCGCGTCTTCTCCGCCCCTGGGACGCCGCTCTCGATGATCCCGTCGAGGCTCCCGCCGACGTGCGGGGCAAGCTCCACATGGACCTGTCCTCCGTCGTCCGCGCTAGTGTGGTGTATCACTACCCCGATACGCCGAAGGTTCTCAACGATCGCCGCCTCTTCCCTTTTCCCCCTGTCGAATAGCCTCAGCATACGCCCGGGGAACTTCTCCTGCACTGCCCAGCGGAACGACAGCCAGAGCCATCGTTCGCAGGGATGGCCGAGAAGCGAGGCTCCGAGATGGGGTCTCGGCTCCTCGGCGTTCCCCTCCCACCATGCGTCTATTTTGGCGGCTATGTCGCCGGCAGGTTTCGGTATCGGGGTCAATTAAACCACGGGGCCTCGTCTGAGGGTGCCGGCGCTATCGTAGTGAAAGCGTCGGGCAAGCCGCTCGCTTGGCTGACCGCCTCCGGCTTCATGAACCGTTTAATCCTGTTCTGCGCCCCGTACTGTTCGTTTTCTTCCGTGTCCACCCTAGCACCGCAGGTCATACCTATAAGCTGCTCAGTGTCCGTCACCTGCTCCGCCGGCACTCCGGCTGACAGGATAAGGCTTTTAAGCTGCTGCCGTCCGATCCTGGTCGCTTCGGCACTGCTGTTTAGGACGTTGAAATTCGTAAACAGCTTCCGTCCCTGATACTTCGGCCCCAGCACCGTGAACTCCACATTGATGTACTGCCCCCTGCCGTCCTTCGTCGGCTTGAGTGCGGTCTTTGCCACCTGGAGCGTGTAGTCCCCTTTGGGAAGCGGGGTAAAATCCTGGACTTCCGCCGTCCTTACGCCTTCCAATATTTCAGCAGATAATATTGCCATGATCAATCTTCCTCCTCTGTTTTTTCAACTGTGAAACTTGCCTTGCCCGGCGTGACCTCCATCGCGGGAGCAAACACCAGACGCGTTTTCTCGTCCGCTTCTTTCCATTCCGTTCTGACGACTTCCGGCTTCCAGCTGAACAGCTTGTCCAGCATCGGCAGAATGTTATACACCCGTGCCTGTTCGCGCAGCTTGTTCGCGTCGATCTTGTAGTTCATGCGCCGCGTAAGCTTCACCTTGAACTCGCCCACGGCCTTTGTCTTTGTCCCCTCCCATTCGTCCGGCAGGGCTATCGCTTTTGCAAGCTCCGCCTCGAACATCACGCGGCGTTCCTTCGCCGCCTGCTCCTGCTGCTTGGCGATGTACAAATTCGCCACGATCTCATTTATTCCCATCTTTGCCGCCTCCTATCTTCTTGATAATCGCTCCCAAATCTGCCGCCTCGATTGGGGCAAGCCTCCCGCTCCTGTCCTTTGCCAGCCAGCTTAAATCGCTATGGCATTGGAGCGCCCTTTTGATAGTGCCGTCATCGTCCTGTACAGGACGCAGAGCTAAAACTTCGTCAAAGAAATACGGGAGAGATTGCGTCAAAGTTTTCCCCGGCATTGACGGCGACCACAACAGCGCCCCCGTGTCCGTCTGGAGTTTGTCAGCCTTGGCCGTGAAATAGACGTGACGCCCCGGCAAGTCACGGAAGCTGCGTATGATCTGAGTCATTCGGTCATTTGTTTCACCATACGCGGCGCGTCCGTCCTTGTTGGTTTTCTTCTCTCCGCTCAGGACGACTTCGGCTATCTCGCTGAGGCTGTCCAACGCTACGGACTTGTATGCCTTGCTTTCCTCGCTTTCCGTGAGCCACTTGAACACGTCCCCCAGCTCCGCTATGTTGGAGACTTCGATGTAGGGGATCTTGTGTTCCTTGAGGCTCAAGAGGCCCCCCTCGGTTGAGACGATAACGGGATTGGGGAGCGTACTTATGAGAGTCGTTTTCCCCGCCCCAGCCTGACCGTACACCAGCACGCGCAGGCCGTTGTTTACCACGTCGTTAGTGTTTTTTAAGATGACTGCCATGTGCTATAATCTCCTTATATTCCGTAGAAGTTGTGTTACGCCCCGAAAGGGGCATTTATTCTGTCCTAGTGCCAAGCTCCTTTTCTTCCTCTTCGATGAAATCGCGGATTATGTACGCTATATTCATCGCTTGTTTGGAAATATAAGCTTCGTCCTTTTTTGGGAAAATACTGTTACTGAAATACGCCACATCCTTCCGTCCGTGGTTGTAGAATTGTTCGATTTTCACCTCAACCGTATAGAGTGCTTTGATTTTTTTTGAGTTATTCCCCCTTCTGTTCCATACCGCTGCAGCTTCCTCCGGCGTGGAATATTCCGCAGTCTCCGGGCGGATAAGACAATGCAGCCACGGACAAATAACGGAATAGCCTTTTTCACTATGTACTAGATCGGGCTTCCCCCCGCAATAAGGGCAGGCCTCCAGTGCCTCATTCATCTTTGCTCCCCCTCTCCTTTAATTCGTCCCAAAACCGCGTTCGCTTTTTCCAGCGTTGCCCGCGCGGCCTCGCGCTCTTTCTCGAAGTCCGCGCCGAGGTCTTTCAGCCTGATAAGCTCGTTTGAGACATAGGCTGCCAGCTCCGGGATTAGTGCCAGCATGTCAGGCGCGGCTGTGACAAGTCGTATATTCGCCGCCATTTCTGCGGTTGCTTCGGCTTTCGGCTCATCGTAAGGCATGAACGCCTCAAAAATAAAACCCGTCTCGCTCGTTATTAAACTACCGTCCTCTTCCCACGGCCCCGGCGTGATGCTCATTTTTCTTCCTCCTTTCCGTCGATGCGGTGAATAAGGGAACGAATTTCATAGCACAAATCAGCTATACCTTCATCAACATCAATCTCATAGATATCGTTGAGGTCCGCT
>Ga0310786_10009229_pt1 | contig 12544 bp, 8 predicted proteins | sample AusTroGonzalo_MG_FD_203881 | JGI IMG/M metagenome (GOLD analysis project Ga0310786, IMG submission 203881) | Bovine rumen microbial communities from tropical cattle in Woodstock, Queensland, Australia - Gonzalo_03 (v2) (version 2) | ecosystem: Host-associated > Mammals > Digestive system >...
GAGAGCTATTTCAAGAAGAACAAGAAGGCCTATGCCTTCGATAAGCCCCACTATACGGGCGCCCTCCTTCAGGCACAGTCTCCCGCCCTGTTGAAGCAGGTGCAGAAAGCCCTGAAGAAGCAGAAGGACGAGAGCCGCTGGGCCGACCTCGTGAAGACACAGTTCAACAAGGATTCCGTGCAGGTGCGCTTCGAGCGCAGGATGTTCACGCAGGGCGACAATGCCCTCGTCGACTCCCTGGTCTTCAAGGTTCGTCAGGGAAAGACCAAGCTGAATCCCCGCTACCCTGCCGTTGGTGTGCAGGGTCGTATGCTTAAGAAAGGCCCCTCCTATTGGTATGATGTCAGCAGCCAGGTGGTTGCCGACTACCAGGCACTCAAGGAACAGGAGTTTGTCGAAGAATTGCGTAGGCGCTATAAAGTAGAAGTGTTCAAGGACGCTATTGCCACCGTAAACAATCATTAAATGAAATCCCTAAGTATCAGAAGAATACTCCTGGCTGTGCTCCTCACCCTGGGGACGCAGTTATCCTCCTTCGCCCAGCTGAACAGCACCATTGATGAAGTCGTTTGGGTGGTAGGTGATGAGGCTATATTCCGCAGCGAAGTGGAGAAGATGCGCCAGCAGATGCAGCGCGTCAGCGGTAATCCCTATTGCACCATCCCCGAGAATCTTGCCTTGCAGAAACTCTTCCTCCATCAGGCGAAGATCGACTCCATTGAAGTGCCTTCGGAAACCGTGAACCGCTATGTCGAGATGTACATCAACGACTGGATTCAGACCGCAGGTTCCAAGGAGAAGCTCGAAGAGTACCGTGGGCAGACGTTGTCCCAGATTCGCGAAGAGACCTTCGATATGGTGCGCGACAACCAGGTGATGAACGAGGTGCGCAAGTCCCTGACAAAGGATATCAAGGTGACGCCCGCTGAAGTGCGCCACTTCTTCAAGGACATTCCTGAAGACTCCCTGCCCCTGATTCCCACACAGGTGGAAGTGGAACTGGTCACCGAGCATCCGAAGGTGCGCCAGGAAGAGGTAGACCGCGTCAAGGGTCTGCTGCGCGAATACACCGAGCGCATCAACTCCGGCGAATCCTCGTTCTCAATGCTGGCCCGCCTCTACAGCGACGACACCGAGTCTGCCAAGCAGGGCGGCGAGATGGACTATATGAGCAAGATGGAGCTGGACCCCGCCTTCGCGAATGTGGCCTGGAGCCTCACGGATCCGAAGAGGGTCTCGAAGATTGTAGAGTCGCAGTTCGGCTACCATATCATTCAACTCGTCGACAAGCGTGGCGATAAGCTGAAGCTGCGCCACATCCTCAAGCGCGTTCACGTGGATGATAACGATGTGGAAGCCGGCCTGTTACGTTTGGATTCCATCATGACGGATGTTCGGGCAGGAAAGTTCACCTTCGAGGATGCCGCCAGCGCCCTTTCTGACGATAAGGACTCCCGCAACAACCGCGGCCTGATGTTTAACGTCACCCAGGACCCGGCCACCGGCGAACGCATGCGTACCTCCCGTTTCAAGATGGCGGACCTTCCCTCAGAGATTGCCCGCGTCGTCGAGACCTTGGAAGTAGGCGAGATCTCCAAGCCCTTCAAGATGTTGGATAGGGCAGGGAAGACCCAGTGTGCGGTCATCAAGCTCAAGAGCCGCATCCCCGCTCACACCGCCACCATCACCGAGGACTTCCAGGTGCTCCGCCAGATTGTTCACGACCGACGTGCCGAGGAGTTCATCGACAAGTGGATACGCGAGAAACAGCGCACCACTTATGTCCGCATTCATCCCGACTGGCAGAACTGCGAGTTCCAGTATCCCGGATGGATTAAGGAGTAATCCCGCCAGAACACCGAAAGCTTGGCATTGAGACATTCAGATCATAGCAAGAACCCTGCACGGGGAGAGGCATCACGCAGATTGCGCCGTGCCTCGCTTTATCTGTGTGGTATGCTGTTCCTGCTCCAGGCCACGCTTTTCGCCTTTCCTCCTGCCCAGAAGAAGGGCACACAGCCCCGAAAGAAGGGCACCCTCATCCATCTGCTGCACTCCGATGAACTCTACTACAACCAGCGCCTGAACCGCGAGGCTCAGATCCTCGTGGGTCACGTCCGCTTTCGTCACGACGATGTCATCCTCACCTGCGACAGTGCCCTCTACTACAAGCAGTCCAACTCCTTCGATGCCTTCGGCAATGTCCACATGAATCAGGGCGATACGTTGACCCTGGTCTCCGATGTGCTCTTCTACGACGGCACCGACCAGCTGGCGCGGGCCCGCCATAATGTTATCCTGACCCACAACAAGATGCGCCTCTACTGCGACTCGCTCGACTACGACCGCCTCTACGAACTCGGCTACTTCTTCAATGGCGGCCGGCTGGTGGACGGCGACAACACCCTCGAGAGCGAGTGGGGACAGTACAGCCCTCCCACCCATGAGGCGGTGTTCAACTATAATGTGGATATGCGCACGCCCAAGAGCACCCTCGTTTCCGACACCCTTCACTACAACACCGAAACCGGATGGGCGCGTATCGTGGGACCCTCGAATGTGGATAATGGCGACAACCACATCTACAGCGAGAACGGCAGCTACGACACCCGCGGCGAGCGCGTGTACCTTCTGGACCGTTCCATCGTCAGCAACAAGGGCATCAGCATCGAGGCCGACTCCCTCTACTACCAGTCCGACAGCACCCTCTCCAAGGGCTACGGCAACGTCGTCTATATCGACCGCGATAACCGCAACGAGCTGCGTGGCAACTACCTGCTCTACAGCGACTCCCTGGGCTATGCCGAAGCCGCTGACAGCGCCATGTGTGTCGACTATTCCCAGCGCGACACCTTCTACATCCACGCCGATACGTTCAAGCTCTTCACCTATTATTTTGACCTCGACAGCCTGCAGGCCCGTCAGGATTCCCTGCTTGCCGAGAAACGTAAGCTGCAGCCTCGCGACTCCCTGTCGCTGCCGCTGAGCCCCGACACCCTGCACGCCTCCCGTCCCGACTCCCTGCGAGCCACCCTTCCGGATTCGCTGCTCGCTTCCCTGCCGGACTCCCTGCGTGCCTCGTCCCCCGATTCGCTGCACGCCTCCCGCGCACCCTTCCCCGCAGATACCCTCGCTGCGACTCCCGCTCCGGCTCCCGTTGACAGCACTTGGCGCGAGGTGCGGGCCTACAATCATGTCCGGGCTTATCGTCGCGACATACAGGCCGTCTGTGACTCCATGGTCTTCATCTCCAAGGATTCCTGTATGACGATGTACAAGGACCCCATCCTCTGGCAGGAGGGACAGCAGCTGCTGGGTGAGGAAATCAAGGCGTGGGTGAACGACAGCACCATCGACTCCACGCACGTCATCCGCCAGGCGCTGTCTGTGGAACGTGTGGATTCCATGTGCTATAATCAGGTGACAGGCGCCCTGATGCGCAGCTTCTTTGTGAAGGGACAGATGGACCGCTCCATCGTGGAGGGCAACGTCCTCGTCAACTATTTCCCCTTCGACGAAGACAGCCTGATGATAGGAATGGTGCATGCCGAAGGAACCCTCCTCCAGCTCTTCATGGGCAAGAAGTCGGTGGACCAGATCAAATTCATCGGACAGGTGGACGGCTGCATGCATCCCCTCGCCCTCATACAACCCAACGTCCGCTACCTCGAGAACTTCCAATGGTTCGACTATGTGCGGCCCGTCAGCAAAGAAGACATCTTCCATTGGCGGCCCAAGAAACCAGGCACAGAGCTCAAAATCACCGTCACCCACTCCGCGCCAAAGCCCAAGTTGCCCTCGAGGAAACCAAAGTGATTTGACGAATTCGCGAATTTACGGATTTGACGATTTGACAATTTCACGATTTGTTCTTAAACTCATTAACCCTCTTAACCCCCAATTATACATTATACATTATCAATTATACATTAAAATAATTTTCAATTTCCAATACCTCCATGTCCCTCTTCTCCTCCCGCAGTCCCCGCCGTTTTCGCGGCGTTCACATCTACACTTCCGAACGCAAGGATAAACTCGACCGCCTCGTGGCCGAAGCCAAGCGCGAAGAACAGATAGCAAATGGCGAAACGCCAGAATATACGCCCGACATCGCATCCTATCGCGGTAAGTTTGCCCAGAACCTCAAGAAGGCAGACCCCAACCGCAGGCGCCTGCATCCGGGCTTGGCAATCGCCCTCATCGTGGTGCTCATCATCCTGTGGCACTACCTCATGACCGGCTCCTTCCGCTTCTAAACACTCAAAACAATAACCCAATAACCCACCAGGCGCCAGCCGCTCCCCTTCGGGGATTCAAGGGTGGGTCTTCACAATGGACCTCATACAACTCCTTCCCGATAGTGTCGCCAACCAGATTGCTGCAGGCGAAGTCATCCAGCGTCCCGCCTCGTTGGTCAAGGAACTGGTGGAGAACGCCGTAGATGCCGGTGCCCGCCGCATTGATGTCATTGCCATCGATGCCGGACGCACCAGTCTCCAGGTTATCGACGACGGCTGTGGGATGAGTGAGACCGATGCCCGCCTGGCGTTCGAGCGTCATGCTACGAGCAAGATCCGTGAGGCCGCTGACCTCTTCACCCTCACCACGATGGGATTCCGAGGCGAGGCTCTTCCCTCCATTGCCGCCGTCGCTCAGGTGGAACTCCAGACGCGTACTGCCGAGCAGGAGCTGGGCACCCGCATCGTCCTCGAGGGTTCGCGTGTGGTGTCTCAGGAGCCTGTGGCCTGTCCCGTAGGCGCCAACTTCCTCGTCAAGAACCTCTTCTATAATGTCCCTGCACGACGCAAGTTCCTCAAGACCAACGCTACCGAGCTGGCGAACATCTCTTCCGAGTTCGAGCGTATTGTCCTCGTACACCCCGAGACCGCTTTCACCCTCACCTCCAACGGCGCCACCCTCCTCAGCCTCACGCCCTCATCGCTGAAGGCCCGTATCGCTGCTGTCTTCGGCCAGCGGCTCTCCGACAAGCTGCTGCCTGTCGATGTAGAGACCCCTCTGGTCACCATCCACGGCTTCGTGGGTGCTCCCGACTCCTCCCGCAAACGTGGCGCCCAGCAGTATTTCTTTGTCAATCACCGCTACATGCGGCACCCCTATTTCCATCGTGCCGTGCAGGAAGCCTTCGCGCAGCTCATCCCCTCCGACGAGCAGGTGCCCTACTTTCTCTATTTCGAGGTGGAACCCGCGGAGATTGATGTCAACATCCACCCCACCAAGACCGAAATAAAGTTCGAGAACGAGCAGGCCATCTGGCAGATACTGCTGGCTGCCGTGCGCGAGAGCCTTGGACGCTTTGCCGCAGTACCCTCCATCGACTTCGACACCGAGGGCCGTCCGGCAGACATCCCCGTCTATAATCCTCTCGACCACACGACCACCGCACCCCGCCAGCCCGTGGTGCCTGTGAATCCCAACTACAATCCCTTCGATACCCCTTCCCGCCGCACGACGCCTACGGGCTGGGAAGCCCTCTACGAGGGACTCTCGAAATCACCTGTGACCCCAGCGCCCTCGGCATTCCCGGAGCCTGCTGCAGACTTCCCCTCCCTGCCCGAGGATTCCGCGTCCTCGCTGAGCCAGTACCGCGGCCAGTATCTCCTTTCTGCCGTGGATCAGGGCCTGCTCTTCGTCGATCAGCATCGCGCCCACATCCGCGTGCTCTACGACCGCTACCTCGCGCAGTCAGAGGCTTCGGCACTGCCTTCCCAGCGCCTGCTGTTCCCCGATGTGGTGCAGCTCTCTGCCACCGATGCCGCCACCCTTGCCGACGTGCAGGCCGACCTGCAGTCCCTGGGCTTCGATCTCAGCGACCTCGGCGGCGGCAGCATCAGCATCCTCGGCATCCCGGCCGGCCTCGAAGGCCTCGACCCGCAGGCCCTCTTCCTCGACCTCCTGGCAGCTGCTGCCGACCGCGGCACCCTGCCCTCCGAGAGCATCCACGGGCGGCTGGCACTCACCCTCGCCCGCGCTGCTGCCATCCCCGTAGGTCAGATCCTCGGACCCCTCGAACAGTCCGACCTGATGCGGCAGCTCGCTGCCACCAGCGACCCCATCCATACCCCCGACGGCCACCTCATCCAGGCCGTGCTTTCACAAGACACCATAGAGAAGCTATTCAAATAGACCCACCCCTCACCCTCCCTGTAAGGGAGGGGGTGATTACACCTGTAGATCAGACTTTTACTCCTGTAAATCAGAATAATAAAAATATTATATAAATATTATGAGCGAAAACAATCAGTCAAATCATTCAGCTCCCTCTCTAACAGAGAGGGCGGGGGGTGAGTCTATCATCCTCACAGGCGACCGTCCCACCGGTCCACTCCACATCGGACACTATGTAGGTTCCCTGCGCCGTCGCGTAGAGCTGCAGAACTCCGGCCTCTACGATAAGATCTTCATCTTCGAGGCCGATGCCCAGGCGCTCACAGATAATATCGACAACCCCGACAAGGTGCGCCAGAACGTCATCGAGGTCGCCCTCGACTACCTCGCCGTGGGCCTCGATCCCGCCAAGTCCACCCTCTTCATCCAGAGCCAGATACCCGAGCTCTGCGAGCTGACATTCTACTTCATGGACCTCGTCAGCGTCAGCCGCCTGCAGCGCAACCCCACGGTGAAGACCGAGATCCAGATGCGCGGCTTCTCCGGCGAGAGTATCCCCGTAGGCTTCTTCACCTATCCCATCTCCCAGGCTGCCGACATCACCCTCTTCAAGGCCACTACCGTGCCCGTTGGCGAGGACCAGGAGCCCATGCTCGAACAGTGCCGCGAGATTGTGCGCCGCTTCAACAATATCTACGGCGAGACCCTCGTGGAACCCAATATCCTGCTGCCCGAGAACGCTGCATGCCTGCGTCTGCCCGGCACCGACGGCAAGGCAAAGATGAGTAAGTCCCTCGGCAACTGCATCTACTTGAAGGATAGCGCCGACGAGGTCGAGAAGAAAGTCAAGAGCATGTTTACCGACCCCGATCACCTGCGCGTCACCGACCCCGGAAAGGTCGAGGGCAACACCGTCTTCACTTACCTCGACGCCTTCTGCCGCGAGGAGCATTTCGGCCGCTACCTGCCCGAATATCCCAACCTCGATGAGCTGAAAGCCCACTATCGTCGCGGCGGTCTCGGCGACATGAAAGTCAAGAAGTTCCTTGCTGCCGTGCTCCAGGAGACCCTGGAACCCATCCGCCAGCGTCGTGCAGAGTTCGAGAAGGACATCCCCGCCGTCATCGAGATCCTGCGTCGTGGCACTGAAGTAGCCCGCGAGGCCGGAGCACAGACGATGGATGAGGTGCGCCGCGCCATGCATCTCGACTACTTCACCGATGCCTCCTTCACCGCCGAGCAGACAGCCAAGTTCCAGGCCTGATCCCCAGACATCCCTGTAAAGATTTGCCCTGAAAAACGTTGAGTCAGCAGCCAACGTCTTTCAGGGCATGATCGTCTATGCCCTTGTTTGTTTGTTCGTTTGCCTTTGTTTTACACCTTCTCGTCAGAACTGACCCTCTTGCCCTCCTCGTCAAAGTTCAGCTCATACACATCGCCGAAGATGCCGTCGATCTTACCCAGGAATTCCCGCACCATATCCCGATTGATGGCAGGACCCTTGGCGGAGCCGAAATGGCCGGTCATCGTCGAGTCAATCATCTGATTGTTGGCATCATACAGCGTATAGGAGAAGTCAATATAGTTGGAATATTCGAACGTATTCAGGTTATACACCGAGTCCCTGAAAGCCTCCTTCACTGATACCTCGCGCCAGATTGTGAACTGCACGGGGAGCTTGGAAACAAACATATTGCTCCTGAAATAGTAAGAGTCCGAGTCGGGAGAGGCCTCTACCAGCTCCTCGCTGAGCACGTTGCTGTAGAACACTCGCTGCCCGTTGCTGCACTTCACGACGATGTCGAGATAATTCAGCATATCTGCCTTGTTCTCCACGAAGAACTGCACCTTCACCTTAGCCGGAACCTTCTTTTTGGGTTCCTCAGCGGGCTTCTCCGGTTCTTCGGGAGTCTGAGGCTCGGGAGGTTCATAGTAACTCCCGCAGGCGATGAATCCTGAAGTAGCCATTGCGCAGCATAGAACAGCTGCCAGTGTCTTCACAATCTTTTTCATTCTTCTACCTTGATAGGGGGTCCTTTCTACACGGACTTCTTCAATGTCGTCAAACCGCAGGTAAGGCCTTTTCCCGCGGGATATTATTCTGTAGTCGCCGCAAAGATACAACTTCTTTTCGTAAAATGGCCCTTTTCCAATGTTAAAAGTTTCGAAATGCGGGCTGAATGGTAGCAATTTGACATTTCACCCCGTTTTTTGCACTCTTAATTTCTTAAATTGTGCTATTGGACCCCATAAAAAGGGCTGTTCCGAAGAACAGCCCATTTATTGAAAAAAGAATTACGTCGAACTCCTTATTTAAGTAGGTGATCAAAATTAGTTTAATGTATTTTATTCAAGAAATAATATGTAAAATAAATTTGATTACCTACTTAACTTCTACGCCGGTAGCGTTGTAGAACTTGCCGTTCCTCTCAATAACGAGTTTGCCGTTGACGATGCGCTTGGTGGCGGTAGCCTTCTTGCTATCGGTGATGTTCTTGACAGCCGTGTCTTCAGATCCGATGGTGAACACGATCTGGCCAACGCCCATGAAATAAAAAGTTTTTGCGAACGTTACGGTGGAGGAAGGAGTGCCAGCCCATGTCTTTTGCTCCTCTGTTGCACCTGACCAGCCTTCGCCTTGATCACTACTGGCGGCTGAGCAAGTCACCTCAATCTTGGTGAAGTCTCCGATCGTGGAAGAGAATGTACCGCCACCATAGAGGGTTCCGTTATTAAACCAATCGTTTGCGGTAATAGTGATGCCATCTTTCGTAAGCGGTCCAGGTGCGCCAGCTGCAATTTCTGCGGCAGTGACGGTGACGGTGGTGACTCCGCTTGGCGTTTCGGTATAGTCAATCCATTTGTAGTTTGCTACATCCCAATCATTACTGTAGTAGTTTTCAATGGCGACCATCTTTACGCCATAAGCATCAGTCCAGTAATCGCTAAACTTGAAAGAGCATTCCTTACCGTCCAGGGTAGCCAGTACTTTTTTATTACCATCGCCATCCAAATAACTGAAGTTGAAGGTGTCGTCGCCGTTTGCTGTAGGAAGAGCACCTGCATCCAAATCGTCAACGTTGTGGTAACGGTTACCAAGCAAAGGCAAACTTGTGGAACCCCAAGAACCGTACGCATAAATGGTTTCAGGAAGCGAATTCTCATCGGGAAGTGCCGAGCTTAATACCACAAAATAAACCTGTTCGGCAAACATGCCAACGCTCATGAGCGCAGCTACGATAAGAGTAAAGATTTTTCTCATAATGATAATAATTTTTGTTAAACAAGAGGTAAATTATAAAATGTGTGATACAATGAGTCAAAAAAAGTAAGCTTATGACCTGTTGATTCAAATTTCGGTGCAAAGGTAAGCAAAATAACTGAAATGTGCAAATTTTCCTGCCATTTTGCACCTACTAATTTCTATTTCCCTAACTTTTCCAAGTGTTAATAGAAATAATGGAGAAAAAAACGGAAAAATGTATAATGGTTCTATCGTGTAAAAAAGCTGGGTTGAAATCGGGTCGCAGAAAACTTCGACATACAAGAGGGAAAAAATTCCCCCTTGCACTTTCTTCCAGGGGATGGCGAAGTGTATCTTGGGAAATGGTAATTATGGGAAGATTCTGGGAATAAAGCAGTTTGGGGAGTCAACCGTATTCTGACACATTAAGAACTGTTGCACTTGTTGCAGTGTTGCAGTTCCAAAATAGATTCTACGAAAGCCGATATTTAACTCTATATTTATATATATAAATATAGAAATATTTTTTGGGAATGATAATACCCTTAAGAGAACTGCAACACTGCAACACCGCAACAGCGTAAAATCCAAAAACAAAAAAAGTGAGCGATTTTAGCTCATTTTTGAAAAATAATTGGCAAAAACATTCGTGAACCGCAATGGAAATGTCGTACCTTTGCAGCGTCAAAAGACAGTCGCACCCCCGACCCCTTCCGGCAGGGAGGGGAAAGGCCTCCGGGAAGTGGGAATGACCTGATGACAGAGCGCTCTTTACCATGAACCATCAACCATTAACCATTAACCATTAACCATGAACCATGAACTATAGTCTCTGCGACGACAAACTATAGTTCCTCGCGCAACAAACTATAGTTCCCTCGACAACGCCCCTCACCTAAGCGCCATAGACATAGTGATTGTGGTGCTGGCGGCACTCATCACCACGCTGAACGCAAGGCCGCAGACATCTTGCATTAAGGCACTCAGCGGAAATGATTTAGCGAGCAGGAGTGATAAAAACGAGGCACACCAGCCCGCTTTCCGTCACTTTTTTTGTGCAAACGCGTGTTTATCCAGAAAAAAGCTGTACCTTTGCCTCGAAATTCCTAAAAGACGATATAATGAAAAGAACGATACTACTGAGTCTCTGCCTGGCTGCTGCGGGCACGATGGCCCTGGCACAACAGCCCGAATACCGTCCGATGGACGATGAGAACAAAGTCGTGGACCTGACGCTCGACTCGCTGGAGAAGGTGCGTACGGCGCGCCCCAAGGCGGGCAGCAGCCGCAAGGGCAACAACCCGGTGCTGTTCCTCGTGGGTAATTCCACGATGCGTACGGGTACGCTGGGCAACGGCGACAACGGGCAGTGGGGCTGGGGTTTCTTCGCCCATAACTTCTTCAACGAAGAGCGGATAACGGTGGAGAACCAGGCGCTGGGAGGCACCAGCAGCCGCACCTTCTACAACCAGCTGTGGCCGGATGTGAAGAAGGGTATCCGGCCAGGCGACTGGGTCATCATCGAGCTGGGACACAACGATAACGGCCCCTTCGACAGCGGTCGCTGCCGCGCTACCATCCGCGGCATCTCTGCCACTGACAGCGTGGTGGTGACCCTGAAGGAGGGACCGAACAAGGGCAAGGTGGAGACGGTGTGGAGCTACGGGGAATATATGAGGAAGTTCGTGCGCGAGACGCGTGCCCAGGGTGCCCATCCAATCCTGATGAGTCTGACGCCGAGGAAAAGCCCCTCCCCCGACCCCTCCCCTGTTAGGGAGGGGAGAGGGGGGACCTCTGTCGGCGAACAATCCAGCGCACAATCACCAACCAAGCAATCCCCCCTCCCTAACAGGGGAGGGGCTGGGGGAGGGGCCGCTTGGCAGCCCGTCCGCGTTGATTCCTCCTTCGGCCTCTGGGCCCGCCAGATTGCGGAGGAACTGAATGTGCCGTTCGTGGACCTCAACGAGCTCTCTGCGAGCAAGTACGACCAGATGAGTTCCTGGAAGCTGAACTACCATTTCTACCTCGATAATATCCATACCTCGAAGTTCGGAGCGGAGCTGAATGCGCGCAGTGCTGCCGAGGGGCTGCTGGCTTCCACGCATCCGGAGCTTGCCCCACTGAAGGAAATGATGCTCTCAGCTGCGGCCGCTGAAGGTGCCTTGCAGCCTATCGTTCCCACCACGGGGGTGAAGCGCGAGGTCGGCAAGCCCGTCGTCTTTATCACAGGTGACTCCACCGTGAAAAACACCGACAGAGACAGTACGGGAATGTGGGGCTGGGGTTCGCAGGCGTTCCGTGTCTTCGATGACGAGAAAATCACCTACATCAACTGTGCACAGGCAGGCCGCAGCTGCCGCACCTACCTCCGCGAGGGGCGCTGGGACAAAGTGGTCAACGACCTGCAGCAGGGCGATTTCGTGCTGATACAGTTCGGCCACAACGATATCGGCGAGCTGCATCGCGGCAAGCATCGCGGCGAGATCCCGGGAACGGCCGACACGAGCTGTGTGAGCCGGGTGGTGCTGCAGAACGAGGCTTACAACGAAGTAGTGTACAGTTTCGGATGGTACCTGAAGAAGATGATTGACGACTGTCGCCAGAAGGGTGCCACCCCGATCCTCGTCAGCCTGACGCCCCGCAACGAGTGGGCAGACGGCAAGATAGAACGTCGCAACGACAGCTACGGCAAGTGGTATCGCGAGGTGGTGGCTGAGACGGGATGCGAGTTCATCGACCTGCATAACATCACTGCCGACGCCCTGGATGCCATCGGGCAGGAGGCTGCGAAAGAATATTACAACAACGACCATACGCACACCTCCCTCCGTGGGGCTCGCCTGAACGCTCTCGGCATCGCCATCGGTCTGCGCAAGTCGGGCTGCGAGTTGGCAAAATACCTGAAGTAGGGGAGGGGCAAAAGGGTAAAAGTATAGGAGATTATGAAGGGGTCGCACAATAAAACGACCCTTTCGCGCGTTATAAGAGAGGTAATAATGCAAGAACTATGATTGAATATATCCGCGGCGCCATCGCCGAAATCAATCCAACTGACGTCGTGCTCGAGGCCAACGGCGTAGGCTACGGGCTGAGTATCAGTCTGAACACCTACACCGCCATTCAGGGTCTGCACGGCGACGTGAAGCTCTATGTCTATGAATCCATCCGCGAAGA
>Ga0310786_10009230_pt1 | contig 12544 bp, 12 predicted proteins | sample AusTroGonzalo_MG_FD_203881 | JGI IMG/M metagenome (GOLD analysis project Ga0310786, IMG submission 203881) | Bovine rumen microbial communities from tropical cattle in Woodstock, Queensland, Australia - Gonzalo_03 (v2) (version 2) | ecosystem: Host-associated > Mammals > Digestive system >...
GCACAGGCCGCAGGGTTGAACCTTGCCCCGTCTGCTGACGGTCAGCAAGTTGACCCGCAGGTTATGGCTTTAAGGCAAAGGCTCGCACAATTAGAACAGGACAATCAACGCCGTGACAGTGTGGAGCGTGAGAGACAGGCCGAAACGCAACGGCAAGAGGCCGTCCAGCGTGTGGCTTATGGGCTTAATGACTTCGCACAGGCCAAAAATGAGGCAGGCGAACCGCTTTACCCTCATCTCTTTGGAGACCACGGCGCACAGGTTGGGGAACTGATGGGCAAATGGATGCGGGCAAACGCTGGCCCTGATGGAATTACCCCCGATCTGTTTAAAGCCGCGTATGAAGCCGCTATTTTTAGCGTTGCTGAAACTCGCGAAGCGGAATTTAAGGCTAGGGAACAAGCGCGGGTAGAACAGTTCAAAAAGAACAGTGACCGCGCTCGCAAGGCAGCGGGCATCAATCCACGCGCCAATCGTGCGCCGGAGGTTGACCCCAAAAAGCCTATTGAAGAAGTCTTTGAAGACATTTGGGCTAAATATAACAGCTAGGGCTACCATGCAAGACGCAAAATTTGATTGTTTGTGTGATATGGGCCGCGCAGTTATGGCTAATCATGGCGGTAAGCCTGATGCCTATGATTGGCAGTCTGTATTTGCAAACGTCAACATAGACAAAATCTGGAGCGATAAGCAGAAGGTTTTTGACTGTGTAACGCGCCGTGTGGATGCCCTGCTACATAAAGAGGACAAACACCATGGCTAATCCTAATTCTATGTTTACCGAACTTACGGTTTCCACTCTGAAGAATCGCCGCAAGGATATTATCGACAACATGAGCGCCCATAATGCTCTTTACAAGAGGATGAAGGAGCGCAACAATCTTCAGACGCTGGACGGCGGTACCACCATTGTCGAAAACCTCGACTTTGCAGAAAATGCCACTCTGACGCGCTATAGCGGCTATGATACGCTGAACATTAACCCCAGCACCGTCTTTACTGCTGCCGAATTTGAATGGCGTCAGTATGCGGAAAACGTGGTTTACAGCGGTCGTGAAATGCGTATTAACATGGGCAATAAGACCCGCGTTTTTGACCTTGTTCGCGCTCGTGTTGATAATGCAATCCGCACTGCCGCTAATGCTATGAACCGTGATATGTATAGCAGCGGCGCACAGTCGAACCAGATCGGCGGCCTCCAGCTTTTGGTTGCTGATACCCCGACCAATACCGTGGGCGGCATTTCTGCTGCTACCTACGGATGGTGGGCGAACCAGACGTTCTCGCTGGCTGAAAATGCTGACGGCACGGCCATTAAGACCGCGATTGACAAGGCATACATTGCCCTGACCCGTGGCACTGACAAGCCTGATTTTATTTTGATGGATCCTGACCTGTATGCTGACTTCGAGGGCAGCTTGCAGGCGTTGCAGCGTTATACCTCGGCTCGTGAAGCTGAGGCTGGCTTTGAAAGCCTGCGCTACAAGGGCGCGGATGTGTTTTTCGATCAAGTGACCGATGATAACGGCAACTCTGTGATGCCTTCGGGCCACATTTACCTCATCAATACGTCGTTCTTGAAGCTCCGTCAGCATCGTGATGCTGAATGGACTGTTGCTGAAGACAAGTTCCCGGTCAATCAGGACTCCGTGATTATTCCGCTGCTTTGGATGGGCAATATGACCATATCCAACCGCAAGCGTCAGGGTGTTATCGTGCAGAATGGCGGCGGCGGTTCTGATACCGACACTACCACCAGCTCGGATACCACTACGACCAGCGATACGACCACCACAAGCGATACCACGACCACCTCGGACACCACCACCACTTCCGAATAACACTTTAACTTGGGGCGGGGGCTTATGCTCTCGCCCCTAACACAAGGAAACATCATGCCCCAGATACAGTTTGAACAGTGCGCTGTGGAAAACATTGCTAAGTCTAACAAGCTCGGTAAAGCGTGTTTTGAAGATGGTATTTGCGCAACGATTACGATTGACCCGAAAACTAATATAAAATTTCCGTTCCCTGCTATGCGCAAGGGTGAAAGTGAGGCGGCTTTCATTGAACGGCTGCCGCTTGAACTGAAAAACAACTGGGTGAATGAAGTTCTTGCGTATTGCAAGGGTAAAGAGTTCTGCGACGGTACGCCTTTGCAGTCTATGGCGTGGCTCTCTCCGGGGCAGATTGAAACTCTCCGTAGTGCTGGCGTTTCCAGCGTTGAACGCTTGGCGAAAGTCACTAGCGGCATACTTGAACCTTTCGGGCTTGATGGCAATGACCTTTCCCGCAAGGCTAGGGCTTGGCTTGATGACCAATCGGGAAAAGCCGTGGCTACGATTCAGCAACAGGGCGCGGAACTAGATGCCGTGAAGTCTGAAAATGCGGAGATGAAGAAGGCTATTGAGTTTTTGCAGGCTCAACTTGCGGCTATGCAGGAACAGGGCGGTAAAAGAGGCCGTCCAAAGGCTAACTGATGGCTACCACTCTTGATATAATACAGGATTGTATTGACCGCCTGTGTGTTGCCAGTCATCCGTCAACCTTGAACACTTCGGACGACACGCAGCGGCAAATGCTGGCCCTTCTGAATGAGACAGGGCAAGATTTGACGCTCTCTTTCCAGTGGCAGGCATTGACCGTCCCCGTTGTCGATCAAGCGGCTGACGATGACCGTAATATGAGCGATCAGGGGGCGATTGATGACCTATGCCCCGGATTAAGCCGCTTTGTGGACGATTGCTTATACTTAAATGGCAGAATGATGCCCCTTATCGGTCCGATGTCTACTCAGGGCCGTACGTTTATGAGGGCTGGCGGCATGGCCCTTCTGTACGGCTTTTTCATTGAGCAGGGCCATCTTTGGATTACCTGCCCGACTACATCCGAACAAGAATTGCGCTTTGCCTATATCACGCGCAACTGGGCACAGGATGCAGACGGGAACGGCATTGACCGTCTGACACAGGCAACGGATACGCCTTTGCTTGACAGTCGTTTGCTTACTCTGGGCGTTGTGTGGCGTTGGCTGTCGCGTAACGGTTTGCCCTATCAGCAAGAGTTTTTGAACTACGATAACGCGCTCCGCAGTCTACAGGCTAGTGATTCTCCGCGTGGCGTTCTCAATGCGGGTGGGCCGCAGGCATATGATCCGCGTAATTCCATTCTCGGTGGCGTTGCCCGTCCGTGGGCGTAAATGGGGGTAAAAATGGGTGTTCGTGCCGATATTGTTGCGACTGCTAAAGCTACCGTAGGCCATATAATCCGTTTCTTTTCGTCAAGCGGCGTGGATGTCATGCCGAACCGTCAGTATCTCGATTTTGCGGGTAACTGCACGGTCAATGATGACGGAACGGGCATAAAGGTGACAATTCCTGAAGTCCCTGCGGGTTCCGTTACTGTCGGCAATGTAATTACCCTTCCCCCCGGCACGATGGCGTATGTGACAAATTCAGGAACACCGATTCATGCCATTCTCAATTTCGGCATCCCTCGCGGTGATGCTGGCCCTGAAGTACAGGAATTATGGCAGCGCGTCATAGCCCTAGAAAATGCTTTGCAAGAGACGCAGAACGCTTTGGAAACCCTCACGCAGACGGTTGCCGATAATGATGCGTCGGCTGTGCATTTGGCTGGTGCTGAAACCGTTACGGGTGCAAAGACGTTTGAGGGCGGGGCTAACGTGCCTACAGTGGATATTGATGACAGTTCCGAAGCGGCTGCTTCTACGGCTTGGGTAAACGCCAAGCTGCTTGATATCTACTATTACGCCAGAGATGGGCAGAGTGGCACGGATACCGATACGTCTACGGATACCAGCACTGACACTGATACGACAACGGATACTGACACCGATACAACGTCAGATACTGATACTACCACAGATACCGATACTACGAGCGAGGGCTAGGCTATGGCAGGAACAGGCATAGGCTCTCTCCGGTATGCAGGCGGGCAAGACTCTGGAATGAGGACGGCACGATACGCCGTTAAAAGACGTTCTCAAAGTAAATTCCTTCCCGCTCCTGTTCTCGGCCTTAACACAATGGATCCGCCCGAACTCATGAAGCCGGGGTATGCCACTGAAATTATTAACTGGTGGCCTAATGAGAACGGTTTGACCACAAGGGGGGGTTCCAGCCCGTGGAATGTTGGATTCAACGGTTTTCCCGTCAAAACCGTGATGCAGTGGAATAGCTCAACACTCTTTGGCGTAGCTGATTCCGATATTTTTTCTCTGTACGATACGCCTCAAAACGATCAAGAAGCGCAACTGTCATATACAGGGCTTACGGAAAGCCGCTTGTCTTGGGTGAATTTCAGCAATGACGGCGGCACTTTCCTTTGCGTCTGCAATGGCGCGGATGCCCCGTTGTATTATGACGGCGAAGAATGGACAGAGGCGGCATTTACACTTGATAGCGAAACATTTGATGCAACGGGTTTCTTCGCTGTAACTTCGCATTTATCGCGGTTGTGGTGGCTCAAAAAGGACTCTCAGAGCGTCTATTACAGCGCCACTAACGCGATACAAGGCGCTGTCACAGAATTTCCTGTAGGGGCTTATTTACAGCGTGGTGGATCTCTCGCATGTTTCGGTGCGCTGACTCAGGATGGGCTGACAGGCAGCAATGACTTGTTCGTGATTGTGTCCAGCGAAGGCGAAGTCTTGCTCTATAAGGGAACAAACCCCGATGAAGCGTCAAGCTGGCAGTTGGTCGGGCATGGACAGATTCCCCGTCCTGTCGGTGCGCCTCGGTGCGTGGCAAAGCTCGGCCCTGATTTGGTTGTTATGACCGAAAGTGGCCTCGTGAGCATCAATACCGCCATGAGCAAGGAATACCCCGGTCTTGACGCCACTATCAGTGATAAAATCCGTAGTCATTGGGACAATCATCTTGCAACCTACGGTAACGGCGAAGGCTATGACTTGTGCGTCTATCATGGACGCGATTTGATAATGGTCAATCTCCCCGGCCCCCTTGGATGCACTCAACTAATCGTCAATCCTTCTACGAAAGCGTGGGGACAAATACAGGGCTGGGAAAACATCAATTGCCTGTGCGAGTATCAAGGCCGTCTTGTGGGCGGCGGGAATACGGCTGTCTTTGCTCTCGATTATCTCTATATGGATGCCGTCAACGGTACGCTTTGGATTGACGGCACGGGCATTTGGGCTAGGGATGCTGATGACCCTGACGGTTCGGACTGGGCGCGTGATGGCGAGGATGAAGATGGCAGTACTTGGAACATTTACAATGCCGTTCCTGAGCCCGTTCATGCCCGTTGCAAGCACGGATACGTTGCCTTGGGCGGCATGGTGAAAAAGAGATTCACGCTTGCCAAGCCGTACCTTGTCAGTGCATCGCAGCCAGCCGCATGGTTTGACTTGTCGGAAGATTTTTATGAGGGCGATATGCTCTCTGAAATGTTCGCAGAAGTCGATATTGCGGAGGGCGGCGAATGGTACAAGAGCGACTGGAATAGAGACGCATACGACACAAGCGGCGCAAACTGGTTTGTCGGTGAAGGCGCGAAACAGGTGCGCTCACGTTGGATGCAGGCAAAGGGCTACGGTTACTTCTGCGCTCCCATCATAGCCGTGGATGCCAGCACTCAGCACGTTACTTATACGGGATGCGATGTCCAGTATGAGACCTCAAATACTATATGACGCTGATGCAGAAGTCGCGGCGTGGGTATTTTCTCAACTCCCATACGCCTCTCACTGTATTGCAGAGTTGCCGAAAGACTGGTATCGTGCATACGGAATCGTAAGACATGGTAAATTGATTGCCGGGGTTGTATGGCATGATTTGCAGAAAAACCTTGGTGATGTGCAGATTTCAATAGTTGGCAAAGGGCCGTGGATAACACGGGATATAGCTGAAACCATAATAAACACGCCATTTGAACGGTTCGGAGTGGCGCATTGCACCGCTAGACATGCGGCCAGTAATGAAGTTGCAACCGTAGGCATACAACGATTGGGTTGGGTCTATGAAGGGCGGCAATTACTGGCTTGGGATGGAAAAGAAGATGCCCTTCTGTTTGGCCTGACTAAAGAGAGGGCTAAAACATGGGCAGCACGGTCGGCTCAATATTCGGCTCCGGTGCGAAGGGCGAAAGCGAAAGCAGCGGTAGCAATTCCTTTAAGAATGACCCCATAAATAGTTACACTCCTTTTGGCTCCGTCACATATAAACAGAATGATGACGGTAGCTGGGACCAAACTGTCTCTCTGTCTCCGAATCAGCAACGGATGCTGAATCAGCAAGAGACGTTCGGCATTAAGTCGGGCGATTATGCGACTGATGATACTCGGCTTACGGGCGCATTAAATCAGTACGTCACTCCCCTAGATACAAGCGGGCTTTTCAATCTTTCCGCAACGCAGGACGGTACACCTTTGGGTACTGCCTTGGCGCAGTCTTTTGGCTTGCAGACAAGCGGCTTTAATCCCGACACATATAATCAGGCGTATGATACGCTTTTGACGAATTATACGCAGGGAATGCAGTCGGAACGCGACCGTCAGGCGTCCAATCTCGCGCAACAGCTTGCCAATCAAGGTATCAGGCAAGGCTCTACTGCATACGATAGGGCTATGGGCGACTTTAATGATACTTGGTATGAGAATCTCAATAAAGCGCAGCAACAGGCCGCCGCAGACGCATATAAATACAGTTCTGAAGATGCAAGCCTCAACAACGCGGCCGCTACGCAGGCATTGCAGAATGCTATCAGCGCGAATAACGCCAACTTGGAACAGCAGACGCTTGAAAATACCTATCTTTACAAGATTCTTGAAGCACTTATGGGCAACACAAGTGTCACTCTGCCGCAAGGTTACACAGGTGCGCCTCTGTCTGGCTATGGGCAGTCGCAACAGGAAGGCGAAAGCAAGTCCAGTTCTGGCGGTTTGTTGAACAGCATAGGCTCTTTCTTCTGATAAATAGGGGGTAAAAATATGTTTCCTGCATTTTTAGGTAGCATGATGCAAGGTCTGATGGGCAATGGTGCGGCTGGTGCTGTGGGTAATATCGCAAATGCTGTCGGCAATATGGATGATACATCTAAAATCAATTCTATGCCTAATGCGGGCGGCATGACAACGACTGGTCAGAATCAGCAAAATACCTCCATGCCTATGGTGCAGGCCAATCCGTCAGGCGACCCGCTCATGAATCAAAGCTCTCTCTTGAACGGCGGCGGCCTGCTTCAAATGTTTGGTCTAGGGGGAAGGTGATGGCTAACTCAATAGAAGCGATGTTACGCGGCCTGTCAGGTGGCAAAACGGGCGGCCTCGGCAAGATAAATTACATGAAACCAGTAGGGGGCATATCAGGCGGCGGTATGAGAGCTAACGCAGGTGCAGCTCCGCAGGTACGCGCTCCGGGTTCTTCTGATTTAATGGTCAATCCGAACTCTGCCCTGTCTCATGGTGACGCCCTGCTAAAAGGCTGGTGGGAAGAACTGATGCCTACGCCCCAGCAAAAGCAAGCTCGGACAAATGAAGAAGCGTTTGCTAATGCCCTTATCGGCGGCAATGGTCAGCAAGGGCTGATAGGGAACAAGATTACGCCTGAATTGCTTGCGGCTGCTGCTGGCAACATGAAACAGGGCGGTGCTAATTCTGAAGGCTTGTTAGGGCTTGTCCAGTATGCCGTGCCTGCCATGCAACAGCAACAGGCTATGGAAATGCAGCAACAGAAGGCCGAAGCGGATGCCCGTAAACTTGAAGCGTGGCTTGCCAATATCAACGCCCGTACAGCCAACACACAGGCCGCAGGGGCTAGGGCAGCGGCTAAAGGTGCTGGGGGCGGTTCTGGTGGTGGAAAGATGCCTTCATATCTTGACCCCAGCAAAGGCTAGGATGTTATGGACATAAACAATATCAATAGGTTTGTCTCTCAATATGCTGGCAATCTGCCTCTTTATGGTGGCGCATTGCCTGTGCAAAATGAGGCGGCTTTTGGTGCTATGCCTGTCAAACCTCCTGTCCAGCCTATACAGGCTCCTGAACCAGAATATATTGAGACTGAAAAAGAATTTGTCGGCCCTGTAGATGATAAGGCTTTCAGAACAAGGCGCGACGAATATAACAAAATCAAAGCACAGATTGGCCTTGATGATGATGGCAGAGTAATAGCAGGCGAATGGGCCGGTAAGCAGTATTATGGCCCTGAAGCAAAGACGTGGATAAACAATCACGGCACTTGGGATAATGTCAAAAAGAATCAAAAACTTTTAGATGAACTTGATATTGTCGCAAGAAATGAGGCTAGGAAATATAGCGGTCTTGAATTGTTGCCGATGCCTGCGGAAAAAACCGATATGGCTTTCCCGCAAACACAAGAGGAACAGGACGCCTTTTTCCGTCATATAGCTATGACGGGTACTTTCCCGAATGGACAGAAAGCTCCGTCTGAAATGGTAACTATGGCGGGTGCTCGTGCGTTTCCTGATGTTTCAAAACGGGCTATGGATAGAGAGACTTTTGAACAAAAGAAAACGCAAAGGGAACAAGCTGAAAATCAAGCTCTACAGAACACTATACGCTATGCAGAACCAATGCTCGGAAGTATCCGCAACGCAAAGAAGATTTTAGAGGATAAGGGCAATCTGGCGGCTGGCGTATGGGCAAATAAACTGTTGCCTTCGTGGAATCAGTCATATCAAGACTTGAAAGCAAATCTTGATGCAATAGGCGGCTCTTTGCTTGCGGATAGCGTAAAGGCTCTTCGTGAAACCTCGCCTAATGGTACGCTAGGCTTACGCTTGACGGAAAAAGAAATACTGAAAGAGATTCAGCGCATGGGGCCACAAGCTATGGAGGCATCCCCGGAACAGCTTTTAGAAACGCTGAATCGGCTTGAACAAATGACGACTGATAGCCTTAACTATGCCAAAACGCGACTTAATGGCGGGAAAGAAAAGGAACAGTCTAAAACTCAAGAACAGCCTAAACAGCCTGCGGCGGCTCCTGCTGCTCCAAAGCGTTTTAAGTTTACTGCTAACGGTGACCTCATAGGGGGCTGATATGCCGATTGAAGTTGAACTCCCTGACGGTAACATAGCCGAATTTCCTGACAATACTAGCCCTGATGTTATCAAGTCTACGCTTCGCCGTCAGTTTAATATAGGGCAAGAAGCTCCTTCTGAAGCGCCTGCTCTTAAATCGTCTCATACGCCTTTTGTGCCTACGCCTACAGCTACGCCTGAACAGTCTGAAAGCGGCTTGAAACGCAATGCAGAATTAGGCGCTCGTGCGGGTCTGCAAGGCTTGGGCGGTTATGCCGGACTTGGTGCGGCTGCTAGAATTGCGCTTGACCCTGCAAATGCTTTAACTCGTGCCTTGGGCGGTCAAAATCCGTGGGAAACAGCAAAAAGCCTTTTGCAGTTTAATCCGGGTAAGAATGCTGCTGACGCGCTGAATCTCGCCAAGCCTGAAACGCAAGCTGAAAATTTGGCATCTGCTGCTACTGAAGGCGCTGTTTCCACGTTACCATTTCTGCTTTTCGGCGGCGCTCCTGCTGTCGCTCGTTCAATGCCTAATGTTGCGCGTTTCTTTGGAGCTATGCCAAAAACGCAAGTATTGTCTGGCGCTCTAGGCGGTGCTGCTGGTGAAGCGGCTAGGGAAAGCGGCGCTGGTGCGGGCGGTCAAATGGGCGCTGCTCTTGCTGGCGGCGCTGTTCCATTTTTAGTGGCTCCCTTTGCTCGTGGTGGTGTCAATCAAGTAAGAAACTTGTTTGGTGCTTTGGATAGGACAACGGATAGCGGTCAAATGAGGGCGGCTGGTGATACGTTGCGATATTTTGCTACTGACCCAGAAGCCGTTGTTCAAGAATTGGAAAAGGGGGTCAAGCCTATTTTGCAAGGTAGTGACCCGACGCTTTCGCAAGTTTCAGGCGATAGAGGGCTTTCAATTCTTGAAAAAGGTGTCCGCAATACGTCAACGGGCGGTCAAGGTTCCGATTTGACGGAACGCTATGCACAGCAAGCGGCGGCTCGGCGTGATGCGCTCAATTCTGTTTTAGACCCTGCAAAACAGCGTATTGATGATTCTTTAGCTAGTGCGGGGAATGAACTTAAAGAAGTTGCGCCGGGGTACATGAGAGACCCGCAGGCTATCGGCGCGGATATTCGTAAGGCCTATGATGAAGAATATGCCGCGATTAAGGCTCAAAAAAACAAGGCTTATGAAGCCATAGACCCTGACAAAACATCTAGCTTTGATGTTCGGCCTCTACGTCAAAGTTTTGCGGATATTCTTGAAACAAGCGAAGTGCGAGAAATCCCGCCAAGAGCTAAACGCATAGTAAGACAAATGGATGATGCTATAAAAAATGGCAGGAATTGGACTTTTGAAGATTTGCAAGAAGCCCGTTCCATTTTGTCTGACGTTGCGAATGATGCTGCTCTCAAAAAACAAAACAAGGCGAAGCTCATAGCGACAGATTTAGCTAAAGCCGTAGATAATTACATTGAAAACGGCTCTATGAATCCTGAATTGATGGGCGGTGGGCCTATCGCCAAGCCGGGAACACAGGCTTACAAAGATGCAAATGCTGTAGCTCGGCAAGCTGTAGATCAAAACTCTTGGTATAATGATTTGGCATTTTTGGTACAGCATGGACTTAACCGTGAGGCCGTAGAAAAGCTTGGCGGTCGGGCTATGCTTGAAGAATTTGACAGATTACAGCCGGGCCTTGTTCGCAGAAATGGTACGCTTAAGCCTGATACTGTTTCGGGTGATTTGGACTCTTTCAACGCTCTTACGGCTGAAACTGGCGGCGGTACTTACTTTGCCAATGGTGATGACTTCCTGAATGAAGTGCTTTCGCGCCTCGGTTCGCCTTTGGGTAAAAAACGCAGTGCTCAAGCGGCTATCCGTGACAATACATTACAGCAAAATACTCGTCCGCATACGGGATTCACGCCGGAACAAGCTGAAGCGTTCAAAGAAGCAAAATGGTGGCGTACAGAACAAGGCAACCGCTTTGAAAAAGGTGCGAACGAGCCTTTATCCCGTAGAGGTGAAAAGCAAAATAATGTTGCCATAGATGATAGCGCAATAGCGGCTAATTACGCCAAAAATCCTGAAGCTATCAAAGCTTTTATGTCAAGTGTGGGGAATAGACCCGAAGCAAGGAAAGCGTTGAATGATTTTCTTGTCGGGAAAATTCTGCAAAAAGCATCAAAAGATGGCGTCATAGACATTGACGATTTGAGAAGCGCACAGCAAGGCTTTTCTCCTATTCTCAATGAAATGGCGTCGCCATCGTATTTCCCTTACGATATGCCTGATTTACGTAAAGCCGTACAAAACGTCTTGACTACACAGGAAAGGAACAAGGCACAGCTTGACGCTCTCAATTCCATAGCTCGTCGTAATCAGGCGGGAGATTGGGAACTTAAGCAGGCTCGTGGTCGTTATCCTGATAACACCACTCTTGAATTAAATGATGCTGATAGGTCTACGCTTAACGCCGTGCGTGATGATGCACAAAGGGCGTATGAAGCAGCACGCCGTGCTGACGTAGCAGGTTCGCCTACTGCACAGCTAACGCGCATAGAAAAAGAAATGGATAGGGCTTTGCGCGGCATACCGTGGTTACGCAATAAGAACGGTTTAATCGGTTTGTTAAGCGGTCTACTCAATTCTTATGCTGGCAATGCTAATGCAGATATGATGCGCTTGCTTAACCGTGCCATGCTTGACCCAGCTTTCGCCTTGCAACTTATGCGCGGTGCTAATACTGCAAGTCGCAATCCTTTGAAACAATTTGTTGCAAGACCGCAAACAACGGCCTTAGATACGCTCAAGGCTACAGGTGGCCCGCAAGCATTAAACGCTGTTAGAGCTATGATGCAAGGCATTCAAGGCACTAATCGATAGGAAAAGGCGGTGTATGCCCTGTGATTCTTTCTAACTCTTGTATGCGTAGGCGTAACATCTTTATTTGGCCTTCAAGTCGCCATCTTTCTCTTTCCTCGTTTTCGGCTGTGCTTTCGCCTATAGAACAAGCAAAAAAGAAAAGAAAGACTGTCCATGGGACTACATCAAACAGGGCTAAAATAAGCGTTGCCACCGTAGCAAAGTATGTAAGAACTCTCATTTTTCCCTCCATCCTCAAGGTTTGAAACAGGTAATGCCCTTGCTTGGTGCAAGGTAAAGCTCTATAATAACGCAACACAACGGAGGTTATTTATGCCGATTTCACAGAACACTTACACAGTGCCGAACAATTTTGTTCAGCAATACGACTTGGGGCAGAAGAAAATACGGGCTGATTTGGTAGATGAGAATTTCAGTGATGCGGCTGGGGCGATTAACACGCTGTTGACGGAAGTTGCTGATGGCGTTGTGCATCTGACGGGCGCGGAGACGATTAGCGGCAACAAGACTTTCTCTGGGGATAATACATTCTCTGGGGACAACACATTCACGGGCAGCGTTGATTTATCTGATGCCTCTCTGTCTGGTGATGTTACATTCAGTGGTGACGTGACATTCACTGGTGACGTAGATCTCTCT
>Ga0310786_10009231_pt1 | contig 12541 bp, 8 predicted proteins | sample AusTroGonzalo_MG_FD_203881 | JGI IMG/M metagenome (GOLD analysis project Ga0310786, IMG submission 203881) | Bovine rumen microbial communities from tropical cattle in Woodstock, Queensland, Australia - Gonzalo_03 (v2) (version 2) | ecosystem: Host-associated > Mammals > Digestive system >...
GGAGCGCACACTCTATAACGGTCTGATCTCAGGAGTGTCTTTAGAGGGAAACGGTTTCTTCTACCCCAACCCATTGGAGTCGATGGGCCAGCACCAACGCCAGGCTTGGTTCGGTTGTGCTTGTTGTCCCTCAAACATCTGTCGTTTCATTCCTTCACTGCCAGGTTACATCTACGCCGTCAAGGATCGTAATGTCTATGTTAACCTGTTCCTCAGCAACAAGAGCACTCTCAACGTTGCAGGAAAGAAAGTTAGTCTAAGTCAGACTACCGAATACCCGTGGAATGGTGATATTGCCGTTAACGTCGATCAGAATGCAGCAGGCCAATTCGCCTTAAAGATCCGCATTCCAGGCTGGGTGCGCAATCAGGTTGTACCCTCTAACCTCTACCAGTACACCGACGGCAAACGCTTGGGCTATACCATTAAAGTGAATGGTCAGACCGTTTCAGCCTGTGTTACTGACGACGGCTATTATACCATCAACCGTAAGTGGAAGAAAGGTGACAAGATTCAGATTCACTTCGACATGGAACCACGTACCGTTCGTGCTAATAATAAGGTAGAAGCCGATCGTGGCATGGTTAGCATAGAGCGTGGTCCATTGGTTTATTGCGCAGAACATCCCGACAACAACTTTGATATTATGGGTGCGCTTGTTAACCAGAATCCACAGTTTGTACTTGGTAAGGGTGAAATCGCTGGCACACCAATTCTTACATTGACCACTGACGCTCAAACACTTGACTTTAACAAGGAAGGTAAACTTGAGACGAATGATCATTCACTCACACTCATCCCTTATTATGCATGGTGCCATCGCGGCAGTGGCAAGATGCGCGTCTGGCTGCCACAGGATCTCTCAGCAACCAATCCCTCTCAGCCTGCCACATTAGCATCTGGAAGCAAGATTATCAGTTCTACAGCCAAGATGCCAGCATTATCATCTATCAACGATCGTCTGGTACCTAAGGATGAGAATGATCGCACTGTTCCTTATACCCACTGGTGGCCAAAGAATGGCACAACAGAGTGGCTAGCTTATGAGTTTGCTCAGGCCTCAACAGTTCAAAGTTCTACCGTTTACTGGTTCGACGACGCTCCTTGGGGCGGTTGCCGTGTTCCCCAGTCATGGCGCATCCTCTATCTCGATGCCAATGGCGAGTGGCAACCCGTAAAAGGGGCCGACAGATACCCCCTCGAAAAAGGATCAGCCTGCACGGTGAACTTCGATTCTGTTACCACTAAGTCAGTTAAATTAGAGGTAACATTACCAGCAGATCATTCTACAGGTGTATTTGAATGGATTGTAAAATAAGGAAAAACAAAGCGGCACATCTTTTCATCGAGATGTGCCGCTTGTATTTTTAACGATTCAAAATCTGCTCGGCATGTTCTTTGGTTTTAACTTGCTTGCCAGCAAAAATCTGTTCGATAAGACCTTCTTCGTTGATGATAAAAGTGGTACGGATAGTACCCACGGTCTTTTTGCCATACATCAACTTCTCGCCCCATGCGCCCATCGCCTCAAGCAAGGTGTGATCTACATCAGCAATCAGAGGGAATGGCAGATTGTGCTTCTCTTTGAATTTGACATGTGAAGCTTCAGAGTCCTTACTTACGCCAACAACCTCATAGCCAGCTCCTTGCAGATCACTATACTTATCGCGCAGACTGCAAGCCTCGGCAGTACAACCACTTGTATTATCCTTAGGATAGAAGTACAACACCAGCTTACGTCCCTTGTAATCACTCAGACGGATATCCCGTCCCTGCTCGTCTTTGCCCAGAATCTCAGGCGCTTTGTCTCCAATATTCATATCAGTTTTATTTTGGTTAGTGTAACGTCATCCAATATTGACGCTCCTCATCGGTCATCTTCTCGATAGCATAACGCAATGTAGTACGTGGCATGCCATCAATATGCTGACGAAGGAAGTCGCGAAGCAAATCGATACTGACTCTCTTTCCCATCTCACGTAGCATCCAGCCAACAGCCTTATGCATCAAATCGTGTGGATGATGCAGATGAATCTCAGCATAACGCAAGCACCACGAAGGATCGCCCATCTTTGAGGTGGTCCATGAGCAGACAATACTCATACGCTGCCGCCACAGATTATCACTATGGGCCAGATTATCTATTACCTGCTGTTTGTCTTCTATTGCAGATGGCAACATAAGCCAATGACCAAGTATTCCTGGTGCAGAAAGATCAACCAGATCCCAGTTATTTGCCTGATTAGCGTATTTTATATACATCTCTACTATCTCATCGCGTTTATGGATTGCTCCTTCATCATGAATCAACTTTTTGGTAGTCAGACGCTTAAACATATCTACCATCAGCAAGAGTCCGCAGAGCCTGACCTCATGCCAGCGACTCATCAGCAGCTCCGGCACATCGCTGAGTTTATAGTCTTTGGCAACAAGTTTCACCACCTCTCGGGTCTGAGGCACTTTCAATCCAAGGAACTCATCGCCATAGCCATATTCCCCCTCTGCTGTCTTAAAGAACCGCATCAGAATCTCACGCTGCTTATCGTTCTGCAGAGATTCCATATACTTGATAACATCCAACATAATCAAAACAATTAATTCCGTTGCAAATATAGTGTATTTCTGTTAAACAACCAAAGTTAAATGCTCTTTTGATAAGTTTTTAGAGATTTCTTTCGTATCTTTGCAGCCGATATAGAAGACAAAACAATAAAACAGAATGAAGAAGATACATATCATCCTGCTATTACTGAACTTTACGCTTCTGGCATCGGCACAGGTAAAGAATGAACATCAGCATCATAATGATACTACTGATGTATTTTATAAGCACCTCAAACTTAACGATCTGATAGTAACAGGTGTTACTGGCGACACAAAACTGAAACATGCCACAGCTCCTATCAGTATCGTAACACCACAAACACTGCACTCTACGGCATCTACAAATATCATCGATGCCATTGCCAAACAGCCTGGTGTTAGTCAGATAACAACAGGTAGTGGTATTTCCAAACCAATTATCCGTGGATTAGGCTACAACCGTGTAGTAGTCATAAGCGAGGGAGTGAGACAGGAAGGTCAGCAATGGGGCGACGAACACGGCGTAGAGGTTGACGGCAACAGTGTGAATTCAGTAGAGATATTGAAAGGCCCAGCCTCACTGATGTACGGATCAGACGCAATGGCCGGTGTCGTCATACTGCATTCAGAACCGACTTTGGCCGAGGGTGAGATGAAAGCGAACATTGGCACTGAGTATCAAACCAACAACGGACTATTCGCTTATAATCTGGCCTTTGCAGGCCATCAGAAAGGATTTGTTTGGAATGGCCGCTATAGCGAAAAGACGGCCCATGCTTACAAAAACAAGTACGATGGCTACGTGCCAGGCTCGCAGTTCCGTGAACGTGCCGGCCGACTGATGCTCGGCCTCAACAAGCAATGGGGACACTCTCGACTAACTTGGACAGCATATCATCTTACACCAAGCATCATCGAGGGTAAGCGTGATGAAGAAACAGGCGATTTAATCGCAGAATACTCACCTGTCAAGTCGTACAGCAAGGCACTTCCATTTCAGCAGGTAAAGCATTACAAGTTGGTTTGGGACAACTCTCTGAACCTGTCATCTGGTTACCTCAAGACTATCATCGGCTATCAACAGAACAGACGTCAGGAGTTTGAGGAAAGTGCCGATGAATTCGAACTTTATTTCAAGATGAGCACCCTGACATACGATATTCGTTACATCACTAATGAGTGGGCAGGGTGGAAACTTTCAGCTGGCGTTGGTGGTATGTACCAGAATTCACTCAACAAAGGCGAAGAGTATCTGATACCAGATTACAAACTGTTTGATATAGGTCTTTATGCTACAGCTAACAAAGCCATCGGTGACAAATGGACACTGAATGGTGGTGTACGCTATGATCACCGCAGACTGCATGGCTACGGACTTATAGAAGATGACGAGATACGTTTCAACGATTTCTGCCGCCATTTCAACGGACTTACAGGTAGTATCGGAGCCGTTTACAACATCAGTGATCAATGGAATCTGCGCCTTAATGTGGCTCGCGGTTTCCGTACACCCAACATGAGCGAGCTGGCATCGAATGGAGTTCACGAAGGTTCCATACGCTATGAACTGGGCACAGAGCAATTGAAGGCAGAATATAGTCTCCAAGCTGACTTAGGAATTGACTTCACATCACCATACGTATCTGCACAGTTGGCTTTATTTGCTAATCGCATCGATAACTACATCTTCACTCACAGACTACCTGTGGCAATAGAGGATGGCTACCTTACTTATGTCTACACCCAGGGCGACGCACGACTGCTGGGATTTGAAGCTGGCATTGACTTCCACCCTATACACTCAGTACATTTCGGCAATACTTTCTCGTACGTCGACGCACAGCTGATGCATCAGTCTACCGATACAAAACATCTGCCATTCACCCCGGCCCCACGATGGACATCGGAGCTGAAATGGGAGTTGATGCACCACGCCCACACTACTGTTGGACATCATCAGCACCATACCATCCCCACCCACCGCATCCAACTTAACAACCTTTTTGTTTCGGCTGGTATCGAGTGCTATCTCAAACAGAGTCATATCTATCGTGCTGACGAGACTGAGACCGAGACACCAAGCTACACCTTACTGAATCTACAGGCAGGTACCGACATACAGTTAGGTAACAAGAAGTTGGCCGAGTTTTACATCATTGCCGACAATCTGCTGAACAAGGCCTATCAGAACCATCTGAGCAGACTAAAATATGCCGATTTCAACGCAGTAACAGGTCGCCAAGGTGTGTACAATATGGGTAGGAACATAACGATGAAATTGATAATTCCTATAGATTTATAAATTCAACAACTTATGGATATAGCAATCTACACACTTACATCCGAGCTACACGACGAGAAGGCAGTTGGAGCAGTCACCCAAGAGTTTCTGGGTAGTCTTGGCATTGAATACACCTTGAAAGGTAATGATTATGCCGACTACGGCAGTCACACGCTGTCGGTCATTTATGTCCGCACAGGTGGCACCGAAGGCATTCTCAAGCGCCTGCTACCTCAACTCCGACAGCAGTCACAGGCTCCATTCTATCTGCTCACATCAGGCAAGAGCAACTCTTTGGCAGCATCGATGGAAATCCTTTCTTACCTGCAACAGAACTATATGCAAGGCGAGATTATCCACGGTAGCGCCGATTACATTGCCCGCCGACTGGCAACATTGTCTAAGGTCAGCGAGGCCCAAAAGAGGCTTCATGGAACCCGATACGGCATCATCGGCCAACCTTCTGACTGGCTGATATCGAGCGTGGCCGATCCCAAAGCAGTTAAAACGAAACTGGGTATCGACCTCATAGAAATACCTATCGAAGAACTCATTGAGGGGGTAAGTAAGATTGCCGAGGGCGATATGCCCGACCGTATCTACGAAGCACTCAAGGTGATTGTAGACAAATACCAGTTACAAGGTTTCACCTTGAGATGCTTTGATCTATTGACAGTTGTTCACAATACTGGCTGCCTCGCTTTGGCACGGTTGAATGCAGAAGGAATAGTAGCCGGTTGTGAGGGTGATGTGCCCGCCATGTTGTCGATGGCAATAACCAATGCACTACTCGGTGTATCAGGATTCCAAGCCAACCCGTCACAGATTAACCCAGAAACAGGTGAGATACTGTTTGCTCACTGTACCATCCCACTAAATATGGTAGAGCGCTACGAACTCGACACTCACTTTGAATCAGGCATCGGTGTTGGAATCAGAGGCTACATGAAGGAAGGACCTATAACCATCTTCAAGGTTTCAGGTGACCTGAAACGTAGCTTCATGGCTGAGGGCGAGCTTGTAAGAAACCAAGCCAAGCCCGACTTGTGCAGAACTCAGCAGGTTATACAACTCGCAGATAGTCAGCAGACAAGCTATTTCCTGACTCAGCCCATTGGCAACCATCACATCATCACGCCAGGCAATAATCTCAGATTGTTTGAAGATTTTATGGCATCAATTTAAGATATGAACGAGGCAACGCTCGAATTTATCCGTATTCATGCTGACGAGGATGTACGCCAGTTGGCCTTCTTAGGGAAGAAACACCCTGAGGTCGACATGACGTACGCCCTTGATCAGATTGCAGGCCGACAGAAAGCCCGCGCCAAAATTCCATCATGGGCAGCTATCGATGGAATCGTATATCCGCCACATCTCTCGATGGAGCAGTGTTCAAGTGAGAAAACAGCCAGATACAAAGCCCAGATAGCCGGAAAAGGCACTAAGATTGTGGATCTTACAGCTGGTTTCGGAGTTGACATGGCGTTTATGTCGGCTGGCTTCAACGAGGCCGTACATGTAGAGCAACAGCCACAATTATGCGCCATTTCATCGGAGAATTACAAATGTTTGGAATTAAATCACATCCAAACGATATGCAGCGATGGTGTAGAGTATCTCCACCAGATGGAGCATGCAGATTTGATATTCATCGACCCTGCGCGTAGAGACCAACATGGAAGCAGAACTTACGGTATAGCCGACTGCACGCCGAATATATTGAAAATAATCGATGAAATGCTTGAAAAATCCCAGCGGGTAATCATCAAGCTATCGCCCATGCTTGATTGGCAAAAGGCAGTAAACGATGTTGGTCATGTGAGTGAAGTGCACATCGTATCTGTAGGCAACGAATGCAAAGAGCTGTTACTGGTAGTAGAAAAGACAGAAGCACCACTGAAGATTTATTGCGTGAACGACGATACAATCTTTAACTACACTTTTAACGATGAAATCGGAGTTTTTTATTCGGTCCCCACACCCGAGAAATACCTTTATGAACCTAACGCATCCATCATGAAGGCAGGTTGCTTCGATCTTATCTCAAAGAGATTCGACATCTATCAGCCCGATGCCAATAGTCATCTTTATATATCAGACAAGATAGTAGAAGGCTTCCCTGGACGAGGTTTCGTTATTGATAGAGTCTGCACCATGAACAAGAAGGAACTGAAAGAGGCACTTACCGGCATAGATAAAGCCAACATTGCCACCAGGAACTTCCCACTGTCAGTAGCAGATCTCAGAAAGAGACTCAAACTGAAAGATGGCGGCGAGGTATATATTTTCGCCACAACCGATGCCAAGAGGGGCCATCTGCTTATGGTTTGCCGAAAAATATCTTAATATTTTTTGTTATTTGCAGGTTTTTCTTTATCTTTGCAACGTTTTTAAGCTTAACGAACAAAGAGAAAGTATGTCTGCAATAGAAATTAGAAAAGTCACAGACAAGAAAAGTCTTAAGGCTTTTATCGATTTTCATCACGATTTGTATAAGGGGAATCAGTACGATGCGCCCAATCTTTTCAGCGACGACCTTCACACACTAAGTAAAGATAAGAATGCCGCCTTTGAATTCTGCGAGGCAGAGTACTTCTTAGCTTACAAGGATGGAAAGATTGCCGGACGTATAGCCGCCATCATTAATCATAGAGCCAACGACAAATGGAATCGCCAGAGTGTCCGCTTCGGATGGGTTGATTTCATTGATGACATCGAAGTAAGTAAGGCACTGTTCGATGCTGTTGAGCAATGGGGCCGAGAGAAAGGCATGACTGAGATTATTGGCCCATTAGGTTTTACCGATATGGATCCTGAAGGCATGCTTATAGAGGGCTTTGACCAGATGGGCACCATGGCCACTATCTACAACTATCCTTATTACCCCAAGCATCTGGAACAGCTTGGCGGGTGGGTGAAGGATAATGACTATGTGGAATTCAAACTGACGGTACCCAAAGAGGGCATGCCCGAGAAGTTCAAGAAGATTGCCGAGCTTGTAATGAAGCGTTACAATCTGCATCCAGCCCACCCCAAGCGCAGTCAGGTGTTTGGTAAAGAGCAAATTGGTCGTAAAGTGCTTGATGTCGTCAACAAGACTTTCGGTCACCTCTATGGCTACTCAGAGATGACAGAAGCTCAGATTGATGAGTATCTCAAGATGTATTTCCCCATGCTTGATATGGATCTGGTTTGTCTGATTGAGGACTGGAACACACCCAATCACGAGATTGTTGGTGTAGGTATTTCTATTACCTCAATGACACGTGCACTCCAGAAATGTCGCAAGGGGCGCCTGTGGCCATTCGGCTGGTGGCACTGCATCAGAGCACTGAAATTCCACAAGGCCGAGTGTGTCGACCTGATGCTGGTAGGAATTCTGCCAGAGTATCAGCAGAAGGGGGCTAACGCCCTGTTGTTCTACGACCTCATTCCACGCTATCAGAAGTACGGATTCAAGTGGGGCGAGACCAATGTAGAGATGGAGACCAATGAGAAAGTGCAGAGCCAGTGGCAATATCTGGAGCATACACAACATAAACGCAGAAGATGTTTTAAAAAGGATCTATGAACAACGAAGATAATAACCAGATTAATCCCGAAAGCGTCAATTACGATGAGGGGAACATTCAAACCTTGACAGGTTTGGAGCACATCCGCCTTCGTCCAGGTATGTATATCGGTCGACTGGGCGACGGATCATCAGCCGAAGACGGTATCTATGTGTTGCTGAAAGAAGTGTTTGACAACTCTATCGACGAATTCAAGATGAAAGCCGGCGATAGAATAGAGGTAAACGTAGAGGACAATCTACGTATATCAGTTCGCGACTATGGTCGTGGTATCCCTCAGGGAAAACTGATAGAATCAGTCAGCATCCTGAATACCAGTGGCAAGTTCGATTCAAAGGCATTTAAGAAGTCTATCGGACTGAATGGTGTGGGTGTTAAAGCCGTCAACGCGCTGAGTAGCCACTTCGAGGTACACAGCTATCGTGAGGGTAAAGTACGAAAGGCCGTCTTTGAGAGCGGCCAGCTGATAAGCGATGTGACTGAGCCTTCACAAGACGAGAACGGTACATATATCTATTTCGAGCCAGACTCAACAAAGTTCATAAATTATAAGTTTCACGATGAAATCGTGGAAAACATGCTCCGCAACTATACCTACCTGAACACAGGACTGACCATCATGTACAATGGTCGTCGCATCCTGTCACGTCACGGACTGGAGGATTTGCTTAAGGACCGCATGACCAGCGATGCCCTCTATCCCATTGTGCACCTTCAGGGCGAAGATATAGAGATAGCCTTTACCCATGCTAATCAGTATGGTGAGGAGTACTATTCGTTTGTTAACGGCCAGCACACCACACAGGGCGGAACCCACCAGAGTGCATTCAAGGAGCATATTGCCCGTACGATTAAGGAATTCTACGGCAAATACGAGTATGGCGACATCCGTACAGGTATCGTAGCCGCTATTGCCATCAACGTCGAGGAACCGCTGTTCGAGAGTCAGACGAAGATCAAACTCGGTTCGCTGACGATGGTTCCTGATGGTGGTGTAAGTATCAACAAATACATCGGCGACTTCATCAAACAGGAGGTTGACAACTACCTGCACATTCATCAAGATGTGGCTGAGGTACTTGAGAACAAGATTAAGGAGAGCGAGCGCGACCGCAAAGCGATGGCTGGCGTTACCAAGCTGGCTCGTGAGCGCGCCAAAAAGGCCAACCTGCACAACCGCAAGTTGCGCGACTGCCGTATACACTTCAGCGATGTCAAGAACGACCGCAAGGAAGAGTCTTGTATCTTCATCACCGAGGGTGACTCGGCCAGCGGAAGCATCACCAAGAGCCGCGATGTGAATACCCAGGCCGTATTCTCACTTCGAGGCAAGCCATTGAACTGCTTCGGCCTCACCAAGAAGGTTGTTTACGAGAACGAGGAGTTCAACCTGCTTCAGGCAGCCCTTGACATCGAGGACGGCATGGACACCCTTAGATATAATAAGGTGATTGTGGCTACTGATGCCGATGTCGACGGCATGCATATCCGTCTGCTCATCATCACCTTCTTCCTGCAGTTCTTCCCCGAGCTCATTAAGAAAGGACACGTCTACGTATTGCAGACACCTCTATTCCGCGTACGCAACCGTCGTACAAAGATCAAGAATAAGAAGGCAATTGCCGAAGCTGATGCAAAATCAGACAAGAAGAGCGATTTCATCACCCGTTACTGCTATAGCGATGAGGAGCGACAGCAGGCCATCGTGGAGTTAGGTCCTGACCCAGAGATTACCCGATTCAAAGGTCTTGGCGAGATCTCGCCCGATGAATTCGCAGGTTTTATCGGTCCTGACATCCGATTGGAGCAGGTAACACTGCACAAGACCGACCAAGTACAGAAGCTTTTGGAGTACTACATGGGTAAGAATACCATGGAGCGCCAGAACTTTATTATCGATAATCTGGTGGTAGAAGAAGACCGCCCCGAAGAAGATATTTATGAATAAGGTATTTGCATCATGTGTGCTGTGCTTGGCTGCACTTAGCGCCCATGGACAATTCAGAATAAACCAAGGTGATGATTCACCACTGCGCAAATTGCAGTTTGCAGAGATTGCCATCAACAACCTATATGTAGACTCTGTTGACGAAAAGAAACTGGTTGAAGATGCTATTCGCGGCATGCTCGACAAGCTTGACCCGCACTCTTCATACATGACACCCAAAGAAGTGAAGGATGCTAATGAACCCCTTAACGGCAACTTCGAAGGTATCGGTGTGCAGTTCAATATGATTGAGGATACCCTGTTGGTTATCCAACCAGTCACGAATGGTCCTTCAGAGAAAGTTGGTATCATCGCTGGCGACAGGATTGTGTCTGTAAACGATTCGGCCATAGCAGGTGTAAAGATGTCAAAGGAAGAGATTATGAAGCGTCTGCGTGGTCCTAAAGGCACCAAGGTAAAACTGGGGGTTATCCGTCAAGGTATTAAGGATAAGCTTACTTTTACAGTTGTACGCGATAAGATTCCCGTAAAATCGGTTGATGCCGTCTATATGATTCGTCCACAGATTGGCTATATCCGTATTGGCAACTTCGGCGCTACCACCCATCAGGAATTCCTCGAGGGACTAAAAACCCTGCGCGACCAAGGCATGCAACATTTAATACTCGACCTTCAGGAGAATGGTGGAGGCTATCTTAAAGCTGCTGTCGACATCGCTAACGAGTTTCTGCAGCGCAACGATCTGATTGTATATACCGAAGGTCGCAAAGTTCCACGTACCGAATATAAAGCTGATGGCGGCGGTGTATTCCGCGAAGGTAAGATTGTAGTGCTGGTAGACAGCTATACAGCCTCTGCTGCTGAGATTGTGACTGGCGCCATACAGGATCAGGATCGTGGCATTGTTGTAGGCCGTCGCACCTTTGGCAAGGGCCTTGTTCAGCGTCCGCTCGATATGCCCGATGGTTCTATGATCCGACTGACAATTGCCCACTACTACACCCCATCAGGCCGATGCATCCAGAAACCTTATACTAAAGGCGAGAACCGCGATTATGCGATGGATGTCATCAACCGATTGAATAGTGGCGAGCTTACCAATGCCGACAGCATACACTTTGCAGATTCGCTTAAGTACGAGACACTAAAAGAGCATCGTACGGTATATGGCGGTGGTGGCATTATGCCCGATGAGTACATCCCACTCGACACCACTATCTACACCAAATATCACCGTGAGCTGACAGCCAAGAGTATTGTGCTGCAACAGAACTTGCGCTATGTTGACAATCATCGCAAGCAGCTTAAGAAGACCTGGACATCGTTTGCGGATTTTAAACAGCGTTTCGAAATACCACAGAGTCTGGTTGACGCCATTCTCAAGGAAGGCGAAAAGCAGAATATTAAGCCCAAAGACAAGGCAGAACTTGAAAAGACCCTGCCCCACCTGCGCTTACAACTGAAAGCCCTCATAGCCCGTGACATCTGGGATATGAGCGAATACTATTCTATCTTCAACGAAGAGAGTGAGATGGTAAAACGCGCCCTCATGGTGTTGGCAAGAAAATAAGTTATATCAAGCCAAAGTGGCTTAAAGCATAGCGGATGCCGTCTTCGTCGACAGAACTTGTCACGAAGTCGGCTTCTTTTTTCAGGTCATCGATAGCATTACCCATGGCCACACCGATACCGGCGGTGCGTATCATCGTCGTGTCATTACCACCATCGCCAAAAGCCATGGTATATTGTGGGTCCAGCGCCATGTGCTTAGACATAGCCAACAGTCCCTCACCCTTATCAGCACCTTTAGCCGTTACATCAGTAAAGGCCGGGTGCCAACGTCCCGATGTGCAACCTGGCAGTCTGACCATCAGTTCCTGCTCGTAGTTCTTGTCAAAGAATGGCGTTATCTGCAGTATACGCTGCTGTAACACATGATCCACAGGTTTAGCCAGATTCAGATTCTCCACAGCCAGATGCTGTCGGAAAATCAGATCTACGTCTCCCTTAGGATCCATCACAGCCACATCCTTCTCGCCTATGACGATGATGCCGTATTGCTTCTCTATACTGTCGTTTACCAGCATACGGGCTTCATCCTGTGGTATGGCCTTACATGTCACCACGTCGTTACCAACAAAGCACAAGGCGCCA
>Ga0310786_10009232_pt1 | contig 12541 bp, 11 predicted proteins | sample AusTroGonzalo_MG_FD_203881 | JGI IMG/M metagenome (GOLD analysis project Ga0310786, IMG submission 203881) | Bovine rumen microbial communities from tropical cattle in Woodstock, Queensland, Australia - Gonzalo_03 (v2) (version 2) | ecosystem: Host-associated > Mammals > Digestive system >...
TTAAAAAGAAGAAGAAATCGTGGTAGAAAAGCGATCTGTGCATAATTATGGATCATAGACTTAAAAAGAAAAAACAATTTGCTTACATTTACAGAAAAGGAAAAAGAATAACAAATAAATTTTTAACATTGTTTGTTATTCCAAGTAAATTTAGTTCATATAAGATTGGATACAGTGTAAGTAAAAAAATTGGGAAAGCAACAGTTAGAAACAAAATAAAAAGAAGACTTAAAGAAATTGTAAGAGTTTCAGACTTTCCAAAAAACAACTTTAACTATGTTTTGATGGTTAAAGAAGGAATCGAAAACTTAGAGTTTTTAGAATTAAAAAAACAAGTAAAGGACATTTTTAGTAAAATTTGAAAAAGATAATTTTTGCAATATTTTGCTGGCCAGTTTATCTATATAAATACTTAATATCTCCATTACTTCCAAAAGTTTGCAGATTTAAACCGACTTGTTCAACATACTTTATTCAAGCGGTAAAAATGCATGGAGTTGTGAAAGGTTCGGCACTTGGAATATATAGAATACTTAGATGCACTCCAAGGTGCAAACATACTGGCTATGACCCCGTTCCTTTAAATATAAAAGGAGAAAGCAAATGGGTGCTTTAACAGGGCTAATAAATGCTATAACAGAGCCATCTGGGCTTTGGGCGATAATAATAAAAAGTTTTGAAAATGGTGTGGGAAGTTATATTCTCGCCGTTCTTTTGTTGACAATGATTATAAGAGTTGTTTGGACTCCTGTTGATACGGTTAACAGAAAGTTCAACAAAAAGATGACAAGAAATCAAGCAAAACTTGCGCCGGAGATTGAAAAGTTAAAAAAGAAATATGCAAATGACCCACAACTTTTACAGAGAAAACAACAAGAACTATACAGAAAAGCAAATGCCGGACTTGGTGGTGGGTGCCTGTTTATGATTATATTCTTGGCACTCAACTTGACTATTTTTGGAACAATGTTTTCGACAATGAATGCATTTTCAAGATACAAAGTTTATCAACAATACGAAGGCCTTAAATACAATTATGCAAACGTTTTGAATGTTGTGGACAACCTGAATGCAACAGAATTGGAAAATTTTGTTGAAGATTATGAAGAATATTCAATTGTTATAGATGGAGAAAGTATTGTTCTCAAAAAAGGGAATGACACGATTTCTTCGAAACAATATTCAACCGATTTTACCATTAATGCAGGAGAAGAAACAGAAGTCAAATCTTCACAAGTTATAACAAACCTTATCAGAAAATATATTTCTGATGATGAAGAAGACGAGATTGTCTTTGTTGGAAACAACACTTCACCAAATGGAACGAAGTATTCCGTTGCAGTGCAAAATCTTGCAATGAAAGTTGTTGATGAAAAATATCAAAATGTAAAGAAAGAAAACAGTTTCTTGTGGATTGGAAATATTTGGGTTGCAGACTCTCCTTTCAAGGAAAGCGTTTTTGATTACAACGCATATGCTTCGAGTGTTGGCAAAGATAATGTTTCTGAAACAGAAGAAGTTATTTACAACAGTTTTATGACACAAATTAGAGAAAATTACAACCGAACAAACGGTTACTTTTTGCTTGCAATAATAAGCATTGGAATCACCTTCCTTTCTGTTTATCTCACAAACGGATTTAAGAAAAAGAAAGAAGGTGTTCCAATGCAAGGTGGAAAGGCAATGATGTTTATCTTGCCAATCATTATGGGATTTTTCGCTATACTTTACAACAGTGTGTTTGCTTTTTACTTGGTTGTTAGCCAAGCAATAAGTGTTCTGGTGTCCCCTCTTGAAAACTTAATAGTAAACAAATGGGAGAACTATGAACTCAAAAAAGAGGATCAAAAAACAGTTGTTGAATATAGCAGGGAAAATATAAAATAAACAGGAGGAAAATATGTTAGAGGTTGAAGGAGTTGGGAAAAACATAGAACAAGCAATCGAAAATGCGCTGTTTGAACTAAAAGCACCAAGAGAAGATGTTGACATTAAGATTATAAGCGAAGGCGGGCTTTTCAAAAAAGCAAGGGTGAAGGTTTCTATTTCAGAAGACAGCAAAGATAAATACGAGAAAAAACCAGAGCCTAAAAAAGAAGAAAAGGCTGAAGAAAAAGAAGTCAAAGAAACAAAAATAGTTGAAAAGGTTGAAAAACCTATTGAAAAGGAAGAAAGGGCAAAAGAAGTTGCCACAGAAAAAGAAGGGGCAAAAGAAGAAAAGCCTAAAAAAGAAAAAATAGACACGCCAAAACTTGATCCAGAAGAGTTCTTAAAAGGACTTTTTGAAAGCTATTGCAAAGATGTTGAAATATCAAAAGAAGAAACCGACGATTTTGTGAAGTTCTCAATCAAAGGAGAAGGCCTCAACGAACTCATCGGTTATAGAGGAGAAACGTTGTTTGCAATTTCATATCTCACAAGCGTAGTAAGCGGAAGAGGTGGAAAGAAGGTTTTGGTTGATATTGAAAACTATAGAGAAAAAAGAGAAGAAACTTTGAGAACACTTGCAAGAAGAGTTGCATCAAAAGTTGCAAAAACAGGACGTTATCAAAAGCTCGAACCAATGGAACCAAGTGAAAGAAGAATTGTTCATATGGCGCTTCAAGACAACGACAAGGTGACAACAATGAGTAAAGGTACAGAGCCAAACAGATACGTCATTATCTTCCCAAGAGAATATAAGGAATAAAAAAAATAGGAAATCACTTCCTATTTTTTTATAAAATAAAGTTATGAAAAAGAACCCTATATTTAGAGCTCTTTTTTTAAATATAGAAAAGTTCTTCAAACGAACAATCCAGAGCAAGACATAATAGATAAGCAAGCTTTGCAGATGGATTGAATTGATTTTTTTCTATGGCAATGATTGTTTGTCTTGTTGTGCTCACAATGTTTGCAAGTTGTTCTTGTGAAAAGTTTTTCTTTGTCCTATATTCTTTTAAATTGTTTTTTAATACGATCTCATTGTTCATACTTCACCTTAAACACTAAACACAATGTAAAGCACAATCATAGCTATTGCAGCGAGGCCTTCCAAGACAACACCAAAGAGAACTGGCCAAGGTCTTTTTGCCATAAAATATTGACAACTATAAAACACGCAAGCCCAGGAATAACAAATTGCACCGATTGCGAAGATTGCGCTATGATGTCCCTGAAGCCCTTCAAAGATCATAAACGCAACAGCCAGAAAGCCAGCAACAATAAGAGCAATCCAATTTCCCTTGTTCATTTTTTGTTTTTCCATTTCCCCAACATATGTTTTTGATTTTTTTGTTTTTTCCAATATTTCTTCTTTTTTCATCGTTACCTCCTCATGTAAAGTAAACTTTACATTTTTATTATATATCCAAGCAAAATAAATGTCAAGTAAATTTTACATTGTTTTTTTGTATTGACGATTATTTTGTGCTTGATTTTTGAAAGTGATGATGATATAATTTTTTTGTATGGAAAAAACTATTGTTGCAATATCAACCCCTTTGGGCAAAGGAGCAATATCAATAGTAAGAATGAGTGGGGAAAAAGCGTTTGAAATCGCAGACAAGGTCTTCACTCCTCTTTCGCACGAAAAAACAGAAGACAGAAAGATGGTTTTGGGAAATTTTAAACTTGATGGCGGAAACGAAAAATGTTTGATGGTTAAATTTTGTGCTCCAAAAACATACACTGGGGAAAATCTTGTTGAATTTCAATTGCACGGCGGAATAATTGTGACACAACTGATATTAGAAAAACTGATTGAAAGTGGAGCCGTGCTTGCTGAACCTGGAGAATTTTCAAAGAGAGCTTTTTTGAACGGAAAGATTTCTCTTGACGAAGCAGAAAGTATCAGCGAAGTTATAAGCAGCGAAAGCGAAATAGAACTTAAAACGAGTCTTGGCCTTGCCGGAGGAAAATTAAAAAGCAAAATCACACAGCTTCAAAACTTCTTAACAGAACTTCTTGCAAAAATTGAAGTTACATTAGATTATCCAGAAGAAGATATAGACGAAGTGGTTAGAGAAGATATCGACAAAGAGATTTCAAATTGCCAAACAGAAATACAGAGACTGTTAAAAAACAGCGAAAACGCAAGATATGTGAAAGACGGAATATCGATTGCCATTGTTGGAAAAACGAATGTCGGAAAGTCTAGTTTGTTAAATGCAATTTTGGGAGAAGAAAAAGCGATTGTCACAAATATTGCAGGAACAACGAGGGACATTGTTGAAGGCGTTATTTTCTATAAAGGAATGAAACTCAACTTTATCGACACGGCAGGAATAAGAAACACGTCGGACGAAGTTGAAAAAATCGGAGTTCAAAAAAGCAAGAGTCTATTAGACAAAGTTGACATAGTTTTGCTTATTCTTGATGCTTCAGAAAAACTTGACGATGAAAGCAAAAACATATTAAGAGATATTTCAGATAAAAAACACATTGTTGTTGTTAACAAGATTGACAAAGAAAGAAAATTAGAAAAGATTGAAAACGAAATTTGTGTTTCTGCAAAAGATTTGAAAAACATAGAACTTTTGGAACAAAAAATTTATGACGTTGTTATTGGTGAAGAGATAGATCTCAACAAGACAATTGTGACGAACGAAAGACATTTGCAGATTTTGAAAGAATGTTTGAAAATGACAAACAAACTCATCAGCGACAAAAACGAAAGCCTTGAAATCATTGATATGCTCGTGAAAAAGCTTTGGAACGAGTTGGGAAAAATAACAGGAAACACAGAACACGAAGACATTATTGATATGATCTTTACAAAGTTCTGTTTGGGGAAGTAGTATGAAGAGTTTGACAATTAGAAAAATAAATCCTATACTGAAATTTAGGATAGCCCGCTGGTCAAAATATAGAGGGGTGGAAGGGTATGAAAGAATAAAAAAATACCTAAATTGTTTTAATATGTTCACTTATATGTATGGCTTTGACGAAAGAAAGAAATCATCTTTTGAGGAAGAAAAAGAAGTGAGGTTTTTTGAGTATGTGTTAAGTGATAAAAAAATTCCGGTTTCATATGCAAGATTGAAGCTTTTTGAATTCAAAAATGAAACAATTTTGTTTGTGCAAGGAATTGTTACCCATCCCTTATATCAAAAAAAAGGATATGCCGCAGACCTTTTGGGCGAAATTGTCAACAATTCCGAAAAATATCTGGACTGTCGTCCAAAGAAGATGTTTGCCTACATTGCACAGGACAACATACCGTCAAAAAGGGTTTTTCAAAAGATTGGAGAAACAAAGCAAGTTGGAAAGTTTTTTGATCTTGACGTAATAAGGGTTAATTTAGAAGATGGACTAAAAGACAGAACGGCAGAAAGAGAATCTTTTGAAAGATAAAAACAATATATTTTCATAATAATAAAAGGAAAAAATGGAAAAATATGATGCGATTGTAATAGGCGCCGGACACGCGGGTTGCGAAGCTGCGTTGGCGCTTGCCAGAACAGGAAACAAAACACTGCTTCTCACTATAAGTTTGGATGCAGTGGCTTTTTTGGCGTGCAATCCATCTATTGGGGGGACTGCAAAAGGACATTTAGTTTGTGAAGTTGACGCGCTTGGCGGAGAAATGGGAATAAACACAGACAAAACGCTTATTCAACTTCGAATGTTAAATTCTGGGAAAGGTCCTGCGGTTCAAAGTTTAAGAGCGCAAGCAGATAAAGTTGAATATCACAACGAAATGAAAAAGACAATCGAGAACACAGAAAATCTTTTTCTGAAACAGGGCGAAGCAGTCAACATTGAAATCAATGATAATGGCGAAAAAATCGTCTATACAGCGGTTGGAGATGTCTTTTCTGCAAAAGCCGTTGTTTTTGCAACGGGAGTTTATCTCAAGAGCCAAATCATCATTGGTGAGTATAAAGAAGATGTTGGGCCAAACGGATTTAAAAACGCAAAAATGCTCTCATCATCTTTGAAAAGATTGGGGTATGAATTGGTGAGATTCAAAACAGGAACTCCAGCGAGAGTTAATGGAAGAAGTGTTGATTTTTCTGAACTTTCAGAACAGAGAGGTGAAGATAATATACAAAACTTCTCGTTTATGACAATAAAAAAACCAAATAATGTTGCAAGTTGCTATCTCACATACACAAATGAAAACACACACAAAATAATTTTGGACAACCTTGACAAAGCCCCAGCACTTAACGGAGAAATAAAAGGGGTTGGGCCAAGATATTGCCCTTCTATTGAAACAAAAATAGTCAGATTTAAGGATAAAGAGAGACACCAACTGTTTCTTGAACCTGAATCTCTTAAGACAAACGAGATTTATATTCAAGGTTTTTCAACATCTATGCCGGCATATGTTCAAGAAAAGATGATTCATTCATTAAAAGGACTTGAAAAGGCCGAAATTATGAGAGATGCATATGCTATTGAATATGATTGCATAAAACCAACGACTCTCTTCCCTACTCTTGAATCAAAATTACACGAAGGGCTGTTTTTCGCAGGGCAAATAAATGGAACAAGTGGATATGAAGAGGCAGCAGCACAAGGAATAATCGCAGGGATAAACGCAAACTTGTATCTTAAAGGCAAACCACAACTTGTTTTGAAAAGAAGCGATGGGTATATTGGTGTTTTGATTGATGATATCGTTACAAAAGGAACAAACGAGCCATACAGAATGATGACAAGTCGAGCCGAATACAGACTCTCGCTAAGACAAGACAATGCGGACTTAAGATTGACACAAATTGGCAGAGATGTTGGTTTGGTCTCTGATGAAAGATATAATTTGTTTTTAAAAAGAAAAGAACAGATTGAGAAAGCAAAGGAAAAACTTAACGAAAAATTGAAATTGAATCAAGAATTAATAGAATTTTTCGAAAAAAATGGGGAAAATCCTCCTACAAAGAGCATAAATGTCAAAGAAGCAATCAAAAGAAGTAATATTGATGCCTTCAAAATTAATGAAGAATTTAAGGTCTTCGAAAGTTTTTCATACGACGTAATCAACGAAATCAACATTTTAACAAAATTCGAAGGATACTTAAAACAACAAGAAGAAGACATTCAAAAAGCACAAAAAGATGAGAGGATTGAAATTCCTGCTGATTTTGACTACAAAAAACAAAAAGGAATAAGAGCGGAAACCGTTCAAAAGTTGTCCGAAATCAGACCTTTAACGATTGGACAAGCCTCAAGAATATCTGGAGTGTCCCCTGCTGACATAGCAATTTTAACTGTCCAAATCAAAAAAAATAGCAAAGAAAACAAAAAATGAAAAAATTTGTTAAAAAAATGATAAAAAGTATGATATAATCATAAATGACAACAGATTTTTGCAAATAGAGGTGAATATGGCTAAAATAATTTCGTTTACAAATCAAAAGGGTGGCGTTGGAAAAACGACGACTTGTGTCAATCTTTCTGCTTATCTTGCTGTCCTTGGTCAAAAGGTGCTTATGATTGACCTTGACCCACAAGGGAATGCAACAAGTGGCGTTGGAATTGAAAAACACAAGGGCTTGGCTACTATAAATGAACTAATTGACGGAGAAAAAACATTCAAAGAGGTTGTTATAGAAACCGACATCGTTGGATTGGATGTTATTCCATCAACAGTTGACCTTGCTGGAGCTGAAGTTTCATTGGTATCTATGCCTCAAAGAGAAAAAGTTTTAAAAAACATACTTGAAGAACAAAAAAACAATTATGATTTCATTATGATTGACTGTTCTCCTTCCCTTGGGCTTTTAACTATTAATGCCTTGACCGCATCAGACAGTGTAATTATACCTATGCAATGCGAATTTTACGCCTTGGACGGATTAACACAACTTATGAACACAATTAGGCTTGTAAAATACCACCTAAATCCAAACCTTGACGTCGAAGGTGTTGTCAGAACAATGAAAGACAACAGATCAAACTTAATCAATCAGGTCAGCCAAGAAATAATTAAGTTTTTCAAAAACAAGGTTTATGACACATATATCCCACGAAACATTCGTTTGGCAGAGGCACCAAGCCACGGACTCCCTATTGTTCTTTATGATCAATCATCAAAAGGAGCAGAGGCATACTTAAGTTTGGCGGAAGAGTTCTTGAATAGAAATAAAATCAAATATCCTGTATTCACGAAAGGAACAAAAATCAAATTAAGAAACGGAGGTGATAACAATGGTTAAAAAAGGTCTTGGTAGAGGGCTAGAATCTCTTTTTGCTATGTATGATGAAGAGGTTGGTGATGAAAACATAACTAATGGATTTTCACAGGCGCAAACAGTTGACAATAGTGGCGTTTCTGAAATTGACATAACATTGTTGGAACCAAATCCAAACCAGCCAAGAAAAAACTTTGATGCCGAATCTCTAAATGAACTTGCAAGTTCAATTAAAGTTCATGGTGTGATCCAGCCAATTGTTGTAAATAGACAGCAAAACGGAAAGTATCTGATTATTGCCGGAGAAAGAAGATACAGGGCGTCAAAGATTGCTGGCATTCAAACTGTTCCCGCGATAGTAAAGAATTACACAGAAAAACAGATAAAAGAAATATCTATAATTGAAAACCTTCAAAGAGAAGATTTAAATCCAATCGAATCGGCACGCGCTATCAAACAGTTAATGGAAGAATATAGTCTAACTCAAGAAGAAGTTGCCGAGCGCATAGGAAAAAGCCGTTCAAACATAGCAAATATGACCAGACTGTTGTCATTGTATCCAGACGTGATAAAACTTGTCGAAGACGGAAAGCTTTCTTCTGGACATGCAAGATGCTTGGTTGTTGTTGATAACCCTACAGATCAAATCAGACTCGCAAATTCTGCAATTAAAGAGAGTTGGAATGTGAGGGACTTGGAAAAAGCTGTAAAAAAGGCCTTGAACCCAGCTCCAATAACACAAAAGAAGGAAGTGCAATCGCTTGAACTGAAGGATTTGATTGAAAAAATGCAAAAAACACTTGCGACAAAGGTTTCCGCCATTGGAAATGACAATAAAGGCAGAATTTATATAGATTATTACACGCGCGATGATCTTGACAGAATATCTGACCTTATCAGTTTGATCAATGGTAAATAAAAATGTTTCACGTGAAACATTTTTTTATTTGCCTTTTCTACTTAAACAAAAGCAGGTTTTTGTTGGAGCCTGCATTTAAAGTTTTTTGAGCAAAGAATAGATCCTTGCCTAGAAAATTGTTTCTGAATCGTTCGTGTTTGAAAACTTAACGTCAACTTTTTGTTTCACGTGAAACATCTTTTAAATTAATTATATAAACATAACTATATTATTTATAATAACGGAAATTCCGTAATTAAAAACAAGAAGAAAACATTTGACAAAATATGTGTTTTTGATGTAATATACATATATGGAGGAAATAAAAATGAAACTCAAAGGAACGAAAACAGAGGAAAACTTAAAGAAAGCTTTTGCTGGAGAAAGCCAAGCGAGAAACAAATACACATATTATGCATCAAAAGCAAAAAAAGATGGCTACGAGAAAATTGCAGAAATTTTTGAAATCACGGCCGGGAACGAGAAAGAGCACGCAAAAATGTGGTTCAAGCTTTTAAATGATGGCGAGGTTCCTGCAACTTATGAAAATTTGCTCGAAGCTGCTGCTGGTGAACATAGTGAATGGACAGAGATGTATAAACAAATGGCAAAGGACGCAGAAAAAGAAGGATTCAAAGAGATCGCTTTTAAGTTCAATGCTGTTGCTGCGATTGAAAAGAGACACGAAGAAAGATACCTTAAACTTGCAAAACTTGTGAAGACAAATGCAGTATTCAAAAAGGCAAAGAAGACATTCTGGATTTGCAGAAATTGCGGTTATGTTTTTGAAGGAAAAGAAGCACCAAAAGTATGCCCAGTGTGTGCTCATCCACAAAGTTATTTTGAACCATTTAATGAAGAATTTTAATATTAGAAAAAAAACACAAAAAAAATTGCATTATTAATAAAAAAATGCAATTTTTTATTAAAAATGCAATATATTTTTTTCTATTGAAAAATGGGACAAAAAAATATTTTTTTAATTTTATTTTTTTTATTTGTTTTTATATAAAAAATAATTATTTTAATTAATAAAAATAATGTTTAAAAAAAAACAAATAATTAATTAATTTGATTTCGTTTTTATGTGGTGGGTAAGTGTGTGCCCGACAGAAGTTTGTTTTGTTCGATTGCTGATGTGTGATGAGCAATAAAAAAACGAACAATAAGTTCGCCTAACAATCAATTTGGCTCCCCAGGTAGGATTCGAACCTACGGCCTATCGGTTAACAGCCGAGTGCTCCACCACTGAGCTACTGGGGATTATATTGGAAAAGTGCTTTAAACACTTTCTCAAATTAAGCATAACAGCCAAGAGGGTTTTGCTGTTTGCTCAATTATAATATCACTATTCGGTTTTGTTGTCAATCAATTCGTGCAAATTTTTTTATTTTTTTTTAATATCATTTGACAATATTTTTAAAATGTTTTATCATATAATTATTAAAGGAGGTAGTTTATGGCAAAGAAATCTGATTACTTTGGACTTGACAGAATCGTAAGCATTATTCTTGCAATTATTCCAATCACTGCTTGGATTTGCGGAATTGTTACAAGATTCAAAGAAGGAAAGCTTGTTGCAGGAATTATCAGAATTTTCCTTGGTGGATGGATTCTTTGGATTCTCGATCTTATTTACATGATTGTAAACAAGAGTATTTTTAGACTTCTTAACATATAAGTCAAAAAACCACACAAAAAAACAGCGATTTCTGTCGCTGCTTTTTTTATAAGTCGTTTATCTCTTTGTCAATTCTTGAATCTTTTAAGTATGAAATCATTATTAATTTTGTTACTATGAAATAACTTGTCACACTCAATAGTCCAGCGAGAACAATCATTATGACGATTATCAATGCCAAACTCAATGTTTCGTAGTAAACCTCGTATTCTCCATTAATAACATTTACATTGTAATTGTTGTTCAAAGATTTTGCCGTTATTACGTATGTTCCGGCTGATAAAGGGTTAACGTTTGATGCAAAGTCAATGTTCAAGTCGTCGCCATTATAGACAATGCCCCCAGATCTAACTTCATAACTGAAACTTGAAATTTCAGAGAATAATGCACTCCTTTTGTTATGAACTTTGATTGACACGTTTGCAGGGTGGATTGTCACCTTAATTTCCAGTTTTGAAGATTTATAGTTGTCCGTTTCTTGTGCTTTTATTGTTACGGTGTGTGTTCCTGTTCCAACATCTCTAAATGAGTTGTTTTCATATGTTAAAATGTTTTCGTTTTCTTCACTTCGAGAGATTGTTGCAGTTTCTTCTATGGATTGATACTTTCCATTGTAAGTAAAATCTGTTGTGATTCCATAGGTTTCAATTACAGTTTTTGCTTTTTCGATAAATATCTTTATTGCCCTTGATTCTGTGATTGATGTTGTTATTAAATATTCATCGTTATTTATGGCAGGAGAAGAATGATCCGTTGCCATCACTTGAACTTTGTAATAGCCACTCTCATTTGCTTTTGACAATGACAAAGCGGATTCCGTCTGATTTATAGAGCGATATCTTCCGTCAATCGTTTTGCAATATAACCAAGCGTATTGATAAGTTATATCGTTTTCTTTTATATGTGTTGGATAAATTGCAACATTATGAGTTGTGCCCTTTGCGTAAGTTGTGGCAAGTTCTGTTGAGTTTTCATTGTCGATTTTTATATCATTTACGTTTGAATTCACGAGCTTTAATTGACCCTTGACAGTCATTGTGTTTGAAACGTTTTCAAGGTTTTTATCCCAAATAAGCTCATATCCGATTGTTTCGGTTTGAAATAGCGAAGGAACTTCGACGTCAGAATTGATTGGGATGGTTTGTGTTTGTGATTGATCATCGAACACAAATGTTACATCGATTGAGTCGGGCTCTCTCCATTTGGCATATATGTATAAATAAGAAAATGAAAAAGGAGTTTCATCATAACGAGTGTAATAGTTGCCCGCGCCACTGCCGTCGTAAATGTGGCTGTCGTTGTATGAGAAGTAATATCCATTTGCGTCCCAACCTAAAGGGGAATTAAATTCTTTGTCGTAATACCATCCGTCAAACACATATGCCCCTTTGCTTGGATTTGGCAAATATGTCAAATTATTATTTGAAGAAAATTTAAGAGCGGGAACATCTCTTTCACCTGTTGCACCGTTGTAGTCGGGGATCATATAAACAAATTTCATTGATTGTTCCCAAAATGTGAGATTTGGGCAATACACAGCAGTGAAACGAATGTATTTTGTTTCCCCATCTAGAGAGGTCAAGCGAAGTGTTGCGCTTCCAAAGTTTTCAGTGATATACAATGTGAAGCCAATCTCTCCTTTTGCATAAGAAGTTGCGGTTGCAAAAGTTGTTTTGCTGTCGTTCAAGACATAATTTTGAGCGGTGCACTCAACACATTCTGCCGACTGCAAAGTTGAGAATGAAGGCAAATACACGTGGAAATAAGCATAATTTTGTGTGAATACTTCATAATGTAGGATTTCATTATTAAATGAATTATAGTCTCCAAAATATACGTCTG
>Ga0310786_10009234_pt1 | contig 12539 bp, 15 predicted proteins | sample AusTroGonzalo_MG_FD_203881 | JGI IMG/M metagenome (GOLD analysis project Ga0310786, IMG submission 203881) | Bovine rumen microbial communities from tropical cattle in Woodstock, Queensland, Australia - Gonzalo_03 (v2) (version 2) | ecosystem: Host-associated > Mammals > Digestive system >...
CTTGTCGAGAACTGGTTCAACTTCGTGAGCTAGTTCTCAGCGAGTCGCGACAAACTCGAAAATGTGTCCAGTTATTTGAGACGGAAAACACTATCGCATTTCGGGAACTTGGGGTTCTTGAGTGGGATAGATATCCCCGAAAAAAATCCGAAAAACGGATTTCGGAGATTTTTCGGAAAAATTTCGGCAATTTTTCGGAGGCCAGGCGAATCAAGGACTTACTATGTTAAAACAGGATCCAAAAATCAGATGCGAGAAACGGTCTTTGTCCAAGGCTATTGGGACATGCCGTTTTTACAGCAACATTCAATCAAGATATGCCGATGTTCTACAAGCCAATACGGACATCAAGGAAATCCGTTGTAATTACTCCCTAGAAGACTTCGAATTGGGTGCCTACACATCCGATTTTGTTTGTCTAAGGCAAAACGGCTCCTACATGGTCAGAGAATGTGTCGATAGGCGCTACCTTAGCAAGCCAATGACAATCCGATTGCTAGAAGCCTCTAGACGATTCTGGCTCCAAAAGGGAATATCCGATTGGGGTATAGTCATCAACAGAGAGGTCGCCAATGGTTAAAGCAACTTTATATCAAGCAGACAGCATCTACAGAGTGCTGGATGAGCAGAACGACCTTATTCTTGTCATTGACTGCATCAAGCTAGGTATGCCCCGCTGGATATCACAAAAACAGCTAAATGAAGTCTCAGAATGTACCGAAGAGATTCTTCGAGCAAAGGCAACCATAGACATCAGGGACAATTTAAACATCGAGGAAGAAGGCGTATGCAACAAACGATTCACAATCATAGCTGACATACTCCCTTTCATCGGAGACCAGTCGCAACGAAATACGGCCATAGCCAAATCAGCCAAAGAAAACAGATTAACGACCAAAACCATACGAAATATGCTCTGCAAATACCTCGCTTTTCAAGACAAACGCGTTTTTGTTCCGGCTGCACCCAAGATAAAGGAACTGACCCAAGATGAGCGAAACATGCGATGGGCGTTGAATCAGTTCTTCTATACCCGCAATGGGAAAACTCTCAACGACACCTATACACAACTAATCAATCACAAATACTGCGATGCCGAAGGCAATATTCTCCCAAACCATCCTTCGATGGCGCAATTCAGCTATTTCTACAGAAAGCATCGTAAGCTACAAACCTTTTACATATCCCGCGATGGAATCAGGCATTACCAAATGAATAACAGACCGCTATTAGGTGACAGCGTTCAAGAATATGCCCCTGCTATCGGCGTTGGGATGGCAGACAGCACTCAATGCGACATCTTCCTATGCGATGACAGCGGAACCCAGCTTGTAGGAAGACCGACATTGACTGCCATCGTGGACGCCTATTCAGGATTATGCTACGGCTATAACCTCGGATGGACTAATTCACTAGACAGTATCAGAGGACTCCTTTTGAATTGCATCACCAACAAGGTTGAATGGTGCCGAAAGTTCGGTATAGACATCAAACCGGAACACTGGAACTGCACAGCATTACCAGCCAAGCTGATAACAGACCGAGGCTCCGAATACGCCTCATTAGGCCTAGAACAAATCACAGAACTAGGGATTACCATAACCAATCTTCCGGCATACCGAGCAGAATTAAAAGGCCCCGTAGAACGCTTCTTTGCTCTGGTTCAAGGGTATTACAAGAGCCTATTACGCGGAAAAGGGGTTATCGAGAAAGACATCGGTGTTCGAGGCGCACACGATTACAGAAAAGACGCCTGTTTAACGCTTCAAGCATTCGAAGCAATCGTTCTAAGGTGCATCATTCACTACAATCGAGAACGAATCCTGACCAATTTTCCATACACACAACAAATGTTAGAAGCCCAAATTGCGCCTCATCCGTCAAACATTTGGAACTATGGACTGACGCAACCTGGAGCAAACCTGATTCCAGTCAATAAAGAAACCCTTTTCAAAGTCCTACTGCCAAGAACCAAAGGCACATTTACCCAACGCGGATTGATAGCCAACAAAATCCGCTACAAGAGCGAGGGTTATACCGAAGCCTTTTTGGCCGGAGGATCAGTTACGGTTGCCTATAACCCCGACGATGTATCACATATCTATCTGATCAAGGATAACTATCAGCAATTCGACATCATTGAAGCTCGCTACGAAGGATTAACCCTAGAAGCGGCCAAACACATGATGAAACAGCGCAAGGAATTGATTAGCAAGTTTACGGAGCAGAGCCTACAAGCCAAAGTGGACTTAGCTAGACATATACAGTCTATTGCAGAGTCCAACAGGCGTAATACCAACCATATTGACATAACCAATACTGGACGCGCCCACTTCCATGAAAGATACAGTAAACATCAAGACCTAATGAGCGAGGTGACAAATGAAAGAGATTGATTTCGCGGCAATGTTGCCTCAGCTTCTGTTAGGCGACGAACTTATTACGGCTATGACTACCCTACCCAACTACGATTCATCGGTAAGAGAGCGTTCTGCAAGTGAACGACTCATGCAGTTATCAGATATCTACAAGGTATTTATTCCGACCAGTATGGCAACTGAAATTTACCAGCGAATTTACCTAATGACCCGCATGAGCTTGCAAAACAAGGGTACGGTTTCCTCTATCCGTCGAATAAACGCCAACTATGCCTGGAGCCATGGAGGCGAATTTCACGGCATAGCAACCGGAGCCACATCAGCAACCGTTATAGGCATCAGCGGCATTGGGAAAACGAGCTGCATCCAGTCATCCATAAACCTACTTGGAGCAACCATCGAAATAGAAAATCCCTGTCACAAGGTAATTCCAATTGTGATGGTTTCGTGCCCATTTGATTGCAGCTACAAAGGTCTTCTATGTCAAATAGTCATATCAATAGACGAAATTTTAGGCACAAACTACTATCAAAAAACACAATCTGGCCGAATGAACTCTCAGCAAATTTTAGCCATGGTTTGCCAAATCTGCCACCTACATGTAGGACTCTTGATTATTGATGAGATTCAGTTACTTAGCGGAGCAACGCGAGCCGGTTCATTGCTATACAAGATGATTTTACAGCTGATTAACACATCCTGCATAAATGTGCTACTTGTCGGAACCTCGGAGTGCCTTCAATTCTTTGCGGAGAACCAGCAAATTGCACGGCGAAGCGTCGGTTTGCAATATGGCGCGATGGAGTTCAACAGCGACTTTCGAAAATTAGCCGAAATCCTGTTCAGCTACCAATATGTCAAGCAAGAAACCAAGATGACAGAAAACATCTTGTTTTGGCTCCATGAACATACCGGAGGAATCCCAGCCATTCTAACAGCAATAATCCATGATGCGCAAGAAATCGCCATTATGCGAGGTCGCGAGATGCTTGGGATTGAGACCTTGACAGAGGCATATACAGGCAGAATGCAAATGCTTCATGGCTACTTGAAGAACCGAATTATCCCCAGAGTTCCTGCCTATCACGAAATTCCAAAGCCTCTTGAAACAGATAAAATAGCCGAAAACTCGCAGCCTTTACCAGAAGGCTACAAATCCATCGTCGATATGGCAAGTGAAGCCAAAAACAAGCAAATCGATTTAATCGAACTTATGCGGGACCAATTCCCAATCGAGGAAATAAGCCTATGATAGCCTACTTTCCAAGTATATACCCAGACGAACTCGTTTACAGTTTGTGCAGCCGTTATTACGCCCATAGCGGACTCCCCTGCTATTCCATGGCATTAGAAGACCTATTCGATGATAAAAGCTATAGGGTAAACTATGAGTTCTCCGGTCATTTCAGCACCGAAGCCAAGGCTATAATCAACAAGATGACCTCCATTGAAAAACTCATTAAAAATCACACAATGTACCCCTACTATGCCAGATTCGTTTCAACCGAGCGTCGCGAGGCGGCATTTGGGACATTATGCGAAGGCAATCATCTAGGCAAGCAACTTCCAATTCCAAACGGCAACGATATTCGCTATCTAATGTATTGTCCTCAATGTTCCAAATACGATAGAGATACTTACGGTGAGACCTACTTTCATAGGATCCATCAAATTAGGCATATCAAGCTTTGCCCACATCATAGCTGTTTACTTCGCTCAACAGGCATTCAAATTACATCAAATACCTCACCTCGGTTATATGTAGCCGAAGAGGTCATTCCCCGCAATTCCATCAGTGAAGCAAATACAGACCCATCAGAACTGTCCCTAGCTAGATATATGGCTGAAGTATTCAGACAACCCATGCCTACTGATACTGCATCTATAGGCAATTACTTGACTTATAGATTAAACAATACACCATACATGTCTGCAACGGGTTTTATGCGGCAAACGGCAAAGCTCTACCATGATATGAGAGAACACTACGCAGATTGTCCATACAGGCAACACCATATCGAAAAGACTCTCATTGGGCATAATTTGGACCCACACTTAATCATCTTGATTGCATTCCATCTAGGGATAAGCCCACAAGATTTAGCAATCCGTTCCATACCAGCATCTTATACGATAACGACTCGAAAACGCGAGCCAACCAGCTATAGTACACGCAAAGGCGCTCTGATGCAAGACTGGAACAAGCTAGACCGAGAAAGTCTCCCCAGAATAAGGGAGATTATCAAAAGACTGCTAGTCGATTCCACAGGCAGACCGCGAAGAGTTACGGAAAGAGCCGTATGCGATATGATGGGATGGCCAAGTAAGCGCCTTAACCTATTACCCCAATGTCAAGCGGAAGTACACCGCTACCACGAAACGATGTCACAATATTGGGCACGGGAAATCGTCTGGGCATACAAAAAAATCCAAGATAACAGTCTAAGGCTAAATTGGAGGTCCATCAGAGATTTGACCAATATTCGTCGATGCGATTTCATCGTCGCTCATCCGTTGTTGTGTCACTATACAGATCCCGAGACTTGTTCCAAGATCATAAGCCTATAGAACTCCACTAATACCCCCAGGCATTTTTTTGAAAACAACATAGCCACCATGTCATTTTTAGAGCGTCCCCATAAAGAGCTCTGTTTTTTTCGCCAAATTTTGAAGGAGCATTCCCATATGGAGAGTCCTCTTTCATAAAAAACGTCGTACCCACGAAAACACTTTAATTTTTTGTAAACGCAAAAGAGTTATAACCTTTATATAGTCCTTTACGGCGATTTCCATCCATATAATATCGGCTTTCAGCGCGAACCGCCTATGGCACTGTCTATCTATAACCGGGCGTCCCTACATTCTCCATCCTCTCTATGACAAGAGAAAACGACAACAACGGAGACTAATATGCACTATGGTGTAAAAAGGGAATGGCACAATGTCTTGGTAAGACCAGGATATTTCACCGAGGACTTTAAAAGCTATTGGCAAAGCCAGCAAGCGTGCGAGCGAGACGGATGCGGTCGCGTGGTTGTCAACATCCATTCGAAGGATCGGCTCACGTCCGCACGTTGGAAGCGGTTCTGCAAGAAACCGAACCCCATCGTCGATGAATGGGCCGACAAGTACACCTGTAACGCGGTCTTGGTTGGGGTGCTTGGGTGGGTGGTATCACGTAAGGTGCGCCACATTGAGGATCACCACGTAGTCGAACGGACGGAACGCAAGAGCTACAAGAGCCGCCCCAAGCACATCGTCAAGGGTGGCACACTGTACGCCGAATGCCGATACGTCTGCACCTATGATGCCAGAGAATACGACCCCTTGGAACACTGTTAGACAAGTTATCCCGCGTATAACCGCGGGACATTTTTTGACTATACGCGATTCGTAACTGACTGCGGGCAGCCGGGTTTCCCACAACCAAACATAACATCTATGACACAAGAACACAACCCCATAAAGGAAGCAATATGAACTACAACGCGATGAAAAAAGCGGACCTGGTTGCCCGTATCCAAGAGCTTGAAACACAAGTAAACACAACAATGCAAGTGACTGACTGCAAGGTTTTTCCGTTTCGTGAAGGACCTTCAATGGGGCATATCAAGGCTCTTGCAAACATAACCCTAGGAGACCAAATCCTAATCCGAGGTCTCCGCGTTATGGACGGCGAAAACGGCTTGTTTGTCAGCTATCCAATTGACCCTTTCTTCAAAGGAGAGGAGTTCCGCTCACTTTGCAATCCTCTTACACGAACAATGCGCGAGCACATTGAATCAACTGTACTAGAAAAATACCAGCAATCCATCGCGACATCCACGGAGGCTGCCAATGGCTAAAAAGCCAATCTTTCTAAGACCGACAAAGAAACGCGTCACTGGTCGATAACCATTTTAAACACACTTTCAATCCCGCGTATAACCGCGGGACATTTTTTGACCATACGCAATCCGTAACTGACTACGAGCAACCGGGTTTCCCAAAACCAATCATTACGTCTATGACACGAGAAATCAACCCCATAAAGGAAGCAATATGAACTACAACGCAATGAAAAAGGCGGACTTGATCGCCCGTATTCAAGAACTTGAAGCGCAATCCCCCAAAACGGTTGCTAATCTGCAAGTCACGGCTTGCCACATATATCCATTTGACGAAAGTCCCACTGGCTCGCTTAAAGCGTTAGCCACAGTCATCCTTAGTGACGCCTTTCAAGTCCGTAACCTTGGCGTTAAAAGTGGACCTAACGGTTTGTTCGTTGACTATCCGTACGACCCACTCAACAAAGGAATCGTCGGACGCAGCATCTGTAACCCCATCACAAGAGAACTTCGCGACCACATTGAAACCACTGTTCTTGCAAAGTATCAAGAGTCCATTGCCACAACTACGGAGGCCAATAATGGCTAAGAAGCCCACCTTCTTCCGACCGACAAAGAAACGAGTCACTGGCCGATAACATTTTTACAACCACATCCAATCCCGCGTGGAGGCGCGGGATTTTTTTGCATTCTACCAAATTCATCACTGTCTATAGATAACCGGGTCTCTCCTAGCAGGGTATTAACTCTATGAAACGAAACGGAGGCCAAAATGAATCAGGTATATCAAGAAATCACCGATAAAATCGTCGCACAGCTAACCAAAGGCATCATTCCTTGGGAACAGCCTTGGTTTGGTACTAGTGGAGCCATTTCTTACTCGACTGGGAAAGCCTACTCTCTGCTTAACCAAATGATTTTGGGCGGTGAATCAGCGGAATTTGTCACTTGGCATCAAATCCAGATGCTCAAGGGTCGCATCATCAAAGGCAGCAAGGGTCGCAAGGTGTATTTTTGGAATACATTCGACAAGGCCGAAGAGAACGAAAAAGGCGAACGCATCATCAAAAAGATACCCTACTTGCGAACTTACACCGTTTTTCGCGTCGATGATTGTGAAGGTATTGAAAATCGTTGGCAATCAAAGCAAGGGAACACAGCAACGGTATCACCCATAGCACAAGCCGAACAGACTGCAAATCAGTATTTAAATCGAGAAAGCATCAAGCTGGAACATAAAAATTCAGGCGAAGCCTACTATTCCCCAAGACAAGACTATATCAATGTTCCGTCAATCAATAACCATCGTTCGTCCGAAGCCTACTATTCCACGCTATTTCACGAAATAATTCATTCCACTGGCCATAAAAAAAGGCTTGGCCGATTCAAACCAGACGAACACTTATCGCCTTTTGGTTCACCAGACTACTCACGCGAGGAACTTGTAGCGGAAATGGGCGCATCGTTTATCTTAAAACGGTTAAACATAGACAACGACAAGACCCTACAACAAAACAGTGCTTACATTCAAAGTTGGATTCGAACCTTAAACAATGATGTCAGCCTTATAGCCATAGCGGCAAGCCGAGCGGAAAAAGCGGTTCAGTTCGTAATGGGTGAAAATAAATAATAAAAACGAGCGGATGGCTGAGAAACTTGGCAGTTTATGAACGAGGAAGCCATCCGCTCGTTCCTTGGTTACCTATAACCGTAGTTTATATCTTCGTCGATTTTTTTATCCGAACCCAAATCGAAATACAACCGCTAAGGCATCCTATAGTTTATATAGTTCTCACTCGAAATAAATATTTTACTATGGGATAAGCCTTAAACATCTAATAAAATTATTGGTTATTCACAACCACCCACTAACTAGACCTCTGTTCAACGCTTAAAAAAGTTTGTCATAATGTACACCTTTAGCCATACAAACATTATCATAAAAAACTAGCTCAATACCTATTGCATAAAGTCCTTAGACCTCTTATGCAATATTGCAAAACCAAACCCACTATTTGAAATAATTCTACAAGGAGAACACCATGATTTACGCTTATGCGAGAGTTAGCAGCGACTCACAAAACCTTGACCGCCAAATTACAGCTCTAACACCCTATGTTTCTGATCCTCGGTGCTTGATAACCGACAAGGCAAGCGGAAAAGATTTTGACCGCAAAGGTTACAAGATGTTAGTAGGTACAGCCGAAACAATGCCGTTGCTTCACGATGGGGATACTTTAGTCATTACCAGCCTTGACCGACTTGGCAGAGATTACGAAGCCATTCGCAAAGAATACGCCCATATTACACAAGAGCTCGGTGTAGATATTAAAATTTTGGATATGCCGATACTTGACTCTTGTAAGGAACAAGGACTTGAAAAAAGATTTCTTGCATCACTTGTACTGGAAGTATTAGCATTCAACGCAGCCAAGGAACGAGAATCAATTAAACGCCGTCAAGCAGAAGGTATCGCTTGTGCCAAAGCTAAGGGACAGCGATTTGGAAGACCAACCATAGTCAAGCCAGAAAACTGGCTAGAAATCACAACTGAATGGAGAAACGGAGCTATCACCGCAAGAGAGGCTATGAGTAGACTCAATCTGAAACCAAATACATTCTATAGATTACTGAAAGCATAGGAAACACAGCTATTATTTACCAAATCCAGCATTCTTCTTTACAGTATCACAGCATTGTTTTAGCATAAGTTTGGCGACTATATGAACATCGCCGTTCTTTTTTTTCAGAATGGCGTCGGTTTTGGCTCTGAAATTGGGGTCAAATTTACCGTCAAGGACTTCCGGCCATTTCCCAATTTTAAGATCCACCGAGAAAGTTTTCGATAGTACCAAGGCTTCCTTCTTTAGGGGACACCCTAAATCCCGACAATACTTTTTTGTTAATTCAGCCAAGCGAGTCATAACAAAACCCAAATCCAAATCATTGGGGGTTACAAGATAATTCTTAAGCGCTCTTTCAACAGTAATCATTCAGGCTCTAGAAATAAAATTCTCAATAGTCTTGGTCATAGCGTTCATCGAAGAAATCAAGGTCTTCAATTCAGCAATCGACATACGATTTATTATGGAATTGCGTTCCGTATTTGTATAAAAAATTTGAAGACAATCTTCCAAATCTGAGCAAGCCTCTGTTAATGGTTCCATAAGCTCAGCGTGCTCCATATCCACAATGAGACCATTGGCCACATCTTCAATATTGGCTAAACAATCATCCAGTTCATCATCCACACAATTACCATACATTCCGAAAAATAGAACTACTTACACTGAGCGCATTCTTTTTTTACCAAGCAATTTTCGCAGTCAGGATGTCCGGCCTTACAAGTAGTTCGACCAAGCAACCACAAAGAAAAATCTATTATACCAGGAAAATCGGGACTGAGCTCCCTCGCCTTATAAATGATTTTATCATTACTGGCTTTCTTTTCAACAAGTCCCATACGGAACATAACTCTACGCACATGGACGTCAGGAGACACATCTATAGAGTAATAGTCGGAAAAATGTATCTTATAATCTCGCGCCAAAATGTTGGTTGCCATTGTGGCAATTTTTATCCCAACTCCGTTAAACTCTAGAAATCGATAAACAACCGTTGCGCTGCTAGGTTTATCCTTCCATATATTATTGGCATCATCAGCATAAATTTTATGTATCCGCTGGACGGCATCATAAAACACTTTGCCCATGCTTTCGGGAAAACGATGTAACTTGTATTTCCTAAAGACCTTCTCATAATCTGATGCAGATTTCGATACAAGCGTTTTCATGGAGAAATCGCCAAATATCTGAAAAATCTTGTATGGAATCATCCATGCAGCTTCGGCTTTCATCTGACGATCCATACAACACGCAAGCACATACGCATGAGGAAAACGCTTAAAATCGTTCAAAAATGTATTGGCCGATTCGTCCTCTACGAAATGAACCTGTTTTTTCTTGGGTGCTTTATAGCGTTCCCAACCTAACTTGACAAGAATGTGTTGTTTGGACATAAAACATACCGCATCCATTCTATCGAACGAGATCTATATTTAGGAAGCCCATTGGAGGCTTATTTTTGAACAAATTTATAAGATTATCTTCTATTTTGGCTCTTGGTGACGAATTTTGAACAACAGGAGCGTTTTGATTTAACCTAGCATTTTTTACCATTTCAACAACAGCCGTTCTAATATCTTGAACAAAAGATTCTGCAACCAAAATAATAGATTCAATAGGCGTTGTTCGTCCTGATTGTCTTTCAATGTATGTATCAACAACCTCAAGATGATGTTGTGACATATCATCAAAATCATGATAATGAGCCAAAAGGATGTCATAACCATCCCCATCAGCCATACTTTGCTTCATAGAAAACGAATGCACTACACCACATCTCAATGTTTGATAAAACTTGTCAGCCAAACCATCTTCAGAAATCCCTAAAGATCGCCTAAGTGTTACATAATGGGAATTCGACTTAAAAATGTATTCTTTTAAAAACGCGTTAAAAAATTTGCTATCCGAACGACCGTTTCGTCCCCTATTTTGGTTGTTATGATTAACAATTTCATCGTAGAATACCGCCCACGCAAGCATATCTATAAATGTACAACAGGAACCAAAGAACCAGGCGTCGCCTCTTACAGCCATCGACTGCAATTCAACTAATCTGTCATTAAAATATGCTTCGATTGCATTTAAATTTATTCCGTTTGAACTCTCCGGAACAGGAGTCAAAGGTGTTGCTGACGCCGTGGTTCCTGAAGACAATGTTGATTGACTCGATAAAGAAAATAGTTTTCTGTACTTATCAACATACTTTTTTACATATTTAGGTCTTGGCATACTTACTCCAAACAATCTGTTTTTTAAGCACTGTAATAAATTTTTGATCCGTTCAAACATTTTTAATAATACATTTCAATGTACTGATAAGCCTTCTCGAAGACATCGTTGTCCTTGATTTTGTACTTCAACCAAAGAATCGAGCGGAGCTTCTGCTTGACTTCACGACGGGCGGTAACGCTCTTGAATGCGTCATTGAACTGACGGATAATTGTCAGCTACCCATTTTTAGGACTGGTTTAAAGTATACAAAATCACCCTGTTCTCATCAACCGATACTCCATTGGAGCGAGGTTGTTTAAGGAGTCGTGGGGTCTTTCGTTGTTGTAGTAATCCGTCCACTTTTCGGTAATTTCCCTTACATCATCTAAAGTCCTGAAAATATAGGCGTCAAGAACAGCCCTTCGGTACGATCCGTTAAACCGTTCGATGTAGCTGTTCTGAGTCGGACACCCGGGCTGCGTGTACAAAATTTTGATTCCGTTCCCATCGCACCAATCTTGAAATTTATGCGAAATGAATTCCGGACCGTTGTCGCAGCGAATGTTGCTCGGCTTGCCTTTCTCCCAAATGATTTCCTCCATGAATCGAATCAAGCGGGATGCCGGTATGGAATGCGCAACCTTCTGTGCAACGGCCACACGGTCGCTGTCGTCGATGACGTTGAGTACGCGGAACTTGCGGTTGCTTTGCAAAACGTCAGTAACGAAGTCCATCGACCAGGTGACATTTTCCTGGTCCGGTGTCACGAGCGGATTCTTGACTCGGGCTGGCAAGCGTTTGCGCAACGGCTTTCGCTTGTTGAAATGAATCGCCTCGTAGACGCGGTGGACCTTCTTATGGTTCCACGGATGCCCATCCTTGCGAATCAGCCTGAATATTTTCCAGAAGCCGTCGTTGGCAGCCTCGGCCTTCTGCCGTATCGCAGCCTCGACTTCGGAATCGTCCTTGGTTGATTCGTAGTAGAAGTATGACTTGTGGATGCCCATCAATCTGCACGCCCGAGTAATGCTGATGTCGTGGTCCTCTGCTATTTCGCCCACAATTTCCTTGCGGGCCTCGGGCGTCAGAGTTTTTTTTCGATAACCTCGCGGAGAATCTCGTTATCCAGGGCGAGATTGGCGTACATCTTCTTGAGCTTGGCGTTTTCTTCTTCGAGTTCCTTCAGTTTCTTAAGCTGGCTAACCTCGAGACCGCCGTACTTCCGTTTCCATTGATAGAGCGTGGCTCTGGAAACGTTGAGTCGCCTGCAGATTTCATCTGCAGACACCCCAGCTTCAAGTTCGTTTACGCTTTTGACGATTTCCGATTCGGAATGAGTCAGTTTCTTCATGGCTGTTCCTTTGCTACCAAAGGTAGCATTTTGACGCAGGCGGAATTGCCTTTTGTCTAGTTATGAACAGTCCTAATTATGGGGAAGCTTACAAACCTATATAAGGTCCATTGTGTGCTTTAGGACCGCTGCTAATTCCAATGCCACA
>Ga0310786_10009236_pt1 | contig 12536 bp, 9 predicted proteins | sample AusTroGonzalo_MG_FD_203881 | JGI IMG/M metagenome (GOLD analysis project Ga0310786, IMG submission 203881) | Bovine rumen microbial communities from tropical cattle in Woodstock, Queensland, Australia - Gonzalo_03 (v2) (version 2) | ecosystem: Host-associated > Mammals > Digestive system >...
CGCTCGCCGATGTCGCGGATGCGCTTCTCCAAGAAGTAGTTGTAGGCCTTGATGTAGGTCGGCACGATGGCCGCGAGCTCCTCCTCGGAGAGCATCTTGAACACCTTGTTCCACGCGCCGTTCCAGTCGTGCTCCGCGCCGAAGTCCCTCACGCCCACGGGGAGGCGCCAGTTCGCGGTCGGGATCTTCACGCCCGTGCGTTCCTCGAGAGCGCGCTTCTCGGAGTCGGGGCAGAAGCTGTCCCAGATCCACGTGGGACGCTGCCACGAGTTGTTGCCCCACACGAGCGGATGGCCGTGGATGCGGCAGCCGCGCCCGCGCAGGAAGTCGATCACGGGATCCGGCGCCGGACGCCGCCAGTGCGCCTGCTCCTTCGGCTGCGGACAGTTGTTCCAGAAGTTCTCCGTGTCCTCGTAGCGTTCCGCGAAGCGCGTCGCGTACGGGTACGGCTCAAGCGTGCGCCAGTAGAACGCCACCGTGGCCGAATTGAAGAGCGTGCCGTACAGCTCCTTGTAGCGGTCGTTCCACTCCTTCTTGCCGAGCTGGCCGTAGTTGAAGATATGCGCGCCGAAGAAGAAGGCGTGGGAGACCTGCTCCACCTTCACCTCCGTGCCGGCCGGCACGCCTTCCAGCGCGAACGCGCCGTCGGCCTTGCGGTATTTCTCGATGTCCGCATCGATCTTCGCCTGTGCGCCGTCGTTCCATATCTTCCAATACGCCTCGGACATGGCGGACTTGTCCATCTTGAACTCGGCGACGGCGGAAAGCGCCGCTGCGCCAACGATCACTGCAACTATTCGTTTTGTCATTATTTATCCTTTCTGGTTTAAAAGCGTTGCCCTGTCAGGCGCTACATTTGTGGAAACTCATACTGCAAGCATTGCGTCGATTGCGCGCTTCGCCCGCGCCGCGATGTCGGCAGGCACCGTCACGCGAGGCGACATGTCACGCAGGCAGTCGCGCAGATTCTCCAGCGTCGCCTTCTTCATGTTCGGGCAAACCATGCCCTCGTCAACCGGGAAGAAAGCCTTGTCTGGATTCTCTTTCCTCAACCGATGCAATATGCCGACCTCGGTGCCCACCAATATCTCGCGTGCTGCGGAAGTGCGGGCATAGGCACACATGCCGCCGGTGGACAGCCGTTCGTCCGCCGCGTCGCGCACGTCCTTCGCGCATTCAGGATGCACCATCACCGGCGCGCCAGGATGCGCGGCGCGCGCGGCGGCGATGCGCGCGGCAGTGAGGCGTGCGTGGGTTGGACAGTATCCAGGCCAAAGCACGTACTTCTCGCCACGCTTGTCCGCAATGTGCCCGCCAAGATGCTGGTCGGGCACAAACAAAACCTCGCGCCCCTTGGGGACGGACGCCATCACCTTCTCGGCGTTCCCCGAAGTGACGCAAATGTCGCACTCGGCCTTCACCGCCGCGGTGGAATTGACGTAGCAGACGGCTATCGCGCCGGGGTGTTTCGCCTTGAGATCGCGAAGCTGCTGCGCGTCGATCATGTCGGCCATCGGGCAGCCTGCCGAGGGATCGGGAATAAGAACCGTCTTGTCGGGATTGAGTATCGCCGCCGTCTCGGCCATGAAATACACGCCGCAGAACGCGATGACGGCAGCATCCACCTGCGTCGCCCTGCGGGCAAGTTCGAGAGAATCGCCCGTGAAGTCTGCGGCGTCCTGAACTTCGGAACGCGTGTAGTTGTGCGCCAGGATGACGGCGTCGCGCGATTTCTTGAGCTCGCGTATCTCTTCAATTACGTCAGACATCTTCGTATGAACACCAAGTGAAACCGCTCATCAAGTTGGTGGACCCGCCGGGACTTGAACCCAGGACCAAGGGATTATGAGTCCCCCGCTCTGACCAACTGAGCTACGGGTCCGTGAACGCTTTCGGCAAGACGCCTAGGCGACATGGTGCCCCAGACAGGACTCGAACCTGCTACCCGCTGCTTAGAAGGCAGCTGCTCTGTCCAGATGAGCTACTGGGGCTCGTCGCGTTGTATTATACCATAATATCGCAGTCCCGTGTGGACAAATTTTCATGGTAATGCGTATCCGGGTTTGCTATTCGTTTAATAGATAAAATGCAATTTGAGGTGACAGCACGCGACCCGGGCGGGGTCAGGCGGACGTTTTCGCGCTAGGCGGAGACGCGCGACGCGCCAATGGGCGAAACGCCTCTTGCCTCAGTTGGCGAAATCGAGCGCATACACTGTCTCGCCGGGAATCTCCAGCTCGCGTTTGCCGCCGTCGAAGCGCCATTCACCGCCGGTGAGAAGCTCCTTCGCCCGCGCCTTGCCTGAAAGCGAGGTGAGAATGGCACGCACAGGTTTCGCGGAGAGGTTGTACACCGTTGCATAGCGATCCCCGAACTGCTCGGTGATCACGTTCGAGTTGTCGGAGGCGAGAAGTCTGTTTACCGGGCGCCACCCGGCTTCGCCCACGCGTATGCAAACTGGCATGTACTTCTTGAACAGGTGGCGATCGCGGTTGTAGTAGGCCGGTGTGGAGAAGTAATGGCTCTTGCTGGATGCGACGGGCGAGAAGAAGCTGGGGTACATGCCGTAGGCGAGTGCGCACTGCATGTACTTGTCCACCTTGTCGGACGTGAATTCGTTGAAGTCCGTGTTCATCAGGAAGCAGAACGGCTTGGCGCCCGCAAGGCAGCGTGAGTACATGAAGGTGGAGTCCGACCACGGCTTCCATCCCCCGTTGCAGCCCCAGTTGGTCTCGGTGCCCATCACGTCGAGATGCGGCGCGAGCCACCACCACGAGAGCGGCGTGCTGTTTGCCATAGTGCGACGGCCGATTGCGCGCGCGCGCCGCCACGCGCCGCGCACGTATTCGTAGCCCATCATCCCCTTGAACACGCACGGGCGGAAGTCGTTCGAGGAGAAGACGAGAGGAGTGTCCATGCCCGCGAAGTTCCCGCGGTTGAAGTCGAACTGCGCCGTGACGTACATTTCGGACGAATCGACGTATTCTCCGTCGATCCCCTCCGGGAATTCGCCCTTGTAGCGGGCGGCGAACCCAGCGTCGCCGAGCTTTGCGGCAAACTCGCCGACAGGCCCCTGCCCGGGCGCGCAGTTCATGTTCCAGACGATTCCGTTGCACCAGGGCGTGTCGAGGATGCGCCCGCATGGATTGCCGTCTTCGTCCTTGATCGCGCACCTCTTCCAGGCGCGGGCGTAGGCGCTGTAGCCCTTCTGCCCCTTCGGGATGGCGGCGAGGCGCTTCGCCTCGGCGATGCACTCATCCTTCGTGGCCTGCTTGCGCCCGTCCCTGCCCTTGATGGACATCCACCATGTCGTGGGCTCGGTGTAGCGGTACGTCGTGATGCCGTGCTCGTCGTCCCACTTGGTCTCGGAGTCGCCTTCCTTTATGGCGAAGCCGAAGTCCTCCCAGCCCTCGACCTTGGATATGGGATTGAACGCCATCCAATTGCCCTGCTTGGTCTGTTTCACCTCGTTGTGCTCAGGGAACAGCTTCTGGTATGCCTCCAACGCGCCTCTGAAGCCATCGGCGGCGGCGAACGGGAACACAACGAACCCGAAGCGGGCTGAGCTCTTCTCCGGGACGAGCGCGAAGTCGAAGGCGGCGTACATCAGGCGCATGCCGGCCTGGAGCGAGAGCCGCGAGAAGGCAGGGCTGCGAGGGTCGAAGCCGATGGCGACGCCCTGTCCGTCAACGGACGCCGCAATGAACGGCCAGCGGGAGTAGGCGCCAGCACCGCACGCCACGGTGGAGACGTCGCGAAAGTCCATCTTGAAGCCGGTCACGTCAAGTTGCGACCGCGGAGTGTTGAACAAGACGCGCGTCGAGCCGCCTAGCGGCTTCACCCACACGAGCGTCAGCGCGCGGTCGCCGCCCTGGATGTCCTCCGCGGACACCTCGAAGAATTCGGCGCCGTCGCGCCCGGAGTGCTTCACCTCTACGCGCACGCCCTTCGTGTCGCCATCCACGCGGCAGAACCCTCCGCCGGCCCGCGCGTCGCGCAGGAGAAAGCACGGTTCCCCAAGGGCGCTTTTCGCCATCATTGGGATACCGTCGAATAGCATCGCGCCGCCCTCGCCGCCGAACACCTCCACCACGGGCGAGCGGAACCTGGCGCGGAGCGTAGGATCTGAACGCGCCATAAGATAAACCGAGATGCTCCTTATCGGCTTCGCCGGCATCAGCATCACCGAACGCGTGCACCATCCGCAAGGCGTGGACGGGAAGAACGCCTTCTGCCCCCAGAGGTGCCCGCCATCGACGTATGACACATCCACGTATATGAGCGCATCGCCGGACGCGTCGCCGGAGTCGATCCTGCCCTCCGCGCGGATCCTCACCGGTACCGGCTCCTTCTGGTTGAGCGCAACGCCCCACACCACTCCGCATTTGCGCTCCTTCTCTTCGGACACGCGGCAGACGTATTCTCCGCCCTCGAGCGTGAAGCCCGCCATGTACGGGCGCGCCTTCGGCGACTCAAGCGGCATCGTCTTCAATGCGCTGGAACGGTCGATGGCCGCCAACACTTCCTCCGCCGCCGCGCGCGGCGCCGCCATGGCGCACGCCGCCAATGCCGCGCATATCCGCACGGCCGCGATCATGTTTCCTGTGTTTCCTGTCTTCATTTCAACTTCCTCCAGTTCACTCATGCGTAATTGAAATCTTCACCGTCAGGCGCTTTCTGCCGCGCGCCTCGAAACGGCGGTAGTGTCCGTTGCGGTTGGCGTAGACCTTGCCCGTGTCGACGATCTCGCCGTCCGTCTCCCAACGGCATGTCCAGCCGTTGAATGTAATCGCAAGGGCTTTCGCGCCGACCTTCGCCTCCACGTGCGTCTCGCCGTCGAATCCCAGCACAGGCAACGTGAGGGCCAACCCACCCTCCACGGAATCGGCCGCCGCCGACACAACCGTCACCAAACCGTCATCCGACAACCTGCTCTCCCACGTGAGCGGCGCCATCCCCTTGCGCGCGACCGAAAGCGTCGCCTCGGTACGTCCGTCGCCGGCCTTTGTGCGAGTCACGGCGTAGTTGGAACCATAGGCGTACGCCCACGTCCCGTCCGTTAGCTGCCAGCCGGGCAGGATCGCGAGCGGCGTCTCGTTCGTGATGTCGACCGTGTAGCTCGGCTTCTTCGTGAACGGCACGGAGAGGCAGATCATCGGCGGCGCGCCGCGGCGCTGGACGCGTCCGAGGCCGGGGCCGTCGTAGTGCGTGTCGGGCGCCACGTCGAACTGCGCCGTGTACCCGCCCGCGTGCAGGATCGTGCGGTGGAACGCGTCGCTCGTCGTGAAGACGCCGGTGCGCGGCTCGTCCGGCGCGAGGGGGATCGACTCGTCCGCGAAGAGGTAGGCGATGTAGGCCCAGGAGCCGAGCGTGACCATGTACTTGTCGAAGTAGCCGTAGCCTTCGCAACCGTAGCGCGTCGCGAGCGGGAAGCGGTTCTTGACGTGGCGGAGGACGGGCTGGCGCGTCCAGTAGTCAAGCGAGTCGATCGCGCGTTTCGCGGCGCGGCGGAAACGCGAAGCCGTGGCGAGGTCGCCGCGCGCCTTGTACCAGGCCGCGTACCATTCGCAGACCGCCGCCCAGAACCCCTCGTTGTGGAGGAACTGGTTGCTGCGCCCGCCGTAGGGAATCTCGCCCGTCTCGCTCTGCAGGAGCAGGGTGGGCTCGGCGGACTTCAGAAGCTGTGCTTCAAGCGCGGCACGCGAGGGACCGTCGTAGCCGAAGTGGAGCGCCACGGCGAACTGGAGGCGCGTGACGGCATCGTAGACCATCGGCTGGTGCGGATCCTTGTACATGCCGTTCTCGTCGAAGAAGCGCAGCTGGTCCTTCACGTACTTCTCGGTGAAGGCCGGCACGCCGTTCAGGCCGGCGAACGTGCGCGCCTGCTCGCTCGCGGCGGCGAACACGGCCCAGTTGTGCGCCTTCGGGTCGCCGAGGCGCGGACGGCACGTGTAGGTCGTCTCCGGCACGGCCTTCGCGAGGTCGGCGCGCCAGCCGTCCGTGACCGCCTTCGGGAAGATCCCCGCCTTCTCCACCTCGAGCAGGCAGCTCACGATCTCCTTCACGCCGAAATCATTGCCCACCTTGGAGCCGTTCTTCACGTAGGCGACGGGAATCTGGCGGCAGCAGAGGTCCATCATGTGCCGGAAAAGCTCTTTCTTTTCCGCGAGACGTCCATGCGCAAGGAGAATGCCGATGTTCGCCGTCAGACGGTGGAATCCATGCTCCTTGATCATCTCCTTCTCGACGCGCGCCACGTAGTCGGCTGTGCGTTCAGGCGTATACGCGCCCACGGCCGCCTCCATCACGTCAAGATAGCGGCCCTTCGGGAACTCCGCGGCCACAGCGGGAACGGCCGCACTTGTCGCGGCCCAAACGAACATCAACCCGAAACGGGCAAAGAGACATGTTGCCACATATCCCTGCCGCATGCGCACAGGCTCGGCCAAGCCGCGCCACGCATCGCCCTTCACCAGAAACATTCTTTCAATCTCAAATGCCATAGTTCTGCCGACGTTCTCGCTCTTCACGACAAATCTCTTGATCTCTTCGTTCTTCATACGGTTCAATGGTTCCTTCATGATACTGCGACATAATTATACCATAGTTTACGCCTTGAAATGGGATAAAAATCAGGGGCCGTGAGTTGACATCCCCCGCCCCATCTGCGATAATATCTAATTATCAAACAAACCTCCTACCCGGAACGAAGCACATGACATGAAACTTACCCGCAACATCTCCTTCGCGATTCCCTTGCTGGGAATCGTGCTTTGTCTGCACGGCGTGGCGCAAGCAGGGGTTCGATGGAATCATTCTGAAACCTGTCACCATGCAGAAACTCAAGGGCATCATCGGCTGAATTTGCAGTGTCCATAGTATTGGAAAGAAAAGTCCATTTGAAGAGGAATCGAAATGATAGCTGAGATATTTGAGTTCGCGATGCTGTTCGCATTTGGCTTCTCGTGGCCATTTGCCATAGTGCGCACCTACCGCGCAAAGCGTGTGGACGGCAAATCGCCAATGTTCAGCGCGATCGTTATCGTGGGTTACGTCTGTGGCATAGCCTCGCATCTTGTCGAGGGGACGAAGATGTGGCTCGTGTCGGTGTACCTTCTGGACATTCTACTGGTTTCCATAGATCTCTCGCTATACTTTCGCTACCGTCGGAACGGACGGAAAGGGATTTCATGATATGCTGGGAACGGATTACGCCGAATGGTCGACAACAGGCGTCGTGCAAGGTCTCCTTTGCATCTGATTTTTCTCCTGTTTTTGTGCCGCTCGCTTATTAGCAACATCCGTGCCAAAGCAAAAGCGAGCCCCTGAACCTTGCGGTTAGGGGCTTACCTGCGGTCAAAATTTTATCGGCCGTTAAAATTCTTACACAAGAGATGCGTTATTGTCTTATAATCTCCTGCAAATACTCAATGCTATCCAGTTCTTCTTGCGTCAAATGATTCTTGTTGTGCAATAGAGAAGCCCCATTTAGCAAGATTATGCATAACACTTGCATCTTTTCGACTATCAGCGCTTCAACATCTTCTGTTTTTACCGCCCAGACTCAACCATCATCCTGAAAATGCGAAGTCCATTTCCTTTGGCGGAAGATGCGAACTTGTCATGAATTCTCTTTTTTGCCCTTGTCATGTTTCACTTCGCAAGGATTAGGCTTGTCCTCGTTCCGTGTTGGCGGCGTCAACCTCCTTTACCCCTCAACGACACTCCAAGAGAGAGAACGGGCGCATCCCCCGCCGGATTTCGAGTGAGGCCCGCGAAAGCCCTGTAAGAAATCACGAAAGGAGATGCGCCCAGATGGACGCACCCACCGAATCGCGGCTCTTACAGTTGAAATTCGCGGTTTCACTCGTGCCAACAATGCGATGAACGCAAAGCTATTGTCAGCAATATTATAGCAAATTTCCCCGTCGCATAACGGAGCAATCTGCGCATATCGCGTTTTTCGCCTCGCGCCTCCTCTCGTGAAAAATCTCATGCCAAACATGTAGCAATATTCGTGCCAACGCAAAATATGCCACAAAGACGGCGATTTTTCGCTCAAAATCTGAGCACTGGTAAAAATCAGAGCGGACTTCAGTTAACTCAGCAAAGCGAAAAACACTCCAGCACAGGCGAGGGTGTCGTCAATGGCGTCGTGGCTGTTGATGCCGTCGATGTTGAGCGCTTCAATCAGGTTTGCGAGCGAGTAGCTATCCAATCCCGGGCGCAGATGACGGGCGAGCGCGACTGTATCGCAGGTCTCGATTCCATCTGGCGCGAAGCAGAGGCCGAACTTCTCGCACTCCTGGTTCAGCATCCGCATGTCGAACTTGTTGTTGTGCGCCACGAGCAGCGCATCGCTTCCCAGAAACTCGAAGAACTGGCGCATCGCTTCTTCCGGCGCAAGACCATGCTTCGAAAGGAAATCCAACGACAGCCCATGCACCCCTTCCGCCCAGGGATTCATTTCGCACGAGGGGCAGATGTACGAATTGAATGTGCGCGTTTGAACGCCATTCACATACTCCACGGCGGCTATCTGACAGATCTCATCGCAGCGCGAGCAGCCTGTCGTCTCAGTGTCAAAAACAACCACCCGCCCACTCCGGGCGTATTCCGCAATCTGCGGCAATGTGTTGGCACATATTCGCATGATACTCTATCCTGACAATCTACACCACCGGGTCGCCACAGAAGTCGCGGCGACCGCAGTCTTTACAAAAGTCGCCTCGCCAGACGGAATCGAACTGCTCGATGAGCGGCGCGACGAGCGCGGGATCGTCGGTAAGAATGCCGTTCTCGAAGTTGCGCTTCCTCTCGCTCTTCGCGCCCATTCCCGCGCCAGTGAGGTTCGCCGAACCGAAATACGCCTTCGCGCCATCAACGATGATGCACTTGAAATGGACGCGCGGACACAGCATCCGCTCCATGCCCTCCCAAAGGCCGGGATGGCGGTCAAAATCCTCTCGCCAGTTCGGTCCTGGGTCTTTCGCATGGATGAGCCGAACCTCAATCCCGCGCTTCACCATTCCATCCAGCACCTCCAGAAATGGCACCATATCCCGCCCGCCAGTATCGACGTACATATCCTTGATGTCGGCAGTTGCAATCCACAACCGTTCGCGCGCCTGCGGCACAATTCCGCACACGACGGAGGTGTAGATTTCACGGTTTGAGAGGAAGGAGATCATACTATTGACTGATAAACCGCCGTGTCGTGAGAGGAGAAGCAGCAGAAGATGACTTCCATCTCTGCGCTCTCAGCCTCTCCGCGCCTCGGCGTGAGAAATTTCTCCACCTCTCGCACAGCGATCTTCGCCGCTTCCTCTTTCGGATAGCCATACACGCCTGTCGAGATGCATGGGAATGCGATGGACTTGCAGCCGTTCTCGGCGGCAAGCGCAAGCGAATTACGATAGCAAGCGGCGAGCTTTTCAGGCTCTCCGTGCTGGCCGTCGCGATAGACCGGACCGACAGTGTGGATGACGAACTTCGCTGGCAACTTAAAGCCAGGAGTGATCCGCGCCTCGCCTGTCGGACAGCGAACGCCCGGCCGCACCTCTGGCACCTTGAGACACGCTTCGTAAAGCTCGCGCCCGGCCGCACGATGGATCGCTCCATCAACACCGCCGCCGCCGAGCATCACCTGATTCGCCGCATTGACAATGGCATCCACCGCCAGCGTCGTTATATCGCCTTGGATGATCTTGATCATGAGGTAATCCTCCTTACTTCAGAAACGTCATCACGAGGTTGACCATCAGTTCCTTCTCCTGCGGCTTGGATTCCGCGATCATCACCGTAAGAGCCACAAGCGTGTGGTCGGCGATACGCTTTGATCCGTCCTTGCGCAGGAGAAGCCGGTTGCGCTTGAGGAAATACAAGAACAGTCCGGCGGCGATGCGCTTGTTGCCGTCCGAAAAGCCGTGGTTCTTCGTGACGAGATAGAGCAGATTCGCAGCCTTCTCCTGCGATGAAGGATAAAGGTCTTTGCCGCCAAATGACTGATAGACCGCGCCGAGCGCCGATTTAAACGAGCCGTCTTTCTCGTTGCCGAAAAGAGACGAATCGGCGGCAAATTTCATTCCGTCGATGAACTCTCGGCACTCCTCGTAGGTGATTTCGACAGAGCGGCCCTTCGTCTTCGGTTTGCCGATTGTCTGATGGTCGTAGCCGTCAAGAAGATCAAGCGCGGCGGAATACGTCTTCGCAACGTCCAGAACCTGCTCGGTGTCAAGGCTGTTCGCCACGCGCTTCATTACCTCGACTGTCTGGCCGAGTTGCCGTATGCGCTCGCGATTGACGGCATAGCCGCGCACAAGATATTCCTTGAGTACAGATGTTGCCCAACGACGAAACTCAACACCCCGCTGAGATTTCACGCGATAACCAACTGAAATAATGACATCAAGGTTGTAAAAGTCGACAATTTGCGTGCGTGTTTTATCTGGAATCGCTCCATGTGGAGTGACCTGTGCAAATTTTGCAATGGTCACTTCTGGATCGATTTCGCCCTCTTGTATGGCATTCTTGACGTGACGAAATATTACTGACTTGTCCTTGTCGAACAGTCTTGCCATTTGTGCCTGCGTCAGCCAGACGGTATCAGCCCCCATCCGCACTGGAAGAGATACCGCTCCGTCTTTGGCTTCAAACAACACTATTTCATTATTTTTCATTTCCCTTGCGCCTCTCTGCGCCTCTGCGTCTCTGCGAGATGAATCCTCTACAAATACTTTCTCACCGTGTTCCGGCTCACGTCGAGAGCATCGGCGGCACGGGTGAGGTTCTCGCCGTACTTCTCGTACACGCGGCGGACATGAAGTCGCGTCGCATCCTCGAGTTTGTCTGGGATACGTCCCGACTTCAGTTCGAGGTTGCCCGCAAGCCCCGCGTTCATTTCCTTATGCTCGCGCATGAGAAGTTCAAAATCATCCTCTTCCAAGGCAGTCGCACGGTCAAGAATGTTGATGAGCTCGCGCACGTTGCCAGGATAGTCGTAGTCCATCAGCGCGGCAATCTGTTCCTCCTTCAGCACATGGTTGTCGTGGAACTTGCGCCACCAGGCGTTGGCGATGATCGGAATGTCGTCCTTGTGTTCGCGCAAGGATGGCGTCCTGAGCTGCACCACGTTAAGGCGCTGGTAGAGATCCTCGCGGAACTTGCCCTCGCTCACGAGGCGTGGTAGGTCGCGATTCGTAGCCGTAACGAGCCGGACATCGCACCGAAGCTCTTCCCTGCCGCCCACTCGCATGAATCGTCCGCCTTCAAGGACGCGCAGGAGCAACGCCTGCACTTCAACCGGCATCTCGCCAATCTCGTCGAGAAAGAGCGTCCCGCCGTCCGCCATGAGGAAAAGGCCGTCAGTCCTCTCGATGGCGTTCGTAAACGCGCCTTTCTCGTGTCCGAAGAACCTATCCTCCAGAAGGTCTTTCGTTACGCTCGCGCAGTTGAACGAGATAAACGGCATCTTCCATCTGGGGCTCTTCGTATGGATTTGCTGCGCGACCGTTTCCTTACCAGTACCGCTTTCACCAAGAATTAGAACGCGTGCGTGTTCATGCGTCGCCACACGGTTGATGCGTTCCTGCAATGTCGCCATCACGTCGCTCTTTCCCAAAAGCTCACGTCCACCATATCGGTCGTAATGTTCAACTGCAGCCTTGACGTCCGGTTCCCACGCGCAAGGCTTCACGCCATTGGCAAGATAGCGAGCTGCCGTGGCATAGAGCGATTCATCCTGGTAGTTGCGATAGTAGAACTGCGCCGTGGCAATCAGCTCGAAATAGGCGCGAACATCCGAGGAGACGCGCTTCGGTTCCTTGAGGAATGGCATATACTGTTCGACATCCACGCCGAACGACTGCCCGACCGCCTCAAGAAGCGAAGAGTCGAACACTTTGGTCTCAACAAGGCCAGCCAACTGTTCGGCGATGTCCTCCGGCATCTCAAGAGCGCTTATCCACGTCGTAGATACCTTCTTCGCCTTCAGCTTCGCCAATGCTTCCGCAAGGGCGTTTGGATCGCTGCTCACTGATACGCCGAGCATATAGATATGCGACCATCTCGGCGCTCCACGCCCTGATGCGAGTTCAGAAAGCAATTCCGGCAGACGTCTGCGGCTCACGCCGTATACGTCCGCTCTGCCGCCAAGTGCCTTCAATGCGACCGCTGCCGAGGCCACGTATTCCGCGTAGCCCCAGCCCGTAAGAATCAGGTTTCCACTCTTCTCCACTTTACAACAGTCCTTATTATTGTTTTCAACGGGCATAAATTTTATCACTAGCATCCCATTCGTGACTAGGAGGATGCAGTTTAATGTTGCTTTTCGGGCCGGTTCCGTGTAACCTACACGGTTGTGCAAAAGACCAACCCGAAAGTAACGAAGACAGTATACCCGATTATCTGTCAGATAGTCAACATCATTCCGCACCAGTGTTGCGGGGTGAGCAAAATGGGAATACTTCGGGCGAGCAAAACGGGACGCCTTGCAAGCCCATGGACCCCTGCAAACATTGGCTTTGAGCCTTGATTCA
>Ga0310786_10009237_pt1 | contig 12536 bp, 13 predicted proteins | sample AusTroGonzalo_MG_FD_203881 | JGI IMG/M metagenome (GOLD analysis project Ga0310786, IMG submission 203881) | Bovine rumen microbial communities from tropical cattle in Woodstock, Queensland, Australia - Gonzalo_03 (v2) (version 2) | ecosystem: Host-associated > Mammals > Digestive system >...
ACAAGTTTGTTTTGTCTTTTGTTTTATCTATGTGTTATAGGACGTTAAATGTCAAATGATGAAGAGTATTTTTTTGTCGAAAAAGAGATATATTTTTATATAAAAAACTTAGATTTCAATATTTTTCTTGATTTTTTTATAAAAAACAGATATAATCACGTTAATTATAAAAAGATTTTTAAGCGTTTATCGCTTTTATATATAAAATTTTATACTTTATTTGACATCAAATTTCAAAAAAAGATCAAAACTCACTCGGTTTTAAAAGTTGTTTTTTGTGTGCTTTATACTTTAGGTTTTAAAAGTTTTGTTGAGATGTGTTAAAAAGGGTATAAAAACAAAATTTTCAAAAATTAGTACATATTTTAAACAAAAAAAGGGTTGTATATGATATTTAGAAATTCAATAAGACTTTTGTTTGCAAATTTCTCAAACGTATGGAAGTTGCTTGTGTATTACTTAATATGCATAACTTTGACAATTTGCGTTTGTGGTGCAATTGCATATCCAATCATTGAAAAACTTGCCGAGGCAAATGTGTTTCAAGATCTTGTAACTCTTCTCAATAGTGTGTTTTATAAGCCAAGTGGAGTAGTATCTACTTTTGGCGAAATAGTGAAGACTGCATGGGATGTAATTGTTGCAAACATTCAATTTAAGTTTAACTATATTTTCCTCATTGTTTGGCTTTTGTTTGTGTTTCCTTTTACACTCAATCTCGCTCAACTAGCATTATGCGAAGTCATGTATGGCTTTATGACAAGCCAGGTAAAATATAGTTTTACTGGAAGATATATAAAAAATATTGGCAGAAGTTCTATCTATGCACTATCTAGTTATTTTGTTGAACTTTTGTTCAATGCAGTCATCATCGCAATTATATATTTTATCGTCAAAATCTACTCACTGGGCAGTATCTTCTACATTTTGGCTGACGTCGCTTTGTTTGCCGTGCTTATCATTTTTATTAGTTTTAAGCACACATTCTTTTGTTGCTTTATGCCAGCGTATGCAGTTTTGGGTTGCGGAATATTTAAGGCACTTAAGACAAATTTCAAAACAACACCTTACCGTTTTTCAAAGTTGTTTTCAAATATATTCACCATGGTCATTTGTGCCATTTCGATAAATGTTATCGGCGCATCATCCACTTTTGGCGTGTCGCTTATTGTCACATTGCCAATGACAGCAGTTTTGTTTGTTGTGATGAAAATGGTGTGCTATTTCAGTTGTCAGGGTATGAGATTTTATGTCTACCCAGATATGTTTGTAAAACCAAAAAAGTTTGAAGAAAAAGATACCACAAAAAAACTTAAGTTTGTTTTGTAGTGTCAGTATACAAATAAAATATTTTTAAGACTGAGTAGTTTTGTGTTTGTTTTTTTATCCCAAAAACTTTTTATAAGTTTTCTGGGCTCTTGTGTTTTGAAATTTTAAAAAATTTTTGACCATGTTTTGTGGTCTAGATATAAATTACTTAAAAGGATTTTATTATTTTTAAAAAAGGGCAGAATTTATGGAAAATTTAAAAGTTACATTTTTAGGCGGAATTGATGAAATAGGCAAAAATATGACAGTGCTTGAGTACAAAGACGATATGATCGTTATCGACTCGGGGCTATCTTTTCCGGATGAAGCAATGCCAGGGGTTGACCTTGTTGTGCAGGATCTAACTTATCTTATAAAAAACAAGTCAAAAGTGCGTGGCATTTTTATCACACACGGCCACGAGGATCACATAGGCTCTATTTGCTATTTGCTCGACAGCATAAAAGCACCAATTTATGCGACTCGTGTTACACTTGGTCTTATCGAAAACAAATTAAGAGAGGCAAAAAAATCAAACGTCATCATGAAGTCGTGCAACCCTGGCACAGTTGTTGTTGCAGGGGATTTTAAGGTAGAATTTGTGTCAGTCACTCACTCAATACCAGGCTCGGTTGCGTTTGTGATTTCTACACCAGTCGCAACAGTTGTGCATACTGGCGACTTCAAAATTGATTTTACGCCAATAGGCAATGACCATTGTGACCTAAAGCGCCTCTCCGAATTGGGCAAAAAAGGCGTTGATTTGCTTTTATGTGAAAGCACAAACGTTGAGCGTTTGGGCTTTTCGATGTCAGAGTCTGTTGTAGGCAAAACCCTTGACGAACTCTTTGCAAAACTTGCTGACAAGCGAATAATAATCGCCACATTTGCTTCAAATATCCACAGGCTTCAACAAATTATTAATAATGCCGAAAAATACAAGCGCAAGATCGCTTTTACTGGCAGGAGTATGGTCAACGTCAGTGATATGGCAATAAAACTTGGCGAACTTCACTGCGACCGTGATATCATTATCGACATTGACAAAATTGACAAGTACACAGACCGCGAACTCATCATCATTTCAACCGGCTCTCAAGGTGAGAGTATGAGTGCCTTAACACGTATGGCAAGCGACAATTTTCCAAAAATAAAACTGTGCGAAAATGATGCTGTCATTTTGTCGTCAGCGCCAATTCCTGGCAACGAAAAGGCGATAAATGTGGTCATAAACAACCTTTATAGAAAGGGTTGCAAGGTTATTTATAACGAACTTGCCGACGTTCACGCCTCAGGTCACGCTTACAAAGAAGAACTCAAAATCATGCACTCTATTGTGCGCCCAAAATATTTTGTCCCAATTCACGGCGAATATAGACACCTTAAAAATCATCAGGATTTGGCTTTGGAACTTGGTATGAAAAATCGAGATATAATAATTCCAGAACTTGGTATGCAAGTTGAGGTGGGACCTAACACTTTCAAGGTGGCGGGTAGTGTTCAAGCAGGGGCAGTTCTTATTGACGGCACTGGCGTAGGCGACAAGGATAGCAATGTTATCCGTGATAGACTCACACTTAGTCAAGACGGTGTTTGCGCGGTAGTACTTACACTATCCGGCCTATCAAAAAGGGTTTTGGGGCCAGTTGACATTATCTCACGTGGATTTATTTATCAAGACGAGGCAAGTGACATAATCGCTGAAGCAAGAGAGGTTATCTCAAAAAATCTTGAAGAAAACTATGACCTCAAAAGTCTTGACACAAACGAGATAAAGAACGCAGTCAAAAAGGTTGCAACAAGTTACTTTTTCAAAAAGACAAAACGCAAACCTATGATACTTAGCATTGTTGTTTTTAAAGATATGGATGATAGCATGGGGGACATTGACTTTAAGAAAACAAAAAAGAATGCAACTGCAAAAACGCTTGACGACGAACTTGACTCACTATTTTTTGTTGATAGCCTCAAGAAAAATATAAAACTTGATGGCAAAACTCAAAATAATACTTTGAAAAATGCAAAAACAAGTGACACAAGTGCAAAATCAAACAAGAAAAAAACAAAAAAATCAAACAAGTTAGTCAAAACGCATATTGTCGCAACTGTGCTGTCAGATGACGACGCTCAAAAACAAAGCGACACATCAAAAAAGACGGCAAAGAAAAATATGCAGTCAAAAAACAAAAATAATCAAAAAAAGAAAAAAGCGCTTGAGTCAAATGGCAGAATTGTTGACCAAGATAAAACAAAAAAAGGCGATCTTCAAAACCTGAAAAATAAAACCGAAACAGTAAAAAAAGCCATAAAAACAAACGTTTATGTGCCACACAACAAAAATCACAAAAAAGTGCTTAAAACAAATATAAGTTATAAAACAATCAAAAGTCGCAATCAAACACAAAAAACTGGGTCATAACTGACTTGGTTTTTTTTATGAGAACACATCTTGGTATTGTACGTGTTCTTTCATGATATCTATTGCTTTTTTTTCAAGACGGGAAATGTATGATCTCGAAATTCCAAGTTTTTTTGCAATTTCACGCTGGGTGTAGCATGGTGAATTGCCTAGTCCAAATCTCATGCAAATTATTTTGTACTCTCTATCTGTTAACGATTTTTTGACAAAATCCAAGAGTTTTTCTGCTAGAATTTTGTTTTCTACGTGTGAGATTACATCTTCTTCTTCATTTTGAACAATGTCAATAATGCTCACCTCACTTCCGTCTTTGTCATGTCCCAAACAGTCCGACAAACTCAAGACCTGAGTGTGTTTTTTGTTAAGCCTTAGTAGCATCAAAATCTCGTTTTCAATGCACCTTGCCGCATAGGTCGAAAATTGCGTATTCTTGTCATATTTAAAGGTGCTTATGGCCTTAATTAAGCCTATTGAACCTACCGATATCATGTCGTCAGCCTCACCGCTTGTGCTATATTTTTTGACAATGTGCGCAACAAGTCTAAGATTGTGGGTGATGAGTTTGTCTTTTGCTTTTGTGTCGCCAGCCCAGTATTTTTCAAAAAGTTCCTTTTCTTCTTTTATTGTAAGAGGCTTAGGGAAGTTTGAAGCGTTGTTGACATATGCCGAAAATAGCATAATTTTGTTCATAAACGACATAAAACTTTCAAAAATCATAAAGCCTCCAAAAAAAATAGTTTTCAAAATTTTTTATCGGTCAAAATGTGGTAAGTTGCGAAAAAAAAGTTATTTGGAACGTTGAAATGCCAAAAAGGTTCTAAGAGGTGAATTCTGTTTTAAATGTTTAAAATTGCGGTCATGTATTTTATATATGTCGCATTTTGTAGAAATTTGCTTGTCCCAACAAAATTTGGACGAGAAAATTTAAAATTCGCAAGGCTACAAAAAAACTGATTGTCAGTTTTTGTGATAGAAAAATTGAAAAGGTATAGTAAATATAACGTAAAATTGCTAGGTTTTGAGAATATGCTAATGGTTGTGACATTTAATAGGATGGTGTTTTCAACAAAATCTTGTGATTTTTCTTGTTTCAACGCTAATTCTTCATGCTTGACTTAAAGATTCACTCGTGCTAAACTACGCATAGTTAGGTAGCCAGGTGGTCGCTGTTTGAGGGTAATGCCTTAAAGAGAGGAAAGTCCGGGCTTCACAGAACAGGGTGCTGAATAACTTTCAGCGGAGGCGACTCTAGGGATAGTGCAACAGAAATAGACTACTGCCCACGCAGTACAGGTGGAAAGGCGGAGTAAAAGCCCACCGATTTCTTAGCAATAAGATTTGCCATGTAAACCCCACCCGAAGTAAGACTAAAAGGGACCGTTTTAACGTGTGTTCGCTAGGTTTCTTAAAAATGTCGCTTGAGCCATTTGGCAACAAATGGCCTAGATAGATGACCACTTAATACAGAACTCGGCTTATAGACTACACTAACTATCAAAAATACAAGGAGGACTTGAAAATACGCAAGTTCTCCTTTTTCTTAATTATCCTAAATATTTTATATGCTTTTTAGTTATCATTAGTTTTTTAAACGTCCAAATGAGTTAGTTTTTTGTCATCTATTTAGATATTAGATTTGTTATTTTAGAGATTTTGTGTCACCCAAAAGTCGGAAGGTGGTACAAAGTACCAAAGGGTTTAAAAACTTTGTGTTTTAAAATTTTTTGTCATGTCAAAAATATTTTTGTATGATAGCAATTTTCCTCTTAGCATTTTATATAACACTTGTGTATTTCTATTTTCATTTTTCAAAACTCACAAAATCAAAAAAGAAGATGAGTTGTCCACAAGTCAAATCAATACTAAAAGTCAAAAAAACAAAAAAAGATTTCTGCAGACATTTTTTTTGTTCAAATTTTTCCACTTCAAAAAAAATTTTTGACGAACTAAAATCAAATCACACTTTTTTGTTTGATAGCGAAGCAAAAATGATGAAATATCTAGATGTCCTAAACCGAAGTGGAATAGACAAAAATCTTGCAATTTACAAATTTGAATATTACAAAGACAAAAATATTGAACAGTTAAAAAGGGTAGTTAAGGCATTTTGCGTCTTAAATAAGCAGGGTATAAATTTTAACCTTTTTGTCTTTGTTGATAGTGACAAAAGGTATATTGAGGCAACCAAAGTTTTGAACGTTATAAGTACTTGCAAAAGTGTAAAATTGTTTCATTGTCTTGACATAGACTACAAACTTTTGTCGGCAATAAATTACCTAAATATCTTGAGTCACAATTACCTAAAATTTGACAATAATCCCCATCTTGTTTCTAGTGACAAAATGACAGACAAAACTAAAAAACAACTAGGCAAAGCGTCAAATATCACAAGCGATAGTTTTTTTGAAGGTGATAGTGCTATGCAAAATGCAAGTTGCAATTTTGATATAAATTTGTCAACATATTGTGCCAAAAGTGTTGATTGTTCAACTTTAGAAAAACTCAAAATTGATCTAGAAAATGACTTTAAATACAACAAATTTTATTTTTCAAAAGAAGTTTTTGTTAATGGAAATATCCTTGAAATTTCAAAAACTTTTGAGATGAATCAAAGTGCAAAATTATTTAGTTTGGGTTTTAAAAACAAAGACACAAATTCTTATTGTTTTGACTTTGATTTTGATATTTGTGCCAAAAATTTTGAGTGCAAATATGTGCTTTGTGAAAAACACAAAAACAAGTTTTTTATAAAGATTTTGGATAGCAATTTTGCAAAAACTTTTTGTGTTGCACTTTCTTTAAGGACAAATACTTGCATAGACTACTTTGCAAAGACCTTGCAACTCAGGGCAAAAACAAGTTCTTTGTCAAACAGGATTTTTTTTGGCGTTTTTGTGGACAAAAAAAAGTTTTTTGAATTTGACGAAACAAAACTTGAAAATGCATTTTTTGATGCCAAACAAAACTACAATGCTCTAAAACTGCCAAAAGTTTTTTCACCAAACAAAACTATAAATTATTTGGTGAACGTATTTTTGCCAAATAGAATTATAAAAAATTTTATTGAAGGACTTGAAGGTTCGCAAGAAGAGTTTTTGAAACTCAAAAGTGCTTGTGTTGAAGTGGAGGACAAGACACTTGTTGAGAGTTTTGTTCAAAAGTTTTTTTTGGCAAAAAGCGACCTTTATCACATTTACTTTAACTTGCTATTTTATTATTTTGGCGTGTTTGCAACAAAAAAAGGCATAAAAATCAACCCAGACAAATCTCTTATTTTTGACAACTCATATATGAGCGTTTTTTGGGATACGAGACATTTTTTAAAAATCAAAAATAGAAAGAATAATTCTCAAGAATTCTTAGTAAACACTGTGTCTTTTTCAAACCTAAATTTTGTGCAATACACAAAGGACTCAAAAATGGAAATCTGCTTTTAAAATTTTATTGAAATAAGCCTTGCTTTGTGCTAAAATGCTTTTGTATGGATTACTTTTCAAATTTAGATCAAAAGCCTCTTAGCGAAAAAATGCGTCCAGAGAGGCTAGAAGATTTTGTTGGGCAACAACATATTGTTGGCAAAAACAGTTTGCTCAATCGTGCAATTGAGGCAGGAGTTTTGGGCTCTTGTATTTTTTATGGACCACCAGGCACGGGAAAAACAACTCTAGCAAATATAATTTCCAAAACCTCACAGGGAATTATGAAAAAACTCAATGCTGTTTCAAGTGGCGTTGCGGAGGCAAAAGCAATTATTGACAAGGCAAAAGATGATTTTAACTTGTATGGAAAAAAGACCTACCTCTTGCTTGACGAGTGTCATAGGTGGAGCAAGGCACAGAGCGATTGTGTCTTACAAGCAATTGAAGAGGGCAGTATAATTTTTATTGGCTCTACAACCGAAAATCCTTATACAAACATGACTCGTGCTATTGTGTCGCGTTGCCGTGTTTTTGAGTTTAAGCCAATTTCAACAGAGGATATCAAAAAACTGTTAAAAAGGGCAATAACTGATACCGAAAAGGGTCTTGGCAGACTTCCTCTTGAGGTAACAGATGATGCAATTGACTATTTTGCATGGGCAAGCAGTGGGGACGCTAGACTAGCCCTAAATGGCTTGGAACTCGCTTCAAAAACTACAAAACTGAGCAAATCAAAAAAAATTGTTATAGACAAAGAGGTTGCCACTCAAAGCATAGGGGTCAAACCTATGAGTCTTGACGATAGTATGTATTATGATATGCTATCCGCTTTTTGCAAAAGCATTAGAGGCAGTGACACAGACTCCGCACTTTACTACGCTCATCGCTTGATTGAGGCAGGTGTTGATCCAAAAATCATTGCTCGTAGGCTCATTGCGCACAGCAGTGAAGACATTGGAATGGCAGATAGCAACGCATTGCTTTTGTCTTGTTGCGCATTATTTTCTTGCGAAAAATTGGGCGTGCCAGAGTGCCTACTAAATCTATCTCACGCAATCATTTATGCCTGTGAGGCAGAAAAATCAAACAGTGTGCTTGTTGCTATGCACAAGGCTCAAGATGACGCCAAAAATGTTAAGGATGACAAAGTGCCAAACAATATCAAAAATCACCCATCGACGAACCCAGACGGCACAACTGGATACCTCTATCCACACGACTTTGGAGGCTATGTTTGTCAACAATATTTTCCAAATTCATTAAAAGACAGAGTCTATTATACACCAAGCAAAAATGGCAGAGAGCGAGATCTCAAGCGCAAAAAGTTTTTGAAAACTACAAAAAAATGAGCAACTTTTTATATTATAAAATTATAGTGTTAAAATTGTTTTCTAATTTTTTGTAAAAAGAATAAAATTTGTCATTAAAATTTTTTTGTGAACAATCAAATATAAAAATATTGTAGTCGCTTTCATTATTGCTTTCTACAATATTTTTTTTTGCTTTAATTTTTATTACTGTATAATTTTTTTTGAGCAAAATATTATATTGCTTGATTATTTCGTGAATATATTTTATCGCATTACCATCACCAACGAGTTTAAATTGTACCTTATAGTTAAATGTATAAAACCACAAAATAGTTTGAGTGATTTGTTTTTTTAATCTCTCAGTTAGTTTTATTTCTTTTGAGTTAAAAATACTAACGTATAATAACATAACATATTTATTATTCACACGTATCGTGTATTGTCAAGAATAATTACACAATTTGTGTTAATAATCAAAATATGAATGAGAAATTAAAAAGTTTAAGGCGTGAAAAGGGTGTGACGCAAGATGAAGTGGCAAAAGAGTTGGGTATAACTAAGAGTTGTTACTCAAACTATGAACAAGGTTTGCGTGAGCCAAGTTATGCGATACTTGTTAAAATTTGCAAATATTTTGATGTGTCATCTGATTATCTTTTGGGACTTAGTGATTATTAAGGGCAATATTTTGTCCTTTTTTTATTTGCCAATAATTTTGTGATTTTATATAATCAACTTATAAAATGATTTGACTTTTGTCAAAAAGGCTTTTTCGGCAATTGCTTTTTGAGTTTTGTATATGGAGGAGTAATTTGATTTAAATAGTCACATCAAAAATTTAAAGGAGAATTTTTTTATGGAACTAAAAGGCACACAAACAGAAAAGAACTTGCAAACAGCATTTGCAGGTGAGAGCCAAGCAAGAAACAAATATACATACTTTGCTTCAAAAGCAAAAAAAGAGGGATATGAAGAAATCGCAGAAGTTTTTCAAAAAACTGCAGACAACGAAAAAGAACACGCAAAAATGTGGTTTAAACATCTTAATGGCATAGGCTCAACTGAAGAAAACTTGAGAGCAGCCGCAGACGGCGAAAACTATGAATGGACCGAGATGTACAAAGAATTTGCAGAGACCGCAAAAAAAGAGGGATTTACTCAAATCGCATTTCAATTTGAACAAGTAGGCAAAATCGAAAAACGCCACCAAGAGCGTTATGAGGCAATTTTGAAAAATGTTAAAGCAAACAAGGTCTTTTCAAAAGCCAAAAAAGTTAAGTGGGAATGCAGAAATTGTGGATATATTGCAGAAGGAGAAAACGCTCCAGCAGTTTGCCCAGTTTGTGGACACCCACAATCATATTTTGCGATTTATGCCGAAAACTTTGAAGATTAAGTTTTACGCTATAAAAGTGCTGCATTTAATCGAAAATATTAATTGAGTTAATGCAAAAAAAGGTTACAAGTTTTTTGTGCCCTTTTTTCTTGCGCTGAATTGTTATAACGCAAGGTGGATATTGACAATTTTACACTTTTATATTATACTATGAACAATTAAAAAAAAGAGAGGGTATTTATTATGAGTATGTTTTCAAAAATAAAATCAAAATTTGATGAAAAAAAATTTGAAAAAGAACAAGAGATGTTAAAATCTAGTTTTGCTTATAGTCATCTTAAGTATGAACATGATTCTTATAGGGGGTTAAAGAAGGGTGATTCGCTTAGTTCTGTTCTTGAAGGATTTGCCCCATACACAGTAGAATATTATGGCGAAAAGATGAATGAATCTGGCAATACTGATGCGATTTTTCTAGGTCTAGAAGTGGGAAAACATGCAAAAGATGCAATTTGTGAAAAACTAGGACTAAATCCGGATAGAGAAACTACTGTTTCTATGTTTAGGTATGCATTAGAAAATGGCGAACTTTCTCCTGAAATTTTAAACAAAATGGTTAATAGCAATTCTGCAGTTAATGAATTGGCTAGACACGGAATAGCGATGGGGCAAATTGATAGTCAAGGCAATGTCATTGAGGGAAGCATAAGTGTTGTTGGCAAAGATGCCAGTATGGAAGAAGTTGCTAAAACTTGTGAGTACTTAAATAGTGTTTATAAGGCATCTATGCAAAAAGAACAAGACGACTCTGCACAAGAAGATAATTCTGCAAATTTGACTGAATAAGTTTTTGTGCAAGAATAAAAAAAGTAATTTGGAGGTTGTATTATGGCAGTAGTAAACGATATAAAAAACAATATCAAAACAAACAAAGCATACAAGGCACTAGAAAAGGAGATTGGCAATCAACTTGAAAGTCACTTTTATTACCTAAGCCAAAAGAGTGACGCAAAGTTAAATCCCCAAGATGAAAATTCATCTATGACTACTTGCGATTTCAAAAAAATTACAGGGTATTACAAAGAAAATATGGAGTTGTCGTGTGCCATGCCAAAGTTTAACGGCAACAATTCTGTAGTTGTAGCAAAACTTGTGCTTTCAAAAGATGAGAAAGAAGCGCTTCAAAACGAACAATGCGATAGTGAACTTTTGGCACAAATATTGAAAGGTGACTTTAAAAATAACCAGAACATTGTTTATTTTGGCGAAGTTGATAGTGAAGGCAAATATGTAAAGGACAGTGGTTCAAAAGTTGACAAAAATGCTAGGATTGACCAACTAAATGTTGCCTCAAAATTGATAAACGATGGATTTGGCGAAGTGCTTGACAAAAAAATTGGCAAGACATGTGAAAATGTATATCGTTTTTATTATGAAAAAGAAAGTGATGGCAAAGATATTTTGGAATACAAAAGGAACGCCTACGAGCGTGGGCGCATTTCAAAAGAGGAAGTCACAAAAGATCGTTGTTATGGTGATGGCATGGATTTTATAAACGCCTTTAATGTAAAAATGACAGATGGTGGAAATATAAGACTGTTTTATGCTGATTTGTCTTTTATAGAAAATCCACGTGACAGAAACTTGATGGAGGATGGAGTTTTAGATCCTGAAATGCTAGCAAAAGTTATTGATAGGCAAGGTGATGAATCAGGTCATGGCATCTATACTGGTGAACTTGACTTGAACGGAAAATATATAAAAGGCTCAGGTACATTTTATAACGACGCAAAAGACTATAAAAAAATTTTAGAGACTACAAAAGAAATAAACCAAAGCGCAAGGCTAAATCTCTTTAGAATTGCTCAAGAAGATTATGATTATAATCTCTTCAAAGGCTATATAGTTAGAAGATATGGAGAAGACCTCGCAACCCCAATTGACCAAAAAATTGAGGCAGGATTGAGTGAACAAAATGATAACACTGAGGAAACCGTGCCTGAAGAATAACAAAATCGCGTTGCTTGTCATTAGAAACAGTGTTTAGTATTGACAAAAACGCTTTTTTGGGGTAAAATACAAGCAGATTTTGAACAAAATTAAATTTTTAAAAAGAGGGAATTATTATGGGAAAAGTTACAGATATCATTCAAGGCATCAAAGATGCAAAAGATGCAAAAAATCTTGAAAAGTACAATGAAGAAACAATAAAAGATGGCATTGAGTATTTTTATCGTCAAAACGTGGGGCTTCAAACAACTCTTACTCAAAGAGAGTTTGCTTATAGCAAAACTGTTTTAAATAAAGAAGGCACAATCGTTCAAGAAACATATAAAAACGACCAAGGTGGTATTGTTCAAACTACTTTAGGGGATTCTTGATGTTTATTGCACTGTTGCTACAAGAGATGGCGGGGCACATGTTATCAAGGCAAATATTTCAGGTCCAAAGGAAGAACTTATTTCTTATCAAAATAGTTCAAAAGCATTTTCTGCAGAAGATCTTCTTCAAAAAGTCAATGAGGGCAATGCTGTTGTGTGGGCTGGTAGGGTTGACCAAGAAGGCAATTTTATGCCAACAGGCAGTGAATATCTTCTTGAAGGCAATACTTCATCAAAACCAGTTGATCTTGAAAAGGCAAGCGGAGATTTGAATATGGCTTTCAAGGCTTTTGAAAATGCAAAAATTGATGTTATGCAAGCACAAGTAGCAAAAGTACAAGGTGAAGAAGAATAATTGCTAGA
>Ga0310786_10009239_pt1 | contig 12535 bp, 9 predicted proteins | sample AusTroGonzalo_MG_FD_203881 | JGI IMG/M metagenome (GOLD analysis project Ga0310786, IMG submission 203881) | Bovine rumen microbial communities from tropical cattle in Woodstock, Queensland, Australia - Gonzalo_03 (v2) (version 2) | ecosystem: Host-associated > Mammals > Digestive system >...
GTCCTGCTGAACACCATCCAGAAGATTCCGTACATCCAGTCCACGGACACTATGATCTCCCTGGACGAGGCCTTCGAGCGCCAGGTCTGGGTCAAGGATTATTCCAGCGTGAGCTTCACCGCCAATTCTTCAGCGACAGAATAGCCTCGGCGAAGTCGAGGTCGTCCGGAGTGGTGATCTTGATATTGTACCTCTCTCCTTCGATGTAGGAGAGGGGTATGTTTTTTCTCGCCGCCACGGAGGCGTCGTCGGTGAAGGAGGTGTCGAAGGCCTGCGCGTACGCCGCCTTGATGTCCTCGGAGATGAACATCTGCGGCGTCTGCGCGCGGAACACCGTCTCGCGGTCCAGGGACACGCCGGGGATGGTCTCCAGGACCTCCTCCCCTGCGGGGGTGACGGTCCTGCGGACCGCCTTGAGCGTGTCCACTGAGGGCAGGACGGGTATCAGCGCCCGGCACGACGACATACGGTCGAACATCGCGGCGACCAGTTCGGGGGTGACGAGCGGGCGCACGCCGTCGTGGACGGCCACTATGGCCCCGTCCGGAACCTTCCCGAGGGCGTTCCTGACCGAGTGGAAGCGGGTTATGCCGCCCTCCACGAGGATCTGGGGATAATAGAAATTATTCTGCTGGCAGAGATACTTCCACCTGGGCATATAGTCCTTCGGCAGCACGGTGACCACCTTGATGTCGGGGCACGCCATCACGAAGCGCTCGATGGAGCGCTGGAGGATGGGCCTGCCCCCGAGCTGGATGAACTGCTTGGGCAGGGCTGAACCCATCCGGGAGCCGTGCCCGGCGGCCATGATGACGAGATATTTTTTTCTCTCCATGAATGTATCGAAAAACGACAGCAAATTTAACTAATTTTTGTACCTTTACATTTCCATTCGCAAAACTATTTATTGACAACATAGAAAGAAACAGATATGGCACTATCCTTTTGGACCCAGGAACTGGCAATGGACCTCGGCACGGCCAATACCATCATCTTCCAGAACGACCAGATCGTGCTGGACGAGCCCAGCATCGTAGCCATCGACAATAATTCCGGCAAGTGCATAGCCATAGGCCAGAAGGCCAAGCTCATGCACGAGAGGGCCAATCCCGGCATCAAGACCGTCAGGCCCCTGCGGGACGGCGTCATCGCCGACTTCAACGCCGCGGAGATGATGATCCGCGGATTCATCAAGCAGGTGAACTCCAAGCACAAGTCGCTCTTCACCCCCAACATCAAGATAGTCGTCGGCATCCCTTCGGGCAGTACCGAAGTCGAGATCAGGGCCGTGCGCGACTCCTCGGAGCACGCCGGCGCCCGTGACGTGTATCTGATCTTCGAGCCCATGGCCGCCGCCCTCGGTATAGGCCTGGACGTCGAGGCCCCGAAGGGCAACATGGTCGTGGACATAGGCGGCGGCACCACCGAGATCGCCGTCATCTCGCTCGGCGGCCTTGTGGTTCAGGACAGCATCCGCACCGCAGGAGACGTGTTCACCAGCGACATCCAGTACTACCTGCGACAGCAGCACAACATCCGCGTAGGCGAGATCACCGCCGAGAAGATCAAGATCGCTGTCGGAGCCGTCATCCAGGGACTGGACGAGGAGCCGGAGCCGTTCGTGGCAAAGGGCCCGAACCTCATGACGGCCCACCCCGTCGAGGCGACCATCACCTACCAGGAGATAGCCCACTGCCTCGACAAGTCCATCGCCAAGATCGAGACATCCATCCTCCACGTGCTCGAGCAGACTCCTCCGGAACTCTACTCCGACATCGTCGAGAACGGCATATTCCTCTCCGGCGGCGGCGCCCTGCTCAGGGGCCTCGCGAAGCGATTCTCAGAAAAGGTCAACATCCCGTTCCATGTCGCCGAGGATCCCCTCCGCGCCGTGGCCCGCGGTACCTGCATAGCCCTCAAGAACACCGAGAACTATTCCTTCCTCATGAGGTAGAATGGTCGACGAGCGGAAGATATGGGCCAAAGTCATCGGCACGGCGATCTTCGTTTTGATGGAGTTCGCCGCGCTGAGCATGCTCAAGCATTCCGGGAGCCTGCAGGAGATCTGGATATCCAAGGCCTCGCACCGCGTCATGGCCAAGGTCTGGGGAGGCTTCGACAACATAGGGCGTTATTTCTCCCTGAAGACTGAGAATCAGAACCTTGCGGAGGAGAATGCCATGCTCACGGAGGCGCTCAGGCACAGCCAGGACCTCATCCAGAAAGCCTCGGAGAACGGACTTCTGACCGACAGCACCACGGTCTTCTCGGGCTTCGAGCTCATCCCCGCCAGCATCGTCAAGATAAGCCGCAACAAGCAGCACAATTATTTCATCCTTAACAAGGGATATGAAGACGGAGTGAGGCCGCAGTCCGGGGTCATCACCCCCTCCGGCATAGTGGGCATCGTCGATGCGGTCGACAGGCATTACTCATACGGGCTTTCGTTCATGAACAGCGGCATCAGCATCAGCGCCCGCCTCGGCAACGAGGGGGCGGTGGGTCCGCTGACCTGGGACGGCATCTCGATGGACGGCGCCGTCCTGAAGGAGATCCCGCTCCAGTACAAGTACTCCCCCGGAGACACCGTCTGGACCAGCGGCAGCTCCATGCTCTTCCCCCCGGACATACCGCTGGGCATAGCCGGCTCGTCCAAGGTGGTCAACGGTGCCGTGAACGAGATACAGGTGGACCTCTTCCAGAAATTCCCGGCGCTGCGCTATGTCACCATAGTGTCCAGCACCGGCAGGGAGGAGATAACATACCTTGAGAACCTTGAAAGCGGAGAGGAGGAGCAGAAATGAAACAGACGAGATTCCTGGTCAACTTCCTGCTGCTGCTGATAGTGCAGATCTGCATAGCCAACTTCTTCAGGCTGTCGCAGTACGTCATGCTGTCCATCCTGCCCGCCATGATACTCCTCATCCCCATCAGGCACGGCACCATACCGACGCTGTTCATCGCCTTTGCAACGGGTCTCGCCGTGGACCTGCTGTCGGACGGGCTCCTGGGACTCAACGTCCTGGCCCTTGTGCCGGTGGCGTTCTGCCGCGTGGGCATCATACGCCTGGTGTTCGGCGATGAGATCTTCGCACGCAAGGAGGACATTTCAGTGCCCCGCCAGGGCCTCTGGAAGATGTCCGTGGCCATCATCATGGCCCAGGCCCTGTTCCTCATCATATATATCTGGGCAGACGGCGCCGGCACGCGGCCGCTGTGGTTCAGCGGCATACGCTTTGCGGCCTCGCTGGCCGGCGGCTACATACTGTCCCTCTTCGTGGCCAGCATCCTGGCACCCGAAAGGACAAGCGGCACCAGGAGGTAGGGCATGGACTTCAGCAGGAAAAACAAGCTTCTGGCCGGCCTCGGAGTAGTGGTCGCCATACTTCTGGGCAAGCTGTTCTCCATCCAGATCATCCACGACGAATACAAGAAGAGCTCGGAGAACAACTCCATGGTCTACGAGACCATCTACCCCACCCGAGGCATCATCTACGACCGCAACGGGGACATCCTCGTCGGAAACAAGACAGCATACGACATCATCGTGACGCCCCGGGAGGTGAAAGCCTTCGACACCCTGGCCCTCGCGGCGGCGCTGGACGTGGACGTCCAGTTCATACGCGACAGGATGAATTATTACCGCAGGAACCGCTCCAGCATTGGATACCAGTCACAGACCATGATGAAGCAGGTCCCTCCGGAGACCTACATGAAGTTCGCCGAGATCCAGTACAAGTTCCCCGGATTCAAGGGGCAGATGCGCAGTATCCGCGATTATCCGATCGATGCCGGAGGCAACCTCCTGGGCTATGTGTCCGAGGTGGACGCCGATTACATCAAGCAGCATCCGGGCGAGTACAAGTCCGGCGATTACATAGGCCGTACAGGCATCGAGGCCGCCCGCGAGCAGGACCTCAGGGGCGTAAAAGGATACCACGTATACCTGAGGGACTCCCACAACCAGATCCAGACCGCATACAACAACGGCGAGATGGACCTGGAGGCCGTACCTGGCAATGACATAGTCGCCACCATCGACGCACAGCTGCAGAACTACGGGCAGAGGCTGATGCAGAACAAGGTCGGCAGCGTGGTGGCCATCGAGCCCGCGACGGGAGAGATCCTGGCCATGGTGTCCAGCCCCGGTATCAGCGTGGACCAGCTGGCGGACATAGGCCAGCACTACAACGACCTCATCAACGATCCTTATCGCCCGATGTTCAACCGCACGGTGATGGCCTCCTACCCTCCCGGATCGGTATTCAAGCTCGTGAACGGACTCATCGGACTGGAGGAGGGCGTCCTGCAGCCTTCGGACAAATATCCCTGCTACAGCGGATTCCCTTACGGCAACGGCCGCAAGCTCGGCTGCCACGGCCACGCCTCGCCCCTGGCCCTCCTCGACGCCATCGCCACCTCCTGCAACGGCTATTTCTGCTACGTCTTCCGCAATATCCTGGAAAACAAGAGGTACGACTCCATACAGGATGCCTTCGACAAATGGAGGGACTATGTGCTGAGCTTCGGCTTCGGACGCAAACTCGGCAGTGACTTCCCTTCCGAACTCGGAGGCAACATCCCCACCTCGGCCTACTACAACAAGATATACGGCCGCAAGGGCTGGCGCTTCCAGACCATCATCTCGCTGTCCATCGGACAGGGCGAGATAGGCGTGACCCCGCTGCAGATCGCCAACCTCTGCGCCACCGTGGCCAACCGCGGCTGGTACATCATCCCGCACATCATCAAGGACTCGAACAACGTCACGATAGACGACACCTACCGCGAGCGCCAGTACCCGATGGTGGACACGACCAATTTCAAGAAGGTCATCAACGGCATGTACATGGCCGTGAACGGCGGCGGCGCGGCGGGTGGCACGGCCTTCGCCGCCGCCGTCCCGGGCCTGGACATCTGCGGCAAGACCGGCACGGCGCAGAACCCGCGCGGCGCCGACAATTCCGTCTTCATCTGCTTCGCTCCGAAGGACGATCCGAAGATCGCGATTGCGGCTTATATAGAGAATGCCGGATTCGGCGCGACCTGGGCCTGCCCCATCGCGTCGCTGATGGTGGAGAAATACCTGACCGGAGACATACGTCCGGAAAGGAAATACGTCGAGGACCGCATCCTCAACGCGGACCTCATGTCAAGGGTGAAAACGGATTAGGACATGCACGAGCCGGGCAGCAAATACAAGAGGGGCCTGAAACAGGCCGTGGACTGGAAGCTGGTCATCTGCTACCTGCTGCTGGTCCTTATCGGCTGGATCAACATTTACGCGTCCATCCATTCGTCCGACCCTTCCAGCATCTTCGCATGGTCGGCCCGCAGCGGCAAGCAGTTCATCTGGATCATCACTTCACTGGGCCTTGCCGCCCTCATACTCTTCGTCCTCAATCCCCGATTATGGGAGGTGATCTCCATACCGTCATATGTAATGGTGCTGGGACTGCTGGTGCTGGTCATATTCGTATCGAAGGACGTAAAGGGATCACATTCGTGGTTCGAGCTCGGCCCCATCAAGTTCCAACCGGCTGAAATATCGAAGATTACGACTTCCCTGGTCCTGGCGGCGACGATGAGCAAGCCGAATTTCAAGATAAGCAGGCCAAAGGATTTCCTGACCGTCGCACTCATCATCGGCCTGCCAATGCTGACCATCGTGGCCGAGAGCGAGACCGGCTCCGCTCTCGTATACGTCGGATTCCTGTTCGTGCTCTACCGCGAGGGCCTGACGGGATGGCTCCTGGCCATAGGCGGCATGTGCATACTGCTGTTCATCCTTACGCTCACCGCCTCGTCATACACCTCCATACTGGTACTGTCGGCGGTGGTCACGCTCGGTTATTTCCTGCATACGGGACGCCTCAATACATGGTTCAAGCGCTGCGGCCTGCCGCTGCTCTTCTTCGCCTTCCTGCCGCGCATATGGACCTGGGTGTGCGAGTGGCTGGTGCCCGGAGCGTCCGTCCTCGGGTCCGTGGACCCGTCCGTGGAGGACGCCATCAGGGGCGCGGCCGGCCGATGGACCCTTCTGCTGAAGTTCAAGCCGATATACCTGCTCCTGGCCGTCTGCGGCCTCGCCCTCCCCATCTGCATGGTCAGGGCGTACAGGGACAAGCACATGTACCTCTGGGCAGCCATCGGCGCCTTCGTGCTCGGAGTACTCCTGACATTCTCGACGGAGTTCCTCTTCAACGATGTGCTGCAGGACCACCAGCGGGCCCGCATCGAGGTCCTGCTGGGCATGAAGGAAGACCTCGCGGGCGTAGGGTACAATGTCAACCAGTCCAAGATAGCCATTGGCTCGGGAGGCCTTTTCGGCAAGGGATTCCTGCAGGGCACGCAGACCACATACGGATTCGTGCCCGAGCAGAGCACCGACTTCATCTTCTGTACCGTGGGCGAGGAATGGGGCTTCGTAGGCTGCGCAGTGGTCATCCTTCTGTACGTCTTCCTGATATCCCGCATCATCATTGACGCGGAAAAAAGCCGTGAATCCTTCACGAGGATTTACGGCTATTGCGCGGCGAGCTGCATATTCATGCACCTCTTCATCAATGTAGGAATGACCATCGGCCTGATGCCGGTCATCGGTATCCCCCTCCCCCTGCTTTCTTACGGAGGATCCTCGCTCTGGGCCTTCACCATTTTGATTTTCATCTTCATAGCCCTGGACCGCGAGGAGAAGAAGTACTTCTAAAGTTTTGTGCAGTACTCTTCGAAAGGTTTGAACTCAAGGACGTTGCCTTCGGTGTCGGCGTCATCCGCCGGATAACCCAGGGCCAGCAGCGCAGTCACCTCGTAACCGGCGGTCTCGGGGAATTTCTCAGCCATCTTAGCGGTATCGAAATCGGAGATCCAGACATTGCCGAGGCCGAGGTCGGAAGCCTCCAGGAGCATGTGCAGGACGACGACCGCGGAATCCGTATCGGCACTGCTCTTGCCGTCGAAACTGCGCTTCCAAGCTTTATCGGTATCAACTCCAACCAACATCACGGCGGGAGCACCGTAAGCGTCGTGCACCTCGTGCAGGCGGGTGAGCGCCTCATCGCTGGTGAGCGCCCAGACGTGCGTCGGCTGGCGGCCGTCGGCGGAAGGCGCGGTGCGTGCAAGTTCGACTATCTTGTCTATCATCGCAGGATTCACCTTCCTGTCGGCGAAGGAGCGGCAGGCGTAACGGGCGGAGACCATATTGGCGAAGCGGGTCTCGAAATTGAGGTTGGAGATATGCTTGTCGACACTGGAGAAATTGGCGCGGTGGGCAATCCTGGTAAGGTCGCTGATCCTGTCGAGAAAAGGAATTCTGGCCATTTATGCTTTACTTAATGTGGTTTATACTGCTAAAAAATTCCTTGAAAGATACGGACATTTCCACGATTTTCCAAAAAAAACGCGCTTGCAGACCTTCCGACGCTTGTTTGAATCAGGGTATTTCGGTATTTTTACGGAAAACTCAAACCACATTATGAAAAGAATCCTCACCCTCATCATCTGCCTGGCGGGCATGTCCGTCAGTATCTTTTCCCAGAACGAGCGCCCCTGGTACGACGGCGAACCCTGGGAGCGCAGGACCATCAGTTATGACATCAAGACCATGCCCCGCATCACCGTCCAGGGCAACAAGTTCGTGACCGCCGACGACGGCAAGGTCGTCCAGTTCCGCGGCATCGCCATCTCCGACCCCGACAAGGTCGAGCGCCAGGGCCACTGGAACAAGGAGCACTTCCAGCATGTCAAGGATCTGGGAGCCAATATCGTACGCGTCCCCATACACCCCGTGGCCTGGCGCGAGCGCACGCCCAGGGCATATATGGCGATGCTCGACCAGATGGTGCAGTGGTGCACCGAACTCGGACTTTATGTGATGCTCGACTGGCACACCATCGGCAACCTCGAGATGGAGATGTGGCAGGACCCGATGTACATCACCACCAAGCAGGAAACATATGATTTCTGGAGGAAGATCTCCCAGCGTTTCAACGGCAACAACACCGTGGCCTTCTACGAGCTCCTGAACGAGCCCACGACCTACCGCGGGCAGCTGGGCGTCTGCACCTGGGCGCAATGGAAGACCTTGGTGGAGAACATGATAACCATCATCCGCGGCTATGACGCCGAGACGACGGTGCTCGTCGGCGGTTTCGACTGGGCGTACGACCTCACGCCGGTGCACGAGAATCCCATCAACGCCCGGAACATCGGTTATACCGTGCATCCCTATCCCAACAAGGTCACCCAGCCTTGGAAGCCCAAGTGGGAGCGCGACTGGGGCTTCGTCGCCGCCACCTACCCGGTCTTCGCGACAGAATTCGGTTCGGATGTCCGCGGGAACCAGACCATCGACTACGACGACGAGGAATTCTACGGCAACCAGATCCTCTCCTATCTCGAGGAGCAGGACATGGGCTGGTGTATCTGGGTGTATGACCCCACCTGGGGCGGGGCCAAGATCAAGAGTTGGAACTACGAGCCGACGGAAGGCATGAAATACTGGTCCGCCGGCATGAAGGGCCAGTTGAAGTGGCAGAAGAAGTAGGACCCTGTGGCCTACGGCGCCCTGTTGATGGCGTCGTAGGCCGCAAAGTCTTCATAAGTCCCGTTCCACCCGCTGCCGTAAGCCAGCTTGTGGATCCTGTACCAGATGGTATAGCGTGAAGGGGCGTTGAAGCCGCCCATATTATCATTCATAATACTGTTCCCGGAGGGACGCCATACTCCGTAGAGGTATGTATAGCCGCCCTCGTACATGCCGACCTCATCCTTGTAACGCTCGTCGGAGAGGAACCACGCCCATTTCACCTTGGAAGGGTCGGAGGTGATATCCACGTTCGAGTACCACATATGAGGAGCATGCTCCCTGAGGTAATTCCTGTCTGTAACCGAGACCGTCCCGGAATAATGGTATTCGTCCGCCAGTTTGGCGAATCCGTGGCCGCCGGCCTCGTGACGTATGGTCCCGCCGGTCTTCTCGAAGGACTCGTCTACCTTCAGGAAATACGCCACGGAACTTCCGCAGGCGTAATCGTGCCCGTCCCAGGTCTCCGGATCGGACATGAAGCAGGTGCCGGCCATTCTCACCACACCTGAGAGGTCCTGGTTGCCGCAGACCACCACCAGCACTTCGTCCATGCGCCCTCCGTCCCCGACCGCCTTGCGGGCAAGTTCGTAGCACTTGGCGTCATTGCCGCTGATATATGTGTTCAGGCCAAGTACAGTTCCGAGGCTCCGGCCTCCGTGTTCGTATCCTTCGGTAGCGGAGACGGTGGTGACGAAATAGACGTTGAACAGTTCACGGAACATCGTGTACGGCTCCACGGCGAAGAACGCCTCGGCACAGGCCGTCATGTCGGCCAGGTATTTGCCTCCGGCCACATCGCGGTCGGAATAGGCGTCGCCCATGAACACGATGTCGATGCCATTGCCCTTCGCAGCCTTCTGGTATACAGTCACTTCCCCTTCCCTGGAATAATCGGTGGAGATATAGAAGTCCGGCTCCGGCAGGTCCGCATAATCATACGGCTCCATGTCATCCCAGTACTTCTCCCAGGTATTGTCCGAACTGTACAGTTTAAATGCCACCGACGGGACATAGACGGTCACCAGGGGATTCTCGGTATACAGGATTTCAGTGCAGGACGGGGGCAGTATGCTCCGGAAATACACCGACTCCAGTTTCTCGCAGAAACCGAAGGGACTGGCTCCGATGGAGACCAGGTTGGCGGACAAGGTGACGGTCCTGAGATCATGGCAACCCCAGAAGGCGTCAAATCCGATGGAAGTCACCTGGTCTCCCATCGTGACGGAACGCAGCCCCTGACGGGCAGTGAATATACGGTCTCCCAGTGCAGTCACGTCATCGGGGACGACATATTCCTCGCCAAGATCCGGTACGAGGAACTGAAGTTTGCCGGAGTCGTTCACATAACCCTTGTGGTCGGAGGAGACATGGCTTCCATAAAGGTTTTTCAGACTGTTACAGCCATCGAATGCAGAACCGGCAATGAATTCCAGGCTCTTGGGGAAGGTCAGGCTTTCCAACTTGTCGCACTTGGCAAAGGCATAATTCTCGATGGCCCTTATACCTTCCGGAATCTCGTACGACACGTCATCCCGTCCGGCAAAGAAGAATATCATGTCCGGAATCATGGATTCGTGGTCATAGAGGAACTTCCGGTCCTTCGAGATGAAGTGACTGTCACCGAGGAGTTGCGTGAGAGTGAGGCAATCCGTGAAAGCATACGGGTCGATGGCCTCGACCGAAGCGGGAATCGTGACGGATTCCAAACCGGACATGTAGAAGCAATACCTTTCAAGGGACTTGACGCCCTCGGGGATGACCACGGACCTGAGGCCATCGGCCCTGGCAAAGGCGCCCTCCGAAATAGTGACGACCCCGGCAGGTATCTCATAGGAAGTGATACCGGCCGGCGCAAAGCCGTAAACAACACCGTCCAGGATGACGCAGCGGCCGTCTTCCGAGACGTGGTGGCCCGTGAAGCGCTCCAGGGACGACCCCTGCCATGTCACGAAAGGCCACGTGCCCGCTTCCTTGAGAGAGGCAGGTATCCTGAACTCTTTAATATCGGTAATGTTCCTCAGCGGATTGTCTCCGATACGTTCCACGCAGTCCGGGAGGAGGATTCCCGTCAGTCTGGGACGCTCACTGTCCGTCGCAATGTTTTCGAAAGCGGTAAGAGGGCCGCTGAATCGGAGTATGCCCATTCCGTCCGTGTAAGTGTTGGATTCAAGGATGCAGGCTCCCTGGTTCATCACACCGCCGAGGGGTTTCTCGTCGGCAGTGGTATACCATATCTCATTGTCAGGAGGCAGTTCTCCCTCGGGGAAACCTTCGGTATGGTAGTCGAGGCCCTTGTCCGCCAGGGTGATGCGGCCGAAGAGGGAAGAATCCAAGTACACAGTACGGTCGTACACGAACCTTGCACAGGTGCCGTCTTCCTTGAACATCTTCAGGGAAAAGCCCTTATTGAAGTAGGTGTTGATGCACATGATATAGTACGGGACGCCCGGCTTGAAATACCCTCCGTCCGGAGCATCCAGCCGGATGACGGTGTTGCCGCGGTCGCTTGCCTGTATGGCGTACGCCGTTTCATCGGTGACTACAACCCTGATGTCTCCGGCGATGGTCTCGCCTTCTTCACCCCTGAACTCCACATACTTGACTCCCTCGCTCTCAAGGGTGAAGCAAAGGCCGCTGAGAATGTTGCGGAAGCGTATTCCGCCTTCCGACGAAACGCCGGCACTGTAAAGGTATCCGTTCCTGACGTTGCCGTCCGTGGCAACCTGCCTGGCCGGCAGGCTGGAGCGTATGTATTCACCGTCGAAATATGCGTCCTCGGAATAGGGATAGAGGGCGAGATAGCGCTCAGCCGGCACGATGGTGCCTGAAAATTCGCAACTGGCCGACATTTCCTCGATATCCGTACTGAAACGGCCGGTATTGGAACCGGTGAACAACTTGATCTCGTCACCGGGAAGCCAGTAGACCTTGGTAGCGTCAACGAGGGTCGACTTCGTGGATGCGTCTTCGAAATACGCATTGAAGGTGATCTTTTCTCCGGGCAGACTGTCGTCAGGGAGTTGTATTTCCTGATAGGAGCAGGAGATGACTGCGGCAACGGCCGAAAGGATGTATATGATCTTTTTCATGACTCTTCCTCCCTTTTAGTTCAAATCCACGTAACTGTAATCATCGTTGGAACCGGGGACGGTCAAGGTCACCTTGACGCTTGCGGATACGCCGTTGTCCGCCGTCACCGTCACCGTGACTTCGCCGGGGGCGAGGGCGGTAACGGTACCGGAATTGTCCACGCGGGCCAGAGTCGGATCCGATACGGCCCAGGTACAAACAGGAGCCACCGCATCTGCGGGAGAATATGTGATCTTAAGCAGGTCGCTCGAGCCTACAGGAATGACATACGAATCCTTCTCGAAAGAGATGGACTGTACTTTCGGTCTCTCCTTACAGGTAACGGAACAGGTTGCGCTCTTGCCGCCGGCCGTCGCGGTGATGGTGGCCGTTCCTGCGGCCACGGCCTTCACTGCGCCTCCGGAGACCGTCGCCACCCCGGCGTTCGAACTCGACCAGGTAACGGTCTTGTCCTTCGCGTTGGCGGGAGAGACAGTGGCTTCGAGTTGGAAAGATTCGCCGATATACAGGGATATCTCCGTCTTGTTCAGGGTCACGCCGGTCACGCTCACTTCCTTGGCCGTAACATTGACCTCGCACTTGGCGGACTTGCCGCCGGCCGTCGCGGTGACGGTCGCCGTGCCTGCGGCCACGGCCGTCACGACACCGCCGGAAACCGTCGCCACTCCGGAGTTCGAACTTGACCACGTAACTGTCTTGTCAGTCGCGTTGGAAGGCGACACGGTGGCTGTCAGGCTGACCGTTGCCCCTTCCTCAAGCGAGACTGAACTCTGGCTCAGCGTGATGCCGGTGACCGCCACCACGGGGTCTTCCTTCGGCCCGCAAGCGGCCATCGCCCCGATGACCGTCACCGCCGCC
>Ga0310786_10009240_pt1 | contig 12534 bp, 4 predicted proteins | sample AusTroGonzalo_MG_FD_203881 | JGI IMG/M metagenome (GOLD analysis project Ga0310786, IMG submission 203881) | Bovine rumen microbial communities from tropical cattle in Woodstock, Queensland, Australia - Gonzalo_03 (v2) (version 2) | ecosystem: Host-associated > Mammals > Digestive system >...
TGGTGTCCAGATTGTTCTCGGTGGTGAGCACATCGGCGAAGTAGTTGTGGCTGAAGACCGGGAGGGCGATGGCCGAGGAGGTCTTGGAGACCAGCTTCGGGAAGCCCTGGGCCTGGCCGGGCGTTTCTGCGGCACGGTGCATGCCGGCAAACAGGTTATCCTTCACGATCACCTGCTGGGCACTGGTAACGGTGGTACTCCGGACATGGAAGATACCGTTGTTATCCTTATTGTCCACATAGCAGTTGTTGTAGAAGGTGTTGTTCTGCACCAGGATGGAGCCGCAAACCACGGCGGCATCAATGCGGGAGAAGGTGCGGATGGCGTTGGCAAAGGTGTTGTTCTGAACCTTGAGGACGGTGAGGTTACCCTTGCGCACGTCGATGAAGTCACCGCTGGTGAAATCGGCGCCGGTAATACCGGTGACGATGTTGCCGTTGAATTCGACACTGTTCACCGTACCCGTCACGTTCATGTAGAACAGACGGTTCTTGTAGGCACTCACCTGGCAGTTCTTCATGGAGAAGGAGTTCATGACCACATTGGCATCGGCCACCTCGAACACGTTGTCCACGGTGCTGGCGCCGTTGAGGATGAGATCCCGGACGGAGAAAGCCGTCACGCCTTCCTTGAAGATGAAGCCACCCTTGAACACGGTACCTTCCTTGCCGATGAGGTTGAGCGGGGATACCAGCGTGATCTTTCCGCTGGCGACCTCGGGCACCGTTTCGGCGGGGATGGCGGTGAGGTCATATTCGCCGGCCTCCAGGGTGATGGTCTTCTTGCCGGCGCTGATTGCCGTAAGGAAGCCCTCCACGTCGGAAACGGAAATCTCGGAAGCGGGCGTGCTGCCGGCCATGGCGTTCCAACGGGGATCGCCCACACCGGCGTTCATCATCACACCGTTGGTGAGGGTGAAGTCCAGATTGTCGGAATCCTTGCAGGGATCTGCCGGGAGGATGGCGCCGCCTTCGCGGGTAGCATCTTCCTTGGACAGATTCTTCCAGAAGGAGTAATCGGCCAGGCTTTCCTCACAGTTGAAGAAATAGTTGTTACGGATTACGGAAGGGGTGATGCCGGAAGCGCTTCTGAGTTTCGGGAAGCCATTGGCATGGCCCGGCAGGGCGGACGGATCAATAAGGATAGAGTAGAAGAAGTTGTTCTCCAGGCGGTAGTCATACAGACCGGCACCGGCGGCGCTGCGGATGTGCAAGATACCGTTGTTGTCCTTGCTGGTGCTATTGGTGGCCACCTTGTAGAACGTATTGTTCTTAATGAGGGCGGTGTTCATCTCGTGGCCGGCATCGGTACGGAAAACGGTACGGCAGCTGTTGGCCACGGTGTTGTTTTCGAACACGAAGTTGTGGTGGGCACCGGCTCGCAGGTCGATGTAGTCCGCACCGGCCGAACTGTCGGTAATGAAGTTACCCTTGAAGATGACATACTGCACCTTGGACACAGCCTTGCCGGAGTTGTCGTAGAGGGCCTTGGTGCCATGCAGGTTGCTGTCATAAACGGCGACGGTGTCTGCTACGGGAGCGGCGTCGGTCTTGTCATCGATGAGCAGGGATGCGGCGGTGCCGGCATCGCTGCTGGTGATATCCAGGTTGGTCAGGACCACGCTGCCGCCAATCTCACCGCTGAGGGTGATGATGACGTTGACAGGAGTCTTCTTTCCATCTACGGTCTGCCCCTTGAGGTGCAGCGGGGCGGTAAGGGTAAGCTTGCCGATTTCGTAGACGGTGTCGCTATACTTGAGGGTAATGGCATCCTTGCCGGCCGCAATGGCGGAGAGGAGATCGTCCACGCTGTCCACGATGAATTCGGAAGATTCACCGCCTCCGCCGGCCGGCAGCACGGCGAAGGAAGCCACGCCAGCCTCGGACTGGGTGTTATAGATATCATCCTTGCTGGGGTTGGCATAGACCTTCACGGAATAGCTGCCGGGATCCAGCATGCTGGTGGTCTTGCCTTCGATGACGTAGGAAAGACCCTCGGCAGCGTAGGTCTTGCCGCTGAACACAACGGAGTAACCGCCTGCGTTCTCCACGGCATCCCAGCTGATGGTCACGTCGGTGGCTTCACCGGCGGTGAAAGAAGAAGGCTTGGCGGCCGGGGCGGGAGCCGGGAGGGCCGTGTTCACCTTGGACACGTCGGCAGACCAGGCCAGCTGGGCCAGGCCCACGGGACCGGAGGGATAAAGGTATACCCAGCTTTCAGCAGTAATGTCGCTGACGAGGATCTTCTGGGTGGCGGGGGCGTCGGCTACGGGAGAAACACCGCCCTTGATGATGAGGTCTCCGCCCTCGACGGGCTGGACAGCCACGATGATGTGACCGGTTCCCTCACCGGCGGCACGGGCCACCACGGAACCGGGAGCATCTACCTTGAAGGCCACATAACCGCTGGTGGGAACACCTTGACGGTTGGTGATAGCGGCATTCTCGAAGTTGAGCACACCCTCGGACACCACGATGGGCGTCTGTTCGGAGCCGGAGAGAAGGAGTCCGTCACGCACCATCTGCTTCTTGATGGTGCCCACGAAGTACTTGGCATTGGTAAGATCCCAGGTATGGGCACCCTGCAGGACGCCCTGCGTGAGGTCTTCGGGTTCTTCCACGTAAGGAGTCCACCACTTGGAGGCGCCTACGCCCTTGCCCGCGATTTCGGAATCCGGGTTCAGGTTGAAGTAGCCGCCCGCCGCGTTGTAGCAGGGATTGCTCTCCAGGGCGGTAAAAGCCGTCTTGGAAGCCGGCCAGGCCTCGTTGAAGTAGGTCTCCACCACGTTGAAGTACCAGTTATTGGCGGCAGCCAGGGACAGGTCGTCGGGAGTCTTGTACTTATAGACACCGTTGCTAAGCGATGCGCTGGCCAGAATGGCCTTTTCGGCCGTCATGTCCAGGAAGAGGTTGTTCTTGAAGGACGTGGCGCCGGGCACGATCTGCAGGCCGAAGAAGCCGGCGTTGTTGGTATTGTCGGAAACGGTGAGGTTGCGGCAGGTGTTGTTCTCCACTTCCAGGGAGGCGATGGAACCGGCATCGATACGCAGGAACGTACGCATGCCCGTGAAGATGGTATTGTTCACGAAGGCCAGCTTCTGGATGGAGGTTGCGCCGCGGATATCGAATACGTCGCCGCCGCCGGAACCGTCGGCATTGATGGCCGAAATTTCGCAGCTGTCATACACCACGTCACCCAGCACCATGGCCTTGCCCCATTCGTAGATGAGACCCTTGCTAAAACCGGTGATGACGCAGTTCTTGTAGGTAATGTTGCCGATGGCCTTGTTGTCCACGGTACCGCCGTTCTTGTTCTGGATAGCGAAGCCGAAGCCGGAAGGGCTGGCGGCGGTGGCGCCGCCGTTGAGCTCTACATTCTCGAAGAGTATGTCGGTGCCTGCCCAGGTGTCGGCGAACTGGAATTCGCCCTGGATCACAGGTTTGGTACCGTCGGCCGTCTCTTCACCCACCAGGGTAAAGCCAGCGGCGATTTCCAGGGACTCGATGTCGTAAGGAGAGCCCGCCATCTTGAGGAGGATCTTGGCGCCCTGGGTCTTCACGGCGTTCTGCAAGCCGGCGAGGTCGCTCACCTCGGTGAAGCCCTCGGTGGAAGGCGTGGTCCAGGCATCCACCTGGCCGCGGCTGGCACTCAGGAACATCAGGGTGAAGACATACTCTTTACCGGCGTCCAGGCCGTCCACCACGGCGGCGGCGGCGCTGATCTCATCGGCCGTAAGGGCATGGGAAACCACCACCTCATCGGAGCCGGGAAGGGTGACATCGATGCGGTCTACTTCCTGGAAGTCGTCCACGTCACTGCTCCAGGCGAGAGATACGCTGGAGGAGGAGCGGCCGGCCACTTTCAGGTACAGGTTGTCCTTTACGGCGAAGGTCTTGAAGTTCTTGCCGTACTGGGCCACCTTGGAGGGGTCTTTCTTGGTAGAGGTCGCCTGCACGGAGAAGGTGTAGGACTTGTCGGCGTCCAGCTTCTTCACGTAAGGGACAGACGAAGGGGCCACCTCCTCGGTAAGGTAGGCGGTGCCGTCGGCAAGCGTGACGGTGAGCTCGTATGCTTCGGCATCCTTGGTCACATCCCAGGAGAAGGTGACCACATCGCCCAGGGAAGCACTCACGCGCGCATTCAGGTTCATCGGCTGCAGGCAACGCTTGAGCACCAGCTCCTCGTTGGGGCTGAACGCTTCGCGCTGGCAGGAGCCCAGAACGAGGGCGGCAAGGGCGAGCATCGCATATTTGATGATATTCTTTTTCATAATTCTCGGGGATTATTTGAGGTTGTCGTAGCCATAATCGTTCTTGATGTAGCCCTGACTGTTAGTCATGGTATCGTTGAAGATGGGCCAGAACATATGCTGCACGGGATCGCCGACATAGATACCTTCAATCCTTTCCAGATAGAAACCGGTCTTCTTGCTGTCGTCGAAAGTGGTCACATAAGCAGGAGAGAGTTCGTAACCGGCGGGAGCCTTGTCGCCGGGTGCGAGGAACTGGATGTCCATGGACTGGCCGTCCTCGGACAGGGCATAGGCGATGTCACCGCTGAGGCCGGCATAGTTACCCTGCAGGTCACGAAGGTCCTGCATCTGGGCCTTGGCGTCGTCCAGGGCCGTCTTCAGACGGTTCCAGCGGATGAGGTCGGCCTTGCGCAGGAACTCGCCGCAGAATTCCAGGGCGCGTTCCTTGGCCACAGCCTCGAAGAAAGCCTCCTGAGTTCCCAGCCCGGCCACATAAGCAGCGGCGGCATCTTCACCGCAGGCGCGGGCGCGCACCTCCTGGAGGTACTTCTTCGCCTCGGCAGGGCCGTTGAGTTCGTTCTCGATTTCGGCGGCCATCAGGAGGATGTCGGCATAACGCATCACAACAGGCTTGATACCGTCGTCGTTACCGCCGGTATAAGGCTGGGCCTTCATCCACTCGAAACGGTATTTACCGAAGTACCACTTGCCGATGCCGGCAGGTTCGATGTTGTTGTCTTTGGTCCACTTGTAGTTCACGCAGGTGACATCGCGGCGCTGGTCGCCCTTGTCATACATGAAGTACACCGTGGGAAGAGGACCGGCGTCACCGCCACGGTCAACGCCATTGGAAATGGAGGCGCCTTCCGACTTGATGGCATAGGTGAAGTTCCAGCGGCCGCGGCCGGCGCCGAAGGGAATCACGTACAGGGTCTCATAGGCGGGACCTGCCGTGAGGTTGTCCATGTTGTTCTGCTTGTACCAGTAGTTCTGGAAGTCAGCTTCCAGGGAGGCCTTTCCGTAAGCGGCCTTCAGAAAAGCGAGGGCTTCGGGATAGAGCACATCCTTCTGGAGGGCGGGGTCGGAGCTCAGGCGCACGGTGCCCAGGTCGCCGGTACCCACCTGACCGTCATCGGGACGGATGGCGTAACCGGAAGCCATGAGGGCGATGCGGGCGAACAGACCTTCGGCAAACACCTTGTTCACGCGGTCGGTACGCGAGGCGGCAGCGTTGGCGCCGGGATTCGGCAGATAAGGGATGGCCTCACGCAGGTCGTCCAGGATCTGCTTGTAAATCACGTCACGGCTTTCCTTGGGAGCGTAGATGGTCTCCGAGGTAAGGGAGGTGAAACGGGCCGGTACATCGCCCCACGCCTTGGTGAGGTCATAGTAGATCATGGCGCGAAGGGTAAGGGCCTCACCCAGCAGCTGGGCCATTTCGGGGCGGTTCGCAGGGTCTCCGTAGGCACGGATGCCTTCGATAACCAGGTTGGCGCGCTCGATACCCATGTACATGAGCGGGAACGGGCCGTTGCTCAGATTCAGCTGCGAGTTGTTGGGCAGGCAGTCGTAGCCCGATATATCGGACTTGCCGTCGCCCTTCTTGAAGGCATTATACCACTCGATATCGGTATTGTGTCCATACCAGGGCAGGAAACGGCCACGGTAGGAGTTCACTTCACAGAAAGCTTCGGTAATGCCGAAAATGGTGCCCTCGGTGAGCGAATAGTTGGCATATACGGTGGCGGCGTCAAAGGCAGAGGGAGACTCGCTGTCCAGGAACTTATCGCAGGAAGAAGCCGCAAAAGCCATCACTGCCACGGAAAGAATAGAGTATACGATCTTTTTCATATTCTTTTCGGATTAGAAGGTGAGGTTGAGGCCGGCCACGAAGCCGATGCTCTTGGGATAGGCCGAATAGTCTACGCCGGGGGTAAGCGGAGTGGCACGGCGGGTGTCCACTTCCGGATCATAGCCGGAGTACTTAGTGAGGCAGAAGAGGTTGGTGCCGGTCACGTAGATACGGGCGCGGCGCAGGTGCACCTTCTGCGTCAGGGACTCAGGCAGAGTATAACCCACGGTGACACTCTGAAGGCGCAGGAAGGAAGCGTCCTCCACGGCCCAGTCGCTGAAGATGGCGCTGCCCACGAAGGGAGCCCACATGGTCTTGCCTGCGTTGACAGCCTTCAGCTGGTCGGGGTCGGTAATCATTTCGCCGGTAGCCCAGTCGATATTGGTCCAGCGCTTGTCCACATCCATCGCATCCATGAGGTTGCGGTTGTTGAACTTGCGGGAGCTGGTGAATTCCACCTTGTTGGCGTTATACACCTGGTTGCCCAGCATGAAGTTGAAGTTGGCGCTGAAATCGAAGCCGTACAGATAACCGGAGAAGTTGAAGCCGCCGGTGAAGTCCGGGCTGGCATTACCGATAACGGTGCGGTCGGCCACGGTCACCTTGCCGTCTCCAGTGAGGTCCTTGTACTTGGGAGCGCCGGGAAGCATGTAGCTGGCGCCCAGGATACCGGAAGCATCTACCACGCCCTCATTGAGCACCCACTTGGAGCCGTTCCAAGTGAAGTCGTCGGGACTGTACATGCCGTCGCTCTGGTAGCCGTACATATTACCCATGGGCTTGCCCACCTCTACCACGTAATCGTCGCCGATTTCAGTGGAAGCCCAGTAGGACTGTGCGGTAATCTTGTCCAGGCCGCCCAGGTCCATGACACGGTTCTGGTTGTAGGCGATGTTACCGCCCACGTTCAGGGAGAAGTGCTTGCCGGAAATGACGGGAGCACTGAGGGTGAGTTCCACACCACGGTTGCGGGTGCTGCCCAGGTTGCGGTACTGGCTGTCATAACCGGAACCGGTGATGGGGAAGTTGATGAGCAGGTCCTTGGTGTCGTTCTGGTACACTTCCACGCTACCGCTCAGGCGGCCCTGGAAGAATCCGAAGTCTACTCCGATGTTATGTGTATAGGATTTTTCCCAGGTAAGGTCGGGGTTGTTCATCACCTTGCCAGCCATCCAGTAGTTGCTGCTCTGGCTTAACCAGGCGGTCACCGTAGAGCTGTACTGCTTCACCAGCTGGCCCGAAGGGATGTTGTTGTTACCGGCGGTACCGAAGCTGTAACGGAGCTTGAGCTGGTCCAGCCAGCCGTGGGCACCGCTCATCCAAGGTTCGTTGGAAAGGGTCCAGGACACGGCGGCCGAAGGGAAAAAGCCCCAGCGGTTTCCGCGGGAGAACTTGGAACTGCCGTCGGCGCGCAGTGTGGCGCCCACCGAGTAACGGTGCTTATAGTCGTAGTTGACACGGCCGAAGAAAGAGAGCAGCTTGTCGTCGGGATTGTAGTAATTGTCCGTCGAGGCCGGAGTTCCGGAAGAGAGGAAGTTCCAGGCCATGGGAGCATCGTAGGAGGCGTTGAGACCGTCCACCATCAAGGTAAGGAGGTTACTCTTGGTAATGGTCATTTCTTCACCCAGGAGGAGGGTGAGATTGTGGTCTTCGTTGCCGATCACGTTCGCAAAATCGTAATTGAGGGTATTGGTATTACGATATTTGGTGCGGAAAGCCTCTTTGTGCTGATTGGAGACGCCGGTCTTGTCGGTGGAGTTGTTGGCCACATAGTAGGTGGTCATTCCGTAGAAACGGTCGTCGGTCTGGTTGTACTTCTCCAGACCACCTTCGATCTTGAGGTTCAGTTTGTCAACAATCTTCCAGTTGAAGGCAGCGTTGGCATTCCAAGTGGTACGGATGCGGCGGCTGTCGTTGTCGGCCACGGAAAGGAGCGGCGGAGCGTTGTCGCCATAGTCCTGCTCCTCGTCCACGCCCTGCACGGTAGAGACAAGCGGGATAGGAGAATAGGAAACGGCGTGCTTGAGACGGCCGTTACCGGAAGTGGTACCGGTATCGTTGATGCCGTTGGCACCGGCGCCGCGCACGTTCACGCGGGAATAACGCACGTTGGCGTCAATGGAGGTATTCTCTGAAGTCTTGAAATTACCCTTGAAACTGAGGTTGTCACGGGTATAGGTAGAACCTGCCATGATGGCCTCGTCGCCCATGTGGGCATAGCCCAGGGTCCAGTTGCCCATCTCGCCGCTGCCGGAAACGGAGAAGTCAGCCGAGAAGGTGGAACCGGTATTGCCGAAGACGGCCTGGATCCAGTCGTTGGTGGCCATCCCCTTGTACAGGTCGATATCGGCGTAATTGCCGAAGAAGGGCTGGTAGTAGGAACTGAGGTTGTCACGGATGACGCCCAGTTCATACTGGAATTTCACAAAGTTCTCGGCATCCATGGCCACGATGGCGTTTTTGTTCGCCATGGTCTTGAGGCCGTAGTAGGTATTGAACTTCACGGAGATCTTCTGGCCTTTCTCGGCGCTCTTGGTGGTTACGATCACAACGCCGTTGGCGCCACGGGAACCGTATATGGCGGTAGAGAAAGCATCCTTGAGAACGTCGATGCTGGCGATCTCGGAGGACGGGATGTCGTTGATGGATTCCACAGGGAAACCGTCGACGATGTACAGCGGGCTGCTGTCCTGGGTAATGGAACCGCCGCCGCGGACACGGATCTTGATGTCGGCGTCGGGGTCGCCTTCGGTGGTCACCACGGACACACCGGCCATTTTACCGGACAGAGCCTGGGATACGGTGGTCACGGGCTGTTCGGCCAGTTTGTCGGAGCCCACGGAGGACACCGATCCCAGCAGGTCGCGACGCTTGACGGTGGCATAACCCACCACCACGACCTCGTCCAGGAAGGTCTGGTCGGCCCTCAGGACCACGTTAATCTCAGTCTGACCATTGATGGCAATGGTCTGGTCTGCCAGTCCGATGAAGGAGAAGACCAGGTTCACTGCATTCTGGGGGACGGTGAGCACATAGTCTCCGTCGACGCCCGTGATGGTGCCCAGGGTGGTACCTTCCACCACAACGCCGGCTCCGATCAGGGGTTCTCCGCTCTCGTCGGTCACGATACCTTTGATGGTCGTCTGGGCCGACAGGGAGAGGGCCGTCACCATTCCAAGCAGCGCAAGAATGAGTTTCTTTGCTTTCATTAGAGTTGGTTGTTAGTTAATAATTATTGTTATAGTGTTGTATATGCGGTTTTGTCATTCTGGCCTTTAAGTATCTCTTTTACAAGATAATGAAGGTACATCTCCAGATTGGTGTAGCGGCCGTTCTTGTCCAGGCCGATGGCGGCGCCGTCGGCAGCGCTGGCGCTGTCCAGGCCCCAGGCCTGCTCGACGGCATCCGGGATGCCGTCCCCGTCGCTATCCGTCAAAGCCTGCTTTTCCTGCTCAGTGGCATTCAGCTGCGGCCAGCCGCCCACGTCACCGGGGGTGTCGATGAAACCCTTCCCGGACCCCTTGGATCCCGTATAGGTGTAGTTGCCGTTGACGGTTTCCCCGGCTACACGCTCATCAACGGCATCCCTGCGAAGGCTAGCGCCGGCATAGGCCGTCACGGCCGTAAAGGCATTCTTTGCGCTGTGGACGCTGAGGGCGGAAGGCTTCTGCGCATAAGTGAAACGGTCGTCCGAACGGATGATGGCGATGGTGGCGGACGAAGCGGTGGTTCCTTTCCAGTTGTCGGAGGACTGGTCGGTCTTGCCGTCCATGTAATTGCCGCTTAAATAGAAATGGCCGGGGACGATGGTCTGGGAGCCGGTCTTGCCCGAGCAGTTGGAACATTCCTTGGTCCAGGGGTCGATAAAATAGACATGGCTGGAAGGAGTGGCCGGACCGGGCTTGTAGTAGTTGTTCACCACATTGTACTTGCGGTATTCGCCCTGGTCGTTGGCGCTTTCGCCGCCGTAAGTGCTGTTGGAGCCCCAGTTGTAGATCACGTTGTTGTACAGGTTCACGGGACCTTTGAGGGTGCTCAGGTAGTCGTGGTCCAGACGGGGATTGCGGCTGTCATGGTGGGCCAGGAGGTTGTGGTGATAAGTAGCGTTGGCACCGCCCCAGAGGCCGCCGTAACCATGCGTACCCTTGCCATGGATGGAATTGCGCAGGCTCTCGGAGAGGATGCACCATTGCAGGGTGAAGTTGGTGACGCCGTAGAAGCTGGCGCATTCGTCGGTACTCCAGCTAAGCGAGCAGTGATCGACAATGACGTCGGAGATGTTGTTGCTCTGGGCATTGAGGTTCATAGCGTCGTCCTCGGTGGCCTTCTCGTCACCCAGGCGGCAGCGGATATAGCGGATGATGACGTTGGACGCCTTGATGTGCAGCGTATAGTTCTTGAGGCAGATGCCGTCTCCCGGAGCCGTCTGGCCGGCGATGGTAAGATCTCCGTTTTTGATTTCCAGGGCACTCTGCAGGGCGATGGTGCCGGCCACGTCAAAGACGACGGTGCGCGCGCCCTTGGCTTCGATGGCGGCGCGCAGGGAGCCGGTGCCCTTGTCATTCAGGTTGGTCACGTGGATAACCTTTCCGCCGCGGCCGCCGCTGGTGTACATACCGCCGCCTTCAGCGCCGGGGAAAGCGCGTGCCACGCCGTCTTCCTCAACGGAAGGGATGGCGAAGTCTTCATAGGAAATGCTGGAGGGACCGGGAGGCGTGACCTCGCCGGCCGTACGGGCATCCACCCACGTATAGGCCGATTCCCCCCCCTCGTTCACAGCCTTCACGCCAAAACGGTAATCGGTCGCTTTGACAAGGCCCGTCACCTTCACATTGCGCGAAGCGACGCTGCCGTTTTTCACCTGCGTTCCCGACTGAGTAAGGGTCCAGCTGTAGGAATCGGCACCCTGGACGGCCGTCCACTGGAAAGTGATTTCGGTTTCGGCGGGCGTACCGTGCACGGCCAGACCGGAAGGGGCGGCCGGTGCGGAAGGAGTCGTTTCGGGGCTTACCTTGCTACCGCCTCCGCAGGATGCGAGCAGGGCGGCTGCCACGATTGTTGCAAACATTCTGTTCATTGTTTTTCATATTCCAGCGCTGCCCAGATAAGAGGGCCGATGCCCTTGGGATCGTTGGAGCGCACAGGTTCATGGATGTAATAGTCGTAGTCTCCGCGGCGGTTCTGCTTGCCGCCCAGGCCGGCCACTTCGCAGCAGTGGTCCAGGTTAACCAGGCCGTCCTCGTCCACGCGGACGAAGGATTTGAGCATTTCCTTATAGCGCGCGCAGGCATCGGTGCGGGATACGCCTTCCAGAACACCCAGGCGGGTGCCCTTGAGCATGGCGTACACAATCATCACGCTGGCCGTAGCCTCCAGATAGTTACCTTCGGCATAAGGACGGTCCAGTACCTGGAACCACATGCCGCTGGCCTGGTCGGCGTAGAGCGGAAGCGCATGGAAGCAGCTGTTGAGGATGCGCACCAAGGCATCCTTCTGTTCCCCGGCGGGCAGGATTTCGATTACGTCCACCAGGGCCATCAGGTACCAGCCCGTGGCGCGGCCCCAGGCATGGTCGCTCTGGCCGGTCTCGGGGTTGCACCAGAACATGCTGTGGGAAGAATCCCAGGCATGGCGCAGGAGACCGGTGGCAGGGTCGAGCGTGTGGTCGTACACCGTCTGGAACTGAAGGGCGATGTCGTCCAGGTTTGCCTGGCGCTGCAGGGAATCCTGCACATAGCGCAGGGTGTATTCGGCATAGAAGGGCTGGGCCATATAGAGACCGTCCAGCCACATCTGCTGGGGATAGATGGCCTTGTGCCAGAAGCCGCCTTCCGGGGTGCGGGGCTGGTTCAGGAGCTGGCTGTAAAGGCTGTCCATGGCGGCCTTGTATTTTTCTTTTCCGGTCATGTCATAAAGGGCGAACAGGGTACGGCCCGGGCATACATGATCCGTGGAGTAATTGCTCTTCTTGTATTTGTAGATGACACCCGCGCTGTCAATGATGGCATCGTACCAGGCATCTACATAGCCGAAGGCCTCTTCGGGAGCGGCATCCAGCATGGCCTTGAGCTCCAGGCCAGTTGTGTAGTTCCACTTGAGGGTCCCTCCCAGGCCGTCCAGGAAGGTGGCCTGGGGACAGCGGACCATCTCCGAGCGAACCACCTCTTTGGACAGCGGGGCTTTGGCCACGCACGAGGCCAAAGAACACAAACACACTAAAATATGAAATACACGCATCATTTGTTATTGTAAGGGTCCCAGACAATACCGTCCTGGGACTGGTACATCACTTTTTCAAACGTATAGTCCTTCAGATCCTTTTCCCGCAGGGTGTGAGCCCACTTCACACGGGGGCCCTGCGCACCGGGGCCGTAGCTGCCATATTCGGCATAGAAGGAATTCTTCTTGGTATCGGGCTTGCCTTCCTTCT
>Ga0310786_10009241_pt1 | contig 12534 bp, 4 predicted proteins | sample AusTroGonzalo_MG_FD_203881 | JGI IMG/M metagenome (GOLD analysis project Ga0310786, IMG submission 203881) | Bovine rumen microbial communities from tropical cattle in Woodstock, Queensland, Australia - Gonzalo_03 (v2) (version 2) | ecosystem: Host-associated > Mammals > Digestive system >...
GGTACTGGTACGACGGACCCTATCTGGAGGGTTGCCTGAATCGCGGATTCCTGGGGGCCAAAAACAACCAGAAAATGACCTTTGCCCTGATGTGGGCCAACCATGACTGGAAGAACATCCATCCCATTGGACGGAACACCAATGCCCCTGAAGCAATGGACTTCCCCTGGCAAACCACCAAGGAGAGCGTGGGGGCGGTCTGGGAACATGTCATTCACGATTACATGCTGCGCCCCAACTACTGGCGCATTGACGGATTGCCGTATTTCTCCATCTACGCCGTCAACCGCTTCATCATTCAGATGGGCGGAGTTGAGTCATGCGCGGAGGTTTTGGAGGATTTTCGGGCACGTGCCCGCAAGGCAGGATTGCCAGGCATCCATCTCAACGGCATCTGGTTTGACATTCTGGACAATCATCCTGCCTGTTCCGCCTGTCCCCAAGGGGACTGGGCGCGTCGTCTGGGATTCTCCAGTTACACCAGTTACAACAATGTGTTTGTGAGCAAAGTCTGGTTCAACAATGACTTTCCCAGAGTGGATTACAACTGCTCGACAGACGAATATCTGGAAATCGCCCGCAAGGCGCAGGCCACCCTTCCTGCCCCGTACTATCCTGTGGTGACCGCCAGTTGGGATTCATCGCCACGATGCATCCAATCCGAAATCTATGAAGCGGGCAGTTACCCCTGGCTACCAGTCATGGAGGCCACTCCGCAGGAATTCGGGCGTGCCGTCCGTCTCTCCTTTGATCTCCTGAGCCAGCACCCCAAAAACGAGCAAGTTCTCTTCATCAATGCCTGGAACGAGTGGACAGAGGGCAGTTATCTGGAACCCGATACCCGATACCAGGATGCTTTTCTGCAGGAACTTCAGAAGGCAAAGGAGGCGGTCCATGGATAAACAACATAGATTCTTCACGCTCATCGAACTGCTTGTGGTCATCGCCATCATCGCCATCCTGGCGGCGATGCTGCTGCCAGCACTCTCCAAAGCGCGAGAAAAGGCACGGGCCACAACCTGTCTCAACCAAATCAAGCAACTGAACCTGGATGGGACATTCTATGCGGACGAAAATGACGACTTCGTGCTCCCCTGCCTGGACCGTGGAAAGAAATACTGCAATCCCCCAAACAACAATCCAGGGCGTTGGGAATTTCTACTAGGCAGTCTCTATCACAACCTCAGTACACATACTTCATCCGCATTCCATGACGGAAAGGATTACGAGAAGACCAGGATATTCTTCTGCCCTAGTTACACCAAGCAGACCCCGCAGTACATCTTCGGTCGCTATGAATTTTCCAACTACGTCTATAACGGGAGTTTCTTCTTCGGCGGGGACGGAGGCAACAGCACCGTCGCCTCCCAGTTAAACCCATTGACCAACGCCAAATGGTACGACATCGCCAGAATGGTCAAGATCGGTGGAGTGAAGACACCCTCTGACACTTTCACGTTCCTGGACGGGGCGGCCAACTTTAATGACGCATACGCCTGCAATGACACCTATTTCATCAGGTACATCATTACATCATCCTGGACTAGTGGCGCCAACACTTTCGATGGAGGTCTGGGCCACAGTGGCCTCCGCCACAACAACAAATGCAATTCAGGATTTCTGGATGGCCATGCCGCGCCGCTTTCCCGCAATGAGATCACCAACCAGAAATGCATCGGTTTCCGTGAATGGCTATAGGAGAAATTGTCATGACCATGAAGCGCATCCTGTTCATCCTGACCTTGGTTTTTGCAGGCGTTCTCCAGGCGGAGACACTGTTTGAGATGCCCATAAACGCCGAGGCACTGCAAAGATTCGACCGCTGGAAGCAGAAGGCGGCACAACTGGAAACCGCCTCCGATGGAGACTGTTACCATTTCCTCCGCAAAGGCTCCCTTGTTGTTCCTGTTGACGCCAAGAATCTGGCAGGCAAGGATCTCGAGTTTTCCATGGAATTCAAAACCGAGGGGATTCCCGACACTCCTGACGGAATCAATCCAGGCACCTACGGTTTCCGCCTGTTCATCTCCGCCCGCATGGAGGACGGGAGCAGCTCTGGTCTGCTTCAGCTCGGTCCCTGGCGGGGCACCAATGACTGGAAAGTGCACACGAGAAAACTGCCGAAAACCCTGCCGCAGAACACAACCGCACTGTCTCTGGATATCGGCATTCCCGCTGGTCATGCCTGGCTTCGCAGCCTGAAAATCCTTTCCGTTGAACCCAAGGCTCCACAGAAGGCCGACCTGCTCGCCCCAGCCACTCCCACACTGATTCGCCTTGGGAAAATGTCTGTTCCGCCCACGCTGGACGGGCGCATCAACAAGGCTGAATGGAGTCTGGCCGCCAGTTTCTTTGGCGGACGCTCCAGCGTCAATGGCCTGATGACCAAACGGCTCACCGCCTTCTACTTCGGCTACGATGACCAGTATGCGTATGCCGCGTTCCTCTCCGAAATCCCCAACGCGCCGATACTGCTGGACGAGGACGAGCAGGTCGAGGTTACTCTGCTACCACCAGGCGCGGACAAGCCCCATTCGTTCCACCTCGACTCCAAGGGTGTCGGCAACCTTCCGCAAGGTGCTCGCTTCGCCAATGGACTGCACCAGGAGAACATGCCTCACGGATTCCCCTGCTGGGAGGTGGAGATCGCCATTCCTCTGTCCGCCCTGAACGCCTCCATTGTGGATGGGCAGCCATGGGGTCTCCAACTGAAACGGCGCTATCAGAACCCCGTTGAGGATTCCTGCTGGCATCTGCCCGCGAAACCCGGTGAACTCGGCACGTTCATCCCCGACTCCTCCGCCCCTGCCGTGAGCGTATTGAACTTCGGAGCCTGCGCCACCTGGCGCACCTCCGCCAACTACGCCTTCAATTTCATGGCGGCCAGCAATGCGGCCCAGCCCGTGACTGTGACCAGCAAAAGCGTCTCCTTTGTCGCATCAGGATACTCCAAACTGGACTCGCTGGAAGTGAAGGATGACACGAAAATCTCCCGCAAGAATCTGGATGCCGCACTCTCCCCGAAGGCTGGCGAGCCAGCCTACAAGACACATCTGGTCTATAACCTCTGGCCAGGGAAAATCAACGCACTGCAACTTCGCTTTGTGGACGGCGACAAGGTGCTGTATCAGCGTGACCTGGCGTGGGATCTCGCCAAGACATTGGATTGGAAAGATGACCAGGGGCGTCCCGACCTCAAGGCTGCCTTCTACCCCTCCTACGGTAATCTGCTGCTGTTGAACATGCTGAACGGAAAACAGAGAGACCTGCTCAAAGCGGAAATCACCGTGAAAGACCAGAACGGCAAGGTGTGGGCGACCATCACCCCGGAAAAGAGCGGGGAATGCTTCACGAGTTGGGAAGGACGCATCAACCTCCCCGCCGAACTTCCGATTGGCAAATACACCGTTGAACTCACCACGCAGAACAAAGCGGGGAAAACCTTCACCTGCCCCCGCACTTTCGCCGTGCAGTCTTTCCCGTGGCAAAACACGAACATCGGGCGGGAGCGGATCATCGTGCCCCCCTTCAAGCCGTTGAAATGCCAGGGAAGCCGTGTGGATGCCCTCCAGACAGGGTATCAGGCGGGAGGGCTGTTCTTCGACCAGGTGTATGCCTTGGGGGAGAACATCCTTGCTGAGCCTGTGGGCTTGTACATCAACGGCGAACTATTCCAGGCAGTTGGCGCGCCCAAGGTCGTATCCGCCGAGCCAGACCGCGTGGTGATGGAGACGCAGGGAAAGTGGCAGAACCTGGATCTGAAGGTCACACTCGACTACGACTACGACGGCTTCTGCTACGCCACTCTTCATTTCACCCCGCAGGCTGGCTCCGTGAAAATCGACTCCCTGAAACTTTGCATCGCTCTGAAGAACCACGTGGTCTCCCTCTTTGAGACCAGGCTGTTCACCCCTAAGACCCGCGCTGTCGGAGAGCAGCCGCGCGGTCTCCCGCCGGACAAGCAGGGAATCATCTGGTCCACCAAGGACTACGAGGAACTGCTGGGCAAGAAGACCGCCGCTTTCCCTGAACTGTTCCAGACCTATTTCTGGTTCGGCGGAATCTACCAGGGGTTCAGTTGGATGCTGGACAAGGGGCACCGCTACTTCAGTTTCGCTCCTGGACAGGCCACGCAGACTGTGGAGCGACAGGGCGACAAGGTGGTGTTCACGGTCAATATGGTGAACAAGCCCGTGACCTGGAATGGGGACGTGGAAATCGGCATGGGTTTCCAGCCCTCCCCCGTCAAGCCCATCGCCAAGGAGTTCTATCGCACTGCCGAGCACATGTATGACTACAAGCGCCCCCGCAGTGCAGAAGGGGCGAATGTCATTGCCTCTCCCCTCATTCTGTCTTCTCTGCTCTATCCGATTCCCACTTTCCCGAACGGTGACAGCTCCTTCTACAAATACGTCATCGACCATCAGGGGCAGGAGACAATTGACCACAAGGATTTCGCAAAGGTGCTGGATGAATTCCTGGCCCGAAACCGCCAGTTCTTCGAGGAGAACGGGCTCTCCGTCAGCAGTTACAAGGCCAGCATGGGCATCCGCTGGCGCTACACGGGGATGAAGAACCTGGGCTCCTACATGAACCCGACCCTGATCACCTGCTACTGGCCAGAGTGGGAGATGTACAAATCGGAGTGGCAGCAGTTCGACTACCCCGAGGAGAACATGATGAACGAGTACATGTGCTCGCTGACCGACAGCCGCATCGACAAACTGCTCTATGATGGACGGAATCTGGTGCGGATGGGTGTCCGAGGCATCAACTACGACTGCTTCGACATGGGCACAGGCGCCTTCAACACGGTCACCTCCCATGCCTACAAGCCTTTCGACAAGGTTATAGCCACGCCCAACGGTCTGATGCGCTGGCGGCAAATCATCAAGCGCACCGCGCACATGCTCTACACCGAGGGCAAACTGGTCAACGGCCGTCCCTGGGTCGATTTGCACGCCACCATGTTTGTCCCGCTTCCCGTGGCCAGTTTCGCCACCAGCATCACCACCTGGGAACGCGGCGGGAACGGCGGGGACTTCCAGGAGCGCTTCCCCGAAAGCACCATTCTGGCCAACACCATCGGCACCCAGGCTGGAGTTTATCCTGTCCCCATCGTCTCCACCCGTGCTGGGGACATGCCCCGTCGTGAGCGGGAACTCAAGTCCCTTATGTCCACCATGTGCTCCTTCGGCATTCTCCACATCATGGACCAGTTCCTGCTCTACCGCCAATGGTTTGACGACGCCTGGAACCTCATCTTCGATTTCGGATTCGGCAAGCCTGACGTGGAAATGTTCTTCACCTGGGAGAAGCAGCCCGTCACCACCACTGCCCCGCATGTCCGCATGACTGTGCTCAAACGCAAGGATGGCAAGGTTCTGCTTCTCATCGGCAATCTCGGCGAGGCGTGCTTCGCACCGCTGGACTGCTCTGGCCTGGGATACACCAAGTGGACGTTGCGCAACGCCGAAAACCAGGCCCTTCTGATGGATAACACCGTGCCCCTGGAACGGCATGGCTATGCCCTGATACTGGTGGAGAAGTGAAGATTTTGTCGCAAGCGACAACTGAATTATCCAAATAACCAATTCAATAGCCAAACAACCCAGAGAATCGTCCCATGTTCAACAGACAAAGTTGTTTCACCCTCATCGAACTGCTGGTGGTCATTGCCATCATTGCCATTTTGGCCGCCATGCTGTTGCCCGCACTCTCCAAAGCACGCGAAAAGGCGCGGGGCACCACCTGCCTCAACCAAGTCAAGCAATTGAACATGGAAGGAGCCTTCTATGCGGACGAATATGACGACTTTGTGCTCCCATGCTGGGACCTCGGCAAAAAATACTGCAATCCCCCCAACGGCAATCCAGGTCACTGGGAGTTCCTGCTGAGCGGTCTCTACCACAATCTCGGTTCGCGCACCACCACCGCCTTCGTGAATGGCAAGGAGTACGAAAAGACCAAGATATTCTTCTGTCCCAGCTTCACCAAGCAGACCCCCTTTGACATTTTCAAGCGCTATGAATTCTCCAACTACGTCTATAACGGCAGTTTCTTCTTCGGAGGTGACGGCAGCGGTACCACCAAAGACAATCAGCCAAATCCGTTGACCAACGCCAAATGGTACAACATTGCCAGAATGGTCAAGGTGGGGGGTGTGCGCACTCCCGCCGATACTTTCACGTTTCTGGACGGGGAGGCCAATGCTCCTGACGCATACGGACGCAGTAACCAATATTTTGTTAGGTACCTTATCACGTCTGAATATAACAATGGCGGCAATACCTTTACAGGTTACTTGGGCAACAGCGGTCTGCGCCATAACAACAAATGCAACTCGGGATTTCTGGACGGACATGCCGAACCGCTCGGCCGCCAGGAAATCACCAATCAGAGATGCATCGGCTTCCGCGAATGGGCACAATAAGCGGTCCGACCATGAAACGCTTTCTGAGTCTCCTGCCCCTGACGATTGTTGTTTTGCTTCAGGCGCAGTGGCTAAAGGCCGACCTGCTTGCACCCTCCACTCCCACCTTGGTGCGCCTCGGAAAAATGTCCGCACCGCCCACGCTGGACGGGCGCATCGGCAAGGCTGAATGGAGCCTGGCCGCCTGCTTTTTTGGCGGATGCTCCAGCGTCAACGGCCTGATGACCAAACGGCTCACCGCCTTCTATTTCGGCTATGATGACCAGTGCATTTACGCCGCGTTCCGCTCCGAACTCCCCAATGCGCCGATTCTGCTGGACAAAGGCGAGCAGGTCGAGGTGACGCTGTTGCCGCCTGGCTCTGACAAGCCCCAGTCATTTCGCTTGGACTCCGAGGGCAATGGCAACTTGCCGCAGGGTGTACGCTTTGCCAATGGTCTCCACCAGGAGAACATGCCTCACGGCCTCCCATGCTGGGAGGTGGAGATTGCCATCCCTCTCACTGTCTTGAACACCGCCATTGTGGATGGTCAGGCGTGGGGACTGCAACTTGTTCGGCACTACCAGAATCCCGCCGAGGACTCCTGCTGGCATCTGCCCGCCAAGCCAGGTGAACTTGGCACGTTCATTCCCGACGCCACTGCTCCCGCCGTAAGCCTTCTGGACTTCGGCACCTGTGCCACCTGGCGTACTTCCGCCAAGTACGCCTTCAATTTCATGGCTGCCTGCAATGCGGTGCAGCCCGTCACCGTGACCAGCAAAAGCGTCTCCTTTGTTGCTGCGGGATATTCCAAGCTGGATTCGCTGGAACTGAAGGAGGACGCGAAGATCTCCCGCAAGAATCTGGATGGCTCGCTTTCCCCAAAAGTGGACGATCCAGCCTACAAGACTCACCTGGTCTATAACCTCTGGCCAGGCAAAATCAGTGCGCTTCAACTCCGCTTTGAGAGTGCCGGCAAACTGCTGTTCCAGCGTGACTTGGCTTGGGATCTCGCCAAGGCTCTGGACTGGAAGGATGAATTGGGCCGTCCCAACCTTCTGGTGGCTTTCTACCCATCCTACCGAAATCTGCTGCTGGTGAAAATGCAGAGCAATGCCCAGGCAGATTTGGTCAAGGCGGCAATCACCGTCAAGGACCAGAACGACAAAGTGTGGGCGAGCATCATTCCCAAGAAGAGCGGGGAATGCTTCTCGAATTGGGAGGGGAGGGTCAACCTGCCCGCCGACCTGCCCGAAGGCAGATATACCGTTGAACTTGCCACGCAGAACAATGAAGGCAAAACCTTCGTCTGCCCGCGCACCTTCGCTGTGCACTCTTTCCCGTGGCAGAACACGAACATCGGGCGTGAGCGGGTCATCGTGCCTCCTTTCAAGCCACTGAAATGTCAGGGAACCCGTGTGGACGCTTTACAGACTGGGTATCAGGCGGGCGGGCTGTTCTTCGACCAGGTGTATGCCTTGGGGGAGAACATCCTTGCGGAGCCTGTGGGGCTCTTCCTCAACGGCGAACTGCTCCAGGCGATCGGCTCACCCAAGGTCGTTTCCGCCGAGCCTGACCGCGTGGTGATGGAGACGCAGGGAAAGTGGCAGAACCTGGACCTGAAGGTTACCCTCGACTTCGATTATGATGGCTTCTGCTACACCACACTGCATTTCGCCCCGCAGGAAGGTGCCGTGAAGATTGATTCCCTGAAACTCTGCATTGCCCTGAAGAACCATGTGGTCTCACTTTTCGAGACCAGACTGTTCTCCCATAAAACCCGTGCCTACCAAGAACAGCCTCGCAACTTCCCGTTGGACAAACAGGGAATCATCTGGTCCACCAAAGACTACGAGGAACTGCTGGGCAAGAAGACCGCCGCCTTCCCTGAACTGTTCCAGAACTATTTCTGGTTCGGCGGAATCTACCAGGGGTTCTGCTGGATGCTGGACAGGGGGCACCAGTATTTCAATTTCGCGCCAGGTCAGGCAACCCAGACCGTGGAACGCCATGGCGACAAGGTGGTGTTCACGGTGAACATGGTCAGCAGTCCGGTGACCTGGCAGGGGGACGTGGAAATCGGCATGGGCTTCCAGCCCTCTCCCGTCAAGCCCATTGCCAGGGAATTCTACCGCACGGCCGAGCACATGCATCAATATAAACGTCCTCGTAGTGCAGACGGGTCGAATGCCATGGCGGGTCCGCTTATCCTCTCACCGCTCATCTACCCGATTCCAACCTTCCCGAACGGTGACAGTTCTTTCTACAAATACGTCATTGACCGTCAGGGACAGGAGACCGTGGACACCAAGGTATTCCAGAAGGTGCTGGGCGACTACCTGAACCGCAATCGTCAGTTCTTCGAGGAGAACGGGCTGTCCATTAGCAGTTACAGATCCGACATGGGCATTCGCTGGCGCTATACGGGGATGAAGACTCTGGGTTCCTACATGAATCCGACTCTACTCTCCTGCTACTGGCCAGAGTGGGAGATGTACAAGTCGGAGTGGCAGCAGTATGACTACCCCGAGGAGAACGTGATGAACGAGTACATGTGCTCGCTGACCGACAGCCGCATCGACAAACTGCTTTATGATGCGCGCAATCTGGTGCGCATGGGAATCAGAGGCATCTACTACGACTGTTTCGATTCGGGAAGCGGGGCATACAACACAGTCACTTCCCACGCCTTTAAACGCGGCAACCATGTCGTCGCCACGGCCAGTGGACTGATGCGCTGGCGACAGATTACCAAGCGCACCGCGCATATGCTCTACACCGAAGGACGCCTAGTTCATGGACGTCCCTGGGTTGATTTGCATACCACCATTTATGTGGCGCTGCCTGTCGCCAGTTTTGTCACCAGCACCATCACCTGGGAACGCGGCGGCAACGGCGGGGACTTTCAGGACCGCTTTCCCGAAAGTGACATTCTGGCCAACATCATCGGCACCCAGTGCGGGATGTTCCCCGTGCCCATCGTCTCCACCCATGAAGGTGACGAGAACCGCCGCGAGCGGGAACTCAAATCCCTCATGTCCACCATGTGCTCCTTCGGTCTGCTTCATATCAGAGATGCAGGTATCATCTACCGCAAATGGTTTGACGACGCCTGGAACCTCATCTTCGATTTTGGCTACGGCAGACCAGACGTGGAGATGTTCTTCACCTGGGAGAAGCAGCCCGTCACCACCACCGCCCCGCAAGTGCGCATGACCGTGCTCAAGCGCAAGGACGGCAAGGTTCTGCTCCTCATCGGTAACTTGGGGGAGGCGTGCTTCGCCCCGCTGGACTGCTCTGGACTGGGCTACTCCAAGTGGACTTTGCGCAACGCCGAAAACCAGGACCTCCTGATGGACAGCACCGTGCCTCTGGAACGACACGGATACGCCCTGGTACTGGTGGAATGACTGTTTCCAACGGCTCGTCAACACATAAGACGCCAATTCGACTTCCATGAACAAAAGAATGCTTTTCTGGCTGGTGTTTTCCCTGGTTGCGCTTTCCTCCTTGGCTGGCGATTTTCTGGCTCCCGCAACTCCCACTTTGGTGCGATTAGGGCGAATGACCGCCGCTCCTGAAATGGATGGGCAAGTCAACAAGGCCGAATGGAACACCGCAGCCTGCTTCTTTGGCGGGCGCTCCAACCTGAACGGTCTGATGACGGGACGGTACACTGTCTTCTACTTCGGCTATGACAACCAAGCCATCTACGCTGCGTTCTGCTCCGGTCTGCCAAACTCGCCAATTCCTCTGGACGATGCCGAAAAGGTCGAGATCACCCTCCTTCCCCCAGGTGCGGCCAAGCCACTGGTTTTCCGCCTTGGCGCAAGGGGCGAAAATGACCTGCCCCAGGGCGCACGTTTCGCCAATTATATCCGACGCGACAACAAACCACACGGATTCCCCTGTTGGGAAGCGGAAATCGCCATCCCGCTGGCAGCCTTGACCGCCAAAATCGAGGACGGCCAAAAATGGGGGCTCCAACTGAAGCGCCTTTATCAAAATCCGGAGGAGGAATCCTGCTGGCATTTGCCAGCCGCTCCAGGAGAACTGGGAACATTCATCCCAGATGCGGCTGCACCCGCTGTGAGCAGTCTGAATTTCGGTCACTGCGCGACCTGGCGGACTTCTGCCAACTACTCCTTTAATTTCATGGCCACGGCTACCAGCGACACGCCTTCCACTGTCACCAGCAAAAGCGTGGCATTTGTCGCGGCAGGCTATGCAAAACTGGACGACATGGCGTTGTCGGAGGACACGAAAATTGTCCGTCAGCGTTTGGGAACGACTTTGCAACCCGTGTTGCGCCAGCCAGCCTACTCCACGGATCTCGTCTATAACCTTTGGCCAGGTAAAATCAACGTGGCGCAATTTCGCTTTCTGGACGGGGACAAGATGCTCTACCAGCGTGACCTCGCCTGGGATTTGGCCAAGGCGAAGAACTGGCAGGACATGGCAGGGCGTCCCAATCTCAATGCCGCATTTTACCCCTCTTACCAGAATCTGCTGCTTCTGAATCTCCAGCCTGGCAAACAGAACCAACTAGCCAGTGCCGTCATCACCGTCAAAGACCAGAACGGCAAGGAGTGGGCTTCTGTCACCCCGGAAAAGCATGGCAAGTACTACAAAGGCTGGGAGGGCCGCATCAATCTGCCAGACAACCTTCCAGAAGGCGATTACATTGTCGAATTGGTCACCATGACACAAGATGGACAGCAGTTTGCCTGCCAACGCACCTTTGCGGTCAAATCCTTCCCCTGGCAGGGAACCGCCATTGGACGGGAACGGGTCATCGTACCGCCTTTTGTCCCGCTTACATGCCAGGACGGACGGGTCAGCGCCTTACAGACTGGCTATCATGTCGGCGGACTGCTCTTTGACCAGGTTTTCGCACTGGGGGACAACATTCTGGCAGAACCTGTGGCCCTGAACATTGACGGAGAGCCAATCCAGGCTGTCGGTACGCCGAAACTCGTCTCCGCTGAGCCAGATCGGGTGGTCATGGAAACCACGGGACAATGGCGCGATGTGGATGTCAAAATCACCCTCGATTTCGACTATGACGGCTTCTGCTACACAACACTGCAATTCACTCCCCGCAATGGTTCGGTCAAAATTGATTCTCTGAATCTGTCAATAGCCTTGATAAACGAACTGGTTTCTCTTTTTGAAACCAGATTGTACTCCGAAAAGACCCGTAGCGTGGGAGAACAGCCTCGCGCTCTTCCACAGGACAAACAGGGGCTCATCTGGTCCATCCAGGACTACGAGGGGTTGCTGGGAAAGAAGACAGTGGCCTTTGACAAACTGTTCATGACCTATTTCTGGTTCGGCGAAATCTACAAGGGATTCAGTTGGATGCTGGACAAGGGACACTGTTATTTCAACCTCAATCCAGAGAAATCCCCCCAGACGCTGGAACGCCATGGCGACAAGGTGGTATTCACAGTTCATTTCATCAATCAGCCAACCACCTGGAATGGGGAGACGGTCATCGGCATGGGCTTCCAGCCATCCCCAGTCAAGCCCATCGCCAAAAAATTCTACCGTACGGCGGAGCACATGTACAACTATCTGCGCCCCCGCAACGCGGAGGGTTCCTACGTCATTGCCACGCCGCTTATCCTTTCGCCCCTGGTTTACCCAATCCCCACTTTCCCGAACGGCGACAGTTCCCTCTACCAGTTCGTCATTGACAACCAGGGGAAAGAAACCCTCAAAAAGGAATTCGGCGACATCCTGAAAGACTACATTGACCGTAATCGCCAGTTCTTTGAGGAGAACGGACTGTCCGTCAGCAGTTTCAAGGCTTCCACTGGCATCTGCTGGCGACAGACGGGAATGCAGAATCTGGGGTCCTACATGAATCCAGTCCTGCTGACCTGCTATTGGCCAGAATGGGAGATGTACAAGGCCGAATGGCAGCAGTTCGACTTCCCGGAGGAGAACGTGATGAACGAATACATGTGCTCCGTGACCGACAGCCGAACGGACAAACTTCTCTATGATGCGCGCAATTTAGTGCGCATGGGTGTGCGAGGCATCAACTACGACTGCTTCGACATGGGCAGCGGTTCCTATAACACCGTCACCGCATACGCCTTCCGCAAAAACGGCAA
>Ga0310786_10009243_pt1 | contig 12533 bp, 9 predicted proteins | sample AusTroGonzalo_MG_FD_203881 | JGI IMG/M metagenome (GOLD analysis project Ga0310786, IMG submission 203881) | Bovine rumen microbial communities from tropical cattle in Woodstock, Queensland, Australia - Gonzalo_03 (v2) (version 2) | ecosystem: Host-associated > Mammals > Digestive system >...
ACATACTGGAACGCCCTGTTTTTCTTCAGCCGGTAACGTTTTTCCATTCAAAGTCCTTCCGCTTCACGCGGAATCTCCCTTATGAGGAAAAGCCCGCCCATCTTTCACGGGCGGGCCTCATCCACAGTCATACTGAATTCGGCTCTACGGCGAATCACACCGTCAGCTCTTTACGGCCGCGGCGGCGACGGGCAGCCAGCACCCGGCGGCCGTTCTTGGTCGCCATACGGGCACGGAAGCCATGCACCTTGCTGCGCTGACGTTTCTTGGGCTGGTATGTACGGAACATGGTTCAACACTCCTCACAGATTGAAACTCGTTGGTGGATCCTGCGGGGATCCTGCACCCAGGCTGTCCCTGCAAATCGGACAGCTTCAATAATATATCAGAACCGCCGACGCCTTGTCAAGCCTTTTTTCACAGGGGTTTTCACCGCCCCGGTCCTTTTTTCGGAACAGCATCTATATATTGTGGTTGACATGTCTCAGCAACCATAATGATGAATCCCGGATGATCATTTTACCGCGCTTTTCAGCTTTTCCACATAATCCTCATGCTCCCAGGGCAGGTCGATATCGGTCCGTCCGAAGTGGCCGTAAGCCGCAGTCTGTCTGTAGATCGGCCGGCGCAGGTTCAGCCGCTCGATGATCGCGGAAGGCCTGAAATCAAAAACCTTCGTAACGATCTCCGCCAGCCTGTCATCCTCCAAGACTCCGGTACCGAAGGTGTCCACCAGGACGCTCACCGGCTCCGCCACGCCGATCGCGTAGGCCAGCTGGATCTGGCAGCGGTCCGCCAGTCCCGCGGCAACGACATTCTTCGCCGCATGGCGCGCGGCATACGCCGCGCTGCGGTCCACCTTCGTCGGATCCTTGCCGGAGAAGCATCCGCCCCCATGGGGCGCGTATCCGCCATAGGTATCCACGATAATCTTCCTGCCGGTCAGCCCGGTATCGCCTGCCGGTCCGCCAATCACAAACCGCCCCGTGGGATTGATCAGGATCCGGGTCTTCTCCGTCATCAGTTCCGGCGGGATCACAGGCAGGATCACCTGCGTTCTGATACCTTCCCGCAGCGTCTCCATATCCACATCGGCGCTGTGCTGGGCAGATACGACCACCGTGTCCACGGCCACAGGCCTGCCGTTCTCATACTCGACTGTTACCTGGGTTTTGCCGTCCGGGTACAGGTAAGGAAGCGTCCCATCTTTCCGCACCTGGGTCAGGCGGATTGCCAGGCGATGGCTCAGCGCGATGGGAAGGGGCATTTTTTCCGGGGTTTCATTGCAGGCATAGCCGAACATCATCCCCTGGTCCCCGGCGCCGATATCCGCGTCTTCTCCGCCCCGGGTTTCCAGCGCGTCATCCACGCCCATGGCAATATCCGGGCTCTGTTCATGAATCGCGGTCATCACGGCACAGGTATTGCCGTTAAAGGATTTTTCCGGTGAATCGTAACCGATCTCAGTCACAACCCTGCGGACAATCGCATTGATATCGGCATAGGAAGCCGTGGTGATCTCGCCCATCACCGTAATCATGCCGGTCGTGGCAAAGGTCTCACAGGCAACCCGCGCATTGGGATCCTCCGCCAGAATCGCGTCAAGCACCGCGTCCGAGATCTGGTCGCACAGTTTGTCGGGATGTCCTTCGGTCACGGATTCAGAAGTAAACAGTTTACGCATCATGGTTCCTCCTTTTCTGCTCTTCTCTTCCCGGAAAGGTTTCCTCCGCGCGGACGCTTCGCGTCCCCGGAAGAATAACGGGAAGAGGATGGTTGTCCGGCACGGAATAAAAAACCGCCCGGCTTGCACACAAACCAGGCGGGATTCGATCTTTCAGACCGTCCTTATCTGTCAGCGCTTCCCAGCGGGGTGTGCACGCTGCGGGATTTGGCACCTTGCTTGCGCCGGTTGCCGTAACGTCATCGGGCCCGTCCCTCGGTTACTCGTGATAAGGTATTCAGTTGCGGAGGATATTGTAATAGGTCTCCCCGTGTTTGTCAAGAGTCCCCCGCTGCCATTTTCGACTGAAGCCAATGGCGAAGCGGAAGATGATCATCTGATATCATGGGATCCCTCAACGACGTCCGGGATGACAAAAAAGTGAGCATGCGCTCACTCTTTTTGTCACTTGATCAGTTCGCCCATGGTGCCGTTCACGGCGCAGGCGGCGTTACTCTCATCCGTATCGATGTGCATTGCCAGGGAGAATTTCTCGCTCACGCGGACCACCACGTCCCCGAAGGTCAGGGCCCGTCCGTCCGTCTCCACTTTAACGGATACCGTATCCTTGTCCTTCACGCCGAACGCTTCGGCATCGGCAGGGGTCATATGGATATGGCGCTTCGCGGCGATCACGCCCTCGGCCACTTCCACTTCACCCGCGGGGCCGACCAGCTTGCAGGCGCCGGAGTCGGCAATGTCACCGGATTCCCGAACGGGAGCGGTCACGCCGATGGAGCGGGCGTCTGTCAGGGAAAGCTCCACCTGGGTGGCGGGGCGGACGGGTCCGAGGATGCGGACGCGCTTGAGGGTGTTCTTGGGGCCGACAACATCCACCTGTTCCTCGCTGGCAAACTGCCCGGGCTGGCTCAGCCAGCTTTTCACGGTCAGTTCATGGCCTGCGCCGAACAGGATTTCCAGATCTTCCTTTGTCACATGCACGTGACGGGCAGAGGTTTCAACCAGGATCTTTTCCATGACTCAGTAACTCCTTACTCTATTCAGTTTTTAATTTCGCTGGTGCAGTGCGGGCAGCGGGTAGCCTTGATGTCGATCTCGGACATGCAGAAGGGGCACTTCTTGGTGGTGGGAGCGGCGGGAGCCTCTTCCTTCTTCTTCAGGTCCTTGGCCTTGTTCATGGCCTTGATGATCGCGAAGAGGATCAGTGCGGTCAGCAGGAACTCAACAACGACCGCCGCGAAGGAAATCAGGGAACCGACAAAACCGGTGCCGCCGTTTTCCATCTTGGGCAGGCTCTCAAGGATGGGGTTGAGGAAAATCTCGACCACAGCGGTAACGACCTTGCCGAAGGCGCCGCCCAGGACCACGGCAACAGCCAATTCAAGCACATTGCCTTTTAACGCAAATGCTTTGAACTCGTCAATAAGCTTCTTCATAATAAGTACCCTCCATTTTTTTGTTCTGTTTCGGCCGCGGACTCCGCGGCCGCCTACCGTTCGCTCTCGCGCCGGTTTACAGGCTCATTATTTCTTTCCGCCGAACAGGCCGCCGATCGCCTTGGTGACGTTCTTCATCAGGCCGTTCACAACCTGACGGGTCGCGGTGCTGATCGCGGTATTTTTCACGCGGCCGGCAACGGAATCGTTGCGGCGTGCGCGCTCGGCTGCTTCTTCCCGCAGCTGGTCATTGCGGGCACGGCGTTCAGCGGCTTCCGCTTCCCGGGCCTTCCGCTCCGCTTCCTTCGCGGCAGCGGCCGCTGCTTTCTGCTGGGCTTCCAGCGCCTTGGGATCCACGGCGACGGGAGCAGGGATATAATTGCCGGTCGCAGGATCAAGAACCATGTCCATCATCTGCTGCACATACTGGCCGGTGGCCTGATCCAGAACCATCACCGGCATCTTCTGAACCTGGGGCTGCACCTGGATCGTCGGAACAGCCTGCTGCACCGCCTGGACGACAGGCTGGGCCGCCTGCTGTACGGTCTGGATGACAGGCTGGGCTGCCTGGACCACAGGCTGGGCTGCCTGCTGAACCGCCTGCGCAACAGGAGCGCCGTTCTGTACGGCTTCCACCACGGGAGCCGCCGCTTCCGCCACAGCCTGTACCACGGGAGCTGCCGCTTCCTGTACAGCTTCCGGAACGGGAGTCATGCCTTCAGCTTCTTTTTCAACATACTGACCGGTCGCGGGATCAAAAACCTTGAATGTTGCCATTTTTCTCTGCGGCGCTTTCTCCCTGCGCCGTTCAGGGGTCGTTGAGTAAACAGTGACATGGGAATCAGCTTCCTGCCGCATCTCAGAAATAGTACCACTGGCCGTTTATCAGCTTAAACCGCTGTGGATCCATTTCCTGCACCTGCGGTGCCGGCGGCGTCGGTTGTTCCTGAGTTCCGGGATCATCAGCAGGTTTTTCTTCATCGCTGTACTTCGCCTTCAGGGGGCTTGCCTCGATTACTGCCCTGCGGATTTCCTGGCTGATTGCACCCATATAGCTCTGCGGGGGAAGGATAATGGCCCGCTCCACTACGCCCGGAGCTCCGTGCTCATCCAGGAATGAAACCAGCGCCTCGCCTGTTTTCAGGGTGGTGATGGCTTCTTCTGTATCAAAGGACGGATTCGTCCGGAACGTCTGCGCGGCGACCTTGACGGCCTTCTGATCCAGGGGCGTGTAGGCGCGCAGCGCATGCTGGATACGGTTGCCCAGTTGGCCCAGGATCGTCATCGGGATGTCCGCGGGGCTCTGGGTGATGAAGTAAACGCCCACGCCCTTGGAGCGGACCAGCCGGACCACCTGTTCGATCTTTTCCATCAGGGGCCGGCTGCAATTGTTGAACAGCAGATGCGCCTCATCAAAGAAGAACACAATCTTCGGCTTTTCACCGTCTCCCATCTCCGGAAGCAAATCATACAGCTTCGTCAGCATCCAGAGGAGGAAGGTGGAATACATCGTCGGATTATTGAAGAGCCGGTCGGCACACAGGATATTGATCTTGCCCCGGCCGCTGGCCGGATCTGTCTGGATCCAGTCATTGATATCGATGGCGGGTTCGCGGAAAAAAACATTCCCGCCCTGGTCCTCCAGCACGCCGACCGCCCGCTGGATCGCCCCAACGCTGGCCGCGGAAACATTGCCGTATTCCAGGGTATACTCCCGGGCGTTCTCTCCCACATGGATCAGCAGATTCTTCAGATCCTGCAGGTGTTCCAGCGGGAGTTCCTCCCGCGCGGCCACCCGGAAGGCAATGTTCATCACACCGCTCTGCGTCTCGTTCAGGCTCAGCATCCGGCTCATCAGCAGCGGACCCATATCCTGTACCGTAGCTCGGATCGGGATGCCCTGTTCCCCGTACACGTCCCAGTACTCTGTCGGATAGGAGGTATAGACAAACGCTTCCTTCGGCACGCCGCATTTTTCCAGCCGGCTGTTGATCGCCTCAGTCGCCTCGCCGTTCATCACCATGCCGCTCAGGTCGCTCTTGATATCGCTCAGGAACACAGGAACACCCATATCAGAAAAGCCCTCCGCCAGGACCTTCAGCGACACGGTTTTTCCGGTGCCCGTAGCACCGGCGATCAGGCCGTGGCGGTTGGCCATGGAGGGGAGCAGGTAAACGGGGGTTTTTTCATGAGACCCGATCCAGATCATGTTCTCATGAAGCATTGGTATCCCTCCCGTTTCGATTCTTCAGCTTTCTGTATATTTTACACTATTTTCCCAAAAACCGTCAAGAATTTCAACGGTTTTGAATTGTTTTTTCACATAAAAAACCAGGCCGGTTTTCCGGCCCGGTGTTCTGCCCGTCCCTTACAGGAGCTGCTCCATGATCGAACGCATCATCTCCGCCGCGCGGGAGCGGTGGCTGACCGCGTTTTTCTCCTCTTCGTTCATCTCGGCATAGGTTTTGTTCATGGGTTCGTAAAGGAACAGCGGGTCGTAACCGAAACCGCCCTTGCCCCGGCGCTCATGCAGGATCGTTCCCGGACAGCTTCCTTCGGCGATGATCGTTTCTTTGCCGGGCAGCTTCAGCGCCAGAGCGCATTTGAATGACGCGCTCCGGTTCTCCTTTCCTTCCATCCGGCTCAGCAGCAGGTCATTGTTCTTCTCGTCGTCCCCGTGCCCGCCGGCATACCGGGCAGACAGCACGCCGGGCTCCCCGTCCAGGGAATCCACCGACAGCCCGCTGTCATCCGCGATGGCCGGCAGGCCGGTGGCGTTAAACACCGCCTCCGCCTTAATCGCCGCATTTCCCGCAAAAGTATCCGCGTCCTCCTCAATCGGTCCGAAGAAGCCGACCGCGGTCATCGGAACAAGCGTATAGAAATCGCGGAACATCTCCTGCAGTTCCTTCAGCTTATGCTCATTGCCCGTCGCGACCACCAGCAGGGGTTTGGGGGCGATATGCGCCGCGCGTTCCCCCAGGGCTTCGCGCTGGGCATCCATCAGCTCGCGCACGCCCTTTTCGCCGTAGCGGGCCAGGGTATCCAGCTCTTCCCGGGAAAAAGCCCGGCCTTCACCGGTTCCCTGGAGCTCGATAAACTCCCCCTTCTCATTCATCACGATATTCATATCCACCTGGGCCCTGCTGTCCTCCTGGTAGCACAGGTCCAGGCACGGCACATCGCCGATCACGCCGGCGCTGATGGCTGCCACCTGGTGTATGATTGGGCTGATCGGCAGTTTCTTTTCCCTGACCAGCCGCGCGCAGGCGCAGGTCAGCGCCACCATCGCGCCGGTGATCGACGCGGTACGGGTACCACCGTCAGCTTCCAGCACATCGCAGTCCAGCGTAATCGTCCGTTCTCCCAGAGCCTTCAGGTCCACCGCCTGCCGTAGCGCCCTGCCGATCAGCCGCTGGATCTCAACGCTCCGGCCGTCCTTTTTGATTCCGTCCCGCTTTTTCCGCTCTGCCGTGGAAGCGGGCAGCATCGCGTATTCGGCTGTGACCCAGCCCTGGCCTTTTCCTTTCAGGAAAGGCGGCACCACTTCCTCCACGCTGGCGGTGCAGATCACGCGGGTGTTCCCCGTCGCGATCAGGCAGCTGCCGTAAGCTGTGCGCACAAAGTCTGTCTCAATCGTCACCGGGCGCTTTTCGTCTGGTGCCCTTCCGTCAAATCTCATTCGTTTTCTCCTCCGGAGGTTATTTATTTCATTGATCATTCATCAAGACTCATTGCCCGGAACTGCTGTCGTTCTCTCCGACATTTTTAATTTGTTTTACTGCTCCTACGGCATATACCACCATCGCAATAATCGCCAGCGCCACCGTGATCCACAGCAGCAGGATATCCGGCGTCATTCCCAGCACTTTGATGTTGCCGTCCTCAAATTTGTCATGGAAGAAACTCAGGATCAGCGAGGCAATAAAGCCTACCTGCGCCGCCTTGCCGTAAATATTACTGTAGACGACCACGTTTTTGCTCAGCATGAACATGCCGCCCAGCACCATCACCAGTTCCTTCAGGGCAACGATCAGCACCGCAACCAGCGGAAGCGGGCCCCAGAAAGTCTGGCAGACCATCACCGTCAGCACCATCAGCTTATCGGCCAGCGGATCAAACAGTTTGCCGAAATCAGTAACCTGATTCAGCTTCCGCGCCAGGAAGCCGTCCAGAAAATCCGTAAAGCTGGCGATACAGAACACTGCCAGCGCGGCCATCTTCTGGTTGTTGAAAAACAGGATGACAAACACCGGGATCAGAATCATGCGGATGATCGTCAGCACGTTCGGGATATTCCAGACATTGGTAAACAGTTTACGGATCTTTTCCTTCAAGGAATTTCAACTTCTTTCTCTGTGATCGGGGAACCACGCAGGTAGTCCGTGAGGGCGGTTCCTCCGATGGTCATTAAAACGCGCCGGTGCTTAGTGATAAACGAGCGTCAGCGAAGTTTGAGCTTAGCATCCGCTGCGCGTTTTACCAAGCGTGAGCGGGCCTGAGGAGGAATACCCGGGATCAGGACTGCCGGGGGGTAAAAAAGGTCGTCAGTCTCTTGCCCAATCACGGCTTCTTTCCACAGCTTTATGCCAGCCTTTGAGATTCAGGAGGCGGGTGGCTTCATCCATCCGGGGTGTAAACTCCAGGTCCTTCTGCCAGACCTTCGCCGTTTCCTCCAGGCTGCTGTACAGTCCCGCGCCCAGGCCGGCCAGCAGGGCCGCTCCCAACGCTGTCGTCTCCAGCACCCTCGGCCGGATCACCGGAATCGATGAGATATCCGCCTGGAACTGCATCAGGAACGTATTCGCGCTGGCTCCGCCATCCACCTGCAGGCTTTCCGGCTTGCTCCCGCAGTCTGCCGCCATGGCGTCCATCAGATCCGCGCTCTGGTAGGCAATCGCCTCCAGCGCCGCACGGACAATCTGCGGCCGTCCGGTCCCCCGGGTCATGCCGACCAGTGTGCCGCGGCTGTACATATCCCACCACGGCGCCCCGAGGCCCGTAAACGCTGGCACCAGGTATACGCCGCCCGTTCCGGTCACGGACTGGGCGATCTGTTCCGTCTCCGCCGCGTGGTCAATAATCTTCAGTTCGTCCCGCAGCCACTGGATCGTCGCGCCGCCCATGAACACGCTGCCTTCCAGAGCGTAGGTCGGTTTTCCGCCGATACGCCAGGCCATCGTAGCCAGCAGGCCGTGCCGGCTCATCACCGGCTTTTCGCCGGTATTCATCAGCATGAAGCAGCCCGTGCCGTAAGTATTCTTGATATTCCCTTTCTTCAGGCAGGCCTGGCCGAAGAGGCTCGCATGCTGGTCGCCCGCCATAGCGGTCACGGGAATCGCCCGGCCGAGAATCGCGGGATCCAGCATGCCGATCAGCCCCGACGTATCCACCACCCGCGGCAGGCACGCCTTCGGGATGCCCAGGAGCTTCAGCAGGTCGTCGTCCCAGTCCTGCGTATGCAGGTTAAAGAGCATCGTCCTGCACGCGTTGGTCGCGTCAGTGACGTGCGGCCTGCCTTCCAGCATGTTCCAGCACAGGAAACTGTCCACCGTACCGAAGCACAGGTCCCCGTTTTCCGCGCGTTCCGCCAGGTTGTAATAATCCAGCAGCCATTTCAGTTTTGTTCCGGAAAAATACGCGTCCGGCACCAGGCCGGTTTTTTCCCGGATCATATCGCCGCAGCCGTCCGCGACCAGCCGGTCGACGATCTGGCTGGTCCGGCGGCACTGCCATACAATCGCGTTGCCTACGCACTCGCCGGTCTTCCGGTCCCAGAGGAAGGTCGTTTCCCGCTGGTTGGTGATCCCGATGGCCGCGATGTCAGCCGGGTTCACGCCGCTGAGGCGTACCGCTTCCCGCAGGGCTGTAATCTGGCTGTCCAGGATGTCCTTCGGATCATGCTCCACCCAGCCGGGCTTCGGATAATGCTGCGGAAACTCCTTGTTGAAAGAAGCAATCGTTTCCCCGTCCTCCGTGAAAATCACCGCGCGGGAACTGGTGGTTCCCTGGTCAAGCGCCGCCAGAATCTTCTTCATCGCCATCCTCCTGCTGCTTCTCCTGCGTCTGCGCGCTCCGGATTTCAATGCCGTAAACGAAAGAGGTTCCTTTGCCTGTGGTACCGATCACCATCACGTTGGAATAGACCGCAGGAGAGGCTTCAATTTCCGCCTCCAGCTTCAGGCTGCTGATTTCCTTCCCTGTCAGCCCGTCCACCAGATGGATCGTACCGTTCTGCTCGCACTGGATAATCCAGCCGCTGCCGTCCACGTCATATACGGCTACCGGGGAGGATTCGCTGCGGCTTTCCAGGCCCATGGACCAGACAATCTCGCCGGTATCCTTGCTCAGGGCAATCAGCGCGGCCTTTTCCTCTGACAGGCCCAGCGGGGTCCTGCCTTCTTCAGACAGGCCTGTGACGGTATAATACACCAGTCCGCCCAGCTTGTTCTGCCCGATCACCGGGGAGGCTTTCGCGCCGACATCTTCTTTGTCCTTCTTGCCCTTGTATACGCCGACTTCCGTACACCAGAGTTCCTTGCCGCTCAGCGCGTCCAGCTTGCGGATCTGGACCGTTCCGTCACCTTTCTTCCGGTTGTTGAGCATATTCGCGGTGTAGAGGTCCAGCGACCGGTCTTCCGTCAGGTCCAGCGCAACGGCCGCCATGACGGAGTCTCCCGTATTCACAGCCCAGACCGGCTGCAGGGTATCTGTGTCCACACACCGGAGCACGCCGCCCATATCCGCGTAATAGACATACTTGTCATAGGCCGCCGGAGAGGATTCCACCGCCATCAGGGCCGTGTTCTTCTGGCCCTGCGCTTTGGATGTCATCAGCGTGATGGACGGGGAAATCTGGTAGACACCGGCCTTAAAGTCAAAGTTGGATCCCAGTGATTCCAGATACAGCGCGCCGTTGGAACCAATGGCGATCACCGTATCGCTGATCCTGTCGATCAGCGCTGAAGTGTTGAAGCTGCCGATATCGTTCAGCGGCCGGTGGGACTTCCCGTCCAGCCCGTCGATCAGCTTCAGTTCCTTCTGGTTGTACAGGTTGTACTGCCGCAGGCCGATTTTGCCCTGCTTGTTTTTCAGTTTCCGGGCGAACTGGCCGACCGTCATAAACGGCGCGCCGCGGGTATCCAGGCTCGGCGTACCCCGCATGGGATAGCCCAGCTTGATGCTGTTGCGCGTCAGGCTGCCGTCCTCCAGGTCCAGGAAACGAATATTCCCGTCCTGGCCGGCAATAATGACTTCCTTCAGCGCCTTCTTTTCCAGTTTTGAATCATACAGGTTGCTGGAGGCGCGTACCTGGGTGCTCCACCGGGCGATCGCCGGCTGGCCCGGCCAGCTGTAGCCGTAGTAGGTCTGGTTGGCGCCCTTGAGGCTTCCGCCTTCGACATCCCACAGGATGCTGAGATCCTGCGGCGCGGCGGACAGCGTCCCGACAGCGGCATTCCGGCGGAAGTTATCGCCGCGGAAAGTCATGATGCCGAGTTTCTTGTTCGTATACTCATCGCCCGCCGGCATATGGACCATTTCCTTGGCCGGACGAACATAGGCTTTTTCTTTCTTGTTCCCGGTATAGACCGTCACGTTTGTGATCAGTTCCGGACCCGCCCCGGCCGCAGCTTCCGTCACTTCCAGGGGCGGCGTGGGGGTCGAGGCGGCTTCCTCCGGCGCGGGCGTGGCAGTCGGCTGCGGCGTCCGCAGTTCACCTACGGATTCAAAATCGCTCTGCCCGTCTGTCCCTTCCTCCTTCGGAACACTTCCGTCGTTTTCCGGCAGATCGTCCGGCTCTTCCTCCGGGGATTCATCTTCAGCCGGTTCTTCCCCGGCCGGTTCGTCTTCATCTGTTCCCTCATCCGCCGGCTCGCCTTCATACGGATCCTCATCATCCGGCTCACCTTCATACGGATCTTCTTCATCCTCCGGCGTCTCCTCCGGGGTCGGTTTGTCATCCGCGAAGATGACCTCCCCGTTCAGCGTCGGCGTTTCGGTCACGGCCGGGCTGTTCATCGCCGGCGTCGGGGTCGCGATCGGGCCTTCCACCGTCAGTTTCATCTCGTGGCCGGTGTTCAGCCAGCCTTCTTCCTCATTCCTGAACACCTGTAGCGCCACCGTGCCGTTAAAGGCCTCTTTCACATGCATTACCATCATCCAGACGCGTCCGACGGTGGTATCCACGTGCGTGGCATCCGTGTTCACTTCCCTGTCCCCGGCGCTCAGGCGGATATCCTGCACCGCCTCTTCCGTTACCGCGGAGAAAGTCAGGTCCGTCGGAGCGATCCGGTCTTCGGTATCCGGCAGGTCAAAGCTGATCACCTTGGGGCCTTCCGGCTGACCCGGTTTATTGTTTTTGATAAAGAGCAGCACCGTCAGGACAATTCCCAGCAGCGCCAGTACCGCCACAACGGCGCGCAGGCGCTTATGCCCCGGGCGTTCCGGGCGTTCCGGCATCCTGTTTCCGCTTTCACCGCTCCGGAACGTCTGGTGCCTTTTTTCCAGATATGCCCTGGCATCCCGCGCGGACGCCGGTTCCCGGGATTCATCTTGCGCCGGAACCGTCTGCGTCATGCCTTCAGCCATCCGTCCGGGCGCGTATCCGACCCGGACGCGCGGCTTCTTTTGCTGCAGCATGTCTTCCGCCTCCGGGCGGATCGGCACCGGGCGCCGCTGCTGGTTCACAGGACGCGGTTCCGCCTGGACCGAGACCCGTTTCGGCGCGACCTGCGGCCGGGTTCCGGGACGTTTCGCGTCGGGTCTCGAAGTACCATAGGGCGCCGCCGTCATGCGGCGGGCTTCAGGAGGCACCCGGCTGTCGGCAGCCTGTTTTACGGAAGGGATTTCCGGATTTCCGGCTGTTTCAGCTTCTTCGCTCTTCGTTTCGGCCCTGTCGTCTTCCGGCAGCTTTTCAGGTCCGGCGGGCAAAACAGGCCCCGCGGGCACGGAGGCTCTGTCTGTGTCCGGTATGTCTTCCGTTCCGGAAGGAAATATCGGCCGATCAGCGTCAGGCAGGGTTTCGCCGCTTTCTTCAGGTCTCCGGCGGAGCCTGCGCTGGGCATTCACAGCCGTATATGGTTCATTCTCATGGTGATTGTTCCAGTTGTCCAATCCTCGTCGTCTCCTTTTCAATACAAAGATCCCGACAGTATATATTATATCCTAAAGCCTCTGACATCACAAGTCCCGCACGGTTGCCATTCCTTCCCGCTCCGCCTATAATAGCTGCAGATCCCCACAGAAAGGAGAGACGCCATGAAGTGTTACCTCTGCCCCAGGCAGTGCGGCGCGGAGCGCTCTTCACAGCCGGGTTTCTGCGGTCTCGGGCCGGAGATGCTCATCGCCCGCGCCGCTCCGCATCTGTGGGAAGAGCCGCCCATCTCGGGCACGCGCGGCACCGGCGCCATTTT
>Ga0310786_10009244_pt1 | contig 12532 bp, 7 predicted proteins | sample AusTroGonzalo_MG_FD_203881 | JGI IMG/M metagenome (GOLD analysis project Ga0310786, IMG submission 203881) | Bovine rumen microbial communities from tropical cattle in Woodstock, Queensland, Australia - Gonzalo_03 (v2) (version 2) | ecosystem: Host-associated > Mammals > Digestive system >...
TCTGCGGCATCGGGCCGTCAGTAGCAGCAACGACGAGGATAGCGCCGTCCATCTGAGCAGCACCAGTCACCATGTTCTTCACATAGTCAGCATGCCCCGGGCAGTCAACGTGTGCGTAGTGACGGTTAGCAGTGGTGTATTCGACGTGAGAAGTATTGATCGTGATACCACGAGCCTTTTCTTCCGGAGCGTTGTCGATTTCGTCGAAACGCTTTGCAGCGGCGAGACCCTTAGCAGCAAGAGTCGTGCAGATTGCTGCAGTAAGAGTGGTTTTACCGTGGTCAACGTGACCGATCGTGCCGATGTTGCAGTGCGGCTTGCTTCTGTCAAAATGTTCTTTTGCCATTATTCTATCTCCATTTTAGTGAGAGCCCAGATCGGGAGTCGGACCCGAGACCTCTTCCTTACCAAGGAAGTGCTCTACCACTGAGCTACCTGGGCATAAGCCCTACGATGCCTTTGACACCGTAGGGCTTGATTGTCGTGGGCCGTCGTGGTTTCGAACCACGGTAGGCGTAAGCCAACGGATTTACAGTCCGTCCCCTTTAACCACTCGGGCAACGACCCATTATGTTAAGCCAAAGATAGGAATCGAACCTACGACCGGCTGATTACAAATCAGCTGCTCTACCAGCTGAGCTACTTTGGCACTCTGCTTGAATCCTTGAAGAACTAAAGCGTGGCAAATTTAACAAGATTTATAGTGTTTTGTCAACAGAAATCGCGTTTTTTTCAAAAAAAAATTGATTTTTTTCAAAAAAGAGGTAAACAAAGTAGAGAAAAGACTGTTAGTTGACTGTTGATAGATTTAAAACTGCAAAAATGAGCAATAGTTTAGAGCAGTGAGCTGCGAGCTATGAGTAGGCAGTAAACAGTGGTTAGGAGGTATGAGCAGTGAGGGATGAGACTCGTCATCCTGGAGTCCACGCAACTAATGCGGGATAAACTCCGGCGATAGGATCCAGTACAGTCATTTTCCTTTCTTCAGTATCGCAAATAGTTCCAACCCCTTCCCGGTTAAATAATATGCTTGGTCTCGGCGTTTAGTGGAATCAGGGTAAAGCTTAGTCACATAGCCATCAGATATAGAAGGTTCCAAATATACAATACGGAAATTATCCCTACCCTTCAAAGACATCTTTTCCATAATATTCTTTCTCGTTAGCGTTTGGCTACCGATGGCGAAAACAATGCGTTGGACAGTGGATTTTACTTGACCTGTTTCTTGACCTGTTTCTTGACCTGTTTCTTGACCTGCTACTTAACCTATTTCTTGACCTGTAACACGTACTATATCATTTACTGTAGCACTTTCTGTAGCATCACCACCCTCCCCACAATGCAATCACTTTACAACTTGCAGTTTTTTTGCGATATATAAATAGAGACGAGTAAAATAGAGATGGGAAAAATGAATCACATAACAAGAGGGTGAAACAGGTCAAACCGCTTTTTTGAGGAGTTTATGGACAATTTTTACCTTCCTGAATTTTTTACAGGCGACGAAAATTACGGATTGGAGGTTTTCGAGCGGGTCGGGAACGAAAGGACGTTCTATTCACTCTTGGACATCTTGCAATACGATAGCGAATTCAATATTTTCGGGAATTTGCGCGAAGAATGGCTGAAATTCAGGAAAAACACGTCGAGAGTGCAAGCCGTGGTGGAAAAAGCTTCCGGATTGTGCCTTAATGATTTCGAAATTGCGGCTCGCCCGCTTGACAAAAAACTAAAAGAATGCGATTTGCGTTTTTTCCGCGAAACCAGTACCGCTTTCAATATGAGCGACGACACGCTCTCTCTCGGACTTATCGGCAGGGGAACTTTTATTTGCGGGTCAGTCTCAGTCAATACGGCACGCTTATTCTCCGAAATCCGTACGGATTGGAAACTTTTCGATTCAAGGCCAAGCTATGCGGCCATAAAGAAACGCTACGAAGAACATTCTGCAGAAGCGTTGTCCAAAATTACTCCGGCGCCATACATTGACTGGGGCGAAAAGAAACTCGCCCGAAGCAGCGGATTTGTCAAAGGCTCCTGGACAACAGGGAAAGAATCTAAGGAACGCATGTTCGTCTTCAAGTCGGACATCGAATTTGCCAAGGAATGCTTGCTCCGGGATTACGAAGAAGCCACAGAAGATTTGGCCATCATGAATCTTTGCGACGCAAGACGCACGGGCAACCGACGCTTTCCGCGTTTCGGCTGGATTTGGCCGCAACAGTGCTGTATCCTCGGTCGCAAGGAATTGCTGAAGCATCCCGGCAAAAAAAGCGAATGGAATTCCCTATACGCCATCGTTTCCGCATCTTCGCTCGACGAGCCCCTCAAGAAATCCATATTGTCAAAAATCGATAATATGGAACAGTGCGATTTTGCAAACAAGCAATTTTTCAAGGGGAACGCCCTAAAGATTATACAAATTAAGTCGCATTATCAAGTTCACTTGGACAAGGCCGAGATGGAGGCCGTTCTCCCGTTGATTTACGAAACAGCGCTTCCTTTGTTCAGAAGAGACGATGGCGATTTTTCATCAAACGATAGCGGATATTCATCGGATGATAACGACTATCCAAATGAAAAAAACACCATCGAAGCAATTTCCGAAGACAGGCTGAATGCGTTTGTAGAAAGTATGGGAGTTTCCATATTCGAAGGACTCTCTTCGACAATGAAACAAAAACAGATTGTAGATGCGATAAGCGTCATCTACAAGAAGTTCCCCGTGGAATCATTTAAAGATTTTAAACTGTTCTCGAACAACAGAGAATTTTGGGAAACTTACGATCCCTTGAAGCACGGAGTCCAAGGGCTTCGAATCGGTGACTTGTCGCACATGGCATCCGCCGTTCTTGCCGAAATGACGAAATTCCGCGGAACAAACGGAGTCACGTTCTTTAACGGGAATGTAAAAGTCACGGAAAAGTCAAGCATCTACTATATCGAGGATTACAACCTCACACCAGATGCTGCGAAATATTATCAGGAACAGTACCAGTCAAAGCTCAAATTCGACTGGTTCACAAACGTTCGCGGACAAGCTCGCTTGAACAAGAATAATTACGAATATGACGACTTGTTTGCCGCAGGTCTTTTAAAGGCCATGTTCGGGAACGGCAAAGGGTACAGTGTCGGTGGGCCAATCGACACGTTGGCAGGATTTATCGAATTCATGAAGCAACTCGCAAAGAATTTTGAACAAGTACAAAAAACAGTACCGGAGCTTTCGAGCCAATCCGAAGACTTGTTAAAGTCCGAAAACATTTGGCCGAACATAAGCATCGAAAACTTGCTGCTTCTCTTGGGCGATATCGCGGAATATCGTAACCCAGAAAAAATTCCAAACAGTTATGCCGACCTAGTCTTTGCCTTGTTCGTGTCCGCTTTCCCGGATTACGAAGACCGCTTTGATTTCTTTGAACATAAAAGTTTGTTCTATACAAGAATCGACGTAGAAAACGGAGCCGATGCCAACCAAAAGTTCAAAAGCGAATACAAATTCATGGACGAGAGTTCCGCATCGAACAAGTACGCCGCTATTGAATGGAACTGCGCCATTCTGGATGAGGCTCTCCGCCACGGCGATATGCCCGTGTGGTCTGCGGCCATCATGGCGGGGCTTTTGGCAAACCACAAAGACAAACTAACAGAACTATTCACACCGTCGGGAATCATCGAAACCAAGGAATTGCTTTCCCGTGAGCCAACCAAATTCGGTTATCTGGAAAACGGAACGTCCTTTGAAAGCGAAATCTCACTCAGCGAGGCCATAGACCACTTCTTGGGAGAATTTTACGGATTGGAGACAGATCTTTCCTTAGCGATTATCGAAGCCGAAGACAACAAAAAACGTATTATTGAAATCGCCCAGCAAGTTTCAGAGAAAGATTGCCGATTCGTAAATGACGTTCATTCTCAAACAAAGGATTTAGCCGTGGTACAGTTCAAATTTTCGATTCCAAGACCGCTAACAAAGCTAAGTCAGAAAAACATATTGACACTGCAATAAAAAGAAGATGCCCGATCAGGTCGGGCATGACAGGAATCCATTAAGAGAATATTTTTGACGTTTACTATAAAATGAATCACATAACAAGTGGCGAACGCTTTTCCAAAGGAGAATAAAATGGAAAGAATCTCGCACTTCGTCACTTTCGCCTATTCCAAGAATTTCCATGGCCGTGAACCCGGCTATTGCGTTGACCACGGCGAAGGCATCGGCTATGACCTTCAGCTGGAAGGCATTCTATATACCACCAGTCTGGAAGAAGCCGAACACGACATCGGTGAATATGCCAAGAACTACACGAACAAAGAAAATCCGCTCTTCGGATTCCACACGCTGGAACGCCCCGGCAGTGCATTCCTCATTTGCACTACGGAAAGAACAACGGAACAGCTTTCCGAACGCTGGTACGACGCCCTTGGCTCCCTCTGGGAAAAAAGCGAAACATCCACTTTTTCTGGCGACCCCGAAGAAAAACGAATTTTCAAGGGCTGGAAGAATCCTCACTTCAAGCCGGGCGACATCGTGGAATACTATACACCCAAGAAACATTACGTGGGCATTGGAGTCGTGAAAACGGTTGCCATTCCTCCAGAAATCGCCGAAATGGAAATTAACGAACAAGGTAAAAAATTCGGATACGAAAGAGACTTTGTCCTGATCGTAACCCCGAACATCAACGAAGATGGTTGTATTGAAATTGGAACGTCGTTCAAGTATTCTGTAGTCAGGGTTCACCCTGTTAACGTTTTCAAGCCCAGCTTGCCTCTGGACAAGAGGGATGAACGAATCTTTAAATTTGTCGAAGAAACCGAAAGGAGACGCTGTGATATGATGCACCAAATCGCCGAAGACGAGAAAGAAGAAGAAAAACGTAAAAAAGAGGTCGAAGAAAAGCGCAAGAAAGAGGCGGAAGAACGCAAACGCAGGGCTTTCATGAACGCTGCCTCCAACTTTTGCTGCGACGGATTCGAATAAATCCAACCTCGGCGAACTCCGTTCGCTTGTCACGACTCCCGCCTTATGCTAAATTTAGTCGCATGCCGATTGATTCACCAAAATATCTTGTCGGGCTTGTCAGCCCAGAGACACTCACTGCAGCCGAAAGCGAAGAACTCCACCCTTCACGCATTGACTACGAAAATTGCGACATTCTCGAAATCCGTTACGATTTTTTTGCCGAATCCGAATGGCAAGAACTTTCTGGACGCGTCCGTAAAATCGCACCGAACGCGATACAGTTGGGTACCATTCGACTCAAGCGCGACGGCGGAACATTCTCCGATGCACACGCCACCGAACGCCCCGCTTTGTGGGAAAAAATTCTTGAAGCCGCAAGCATTCCTGACTGGCTGGACCTAGAACGCGATTGCCTGCATGATTACGACGAAATCCGCAAACTCGCCGCCCCGAAAGGCGTAAAAATCCTCATTTCCGAGCACAACTTTACCCGCATCCCAAACGACCTCGAACTCAAGAACTACCTTACCGATGTCAAACGGGTTAAGGCGGACGGCATCAAAATCGCTGCCATGAGCAACACCGACGAAGACTGTACCAGGCTCTACAAGTTCGCGAAAAAAGCTAAAGGTTTCAAGCTCATCGCCGCGTTCGGCATGGGCGAAACTGGAAAAATCAGCCGCATTTGGTCCTTGAAGGAAGGCGCAAACCTCACTTACGGCTCCATCGGAAAAGCCGCCGCCCCCGGTCAAATTGATGTCGCTCTCATGCGAAAAGCCATCGACAAGCTCGAAAATACCACATCTCAATTAGAATTATCTTCTTTTTTGAACATATTTTAGCCCTAAATCTTTCCTAAACAGCAATTTTTTTCTAAAATATTTGTTCGATAGGACATTAAAAGGAACATTATACATCATGCGACTTTCTGAAAGATTTGTAGATAATTGCATCTTGATTAATTCTTCCAGTGAAACTAAGGAAGCCATTCTCAACGAATTGGTCGATACCCTTTGCAGCGCATATAAACTAGACCATCGTGACGAAATCTTCGAAGCCATCTGGAGCCGCGAAAAGAGCCGTTCCACGGGCATCGGTTGCGGTCTTGCTGTTCCGCACGCAAAGAGCGATTATGTCGATCGCATGTGCATGGTCGCCGCCACTATCGAAAAAGGCTTAGATTTCCAGTCCTTCGATGGCGAACCGGTTTACCTGCTCATCCTCATCGTGAGTCCGGGCAATACCGTCGGGCCGCACCTCAAAGCACTCTCTTCCGTGAGCCGCTTGCTTGCAGACGGGAACGTGCGCAAGGACCTCATCGCTTCGAAGACTCCGGCTGAGTTCCTCACCATCCTCCGCGCTGCTGAAGATAAGTACTTGTAGAGGTATGAGCTATGAGCTCGCACCTTCGGTGCTCTGAGGTATGAGCAAGAACCCCTCAACGCCCAAAGCGAGTGCAAACGAGCGACCTCACAGCTCAAAGGGCGAATGCCCGACCTAAACGCCCCTTGACAAGTTTTTATTCCTTTACTATATTTACTCGCACTTCGGACGGTTAGCTCAGTTGGTTTAGAGCGCTGCTTTCACACGGCAGAGGTCACTGGTTCAAATCCAGTACCGTCCATTCAAGAGGCTTCCATAAGGGAGCCTTTTTGTTTATGTACAAATTTTCTATTTTAAAACAACGCAACCAATATATGTAGCTGGGGCATCTAAAAGGTATGAATTACAAAAAAGCAGTCGTTCTCGGTATTATTGCGTCAGCATCGCTCGTTTTCGCTGACGGTCCATGGACTCTAGCCGCATGCCTCAAGCAGGCCAAAGAAAAAAGCCTCAAGCTCGAATCCGCGAAACTCCGCGAACAGAAGGCCGATGTCAGCATCGAGCAGGCGAAGGTCGGGAACTACCCCACGCTCTCGGCAAGCATTGGCAACTCCCTTTACGATTCCCCGTTCCGCGACGGTCCACAAGACCATTACCGCCTAAGCGTCGGCATTAGCGGTTCCTATACGCTGTGGGACGGCGGTTCCACGAAGCTTTCCATCCAGGCAAGCGAGCTGAATAAGGAAGCGACACGGCTTTCGACGAAAGAAACCGAACGCACCATCCAGGAAAGTGTCCTGAACGCCTACATGAACTTGCTCGCCGCTATCGAAAAGCTGCACACCGCAGACGCCTCCGTCGAACTGGCCAAGGCGGAATTTGAACATTACAACACGTTGTTCGAAGCAGGTTCCATCACCAAGAAGGATTTGACGCAGTCGCAGGCGAACGTCTTGCAGAAAGAAGCGGCACAGCTTTCTGCGCAGTTGAGCGTCAACACGACAAAGACGACACTCCGCCAGCTTTTGGAACTGCCCGAAAGCGAAACGTTCGAAGTATCCGCTCCCGAAACTGAAATTCCTTCGCCAGACGCCCTCGGCCCCATCCCTTCGCTGAACGAGCTTCAAAAGTCCGCGACGGACAACAACCCCGGCTTAAAGTCCGACAGCATTTCTATCCAGGTCGCCAAGAAGAACACGGAAATCGCAGGCAAAGGCAAGTCCGTCAGGGTTTCGCTCGGAGCAAGCGCAAGCACTGGACTCCAAGCATGGGAATCCGGCAAGTACGGCAGTCAAGTCAAGAACGGTTATTCTCACAGCATTTCGATGAACATCAACATCCCGATTATAGATGGTGGCGCCACTGAAAACAAAATATTGCAGGCCCAACTCAGCGAAACCGAAAGCATGGTCGCTTTAAAGGAACAGGCGAAGTCGCTTGAAAATACCATCGAAAAACTTTATCTGAACGCCCTCAGCGCCGACATGCAATGGAAGGCAGCTATTCTTCAGGTCGAAGCAGAAAACGAAGCTTTGCTCGTCGCCGAAGAACAACGTAACGTAGGCGCGCTCACTTATACGGATTTCCTTTCGCAGAAGAATCGCCTCGAAAGCGCTCAATCGACGCTCACGAACGCCAAATACACAAGTCTCCTCGCCCGCAACCTTCTCGATTTGTACCAAGGCAAGTTAGACTGATCGAGCGGAGAGCGCGCTTCGCTTGATATGTCATCCCGCACTCCGTTGCGGGATTAGTTTTTTATAATGCCAAAAACAGACCCCGGAACAAGTCCGGGGTGACAATGTAATAAACAAATGCATTTCGTCATTCCCATCCCGCAACTAGTGCGGGATAAACTCCAGCGTGAATAGCAAGCTCAAAGCACCATAAGGTGCGACCTCAAAGTGCGTTAGCACGACCTCATACCTCACAACCTCAATTACACCAGCTTTTCGGCTTCGCCTTCGGCGTATTTTCCGTACAAAATAGAGACGATATCTTTCTTCGCAATTTTCTGGCCCGTTTCCTTGAGGCTCACGCGGAGCCTGTCGAGCATCGCCTTGTCGATTTCTTTCCAGTACTGGTTAGTCTCGTTGATGGTCCAGAGTTTGTCATCGCCGCCGCTGACGGTTACGAGTTTCGCCTTGAAAAACGTTCCGAGCGCACGATTGATGATGCTGCTCGTCGTCCCAGCAATGTTCTTCGAAACAATTTCCTGGACCAAGTCCTGCTTGCTCATGGGCACAAACGACGTGATGTCGCACGCTTCCGCATAAATTTTCTTGAGCATGTTGCGCGGGAACATGTCCCAGCCCTTGCGTTTGAGGGCTTTCGCCAAAATCATTTGGGAATCTTCTTCGACGGTTACTTTCTGTTCAGCAAGCGCCACCGTATAGGAGCCGCCACCGACATCAGTCATTTGTACAAAATCAGCGGATTTCACAAAATCCTTGAACGTCTTGAAGCCAAACCGTTTTTCGTTAAAAGCGTTGTCAATGCCAAGCATCTTGGGCTTTAACGCCGCCAATAAAATCGGGCCGTCTTCTTTTTGCAATACATTCCGAAGCATTTCCATGGAATCAATTTTTTCGGACACCATCAAGTTCGAACGGTCTTTTTCGTCCGGCGCATCGCCCGAATCGTCATCTACCGCAGTCGTATCATCCGTATAAATGTACCTCGAACATGAATTCTTGACGCACTCGCTCAACGGAGACTTGGGGCCCACGCCAATCACTTCTTTCCCCTGCTCACGCAACTTGCGGAACAACGGCGAAAAGTCGGAATCGCCTGTCGCAAGCACAATCCACTGCACCTGCGAATCGAGAGCCACTTCCATCGTATCGACCGTCATTTTAATGTCTGTCGAATTCTTGCCGCTCACCGGATGAAACGTATGGACCAGCTCAAATCCATTTTCGTTCAGCACGGACTGTAGCGAAATGAGCTCACGCGACGACCATTTGCCGTACGCCTTTCGCACGACAATCTGCCCCAGCGGCAAGAGTTCGTCCATCAGCGACTGCACGCCGTTATTTTTAATCCAGTTGGTCAAGTTCTCTGCGTCGATAAAAATTGCAATGTGGTTCATAATGGTATATATAGAAAAGAGACGACAAATGCGTAGGGCGAGAGTCGCGACCATACTTGTATGGTCATGACCGAGTCCAGCATTTGGGAGTAGAGCGAAGCGATAGTCCAAAGACGAGAGGTTAGTGGTTGGTGATTGGTAAACAGTGGTCAGTAAACAGTAGAAATAATCCAATAAATAAAGAATCCTATCGGCCTTCGGCCTACAGGATGACTGCTTCGAGGAGGAACGAGATCGCAACACTCGCCCCTTATATCTTATATTTTTGTGTTTTTCACTTTGAAAATCAAAATTTCATTGACAAATTGTCCATAACATTATATTTACATTAAGGATTCATCGCCTTGATGAAAATAAATTATAGATGGGTTAAGGTGGGTCCAAAGAGATATTTGGATTTCAAAAAGGAGTGTTCAATGAAAGCGAAACGTCTTTCATTAGTTTCTGCTGCATTTATTGCGGCATTATGTACTACGTCTTACGCCTATACGGTCGAAGGAACCGTCAAGGACGATGAAGGCAAGGCCCTCAAAGATGTATCGGTAAGCCTCCTCAAGGAAGGCAAAACCACCAAAACCGACAAAGACGGCAAGTTCACAATCCACGAAGACGAGAAGGATTCTCTCGAAGCCATCCACCCGGCATTCCGCAATCAAGTCGGTTACGTCAACATTAACAACGGCATTCTCTCTTACCAGAGCAGCTCACAGCCGGTTCAAGTCAAGATTTTCAACTCTCTCGGTAACCAAGTTTTCAAAAAGACATTGCAGGGGTCTGGCACTTACAACTTGAGCAAGGGTCTCTCCGCTCAAGGTACTTACTTCGCACAGGCAACGGTCGGCAGCGCAAAGCAGACCTTCAAATTCACGACTGACGGCAGTTATGGTAGCTCTTTCGGTTCTGCTAGTGCAAGCGCTCTCATGAAGGACGCACAGGCAGGTGAAGCAATCAGCTTTATCGCCGAAGACTACGACACGCTCACCATCGCGCTCGGCACGCTCGACACGACGCTCGACGTGAAGCTCACGAAAACGGTTCCTCCTGAACCGACATACAAATTCGGTTACGCCTTGAAGAACGCTCCGACCCCGAGTAAGGGCTGCGGCACCAACTCCACGCTCAAGGAAATCGCCACCAAGAGCGGCGCCAAGAACTATAAGATGACTAGCGCTGGCCTCAACCGCGATTTCTGGGTGAGCCTCCCGCAGAACTACGACAACAAGAAGCCGTACAAGATTCTCTTCGCTATGCACTGCATGGGCAGTAACGCCGAAGAATTCGCCACCATGAGCGGAAACCAGGACCATCCGTCTCCGTACTACGGCCAGCAGAAGCTCGACAAGGATAACGAATTCATCTTCGTCTCCCCGCACGGCGATACCGACTTCATGCCGTGGCGCACCGGTGACGACAAGGACCACATCTTCTTTGGCGAACTCCTCACGCTCCTCGAAGAAAACTACTGCATTGACACCTCCCGTGTGTTCGTGACTGGGTTCAGCTTCGGCGCCATGGTCACCAACTCTCTCGCTCAGGACTTCCAGGACCGCATCCGCGCCGTGGCCGTCTTTGCAACCGCCGACTACAACATCTACCTGCCGACGAACAAAGGCAAGCCGATTGCTTGGATGGCCGTGCATGGCAAGAACGACGGCACCTGCGATTACAGCCGCGCAAAGAACAGCGCCCTCAAGAGAATTCTCAAGAACAACGGAAAAGCTGACGCAGACGGCAACTTTACTGACGCAAGCAGCGAAGTCCCGAAGGAAGTTGGCGGCAGCGGTCACCTCTGCTATGACTTCACGACGGTTGACGAACGCTTCCCGGTCAAGTTCTGCAGCTGGAACGGACAGCACCAGTGGACGGCTTACGACAGCGGCAACTGGCAGAACACTTGGGTTCCTGAAGAAGTCCACAAATTCTTCGGCCAGTTCTAATCGAATTTCATAATCAGCTCTCTAAAAGCGGCTTCCATCCGGAAGCCGTTTTTTTTCATTTGTCACCCCGGACTCCGCGATGCACTGAGCTACGCCGAAGTGTTCCGGGGTCGGCATATACAGAACCAGAAAACGTAAAAATCTTTTTATAGACAAATCGTCCATAACCGCAAGAATTCATTACATAACATTATTCGTATTACAATTTAGATTGGTTTGTAAGAGTGTGATTTTAGAGAGGTTTGGTGAAAAAAGGAGTATCAATGACAATCAAAGCACCTAATACTTTGACGGCGGCGTGCCTTTTGGCATTCTGCGGATTCGCATCAGCTTATACCATAACAGGTACCGTCACGGATGACCAAAACAAGGCCATCAAGGACGTTTCGGTAAGCCTCCTCAAGGAAGGCAAGACCGCCACGACCGACAAAGACGGCAAATTTACTATCCACGAAGACGAAAAGGATACCTCCGATGCGATCCATCCGGCTTTCAGAAATCAAGTCGGTTACGTGAACATCAACAACGGCATTCTCTCTTACCAGAGCGGTTCGCAGCCGGTGCAGGTCAAGATTTTCAATTCGATCGGCAATCAAGTTTTCAAGAAATCCTTGCAGGGTTCCGGCACGTATGACTTGAGCAAGGGCATTAAGGCTCGCGGCACCTATTTCGCACAAGTTTCCGTGGGCAGCGCCAAGCAAACGATCAAGTTCACGACGGACGGCGCCTACGGTAGCTCTTTCGGTTCTGCAAGTGCAAATGCCTTGATGAAAGACGCACAGAAAGACGAAGCCATCCGCTTTATCGCCGAAGGCTACGACACGCTCACTATCGCCCTCAACACGCTTGACACGACGCTCAACGTGAAGCTCACCGCGACCGCCCCGGCAGAAGAAACCTTCAAGTTCGGTTACGCGCTCAAGAACGAACCGCGCAAGAGTAAAGGTTGCGGCAAGGCTTCTAGCTTGAAGTCCAACAGAAAGGTCGAAAATGGCGAACAGTTCTCCATTAACGTCGGCGGCAAGAATCGTACATTCTTCATCACCTTGCCGAACAACTACGACAACTCCAAACCGCACAAGCTTCTCATTGCAAACCACTGCATGGGCTCTAAGGCAGAAGACTTCGTGCACCACACTCCGGACTACGACCATCCGACTCCGTACTACGGCCAGCAGAAACTGGACAAGAACGGCGACTACATCTTCGTAGCAC
>Ga0310786_10009245_pt1 | contig 12532 bp, 10 predicted proteins | sample AusTroGonzalo_MG_FD_203881 | JGI IMG/M metagenome (GOLD analysis project Ga0310786, IMG submission 203881) | Bovine rumen microbial communities from tropical cattle in Woodstock, Queensland, Australia - Gonzalo_03 (v2) (version 2) | ecosystem: Host-associated > Mammals > Digestive system >...
GCACGGTTGGGGCGTTCTCCGCCACACGCTGACAGGCACCACACACACGGCACCCCACACGCACGGCGAAAGGCAGGTTCCCCGAAGCGAATCCGTCAGACGTGGCGGAACACTAGCGAGGTGTTGACGCCGCCGAACGCAAAGTTGTTGGACATCACGTACTCGGTCTCCCGCGCGCGCCCGTCGCCCTGGATGAAATCGTTCTCGCCACAGCGCGTGTCCGGATTCACGAGATTCAGGTTCGGCGCGAACCAACCGTTGCGCATCATCTCCAACGTCAGAAGGGCCTCGATCGCGCCGCAGGCGCCAAGCGTATGGCCCGTATAGTTCTTGATCGTGGAGACAGGCACCCGCCCGGCGCCGAACACCGACTGCGTGGCCGTGCCCTCCGCGATGTCACCCAGTTCCGTGGCCGTACCATGCGCATTCACGTAGCCGATCGCCGAGGGCGGCAGCGCGGCATCCTCCAGCGCCAACGCGAGCGCCCGTGCCATCGTCTCGGCGTTGGGTTGCGTGACATGGCGGCCATCCGTGTTCAGGCCGAAGCCGACGACCTCCGCAAGAATCCGCGCCCCCCGCGCGCGCGCATGCTCCATCTCCTCAAGGATGAGCGTGGCCGCGCCGTCGCCGACCACAAGCCCCGTGCGCGCCTTGTCGAACGCGCAGGGCGTCTTCTCCGGCGTCTCGTTCAAACAGGAGGTCGAGAAGAGCGTATCGAAAACCGCCACCTGCGTGACGGAGAACTCCTCGGCGCCACCGGCGATCATCACGTCCTGCTTCCCATAGGCGATCGCCTCGTAGGCCTCGCCGATGGCCAGCGAACCGGACGTGCAGGCCGTGCCCGTCGGCAGCAGACGCCCCGTGGTGCCGAAGTGGACAGAAAGGTTGACGGCCGTCGTCTGCGGCATCACCTTCAGGTAGGTAGAACTTGTCACGTTCTTCACCTCCCGACTCACAAGAACGCTCATGTAATCGAGGTTAGCCTCCACGCCGCCCGAGCAGGAACCGTAGGCAATCCCTAGACGCCCGCCCTTGAGCGTGGCGACATCCGCCGCAAGCCCTGCCTCCCGAAGCGCCTGCTCCGTCGCAAACAGCGCCATCTCCGAAACCGGGCTCATCGTGCGGACGACCTTGCGCGTGTAAGAGGCCGGCCGCACATAGCCGCTCGGCGCCCATAGCGCGGTGTGCAGCCCCTTGTAGGTGGCGAGATCCTCGGAGACCCTCACGCAATTGCGCAAAACCTTGAGCCGGGCAAAGGCGTCCGCCACCGTGTGCCCGAGCGAACTGACAATCCCCGCACCAACTACGGCAACTCTTCGTTTTTCACCCATCTTTTCTCCTTGCCTGTTCGGAGGTTTAGTAGTTCGAGCGAATTCTTGGCATCAACTCCAAACTGGAAACTCTAAACTGGAAACTCTAAACTTCAAATCATCCCTCCGTTCACCTGCAACACCTGGCGCGTGATGTAGGAGGCCTCCTCCGACAGCAGAAACTTCACCGCCGCCGCCACTTCGTCTGGACGGCCAAACCGGCGCATCGGGATAGCCGCCTTAACCTCGTCGGCGGGAATGGATTCCACCATCTCCGTTTCGATGACGCCGGGCGCCACGCAATTCACGGTGATGCTGCGCCGGGCCAGTTCGACCGCCAACGACTTCGCCGCGCCGATGAGCCCCGCCTTGGCGGCGGCATAGTTGGCCTGCCCACGATTCCCCATCACGCCCGAGACCGACGAAATCACGACGATCCGCCCCGGCGCGCGCGTCTGCACCATCGGCAGCACCAACGGCTTGAGGACGTTGTAGAAACCGTCGAGATCCGTCCGCACCACACGGTCCCATTCCTCCGGCTCCATCGCGGGGAACGCGTTGTCCGACGCGATGCCGGCGTTCAGCACCACGCCATACGGCGCGCCGTTCGCCGCCACCCATTTCTCGAGCGCAGCGGCTGCCGCTTCGCGGTCCGATACGTCAAATACGAGATCCGTTCCACCGGACCGGACCGAATGGGTGACCACCTGGTAGCCCGCGGCGGCCAGTGCCTCCGCAATGGCCTTGCCGATGCCACGGCTCGACCCCGTTACGATTACTTGTTTCGCATCCATAGTCGATCTTACGCGTTTATGGTTTGGAAGTGAAAGAAATCTAATCCATCGTACTAACTCTAAACTGGAAACTCAAAACTCTAAACTAAACCTCCAACGTCACTTCCCCCTGCGCCAGCACGCTCTCCGGTGGCTGATAAGCCGTGAACGACGCCGTCGCCACCGTCGTTCCGTCCGGATCCGTAATCGAACAGTCGAAGGATGCGAATTCATCGTCGTCATAGACGCATTTCGCGTTCGCCACATAACGCTTCCCGCTCTCAAACGTCGCGACCTTCACCTCCATCCGCCGCGTGCCGAGAACGAAACCGATCCGAGGGGACAGACCCCGCCGGCGATTTCCCGCGCCCACGACGAGTGCCATCGTCTGCGCCATGTATTCAAGGGCGGCGCAGGCGGGCACGCCCTTCAATCCGGGATCGTAGAAGATGCAGTTGGGCGATGTGTCCGCCACAGCGGAGGCCTCTCCGAGCACATCAACAGCGATCAGCTCCGCCAACAGGATCATCGGCGGGCGGTGCGGCAGGAGATCCTCCAATCGGAGAGCGGCGGTCATGCGTCCGCCCCCTCCACCGTACCTGAAGAAGCGACCGCACCCGCGACAGACATCGTGAACGAATAAACGCGCGGCCCCTTGCGCACAACCTCAAGCCGTACACGTTCATTCGGACGCACCAGGCGCCGGAACTTGATGCGTCGATACAACCCTGCATCCGGGAAATCGGCAAAGGCCCGGCGCGCAAAGCGCCGTAGATAGAAGAGTTGAGATACGCCCGGCAACACCGGAAAATCGGGAAAGTGCCCTTCAAACCATTGACCGCCCGACGGGAAAACCATCTCCGCCACAAGTGAATCCGATGCCACCTCCCACGTCAACAGTTCGGGATCGCGGCAGTTCGGGACAGCTTGCGCGTCATCGACGGTCATGGACGAAAACCTTACTGCGCCGCTCCACCGGTGAGCCTCTCCAGCACATCAAGCATATCGCCCACCGTTTGGATCGACTTGAAATCTTCGGACGAAACCTCAATGTTCCGCTCGTTCCGCAACCGCACGACCAAATCCACGGCATCGATGGAATCAAGGTCAAGATCTTCATTGAAACGCGCTTCCGGCACAATCATAGATTCGTCGCACTCGAATTCCTTGACGAGCGTTTCCTTGACATGTTTGAACAGTTCTTCTCTTTTCATTGCGGTATATTATATCAAAAAAGCACTGGTTAGGGGGCGCGGGCGGCCAACGCACGCGCGACATCGGGCACAGCGGCCAGCAAATGCTTCGTATAGTCGCTCTGCGGGTGCTCAAACACGTCCGCCGAAGTGCCGACATCCACGAACAGGCCTCGCTGCATCACACAGACGCGATCGCACACGTTCTTCACGACCGCAAGGTCATGCGCGATCAGGAGAATGGAAAGGCCGAGATTCCGCCGCAGATCGCGCAGCAGGTTCAGGATGCGCGCCTGCACGCTCACGTCAAGCGCACTCACCGGCTCATCCGCGATCAGCACCTCCGGCTCACAGGCGAGCGCCCGCGCGATACTCACGCGCTGGCACTGTCCGCCCGACATCTCGCGCGGGTACTGCTCCAGCACCGCCGCGCTCAACCCCACGATCTCCAGAAGCTTCGCCGCCTTCTCCGGAATGGTTCCCAGCCCCTGCAGATAGCCGGCCGACGCCCCGCGCCGCCGCGCGGCGGCATGGGACAGCACCTCCTCCAGCGTCTGCCGCACGGTCATGCGCGGATTGAGGGAGCCGACGGCGTCCTGGAACACCATCTGAACCGAGTTCGCGCGGTTGACGATCGTGCCGCCGGAGGACTTCTCGAGACCGATGAGCGTCTTCGCGATCGTCGATTTCCCGCTGCCCGATTCGCCGACGATGCCCAGCGTCTCGCCCCGCGCCAACGTAAAGCTCACGCCCTTCACGGCCTCCATCGCACCATAGCGCACATGGAGATCTGTCACCTCAAAAACTGGCAATGATTCCTTCATGGCACACTATTATAGCATAACTTGCAACGAAGGCGGAACGTCCGCCCGTTCGTAAGGCCTCTCTTCATTCTCGCGCTCAACCACATGACGACCTCCCGCTCCAGACCGATTTCAGCAGGCCCCCCGAAGGGAAAGCACCGCGCCAACCGTCTTCTTGATGATCCAGATGTCTAGCCACGGCGACCAGTTGAGCACGTAGTACGTGTCGAGCGCAACACGACGCGCGTAGTTCGTGTCGCTACGGCCGGATGCCTGCCATAGCCCCGTAATGCCCGGCTCGACCGACGCAAATGTGGAATATGCCGCCCCATAGCGCTCCACTTCCTTTTCCACGATCGGACGCGGCCCCACAAGGGCCATGTCGCCCGCGAACACGTTGAACAGCTGCGGAAACTCGTCGATGGATGTCTTGCGGAGGATGCGTCCAAGCGGGGTGATGCGGGGGTCGTTCACCAGCTTGAAGTTCGCCTCCCACTCGACCTTCTTTTCTGGATTTTCGGCGAGGATGTGGGCCAGGCGCTCGTCGGCATCGGCATACATTGAGCGGAACTTCCATACGCGGATGGGCTTGCCGTTCCGTCCCAGACGGCGCTGCCGGTAGAAGACCGGACCGCGGCTCGTCGCCTTTATGAGAAGCGGGACAACGAGGAAGAACGGCGAGAGCAGCACGAATGCCAAAACGGCGAGCGTCTTATCGAGAATCCATTTCTGGACTCTCACGAACTTCATGCGCCGTTGGTTCACCATCTCCAATCCGCAAAGCCCATCAAACGACACCGGCTTCGCGCCTGCGACCGGAAACGTTTCGGCCACCGGCATGTATTCGATATGAGGGAACCATGCGGCGTATTCCTGCAGCGCGACCCTAAAACGGCGTTCGTCCTGACAGGCAAACAGAACCTTCACGCCCAACCGGCGCGACTCGGCCACGCATTGAGCCGGATCCCCCTCTGCAAACACCCCGGCTACACGGAATCCGCTATACGCATCGTTCTCAAGGGCGGCGGCCATGCGCTGGGCGGAGGAGGCCGTCCCGACCACGGCCACCGGTATGCGCAACGATCTGAAACGGAACAGGATCCAGCGCACAAGATCACGCAGCGGCTGCGCCAGAATCGCCGTGAACACGCCGGAACAGACCGTGACAACGCGGGACGTCTCCTTCATCGTCTGCCGTGTGAGGGCGATGTAGGCGATGATACCGATGTGCGTGAGGACGGCAGAGGCAAAAAGGCGCCGCATCTCCTCGACCGGCGATACGGGCGCAGCCGGATACAGCAGATTGCCCTGGTAGAGGCGAAAGCCCGCATTCAGCGCGACGAAAACCAGCAACGCCGGCCAAAGCTGAAGGTAATATTCCCATCCGTAACGATACCGTCCTACACCGATCGCCCAGTAGAACCAGACATCAAACGCCCAGACCGCCGACATGCACAGCACATCAACGACCATCAGAACCAGAACTCGCGCGCGACCTTGCACGCTATCCCTCCGTATCGTCTGCGCCGTCTGCGGCTTCAGAATCGTGTTCCGAGACCCATTGCAGCGCCGGACCCCTTCCACGCCACTCCTCGCCCGTCATGAATTCGTAGGCCTCCCGCGCTTTGGCCGAACCGGACGGCGTACCGCTTTCGATAATGTTGATCATCGACTTCACGGCCGCCTTCTCGTCCGACACCTGATTGAGATTCATGGAGATGGAATCCAACATGTCACCGTTGTCGATCGACGACATTGCAACCTCAATGTACTGTAGTTTCACTGCGTCGTCTTCGATTTCGGAAAGCGACCGTTCCCAGGCCATCCGGGCCTCCGAGGCGACGTTTTCATCCGAATCCGAGAGGAACCCCGTCAGCTCCGAAAGCGTCTTGCTCCCAAACCATCCGAGTGCCTGAACGGCCTCTGAGCGAACCTCGGCGCTTGCCGAATCTTTCAGTTGCGCGGCATACCGCGCCGCCGCTGAAACGTTATCATCTCGCAATGCGCCGCGAAGGCCCCTCAACGCATTCCGCTCGGCGCGGGGGAGAGAAGGATCCACTTCGTTTTCCGCAGCGATTTGCCGGCGAAGACGCGCAAGACGCTGCTCCACACGCACCTCCTGCTTTGACCTCTTCTTCGGCTTCTTTGCCTTCTTCACCTTTTTCCCGGTCTTGGCCACAACGTTTGTGGCGCTATGCACGTTGTCCCTACGCATACGTTTCGACCTTCGCGGGCGGTCTTTCGTCTCGTCCGCCCCGTCGGAGCCGCTGAAGCAGAACACCGACACGGCCGCAGCGACGGCCAAAAGGCCAACCAAGGCAATCCCGATCCATTTTTTTGTCATCGCTCCTCCTCCGTCCGTTCGGCCTCAACCACCAGATTCATCCATCCGGGGATGTAGAATTCCGTTCCAGGCACAACCGTGACCCAGTCCGGCGGATTCCTGTACTCCTCAAAGAACGCGGACATGAACTCGCCCGTCACAATCATGATCTTGGCATTCTTCAGCAGAAGCTCCGGTATGGCCCGTGGCGGGAACGGCGGAGAGATGAACAGGATCTCCTCGGGAACATTGAATGTCGCCGGAAACTTCCCGTCGTTCAGCCCCATCAGAAACTCCCATCCGGCATAACCGGCCAGCACGACCTTATGCACGTCGTCCGGCAGATCGAACACATTCCGCACGTATCCCAGACCTTGCGCGCTCTTGTTCTGCCGGTAGAAATAGCGGATCTCGTTCGCCGTGAGACCGCCGCCAAGCACAGCACCGTCATCCACGATCCAGCGATCCGGAGCCCCCTCGCAATTCACGAAGATCCGCCTATGGTCGGCGCGGATCGGCAATTCGTGTTTCTCCAGCGGACGCGATCCGAGTGTCGAAAACACTAGCAGTGTCGTTCCGGCCGCAACAACCGCGACGGACAAGGCTATCGACAGCCAGCGCCAGTTCCGCACACGCCAAAGGGCCGGCACCGCCGCCAGCGTAACCCCGATCGGCAAGACCCACAGCATCCACGCCTCTATCACGCGATTCAACCCCGTCGCCACGAGAAACGCCGTCCAGAGCGCCAGCGGCATCGGGAACACGCCACGGCAACATCCCCCCACCAGCAACGCCAGAAGTGAGAACCATCCAACAAGATAGCCGAAGCGCCCCCACCATCCCCTGTTCACGAGCTGCGTCAGATGGTCGCTGACCAACGTCAACATCAGCTGAAGGTTCTTCATCGGCTGATACCAGTCCACATAAGCCTTCCCCGACCCCTTCGCCAAGCCATCCGCATACCAACCCCATCCCTGCGGCGCGTCAACCATCATGCGCGGAACGGCACTCAACACCTGAAGGCGGATCCTGTTCCCCCCCTCTCGCGTCGACAGCAGATCGTGCGTGACACGTGGAGCCCCCGCAACGAATATGAAAATTCCAATCAGCACGGTGATTGCGGCAATCGTCCACGCGCGCCGTCCCGCACGGGCGAGGAAATGACGCACCCTGAAAAGGGCCAGCACGCCTCCCCCGGCCAGAAAAGCCAAGACGCCGCCACGTGAACCAGTCTGCATCAGAAAAAAGAAACACACGACAGCCGCGACCAATCCGGCAATCTTAAGCGACCGTCTGCGGAATGCAAGCATCCCCAGCGCCAAAAGCCCCAGTTCGGCAAAGAAAAGTCCCGCCCTGTTCGGATTGACGAACCAAAGTCTGAGACGGCCCGTATTCCGCCAGATGTCGTGGTCCCGCATCGTCTGGCGACGGCTCGCGGCCTTGGGCCAAAGGTCAAGAACGGATCCGTCACGGGGGGGCATGGCAGACTTGGGAAACTTCCAGACCTTCCCCGCCCGCTCAAATTGGCGAAGCCGCCCTTCGACAAACGTCAGCCGCACGACACCATCGGTCACGTCGCGACCGGATGTGACAATCACGCGGTCGCCTTTCTCCTCGGCAACCCATCCAAATGCACCAACCATCTGCTCCGGATGCCGCGGATCGCGCTCAAATTCCCGCGCAAGCCCGTCTGGCTGGACCATCCGCACGGTTGTCAAGCTCACGGGCGCCAGATACGCCAACGCATACGCATTCGTCTGCACGTTGGGCTTGAACGTCAATCCGCTCCGTTTCGCCTCACAGACAAAGACAACCGCCACCGACAGCAAGCCGATGGCGACTCTCTTGACTGTCTGTCCCACCACCGTCACCTATTCGGCTCCATGAGTTCAAATGGGAAGGGGGTGTCAACCTTGTAAGTCTTCTGCGCACCGGCTGAAGTCTTGTACGTCGCCGTTTCGGGCAGCGTGTAAAGACCCGCCCAGAAGGACTGACCGGAAACGCTGCGTTGCACGAACACGCCTTTTGCGGACACCTTCCTGTTCTTTTGCGCGGACTTCCAGTTTGCGTACAGGATGTTGAAATCCATCGTGAAAAGACCGGTCTTCGCATCAAACGACGAAGGCGCAAACGACCAGACATTTTTGGCAACGGACAATTTCCCCGTCGATTTCACCTTCAAGGTCAAATCCTTCGGCGCAGACGCAAGCATGTAGCCGCTCGTGCCACCGCGTCCGTCCCGATCGGCAAACGCACCCAGTTCTCCGTCCAAACGCCAGGAGGCGGCCTTGCCCGCAAATGGTGCAGACACATCGAAGCAGCCGCCCACGACCTCAAGCGCATTCGTCCATTTGCTGTACCCGTACACGCTCTTCGACGTGAGGTTCACGAGCGTGAGAAGTCCCACGTCAGCGGACAGCACGTACTTCCCCGACTCGGTCGCTTCGGTCAGCAGCACCAGCCCCCAAAGGCCCGCACCCGTCGCAGTGGATCCTTCCGGCTTCGTCTCAATGTAGAACGCATAGTTCCACGGCGCTTCCGAGCAGCAGTCCGGTCGGCGCAGCACCACGGAAGAGCCGGAAAACGGCTTGCCCAGCGAATCGATGCCGGCGTAAGTCACAGCACCGCTCGTCTTGATCTTGGCCGTCAGATAGCCGGTTCCCCTCGGCGCCACATCGGCAGGGTTGGCCGCTGCCACAGGCAAAGCCGCCGTATAGTAGCCAGCCATTCCGGCAAGCTCCTCCTTGGCAGGGCTATTCTTCCACAGATTCCTGAAGAGTTCGTAACGCACACTACTCGAGAGGAGAATGCGCGCATCGGACATCCTTCCGGTATCGACAATGTCCACCATCATGTCAACTTTTCTGACACGCTTTTCGTTCACCGCCTCCACGCCGGAGAGATAGAACGTGTCGTTCGTGCGCGCCGAGAAAGACGTGGCGGCAAACGCATACGTCTGGCCGTTCAACACAAAACTGCCGCTGATCTTGCCCGTTGACCCCACCTTCACCGTCGCACCGCCACGTTCCGCCACGGTATCGGACGTGCGACAGCCGTTGTAGGTTGCCGCAACGTCGCCAAGCGGTCGCACCGCCAGATTCAGACGCACGGACGCCCCCTTCGTCGTGGTCTTGCCTTTCACCGAGGAAAGGAACACGTCGAAGGTCGTCTCCGCCACCGCCACGGTCGGCACACCCGAAAGACATAGGCCATCGGCCGTCACCAAAAGGGAAAGGCCCTCCGGCAACGTCCCGTTCTGGATGGTCGCGGAAACCTTTGCGCCCGACGGAACATTGGCGAACGGGAGTACGGCGGGCGGCACGGCCACGCCAACGGTCAGATCCGGAAGCGTGACGGATCCCACCCCGTCTGTCGTCCAGCCGGACGGCAATCCGGACGCCGAGAGATCCGCCAAAACCGCCGTCGCCGAGACAACTTCAAACTTCGACGTCGTACCCTTTTGCACCGCGCGATGTCCCCAGACGTCGGTGAACGCCGTGTCCATGCGCCAGTACAGCGTCTTGCCAACCTTCAGCACGGCTGCGAGAGCCTTCTCCTCCGAAGCGGTCGCCGGATAGGCGAACGTTCCCTCGTCGGAAAGAACACGCCCCGAGGATGTCGCAAGAGCACGAAGTGATTTTGACGAAGTCCCCGCCAGCGTCTCCACCGCCAACGGCACGACCAGTCCGTCTGCCACCTTGACTGCGGCCTTGAGCTTCAGACCGTCAACCAACGGCACGGCGGTTGCCTTGAACGGCGATTGCGGAACCATCTTGCAGTTGGCGAGATTCAGGATCCGGAGGCCCGCCGTCACAAACGACCCCTTGCTGCCCTTCTTCGCCGTGAGCAGGATCGTGTGGCTCCCGTCCGGCACGGCGATCTGCAAGGCGGAACCGTCCACGCGGTTCGTCAGCAACGTCTTGTCCATCTTCACCGTCATCGTCGCACCGCCGAGGCATTCCGGCTCAAGCAAGACGATCGCCGGACCGGTCGCCGCGACGGAAAGTTTCGTGGACTTCGTGAGTTCAACGCTTCGAAGGACGGGATTCTCCTTTTCCCCCGGACGATAGCCGTAGAACCAATCATCGCCTGAGACCGACGCCGCCGAGCCCAGCCTCTCCGCGTTGTATTCCGCGAAAGTCGCCTGCACCAGTTCATCCCGGCGCAGATAGTTGATGGTGGTGTAGGTCCCCGCTGAAGCGCCAGCCTTCGCCGTCAGCGTCACTTTCCCAGCAAAATCAGGCTGAATGCCGGACTTCAAGGGAGGCGTCCAAAGGAACGTCTTGTTCGCCGTATCACCATGCTCCCACACGATGTTCGTCACCGTACCGAGAGACACACCATCTTCAACAACCTTGAGGACGGCCTTTACCTTTCCGTCAGATCCGCCGGTACGCGATACCGTAAATTCGTAGGACGTCCCTTCCGTCAGTGTCGCGGTGGTCTTCGCCGCCGCCTTCTTGAACGTCAGCTTGCCCGCATTGCGGGCGATGGCATCCTTTATCGTCACCTTGCACGTGGAAATGACCTCCGCAAGCGCGCAATGCTTCTGCGGACGCAACACAACCGAAAACGTTCGGTCACCTTTCCAGACATCAGAGGCAATGATCGGTATCTTCAGCTTCTTCGTCTTTTTGGAGGTGCCGGCGGCCCATTCGATCATCCCGCTATTGAGCACGTAGTCCACGCCGTTCGTCGCCGTGCCATTGACAGCCGCGTAGTCCAGAATCACCTCCGACGCTTTCGACGCGCCGGAGATGGTCACTTGCAACGTGACGGATCCCGCATCTGACGGCACGGAAACATCCGTCTCGGCAAAGCCCACCGTAGCCGCCGGCTCGAGGATGTACTGGTACGCAAACGCATAGCCGACAACCTGCGCATTGGCGTTGTCGGCCGCACTCACGCAGATGAAATAGTCTCCCGGCTCGGCGGGGACAAAACCCAAGTTCGCACCCGCGGCCGGCGTCACATCCGTATCGAGGAGCGGGGTACCCGAATCGCCCAGATAAATCTGCACGTGCAAGGGGACCGTCGGCAGATCTCCGTTGGGCGAGAACGAGAATTCCCAATATTTGCCCACTTCGTTTGTGATGGAAATGCAATACCAGTCGTTACGGTCTACGAGACTGAGCGTGTGGAAGCCCTGCTCGACCGTCAGGTCTTCGCACGCGGGCGGCTCAAGTTTCGTCGCGGTGGCGCGGTAATCATCCGCCTCGTCCCAGTCATCCGCGCGCTTCAGCTGCTCGATGCGGTTTGTCACATAGTCGAGAGACGCAACGGTCATCCCCACGGAGAACCGTCCGGCCACCCGTCCGTCTGGGCGCACGAGCAGCAGCGACGGATATCCGATCCGTCCATATTCGATCAGCCGATTCCTGTCCCAGTCCTGCATCGTTGCATCCCAGGTGGGCACATTGTACTGGCGCACCGCGCCAGGCGCCGCGTAGGAATCCTGCACGGCATAGCGGTGCTCGATCTCGGCCTTGGCCTCGTCCATTGAAAGCCCCGTCTCCGCCACGTAGTTGGTTTCCCACAGCCAGCACCAGTAACCCGTGCCGGCGCGATTGGGGAAGTCGAGCACGGTCTCATAGAACCCGTTGGCCGCTACGAAGTCCGCCCAGGCCTCCGTGGTAAGAGCCTTCTCTTCCAGCGCCTGGCAGTGCGGGCACCACCAGAGTCCCGAGTAGTACATGAGCGTATAGACGCCCGCCTCTTTCGCTTTCGCAAGCGCGGTCTCGTAATCCATCGTCCAGACGCCCGGCTCCGCTCCCGACCAGGCCGGACGGATCGACGGCTCCTTCACCACGGCCGCCGAAACCGCAGCCGAAAAACCGATGGCAAGAATGGCCGACGACAAGGCCTTCTTCATTTCGTGGCTCTTCATCTAATGTTTCTTCCTTCTTTAAATGTTTCTTCCTTCTTTAAAAATCAACCTACTTCGCGTTGACGACGGGCAATTCTTCCTTCCAGGCCGGATCGTCCCACACGGGGGCGGTCTCCTCTGGACGGACGACAAACGGATACGACGCGGTTATGCTCCGTCCGTCAACCTTCAGCGAAAGCGTGTAGGCACCCGGTGCAATGTTGTCGAGCTCGGGAATCTCAGTGACGTCTTCACCGCGTGTCA
>Ga0310786_10009246_pt1 | contig 12531 bp, 11 predicted proteins | sample AusTroGonzalo_MG_FD_203881 | JGI IMG/M metagenome (GOLD analysis project Ga0310786, IMG submission 203881) | Bovine rumen microbial communities from tropical cattle in Woodstock, Queensland, Australia - Gonzalo_03 (v2) (version 2) | ecosystem: Host-associated > Mammals > Digestive system >...
CGCTTCAACTAAGTTGTCGGGAGTATAATAAACATGACAACCTTCGAATGCATCGGTTGTATTCTTGCTGAATCTCGACTTTTTGAACTCCTTATAAACACCCATCTTCTGACGTACTGATTCACGATTCTCTCCGAACGAGATCTCTCCCACCCTTTTAAAGGGTTCAATGAAAAACATAGCCATAATTAAATCTGATTATTCTTTTCTAAATCATCAACATAGTCTAACATTTGCTCAATAGAGCCATCATATTTGTCTCCAAACTTATCATGAATATCATCGATATCCATTTGAAGTGCCTCGCGAAACTTTCCGTCCTCAATTAATCTTTTTTGTTCGGCCCGGTATTCTTGAGCATCTCTAGAACTACCACATGAAGCCGTCTCTTTGTGATCGTCATACTCCATTACAATACTTGGGCCATCATTCCTTTCTAAAGGCGAACTAGCATCTGAAGGCATGTGATGTATTTCTCTGGGCGGTTCAGAACTCCAGCCCCAGCCTTCTCTTTTTAGTTCACCGTAACTCCCTCCCGTTTTCTTAATCTCATTTGCTTCGGCAGCTCCTTCTGTATTCTCCGAGGAAACATCTTCTTGCTGAATCTCGGGTTGTTCATCAGTTTCATCTGCCTCTATTCCCGATGAAGCATCATCTACATCCTCAGCAACAGAGTCGTCATCAACAGCAGGGTCGTCATCAACAGCATCGGGAATAACTTCACCTGCATTCTCCGTACTCATCATGGAATCGGAGGATTCTGCCTTGTCAATCAAATCACTCAACTCATCTGAGCTAGGGGATTCCGTACCTTCCGACAGTTTAGCTAAAGGGGAATTGGCTTCAGCTTCAGCTATTTCGGAGAGTTCTCCTACATATTCAATCATATTGCTATAGTTTAATTGGTTGTTTTAATGACATAAGGGCTTCTTGGGGACATCTGACGAGCCAATCAAGTGTCAATAATGCCCCGATTGGCTTCATCCGATACTCATGAACTAAAGAATCGAAAGAGTAGCCTTCAATAGAGATGAATGGCGAATGACCTTCCATTAGCTCGCGAAATGCCACACGGACGGCAGGATCAAGGTTTTCCAGTTTTTCTATGGTCCTTTCCCACATGAAGCTTGGATACCCTTCTTCTGTTAATAACTGTATTATCTTTTCCTTATCCATAACTCATTAGACTAATCCAATGGCAGACAATCCACGAGACATAATTGTTTCTTCATAGTCGTAAGCGTCTTCTTCAACAGGTTGATGTCGATATGCTTCACGGTCCCACTCTGGAAGAATATAATTCTCGAAATTGAGAGCCCATTTCTGACATACTTCGTCCGAGACTAAGCTACAATCTGATTCTGAGACAACCTTATGTTGGAGAGCATGCCTTGATTCATGCAAGATTGTAGACAAGAGTCCTCGACAATCGTCTTCTCCAAGATAGTTGACATTTAATGATATGGAGTCGGTGTCATCGTCATATCCCCCAGCTATCAAAGGATCAGCAAATTGTTCAAAAGAAATGGATGCTGTTATCCCCATGTTCGATTTAATCATTTCATAAAAAGACTCTGCAATCTCATATCGAGGTTCAAGTCCTTCCTCCGCATACATCTTTCCATATCCCTCTGAGAAAAAAGCCGCCACTAAATCAATATTCCTATTGTCAATCTCCACCATCTCTTTCGTTCCCAGCTTCTCTCCTAGATTCAAATGAAAAGGGGTCATTCGGAATCCGGATGCCTCCAATTGACAACCCGGATTCATACCATCCATTACGCCGAACTTCGATTCAGGCGACAGATTCATTACATATGAGCCAATCAAATCATACATAAGACTGAGCCCACTTCTTGCTCAACTTACTCCGAAGGTCACTTCCCTGACCATAATCCATCATCAAACATCCGATTACTCTTCTCGTATATACACTCGGCAAGTCTGGCATTCTGCTTTCGACAAGCCGTTTCAAAGCATTGGTTAACGCAGGAAAACTACGTTCAGTCCGAGCGTATCGAATGACTTCTTGCCTAACAGAAAGAATACTCGTAATCAATGTCGACAACCGCCCGTAATGACTTGATTCCCAAAGAGTAACCGAATGCCTTTCGTTATACTCTTTAATTGCTTTATAAAGTTGAATCTTGCACGCTGTCGGGCAAGAACTCGAGGCCATAAGATCTTTAAGACGCTCTAGATTGAACCCTCCGGGAAGTTTGCAACGTTCAGCCAAAAGGAATTTCATCGTTTCAGACAAAAAAGCGCTCTCAGATATGAATATATCGTTGACCTTAGTCTTATCCTTGATTCGTTGCCCATCAAATCTCTCAATCTTACAAAGGACAGGAGACTCCCAATCATTCTGATAAACAACAGCCACACCAGTAGGCAGGATAGCAATTTCATCTAACTGATCATCCTTCATTGCAGCCGACTTCCCAGTCACCCGGCGATCGTTCTCCTCGGGCAAACGCATGATTATCTTCGTGTTGGTATTCCGTATGGCCGAAATATCAACGGCGTTGGGCGACTGGTCCACAATGATAAAACCTTCTCCATATGTACGCATTTCAGCGATGGAGTTTGACAGCATCTCTACTGCTTTTCCTGCGACATTGCTCCCTTCCATACTCTGTTCCTGAGAACACCTCTTCAGAATATTATGAGCTTCCTCAAGAATTGTCAGATGACGGAGATTGCTATTAGGTTCACCTGCCGTAGAGGCTCGATATTCGCTGAGCCGAGTCACAAGGAGCCCCATGATCAACGCCTTTGTCTCTTGCGAACCTACCCGGCTTAAATCGACGATGACATCCTTATCAAACAATTCCGAGTCGCCGACCTCACTGCCGCAAAAAATCTGTCCGTTGATTCCGTTTGTCAGGGATTTAACGCGAGTGACCAACGATCCGGTATAGTTGCTTTTGACCTCAGCGGAATAATCCGACTGATTGATAACAGTTACAAGCTCATTCTGTAAATCAGCAAATGTCGGGAATAAGTCATTGGAATAACAACTCTCCGACAATGCTAGATCCCAGCCACATTTTTCATAGGAACTTAGAATTGCTTCCTTCAACACGGCAGGCATAGCCGCATACATTGGCCAGCAGACATTGAAAATTTCCACAAGGCGATCAATATGTTCAAGCACATGCACTTCCTTTGACGGAAACCGGAACGGATTAATCTTCAAAAGTTTAGCTTTCTTGGGGTTCGTTCCATAAATGTTCACATTGCCAAACACATTCCGATACTCGCCCTTTGCAGGTTCAATCACAAGAAAATGAATACTCGAATCTTTTTCCCGCACTTTTTGGATGAGGGAATAGACGGTTTCACTCTTTCCACATCCAGTTGAGCCAGTGACAAAGACATGTTTCGTTAAACTTTTCAAGTCCAGATTCACAAACTGATTCTTTTCAATACCTTGATCGTAAACATGCCCGAATTCAAACTCTCTGCGGTCTTCCAGAGAAGGGAACCGAACAACTTCTTTCGCGAGGGAAACATGGTCGACAACCGGAAGGCCGGGAACTGACTTTCTAGGGAGGCCAATCATCATCGCCAATTCCCTGCTGTTTACTAGAGAGGAACTGGTCATCTGAATCCCATTCTGACCATAAGAGAACAAAGGATGTGAAAAGAAGGACAAATACTCTCGCAAACTCTCTATTTGGTTATCAGATTTACGCCACGTATTGATAGCTGAGACCTCCACACCAGAGCGCTCCCCTTGCAAAATGGAACGATAGATAGACGCAGCGACCTCCGCGCCAGCGTTGTCCATATCATATGAAAGGAAATAGGCACCACCCGACCATAAACCAAGGCCTTCACTCTTTTCAATCCTTTCAAGCTGTTTATCAATCAGTTTTAACGTCTCCTGTATATGCTTGTTCTGGATTGTCAAAGAAAAATTCTTGGTAGTACCAATCGTCGAAGTCTGTCCTTCCGAATCCGAAAAAGTCTCCGTATGCGTGTCAGTATTTGACTTTGTATTTGTAATCGAATTCGTCTTACCCTTAGAAGTGGAATCGCTTGAAGAAATTTGTTTCTCAAAGGCTGAGGTCACAGGAGCCGCCACTTTTGCGGCCGCTCCAAGGCCCATCAAAATGGCACCGGGAATAGTCCCAACACCTGTTACCGCCAAAGCAGCTCCGGCAACCATCACGGGACCGGAAAGCGAACTCATCAATTTAGCCGCCTTCCCTGCCGCATTTGCCTTGCTCTCTCCATCCGTATGCGTTTCAGTCTCCGTGGTAGACTTTCCTACCGCGACTGCCGTCCCCACAGACTTGGAGTCCGAGTACCCTTTCGTCCTAGTAATGGAATTAGCAAGGGATTCGTTCGTAGAATAGGCAATCTGTTGCGTGGACTCTGTAGACAGCTCGGAATAAATCGTCTCATATCCCGATTTGAGGGCAGCAATCTCCTCAGGAGCATGACAAGTAGCCAGAATGATGGCTGTATACTCCTTCCCCTGCATAGCCAGTGCAAGTTTTTCTATTCCCTGGATATAGTTCGCATTGTTATATTGGGCAGATTCATTCTTTTCAGCGGGTAATCCTACACACGAACTGATAGCGACGCTTTCCGCGAACCGCTTGAAAAGATCCCCCCTTTCAGCCGAACAATCCTTAATCCCTGCACCAGGGAATTGTCCTGTGATGGATCGGCGAAAAGTCTCACCTACTGATTCTCCCGTACGTCGCTCATCAAACTTGTCCGATTTTACTCCTAAGTAGAAATCTGTCCGGTCCTTATGTCCATCAACTATCAAGAACACTGTATTGGCGGCGAATGTCATTGATCCGACCATGCTGATGAACTTATCTGTGGCATATTCATCCTTTTCATAGACCATCTTGTTAATCTTGAATAGGCGGATGTCCCCCTTCTCCGGTTTCAATTCTTTGGGGAATGGTACGACATCTGCTTTCTCCAAGCGAGTCAGATACTTTTTCAAAACGACATCGTCCACCATCCGCTGCGCTTGAAGCGCCCTTTCATTATAGGCCTGAAGTTCTTTTTTTTGAACTTCCGGTAATCCAGGCTTATTATCCATACTCATTTCTTGTTCAAAACATACAACCCGTACACGACGCCAGCAAGCCCTAATGAAATCAAAGAGGCCTTCCAAAATGTTGCCTCGGCAATAAAGCCTGCAATGGCAATCGCAGTTCCACCAGCCATACACGCCGCTCCCTCTCGGGAATGAGGAACTTGGTCACCAGGTTTTGTGGAGGCATCTTCTTGCTGAATTCGAATCTTCTCAGCCAAAACCACCTTCACTACATCGGCAAAATGATCAAGCTTCCTCTCGGAGAAATTCTGATTCAAGCGGGAATGAAGAGTGTGCATATAATCTTTGTCCCATTTTAAAGAATCCACTTCTATATCTTCCCCATTATCGATTTCATAAAGATTCGGAAGATGAGCCTGAGCATAACTACGCATCTCTTCGAAGGATTTACCTGACGGGTAAAGCAATAGCTCATTGCTCAGTGACAGACGAACTCTCCGCAGATCTCCAGACTCAATGGACTTAATAAATGATTCTTTCATAAGTAACTTATTAGAAAACAATGAGGTTATTAATTCTATCCTGGACAGATTGGAGCCACTTCAAGTTCTTCTCCTTTTGTCGAATAGTTTCTTCTATGGATTTGTCATCAGATTGAACCTTCTTGAGTTCGGTTAGCTTTTGGGATAAAATCTTGTCTATATGGCTCTTAATCTGAGTCGCCTTAATAATTAGTTCTTTCCGTTGATTCTCTGTGTAATCAACAGCCTGCTGACGGATATTATTAATATATAATTGGTATTGAACCAGATACTCGTCCGCCAGCTCGGCCATTTTGACAAACTTTCCTTTGATATCCAAAACATGAGGCTTCTCTACCCAAACGTCACGCTCCCAATGGCCAAAAATACCCAATCCCCAAAGGTTATACCAATGTCGGTTGCTTTTCTGATGCTCTTTCTCTTTTTTCATCACTGTCGTATGACCAACGACCTCCTCCGTTGTACTGGTCTCGATATAATCTTCAATCCTTTTGAATTCATCAGCGACTAAAACGAGAGGATCAACTTGCACGAGTCCGTCAGCATTAATGTTCAACGACGTCAATCGCGTCTTGTATTCTTGAATGAAAATATCTATCTCCCGCTTATAATCTCGTTCAACAATTGACCCGACCTCGGATAGTAATTTGTAAAACAATTCCTGGCACTGTTTCTCAAAGTCTTCACACGCTTTCTTGGCCTCATCTAGTGGTAGTTTGTCATCCAAAACCATTAATGAGGTAATTTTACTCAGAAGGGGATCAACGAGCTTATTGATTTCATCAGAGACCTTCTTTGACTGCTTTTTTGTACTTTCATCCAAGCTATCAGAGAAAGATTTCGCATTTTTAACATCGTCTATCCGCTGCTGAATCTGAGAAATCTGAGTTTTGATACGATCGGCAACTTCCTTATCTTTTGAAATGGAGACAACAAGATTATCAAAAGCAGCGACCTCTTTGACCTTCTCGTTAAAAGCCTTTGTCAGGTCGAACACTTTTGTCGGCCTGGCATACTTATCAATGTATAGCGCAATAGCTTGTTCAAGGCACTTCACGCCAGTATGAAGGTCAATCTCCTCAACCCGAGAGCAATTGTTAGACAACGTTGCCTTATTCAAATCCTGTATACTCTTGGGAAGATGACTATAAGCATAGTACTCGTCAAATTTAAAGATATCAAGCGATTGATACTGTTCAACAAATTTAGGCCAATATGCAAATGGACCGGGGCGGTCATCAAGTCGAGAAGACAAGGCGACTCGAGCAGAAATGGGGAAGATATTAGGATCCTTCACACCCCGTTTTTCAATATAAGCTTTAACCTTAAGGAGATTATCCTCGATGCAGTTCTGTGATTCATATTCATCCGGATTTGTATCATCTAATTGATTGACTACAAAGAAGAAACGATCTTTCGACTGTTTCCCACATTTAGCCATTTCCTGACAAACATAGTCTAAGAAAACCGCATCGTCATTGATTCCAAACTGATTGGAATTAACCACATATAGGACTAGGGATTTTTCAGAATTCTCCAACATCCGATATGTCATAGCCCGATGGTTGCTATCGTTTGAATTATTAGGCCCCGGAGTATCAACTAGCACGAGTCGGATCTTTTTATCGCTGGTGTCGGACAAGAAGGGAATTCGCCCATAGATGTTGATTTGAGAGATTTCTTTATCATCGTTCAGAGACCGCATGTTCTGTAATTGAAGATCATCGAATTGTTCGACGACATTTCCGTTTCGATCAATGGCTTCTGCTCGGAAACATGGGCTATCCGTATCCTTTATACGAACAATCGTTGCGGTCGTCGCCTCTTTCTTGGCCGGCATCAGTTTTTTCGATAGTAATGCGTTGATTAGCGTAGATTTACCGGCGCTCATCGTCGCGACAACATTGATGTCGAATTCCTGGTTTTTCGCCGTTTTAAATGTTTGAACAATACGGCTATCCTTCAATTCCGTGACAGGACCGTTTTGGATTTCGTTGTAGATTTTTGTGACCGAATCTTCGATGACATCGATACAAGGCTTGAAATCCGTCTTAAATGAGACATGTAAATCAGAACGGGAGAAGGCATCCTCCAAGTCTCGGAAATCATCTTCCATCCCAACAAATTCGATGGATATATCCTTGTCCAAAAACTCATTATACACTCGTTGAGGCAAGTCATCCACCCATTCCTGCAAACGTTTCCTCCCGATATTAAGGTAACTGTTGTCTTTCGGTCTCTGACCATTGACCGTGATGTCCGTTTTGATGATAAACGGATTGTACTTGATAAACAATGCTGTCATTTTGATATCATGCTTTTTATAGTTTGTTCCAGCAGTTCGACTCCTGTTTTATCTGGGGAGATAATACCAACATAGGAGGGAAGATCATAGAATTCTTCGCGGAAAACACTCGATAAGTACCTTTTGTTAATCCTGTCTTTCAAACCGAGTTCCTCATTTGATATACTATTCAACAGTGAAGTATATCCAGACACAGGAATAATCATTGGATCCTTGAAACCAACTTGTTTCAAGACCGATTGGAAAGAAGTAATCATACTAGAGATTGAATCCGTTTCCGGATCGAAAGAATCCAATTGATTCAAGACGAAAAGGACTCGTTCCCGATTTAATATTTTTATGGCCTTCAAGGCCTTGCGTTCATCTATCGTATCAAAATACTGCGCATTCGACACATACATCAGCAAATCATACTCACCTTTTTTGATAAAAGAATACGCAAGGCGAGCATGGTCGGAATTCTCCGAGTTATTCATCCCCGGTGAATCAATGAAACAAATCGGCACTCCATCCCAACTGGAATGAAAAGGTAAGCTGATAGAATCAAAATCTAAAAATCCAGAGAGCACGAACTCTTCAAACTGTCCGCCCTTCCGAAATATAGCGGACTGACCTCTCCGCCTATTGAAAACATAATGGACTTTATTGGTACATGGTAAATTTGAAGAGCGACAAAATCTCTTTCCTGTCAAGGCATTAATCAAGGTGGACTTCCCAGCACTTACATTAGCCACAAGTAAGACTTTGAAAAAGGATTTGAAGTCAATTTCCTTATTCTCTTCCAATAAAGCCTTCTGAGAAGATGATACAGTAACTGGTGATCCATTCGTAAGACACTCGGGGAAACCGGAGAACATCCGGGCATGACGCTTTATATGTTGGTCAAATCCTTGATAAAAAAACTCAGCAGTCTTCCTCGCCCTCGTATAATCTCCGTCATATGTCGCTAAATACATAAGATCAAAAAAGAATGTGTCTCTCAAACGAAGAAACTGCCACCATTTATTTTCAATCCTAACAGCATGTTTGATATCGGATATTGAACCAGCTCTAAAACTATCCCGACCCACATAATCATTATCTAAAATCGATCGAGACCATAATCCAAAAAAGGTTATCAGATTAGTATCATCACCCCAAATAGCATATAAAGCCATACCCAGGCCTTTTAAGTAAACTTTACGTTTCTCTAATGGGAGCCCAGATACTGGATGGTTGTCAACAACCCAGTGTTTGAGAAGAATTACATCTTTTTCATTCACGGAAATAAATCACTCATAACACCCAGAGTACAGTGCTCGACTCGGGTCAAAATCATGAATCTATAAATGGTTTTGTGTTTGTGGTTAGCTTTATTGCGTGCGGTAAATATAGTATTTTTTGCTGAAATCGTGCTGTTTTCAGCAAAAAAACTAATAATCAATAGATTCCGAATCACTCTCGTCCCCCGTGCACTTCTCAAACACTAAAAAGTTGATCTTCAGGAGAATAGTTTTAGAGGGGTGCACTTCTCTGCGCACCCCTCTAACATCAAAGTACTGCTAACCAACCAGATAACGATAAAGAGGCGCACCAAGAGAAGGAATAGATTTCTCGACTTCGCTCGAAATGACAAAGGGAGGCACGCTCAAAATGCCAAAAGGGACACGTTCGAAAGGGCAAAGGGGGCTCGGCCGAGATGACAACCTCGACCCCCTACCTCCACCACCTCAACACCTTCTGAATCACCCTCCACACCCCCTTATTCCGATTCGGGTCTACCGTTACGCCGCATTTGGGGCAGTTTACGGGGGCGGACCAGACGGTGGCGGCCCATTCGATGTCGGGGGCGAGGAACGTCTTGCCGCAATGGGGGCAAGTGACGATGATAGTGCCTCTAACCATTGTTGTACAGTTCTTTAAGATTCAACGCATCCTGGGCGCCGCGTTTGAGGAGGACGCCGCCGGTGGCGACTGCGATGGCTCCGATGAAGAGCTTGACCGCGATTTTAGCGACTTCTGCCATGGCATGTCAGTTTTGGTTGTTGTCGATGAGGGCGAACAGCCGGTCAATCCAATCGTTGAGCGTCTCGCCGATGATGAGGCCGAGATCCAGGCCGTTGCGGACTACCGCCTTGCAGCCTTCGACGAGTCCGTCGGGCGTCTGCGAGCCAAAGAGCTTTTCTAATTCTTCCATAAGCTTATAAGTTTAAAATGGTGTTATTCAGCACATAGCCCGGAAATCCGGGATGAAATCCTTCTGGATCTTCTCGGCGAAAAGACGCGAAATCTCGCCCTCGGAAAAGTCCAGATATTCCTCGCCGATGCGGTAGATTATGTCGATTTCGGCCTTGGAAATGGTGCGGTCGGCGAAGGCCAATTCGAACAGATAGCCCATGATATGCTCACCGTAAGTGGGGTCCAATTCCAGGATGCGGTTCAAAGTATCCTCGAAGATTTCCTCGACATTCCCGTCCTCGATTTCCTGCAGGAACTGCTTCGGGAACATGTGGAACCGGGAAAGGATGTTCAGAATGTGCTCGGTCTCATCCTCCGTCGCCTTACCGGCGGCGCGCGTGACGAGAAGCCCGGAGGACGCGACAAGATAAGGTTTAAGTCGATTGATCTCCGTCGTCTCCGTCTTGTACAGAATTTCTATCAACTGCCGCATCTCGCCGTTGGCGGTATCGTCGTTGGCAAACAGGTGCAGCGCCTGGACACGGATCGGGTTCACCGGATGGTCGTCCAGACTCACGCCCTCACCCTCCATGAAGTACTCGAGGTTCTTGCGGTTCTCCTTGACATATGCGTGCATATCCAGGTCCAACCGTTTGATATTCAAACCCGAAGACATCTTGAAGAAGGCCGATACGCACGTCTCGATGTCGGGGATAGCCATATACCCGTAGCGGTCGGCGATCAGCTCGCACAGCTGCGACCAGAGGCGGACCTTGTTCTCGAGGATCGGCGGAAGTTCGGTCTCGTCCGGCGGATAGACGAAGTGGATGAGCCGGTCCAGTTCCGAATCCCGGTTGATGATATGGCCCAGTTCGTGGCCCAGGACGAACCGCAGCTCGTCGCTGGTCATCAACTCCACAAGGCCGGAATTGAGATTGATGATGTGCGGATCCTTCTCCTGTTCAGAGAGCACGGAGAAAGCATTGATCGACGCATTCCCAGTCACGTACAAATCGACCTTTTCCGTGAAGCCAAGCTTGTCTTTGACATCCTCGAACAGCCGGTACAGGCCCTTCATCAGGCCCTTTTCCACCCGAAGGCTGCTTCCCTCCATCCGGCTGCGGAAGTAGCTGCCGTGCTTGCTTTCCTCCACCTGATACCGAACCGGATCCACGATATCCCCGTGCAGCGCACCGAAAATCTGATCCCGGAGCTGCATCTCCTCCTCCAGTCCGCGGGTAATGATATTCATTGTCGGCATAAACACTGGTTATTGGTTTCGCCGACAAAGATCGCCCCTCAAACTGCCAAATCACGGCAGTATGCAAAAAAGTGGCAAAATATTACTTGTAGCGTTCCGCCATCTTCTGAATCTCGTCACGGATCTCGTCCCGGAGCCATGCCGGAGAAAGGACCTCAACCGTGGAACCGCGGGAAAGGATTTCCTGGGTGAATTCGTAATTAGGGACGAGCCGATAGCGGAAAATAGAATGATCAGGAGCGGTAACCATTTCTTCTTGAGTCGGATGGATATCCAAAGACCGGAAGTATTCCACCTGACTCCGGTCCACCTTCAATTCCACGATATCCGGCTTTCGGTCGGGGTGATTGATTCCATAATAATCCCCGAAGAACTCCCGACCGCTGAACTTCTTCGGAAGTTTGAGCGCCTTATTCGTCTGCTTTACACGGAGAATGCGGTCCAATCCGTAAATGCGAGGCTCGGTGAAATGCTCGCTGCAGGCCAATAGATACCAGCGTCGATGGAAAAGCTTCAGACAGTACGGATGAACCACAAAGGAACTCTCCGTCTCCTTCCCAAACCCCTGATGGGTTAGTTCCACCGCTTTACCTTCCTTCATCGCCATAACCAACGGCATCAGCCAACGCTGAACGGAAGGCACTTTCTCAAACAGAATCCGCTCCCGAATGCTGCCCGCCTCACTCAAAACATTGTTCAACGAAATGGACTCGAGGAGCCACTCCCGCATCCCTTCGCCATCCAACTCATCCGGATTGGCAATGTAATATCCCAGCGTCCGGTCGCACAAAATCTCAATACCGAAAGACTCCTCGATGGCCTTCCTATGGTTATGGAAAGTCCGTTCCGCAAGAGGAGCACCGTCGTCGTTGATAGCGCTCCGCTCCCACTGGCGGCTGATGTCCTGAAAGGAAATGTGTCCATTGCGATGGATCGTATCAATGAGCCATACGTACCGGTTAAAATAGTTCTTTGCCATGGTTATCAGACTGGTTTGCGCAAAGATACGATTTTTAATGCCAAATAAAGGCAGTTTCGGATTTTCGTGCAAAAAAAAGCCTGCGGACAACCGCAGGCCTGTATAGATTCCTTCGCTATGCTCGGAATGACATTACTTCACGCTCATCACGGCGGAAGCGATGGAGTTGAGCTTCACGTCCACGGAGTCCGCGCGGGAGGCGAGGATGCAGGGGACCTTGACGCCTACCAGGAAGCCGGCCTGGCGGACGCCGACGGC